>SAMEA3387459__coassemble_2719_pt1 | contig 11158 bp, 9 predicted proteins | sample SAMEA3387459__metabat2_low_PE_021 | metagenome-assembled genome bin SAMEA3387459 (sample SAMEA3387459) | Felis catus | biome: Faeces | place: United Kingdom | collected 2012 | reverse complement strand
CTCGTTGAAGTAGGAATGAAACATAGAAGTTTATAACTTTTTATAAGTTTTCAGTGACGGATGTTGCATATGTTTTATGGGAGAGAAACTGAGAGAAAAAAATTGTGTACCATGTTCCGCTCAGACGGTCAAATGATTTCTCTGATTTATGGCAGACGGCGAATTGGAAAAAGTGAACTTATTAAGCAGGTACTAAAAGAAACAGATATAAAAAGCATTTATTATGAATGTAAGCAAACTACAGAACAGAATAATGTAGACAGTTTAGCTGAACTTACAGGCGAAATATTTGACTTTCCCAAACCTGCATTTGAAAATATGGAAGCTCTGTTGCGATTTTTATTTAAAAAATCAGAAAAAGAACCGATAATTTTTGTTTTGGATGAATATCCATATTTAAGGGAAAATTCAAAGGGACTTGACAGCGTTTTGCAATCTGTCATAGATCATTACAAAGATACTTCTAACATGAAACTTATTGTCTGTGGTTCCTATGTGGATACGATGAAAGCTCTTTTGGAAAAACAAAATCCGCTATATGGAAGAATTGATCTTACGATTAATCTGAAGCCAATGGACTATTATGAATCAGCAATGTTTTATTCTGGGTTTTCAGAAGAAGATAAAGTAAGATTGTATAGTGTGTTTGGTGGAATTCCGTATTATAACCGGCTGATTGATGCAAAAAAAAGTGTACGGGAGAATATCATTGAATTGATTGCTTCATCAGGGGCACGTCTGGAAAATGAGGTATCTATGTACCTGAACTCAGAAATTTCAAAAATTACAAATGCAAATGAAGTCTTTGAAGCACTTGCAAAAGGATTTAGCAGATATAAAGATATCCTTGACCAGTCGAATGTCTCAAGCGGACCTGCGTTAGTAGATATTCTTGATAAGTTGATGCGCATGGATGTTGTTGCAAAAGAAGCTCCGATCAACGATGAAAACAACAGAAAAAAATCGGGATATTTTATTTCAGATAATCTGTCTTTGTTCTATTATAAATATATTTTCAGAAATATGTCGCGAATGAATATTATGGATCCGGATATTTTTTATGATAGATATATTGCAGATGATTTTGAAACAAAATATATACCAAAGTGCTTTGAGAGGATTTGCAAACAATATCTGCTCAGAAAAAACCGAAAAGGTCTGATGGATGAGATCTTTGAGAAAATAGGAAAATACTATTATGATGACCCGGTTAAAAAAGAAAATGGAGAATTTGATATTGTTACCCTCGATGACAGGGGATATATTTTCTATGAAGCAAAATTCAGAAAAGAACCTATAACAGAGAGTATTGTCCAAAATGAAATCCGTCAGGTAAAACAAACCGGACTGGAATGCTATCGATATGGATTTTTTTCAAGATCAGGATTTACCTGTGAAGAAGGAACAAACCGTATATTGATTGAATTAAGGGAATTGTATAAATAAAAGGCTGATTCCAGAAATAAATACAGGTTATCTGCTGTCGGAGCAGAAAAAGCTGTAAAGTAGTGCTGAGTAAAGAGAATAAACTCAAATACTCAGCATAACTTTTGCAGAGAAAATTCCGTTTTCACAGGTAAAACTGCACGCACCGCCGTTTTTGTCGGTAATGTGGCGGACAGATTCGATTCCTATGCCGTTTCCTGAGCGCTTGGAGGATTGGAAAATATTGTTTTTTTGCTGTATTTTTCCATCAAAGGTGTTCTCCACATGGATCAGAAGGAGATGATTATGGTGGGGGTAAACTTCCACATTAATCTTTCTGCGGGCGGGTACTGTTTTCATACTTGCCTGGATAGCATTTTCCAGTAGATTGGAGAACACAAGGCACAGATCTATCTCATCTATGGAAAGATCAGCAGGCAGGGAAACCATTGCATGAAATGGAATGCTCTCTCTCTGGGCAAGGGTGGAATAATATCCGAAAACACTGTCAACAGCCTGATTTTGACAGAAATGCAGGTTATAGTCAGAGATTTTGCCGATTGCAGCGGAGAGATATTTTTTAATTTTTTCCATGTCATCCTGTTCTGCCAGAGAAGACAGCCGGACAAAATGATGGCGGATATCGTGACGTGCCTGCCTTGCTTATTCAATGGCCATGCAGAGATTCTCGTATCTTTCCTGTTGAAGGGAAAGAAAATGGTTCTCCTGCTGAAGTCTGGCATTTCTGTTCAGGCTGACTGCCATCATAAGAAACATGGCATAAAACAGGAGCAGGATTATGAGCAGTACAAGACTGAAAACAATATAGCACTGCAGAACCCGTCCGGTATATAAAGTACTGCGGTATTTAGGAATCATAAAAAGATTCACTCTGATGAAGATTACCGGAAGAATCCAGAATACGTACCAGGTCTGGGCAAAGTTCTCGTCTGTGACCATTGTCTGTACACAGTGGCGGGCAGGATACCAGGCTGCCAGAACAAACAGCAGACAAATGACATTATAGAAAATCCCGGCACTGGTACGAAACCACAGTTCATTTTCTGCAATATACAGGTCAGCAGTTATAAGAGCATTGACTGCCCTGGACAGACTGTTGACACATGCAAAAACTGCGAAGACTGCCAGAAAAATACTGACGGATTTCCAGACAGAGATTTTTAATGTTTTATGGTAAATGAGCATAATGGCAGGCAGCAGAGGCTGTACTTGGAAAAACACTGGATCAGAATCTGTTATCTGTAGTTTTTGATTATGAGGGAAATCTCTGGTTTGCAACAGGAGGCTTCCGCATTTATCCTGACAGAAAACAGCAGGGAACCTTTGGCTATGTTTCACGTGCAGCTATCGATAAGATCTTGAATGGAGAAGATGTGGATCTGTCAGATGCAGTGTTTGTATATGAACTGGAACCGGGAGAGGGTGCAGAGAATGGTATTGCGGCATCTAAGGAGGGGGCGGTCATTCTGACAAATCTGAAGTGTTATCTGCTCCGGGCGGATAATGGTGTGAAAAAAGGCTGGGAAACTTCCTATAAAAGTGTGGGTGCCAAGGAAAGCAAAGAAGGTGATGAGACGACAGGTGGCGGTCTTGCATGGGGAGGTGGATGTTCCCCGTCTCTGACGAAAAATCTGGTTATGTTTACAGATAATCAGGATCCGGTAAATCTTATTGCGGTGGATATGAAAACAGGAGAACAGGTTGCGAGCATGCCTGTTATAGATGAGCTTCCGGAAGGTACACAGGTGTCTGTGGAAAATTCTGCAATTGTATATGATGATGGAGAGGGAACAGTAAGCACGATCGTATGTAACTGGTTTGGTGCAGGAAATATATATGTGAGGAAACGAAACATTTATTTGCCCGGTTTATGAATGATATCTGCAAAACAGAATAGACTAATACTAAAGAAAACAAGAGGTACTGCTAAACAGCGGTGCCTCTTTTCGACATAAAAATGATTACCGGAGTAAGCACAATGATCATATTATCCAGGAGGGCAGATTTATGTGGGGATTTATAGTGGCATTGATTTCAGGGGCGTTGATGAGTATTCAGGGTGTTTTTAACACGGAGGTGACAAAGCAGACCAGCCTTTGGGTATCGACCGGCTGGGTGCAGCTGTCAGCTTTCGCAGTCTGTGTTTTGGCCTGGCTTTTCACAGGGCGGGAAAGTGTGGCTGCACTTTGGCAGGTGGACAATAAATATACACTCCTTGGTGGTGTGGTCGGAGCGTTTATTACAATTACAGTAATCCAGAGTATGGGAGCACTTGGACCGGCAAAGGCAGCAATGCTGATCGTTATTTCGCAGCTGGCAGTTGCCTATGTAATTGAATTGGCCGGGTTGTTTGGAGTAGACAAAGAGCCATTTGAATGGCGCAAAATTCTTGGATTGCTGATTGCGATTTTCGGAATTATTATATTTAAATGGCAAAAATAATATTTTACTATTGTAAAATATTTAAGATTTCGTTACAATAAGGGTGGCATTATGGACAGGGGGCTCTTACTCTGAGAAATAAGAGGAGGACCCTTATGATAAAAATAAAAAACAAATGTTGTTATACTGTGACGCTGATATTGTGTGGAACTTTGTTTCTTACAGGACTGACAGGATGTAAGAGCAGAGAGGCACAGTTTTTGATTGAAGGACTGCAGGAAGCGAAAGCAGAGGTGGATGCGGAGTCATCAGAAGAGAAAACATCAGGAAAGAAGTCGAAGAAAGATACAGATGAGAAGAAAGCTGATACAGAAGACCGACAGAATGATGGTGGCAATTCTGCAGAGTCCCGGAAAAAACAGGCAGAATCAGATGGTTCAGATGCAGGTAATGGGACAGGAAGTGATTCCGGGAAACATACTTCAGATGCTGATATAGATAATGGGTCAGAAGCAGTTTCTGATAAGGAAATGCAGCAGGCGATGATCTATGTTGATGTCTGCGGAGCAGTTGCGAATCCGGGAGTTTTTCAGCTGGCAGCCGGGAGCCGGGTGTTTCAGGCGATTGAGGCGGCGGGAGGATATCTTCCCGAGGCAGCTCTAACCTGTGTAAACCGTGCAGGAGTTCTGACAGACGGACAGCAGCTTTATATTCTCACACAGGAAGAGATGGAGCGGCAGGGACTGGATCCGGCAGAGATGTCCGGGGCATCAGATGGACAGATGAATGGAAGTGCCGGGACAGGACAGAACGCGGGGATGACCGCTCAGGTTCAGCAGGATAACAGGATCAACATAAATACAGCAGATGAAGCTCAGCTTACTACGCTGACGGGGATCGGTGCAACACGTGCGCTGGCGATCATTGCCTACAGAGAAGAGAACGGGCCATTTGCTGCGATAGAGGATATTATGAATGTACAGGGTATCAAAGAAGGTACTTTTGCAAAGATAAAAGATGAGATAGTAGTAGGATAAGGAGAACCGAATGAGCAGGAAAGTTTTGGTAGTAGATGATGAGAAACTGATCGTAAAAGGAATCCGTTTTAGTCTGGAACAGGATGGTATGGAGGTAGACTGCGCTTATGATGGAGAAGAGGCAGTAGAGAAAGCAAAAGATAAAAAATATGATATTATCCTTCTGGATCTGATGCTGCCGAAGATGGACGGGCTGGAAGTATGCCAGCAGATCCGCGAATTTTCCAATGTGCCGATCGTGATGCTGACAGCTAAGGGCGAGGATATGGATAAGATCCTTGGTCTTGAATATGGTGCGGATGATTATATTACCAAACCGTTCAATATCCTGGAAGTTAAGGCACGTATCAAAGCGATCATGCGCCGTGCGGGAAGCGACCACGAGGAGAAAGAAAAGGCAAAGAGCATTCAGGTGGGCGATCTTCGTATGGACTGTGAAGGCAGACGTGTATTTATTGCAGGAAAAGAGATTAATCTGACAGCAAAGGAATTTGATGTACTGGAGCTTCTGGTATTTAATCCAAATAAGGTTTACAGTCGTGAGAACCTGCTGAACATTGTATGGGGATATGAGTATCCGGGTGATGTACGTACTGTGGATGTACATATCCGCCGTCTCCGTGAGAAGATTGAAACCAATCCAAGTGAACCGAAATATGTACACACCAAATGGGGGGTCGGATATTATTTCCAGGTTCAATAAAAAGAACGTGTGAAACAGACAGACCGCATTTTATGAAACAAAGATCATAAAATGCGGTCTGTTTTTTGTTAGGACTGATTGTGACGCACATCTTGCAGAAAGCCTTTTTCAGACACGCTCTAGAGAAAGAATGGCAGTTCAGTTTGATTTAGTTTAGTTTGGTTTACATCTGAGATAGTTTAGTATTGAACAAAACTGATAAAAATTAGACAAACAAAACAAACATCTATAGAGGAAAATGATAAAAAATTAGAAAATTTCTATAAATGTGCTTGTGAAAATGACGGAAAAGGCATATAATTAACGTTACAATATGTAAAGAGTGCAATAAAAAGAGAAAAAACAGGTATAAGGAGGGTGCGAAATGCTAGATCAGTCATTTTATCAGAAAGCGGATGAGATCATTGCTTTCTATGGTAAAAAGCCGGCATCACTGATTCCGATCATGCAGGATATCCAGGGGGTGTACAGATATCTCCCGGAAGAATTGCTTACATATGTTGCGGAGCAGATTGGTGTGACAGAAGCGAAAGCGTTCAGTGTTGCCACATTTTATGAGAATTTCTCATTTGATGCGAAAGGTAAATATGTGATCAAGGTCTGTGACGGAACAGCCTGTCATGTAAGAAAATCAATACCGGTTCTGGAGGAACTTTATAAGAAACTGGGGCTGTCAAAGACAAAGAAGACGACAGACGATATGATGTTTACTGTGGAAACAGTTTCCTGTCTTGGTGCCTGCGGACTTGCACCGACTATGATGGTCAATGAAGAGGTATATCCGAGAATGACTCCGGAGAAGGCGGATGAGCTGATTGATAAACTGAGAGGGGGCGAACAGGGATGATCCAGAATAAGGAAGTATTGGAGCAGATCAGAGAAGAAGCTGTGAAAGAACTTAATTCTTATGACTGTCGTATTCTTGTCTGTTCAGGTACCGGATGTGTGGCAACCGGTTCTCAGAAAATCTATGAGAAATTCATGGAGATTGCCAAAGATGCTCCGGGAGTTACCATTGAGTTTGGACCTCATGACAAAGATGCACATGTAGGTGTAAAGAAAACAGGATGTCAGGGTGTCTGTGAGCTTGGACCACTTGTTCGTATCCAGAAAGGCGACGATGTGATCCAGTATACGAAGGTTCAGATTGAAGACTGCCAGGAGATTTTTGAGAAGAGTGTTCAGGGTAATGAGACTATCGAGAGACTGCTTTATCAGAAAGGCGGTAAAGTAAGCCGCGGACCGGAAGATATTCCGTTTATCGCGAAACAGACCCGTATTGTTTTGAAGAACTGTGGTAAGTTTGATGCAGAATCTCTGAATGAGTACATAGCAAGCGGCGGTTTTCAGGCTCTGGAGAAAGCAATGTTTGAGATGGATCCGGATCTGGTTATTGATCAGGTTGATAAATCCGGTATCCGCGGACGTGGCGGCGGCGGCTTCCCGGCAGGTAAGAAATGGATTCAGGTAGCACGCCAGGCTGATCCTGTTCATTATGTGGTTTGTAACGGTGATGAGGGTGACCCGGGAGCATTTATGGATGGTTCCGTAATGGAAGGTGATCCTTACCGTCTGATCGAGGGTATGATGCTTGCAGCTTACGCAGTAAGAGCGCAGCATGGTTATATTTATGTACGTGCGGAGTATCCTCAGTCTGTAGCACGACTGAAACACGCTATCGCAGTTCTGGAAGAAGTGGGACTGTTAGGTGATGACATCCTTGGAACAGGATTCTCCTTCCATATGCATATCAACCGTGGTGCAGGTGCTTTCGTATGTGGTGAAGGTTCTGCCCTGACTGCATCTATCGAAGGAAGCAGAGGTATGCCTCGTGTAAAACCGCCACGTACGGTTGAGCAGGGATTATGGGCAAAACCTACTGTTCTGAATAACGTAGAAACTTATGCAAATATTCCGGAGATCATTCTCAAAGGAGCTGACTGGTACAGAAGTATCGGTACAGAGGGATCACCTGGAACAAAGACCTTCTCACTGACAGGATCCATTGAGAATACAGGTCTGATCGAGGTTCCGATGGGAACAACTTTAAGGGAAATCATCTTTGATATCGGCGGAGGACTGAAATCTGGTGCTGCGTTTAAGGCTGTTCAGATCGGCGGACCATCCGGTGGATGTCTGACAGAAGAACATCTGGATGTACCCCTTGATTTCGACTCTGTTAAGAAATACGGTGCGATTGTTGGTTCCGGTGGTCTGGTAGTTATGGATGAACATACCTGTATGGTAGAGGTTGCACGTTTCTTTATGGGCTTCACCCAGAGAGAATCCTGCGGTAAATGTGGTCCCTGCCGTATCGGCACCAAGCGTATGCTTGAAATCCTTGAGAGGATCGTAGACGGAAAGGGTGAAGTAGAGGATCTGGATAAACTGGAGCATCTTGGAAACTTCATCAAGGACCGTTCACTCTGCGGACTTGGAAAGAGTGCACCGCTTCCTGTGCTTTCCACATTAAGGAACTTCAGAGATGAATATGTAGAGCATATTGTTGATAAAAAGTGCGCGGCTCATGTATGTAAGGCAATGCGTTCTTATGTGATCGATCCTGAGAAATGTAAAGGATGTACCAAGTGTGCGAGAAACTGTCCGGTTGGTGCGATCACAGGCAATAAGAAAGAGCCTCACAGCATTGATACCTCCAAGTGTATTAAGTGCGGAACATGTCTGGAAAATTGTGTATTCGGCGCAATTTCTGTGAATTAAGGAGGGTGAAAAGATGATTCATTTGACAATAGATGGAATTCCTGCAGAAGTGGAAAAAGGTACGACCATTCTGCAGGCTGCCAGACAGATCGGAGTGGAGATTCCTACACTCTGCTATCTGGAAGATGTATTGCCGGATGGTTCCTGTCGTTTGTGCGTGGTAGAAGTAACAAACAATGGAAGAACCAAATTTGATACGGCATGTACACTTCGCTGCTCAGAGGGTGATGAAGTACAGACAATGTCAGAGAAGGTAGTTGCATATCGTAAAGATACCCTTGACCTCCTTCTTTCTGATCATCGTGTACACTGCTTCTCCTGTGAGGCAAACGGTGACTGTAAATTACAGGACTACTGTTTTGAATATGGTGTGACTGAGACAAGCTATCCCGGTGAAATGAAGGATATGCCGATAGATGATACCAATAAATTTTTTACCTATGATCCAAGCCTGTGTATTCTCTGCCATCGCTGTGTGAATACATGTAAGGAGATTGTGGGAAGAGGTGCCATCGACACTATGGATCGTGGTTTCCAGTCAGTGATCGGTGCACATTACAAACATAAATGGAACGAAGGTATCTGTGAATCCTGCGGTAACTGTGTGCAGGCCTGTCCGACGGGTGCACTGACCATGAAGCGCAGAAAGAAATACCGTCCGTACCAGATTGACAAGAAGATTCTGACTACCTGTCCTCACTGTGCAACAGGCTGCCAGTATTATCTCCTTGTAAAAGACGGAAAGATCGTAGATACAGAAGCTGTAAACGGACCATCCAACAAAGGGCTGCTCTGTGTTAAGGGACGCAGCGGATGTTTCGATTTCGTACAGTCACCGGAGCGTATTAAATATCCGCTGATCAAGAATAAAGAGACTGGTGAATTTGAACGTGCAACATGGGATGAGGCCCTGGATCTTGTTGCTTCCAAATTTATGGAGATCAGGAAACAGTACGGCTCTGATTCTCTTGCAGGTTTTGCATGCTCCAGATCACCTAATGAAGATATTTACATGGTACAGAAGATGGTTCGCTGCTGCTTCGGCACCAACAATACAGACAACTGTGCACGTGTATGTCATTCCGCATCTGTAGCAGGTCTTGCGATGACTCTTGGCTCAGGTGCCATGACAAACCCAATTGAGGATATCACAAAGAATGCAGATCTGATCATGCTGGTTGGTTCCAACCCTGAGGAAGCACATCCTGTAGTCGGCATGCAGATCCGTCAGGCTATCAAGAGAGGCTGTAAGCTGATCGTAGTTGATCCTCGTGATATCGGTCTGGCTAAGAAAGCAGATATCCATCTGAAACTGAAACCTGGTACAAATGTTGCTTTTGCAAACGGCATCATGAATGTGATCCTTTCTGAAGGTCTTCAGGATGACAAGTTCATTGCAGAGCGTACCGAAGGTTTTGAAGAATTAAAGGAAATCGTAAAAGATTACACACCTGAGAAGGTAGCTGAAATCTGCCACATTGACGCAGACGATCTGAGAAAAGCGGCGATCATGTATGCAAAAGCTGATCGCGCTCCGATCATCTACTGTCTTGGTGTAACCGAACATTCCACAGGTACAGAGGGCGTTATGTCCATGTCCAATATGGCAATGATGGTTGGCAAGCTTGGACGTGAAGGCTGTGGTGTTAACCCGCTTCGTGGACAGAATAACGTACAGGGTGCCTGCGATATGGGCGCTCAGCCGAATGTGTATCCAGGATATCAGAAGGTTACTGATCCTGCAGTTCGTGAGAAATTCGAGAAAGCATGGGGTGTAAAACTTGATCCGAATATAGGAACTCATGCAACTGATGTATTCCCGAAAGCAATCACAGGCGAGATCAAAGGTCTGTATATCTATGGTGAGGACCCGGTAGTTACTGATCCGGATACCACACACATTATCAAAGCATTAAAGAGTCTTGATTTCTTTGTACTTCAGGAACTTTTCATGACAGAGACAGCTCAGTATGCAGATGTTATCCTTCCTGGTGTAAGCTATGCAGAGAAAGAGGGTACATTTACCAATACAGAGCGCCGTGTACAGAGAGTGCGCAAGGCTGTTACAGTACCTGGAGAGATGAGACTGGATACAGATATTATTATTGATCTGATGAACCGCATGGGATATCCGCAGCCACATCTGACATCTGCTCAGATCATGGATGAGATCGCATCCCTGACACCGAGCTTCGCAGGCATCAGCCATGAACGTCTTGACAGTGAAGAAGTTCACGGACAGGGACTTCAGTGGCCATGTACCTCTAAGGATCATCCGGGAACACCGATCATGCATGTTGGTAAATTCTCCCGCGGTCTTGGCTGGTTCTACCCTGCAAAATATGTGCCGTCAGCAGAGCTTCCGGATGAGGAATATCCGATCATCCTTATGACAGGACGTATTCTGTATCATTACACAACAAGAGCCATGACAGGAAAGACACCTGAGCTTATGGAGATCGAAGGTAAGTCATTTATTGAAATGAACATCGTAGATGCCGATAAGCTGGGTATCAAAAACGGTGATAAAGTCAGAGTTTCTTCCAGACGAGGATCCATTGAATCTACCGCTCGTGTAGGTACAAAGACCTCACCGGGTGAGAGCTGGATGCCATTCCACTTCCCGGATGGAAATGCAAACTGGCTGACCAACGCCGCACTTGACAAATACGCAAGAATTCCTGAATATAAGGTATGCGCAATTAAGATTGAGAAAGCATAAAACAATATCGGAGACAAAGTTCCGGATCTGATATCGTAAATATTATATGGGGCTGTCGCACATGGATCTGCTGTCCTTGCGGCAGCTCCATATTCGTTACTGTTCACTCCGTTCACAGTAACTTAGCCAAAATTCATTCCAGATTGC
>SAMEA3387459__coassemble_2570_pt1 | contig 13457 bp, 19 predicted proteins | sample SAMEA3387459__metabat2_low_PE_021 | metagenome-assembled genome bin SAMEA3387459 (sample SAMEA3387459) | Felis catus | biome: Faeces | place: United Kingdom | collected 2012 | reverse complement strand
AGTGGTGGGATTACGCACTGAGAGCTAGCCGTCGCGCCAGCGACTTGGTACAATTATAAAAATAACAAAATTATCGTTTTAGACAATCATAAAATAAAAGTAGTAAAAGGAAGAAAAAGCCGTATTCTCTCAAAAAGTAAAATTACATATAAAAAGATGAGTAGCTGCAAAATAAAATTGTATTACAATGATGAAAAAATTCTCACGATTACCCAACAGTTTGACAATTTTGAAAATATGGAAAGCTGGTTGAATGACTTAGAGCAAGGGAAAGTCACTGAGATATGATCAGAGGAGGGGAACTGTGATTATGAAAAAACTATTCATATTGGCTTTATCTGCGTTGCTGTCCTTAAATGGAGACAGCCTAAAAAATAATCTGTCAGGAGGGCAAACCATGCAAAAAACATATAAAGAACTTGCGGAAGTTTTTAAGAAATATGAGATACAGGGAACGACCGATCAAATGATAGACGATCTGGAACAGGATTATAAAGCGATGCCGCCGGAAGTGGAATTAAATAAAGCTGCAACGCTGCTGACTGTACTGGGGCAGGGAGATTATGATTACGAAAACATGACATGGACTCCTTATACAAATGGTGTGTATACCTTTGATGTGGAATTTTTCAATGTAGAAAAAATGTATACCGATTTTTTGACGGGTGTTTCATCTTTGAATAAAGAAGAACTTGATTTCAAAAATATACAGGAGGATACCAGTCAGGTAAACTGGGAAGAAGGAACAGGAAAAAGAACGGTTTCTTTTGAATGGAATAACAGGCAGTTTACACTGGAGGCAGAAGTGTATGATGACTGGTTTGATGTAAGCGTTGCAAATGAATTGAATAAGATTATTAAAGAATATGGAAATGAAAAACAGTTATTCTTTACCAGCGACGGATATCAGGAAGGGATTGTTTTTTATCGTGATAAAGAGTGGGCAGATGGATTCCAACTGGAAACCGGGCTGGGGCTTGTAGAATTCAATTAGGCGATAAAATGTTAAAACTCGTAGGAGAAAGGGAAGTTCATGAAAAATCGCAGGAATCAAATCCAAAATAGGAGAGAACTATCGTCTCATTATGTGATCCGTTCAGAAAGATATTTGGGTCGGCTGTTTGCTTTTTTTTGGAATATGCAGTACGGGTTTACTGATTTATAGCATGATCATAAAAGAAGCTTTGTGGGCAATCCTGTTTCTGCTGTTCGTTTCCATAGCGATGACAATCGCAGCTTTGAATATCGGTTTATGGAAAGTAGAAGTAAACGATACGGAAATCGTGTATCGCTCTACTTTCGGTCGTGTAAGAACGTATTATTTTGGAGATATCACAAAGGGTGTGTATAAAAAGAGCGGCGCTTTTCGCGTTTACATAGGAGAAAAAAGAATCTTTACCTTTGATGACAATATGGACAATTCTTTGTTTATCGAGCAAATGAACCGATTACATATTCCTGTCTGGAGGTATTCTTTTTATCTGAAAATGAAAAAGAAATCTAAATAGTCCCAAAATGTTTTAAGGGGATAATGCGATTTGATCTTCTGGGAGGTGAGGGAGTAAAAATGAGCAACAAACTGATTAAGGAAAAAGATCTGGAAGCAAAAAGAATAAGAAGAAAAAGAATTAGGAAACTTTTGGCAGTTTTGCTGGTGATGGTTAGTATCTTATTTGTGTTCCTTTGGACAAGGGTGGCAATCACCTCTGTGAAATTTAAAAAGCAGATGGAGCAAATGGTTCTGGGAAAAGATTATTTTATAGAGGATGTTGTGATCAGGAAAAAAGGCACCTACACCTCCCCCGGCGGAAAGTATAGTTTATCTACCAATTATTTCTTCTACTATGATACAGATAAGAGGATGCAGGTCTCAGGGAAAATATATAAGGAGTATGAAGTGGGAGATCTTATTCCAGCTTATACCACAGATCATGTTTACTACGATTATGAAAAAGACGGGATTTTACCAAGAGAAGAATTTCGAGACAACGAGCTGAGGAAGGCTATGGGCGCATTCTGTGGCTGTGTTATTTTTATGGTGGCGTTATATTTATTCTTTGACAGACTGTGAAAGGAATAGACGGAGAACGTCTTTGGAAAATATGTTCCACGCAAAGATAGAAGTATCCGAAGAGGAATTGTGAAGGTGGTATGTTTATGAAAAAAATCAGCGAACAGACAAAAAATTTTTTATTATACGGCATAGATCATACGATCCAGCCGAAAGAAATTTACAAATTAGATGGAGCGATCCTGTTTTTGGTATTCCTGTTCTTCTTTCTGGCAGAAGCATCTCCCTTACCAGTTTTTTCAAAAATATTTCTGGTTATTGTGTACCTCGGATTTGTCGTTCTGAGCTTTTCAAGAACAGAAGTGACCGGAAAAAAAGTTTTTTGGATATACGGAATACAAAGTCTGACTTTTTCAATTTTATTCTGCTGGGCAGGAACGATTTTCATGCTGACGACCATAGAAAAAGAAAGTTATAAAGGGTATTTGGCTGTACTTGCCGCCATTTACATACTTGCAATCGCGGCGTATCTTTTTCTTACCATGCTCCTGATAAAAAAAGATGTATACAATCCCTCATCCTCAAAGAAAGCGGCAGGAGGATGGTGCATAACCAGTTTTGTTCTGCTTGGAATAGGCGCTGCAAAAGTGCTCAGCACGAAAGCTGAGTATACCACTGTGATCAGAATTGCAAGTCTCGGTTTTTATTTTGTTTCTTTACTTTGTATTTTGGGCGTGTTTCATCTGGTGAAATATTTTGCTGTCAAAAAATTGGAAATTGAAAAATGTGATAAGAGATAAGGATTTCAGAGCAATGAAAAGTAAGAAATGAGGAATGTGAATGGATGCGATACGATTTAAAATGCTCAGCAGAAGCATAGTCATTTTTGCAATGGTGATCACTCTGCTTTATTTTCTGATTAAGAGAAAAAAGTTCCACAATAAATTGACAGATAAAGAAGATACCGTCTTAAAGATAATGGCAGTAATTCTTGTGTGTATCTTCCTGTATAAAATGTTTCTGCCGATCATTCTGGATATTCCCTGTTACAGAAATAGTCAATTTGAAACCATTACCGGTTATGCCAGGGACAATGCTCATGGAAAAGGAAATGACAGAAGTGTTGTGATCATCAGTATAGATGATGGTCATGACGAATACGTAGAATTCTCTTATTCCAAAGGAATAGACAAGGGAGACGTTCTGACTGTAAAATATTTACCCCATTCGAAATATGGAATCCTAATTTCAATAAATAATGATAATGTTGCTTTGGAATAAATTGAGCAGGGAGGACAGGCTTATGTATGACATGGACGAACTAAAAAAACTTTATGACAGATTGAAAGCGCAATACCCGAAGTATCGGATGAAATTTTATGGTGAAAATTTCACGCTGACTCTGCTTTATGCCAAAGTGGAAGTTGACAGAACAGGATGTAGAATCTTTGTAAATGAAAAGCTGTACGATGAATTGCCAAGTGAGGAAGTAGATGATATAGACGATCTTTACGAATTGATAGAGGCGTTTCTGTTACAGATGCAGCATTTAGGGATGAGCAGTGGAAATGAGACGTATATCACTGCAAATAATCAGGCAGTACGCGGGGGAACACGGGCGTTGTTGTCTTCGGCTGTTTTGTCAGTGGGATGCTTCATAATATTTCTATTAACTAAGGATCTGCTTTATCTGGTTCTGGTTTTTCTATGTCCGGCTGGAGGGTATCTGTATCTTCGCCTGATGCGTCAGAAGGCTTTTTATCAGTATTGGGTATGTCCGGGATGTGGTCAGGATTTGCCCCTTGATAAAAAGAGCCGTTTTTCACAGATGGAGTATGTGTCTCAATGCCCACATTGCGGCAGGGTGCTGGAAAAAGCGCCGGAACTGGAGCCGGTCCGATTGGAACCAGATGCTCCAAAAAAACAACTGGAACCGGACAGGAATCCGCCGATGGCCGGGAAGAAGTGGCCTTGCATTTTGACCGGCTGTATTTCTGTGGCTGTCTCTTTGTTTCTATTTGTGATACTGTTTTTTGCCGGCGATCCTTTAGCACCACAAAACGCAGCAGTAGAACTGATTCTGCTTCTGATATGGTTTGGTTTCGGACTGATTCTTTTGCTGCATCGGCATACAGAACCAGAGGAGATACAAAAGCCCGTTGTCGTGCTGCGGGAACAGAAGAAAGTCACAGGGGTTGGGATATTCCTGTGGCTGTTGGGAAGTGTTTTTCTCTTTATGGCTGTTGCGGTTACATTGGCTGTCTCTATTGATGGAAGTACAATCTTTCTTGGAGCGGTTGGTGTTTTTGTTACGTTTTTGGGAGTATGGATGATTCTGGCGGGTCGTAATCGTTCTATGTTTGTATTTCAGGATCATTCTGTTTTGTATATCAGCAGCTTAGGAAGACAAAAGAAACTGGAAGCGGGACAGGTGGCATCTGCTCGTCTCACAGTCAACCGTTCCATTCAGCTATTGAATGCAAACGGGAAGAAACTGGTTTCTGTGGAGACAAATATGCGTGGTGCATCCCGGCTTGCAGAGTGGATTGAAAGCACGGAGCTGGAAGCAGAGCTGACACCTGCCATGGAACGTCAGACAGAGAATCAGGTAAAAGAGGAAATCGTTATGCAATGGAGAGAGGAATATCGTACCCACTGGCATGACCATCTGAAAGCAATCCGTACGGGATTGTGGTTAGTTATGATTCTGTATCTTGTTGGAGTTATTTCGCCTATTCCGTTATATCTCTTTGCAGGGGTAAAATTTCGCACAACTATGGCGCTTGCTGCCGTAGCACCGGTTCCTTTTCTTATTTTTTGTGTTGTATTTGCCCCGGTTCTTATTTGGGGAGATCGTCCGAAAAATGCCACAGCAGAATGGAATTCCATGCATATCCGCCTTTCTTTGCCTGTCATGTTTCTTCCGGCTCTTGCTATGCTCTGGCAGGTTCATTATATATGGAGCCGAAGTGCAATGCAGCCGAAAGGCAGCGGTGGAATATGGATCATTCAGGGTTTGATCATTGCGGTTCCCGTGATTATTTTATGCCTTTATCGCACACCAAAGGGAAAACGTCTGGAAGCAGGGGTTTTTATGATACTTGCGAGTATGTCTTTAGGCATGAGTATTTCTTATTGTGCCAATGCGGCTTTATGCGGGCCAGCCCGTCATTATAAAGCGGTCATTGTTGACAGTCATAAGGAAGACCCCGATATAAAAGGTGATGACTACACCTTAACGGCTCTTTTAGATGATGGAAGTGAGGAAAGAATTCATGTATCGGGTGCCATTTATGAGAGGGCGATGAAGGGAGAAGCGTTAGTTGTGTGTCACAGTGAAAGTCCTCTGGGAATGGAGATGTTGAAGATTCATCTGCCGGAGACACAGAAATAGATGGTTGGATAAAAGATGCCTATTTTTATTCTATTGGCGGTGGAGTACATCATGGCGAAACAGCAGAAGATGCAGTGCGCCGGGAAGTTTTTGAGGAAACGGGAGTTCATTATGAGGTAGACCATTTGGCAGTCATACATGAAAACTTCTTTGACGAGAGCAATGGGTCATTAAAGGGTATGAATTGTCATGAACTCAGTTTCTATTTTCTGATGAAATCAAGAGGTACGCAAGAACTTCACAGCAACAGTATGACACAGGGGGTAAAAGAGGAAATGCGTTGGATACCGATTAAAGACTTGGATAAATATAAGGCATTTCCGACTTTTCTGAAAACTTATCTTAGCAAAGAGCATAGTGGAATAGAACATATTGTAACGGATGAAAGATAGAAAAAATCAGTGTTGCACCGTGTGAAAGTATCAGATATAATAGAGAGCGGACATTCTATAAATAGAGGGGAGTTTGCTATGCCGCTTTCATTTCGACTGTTTTCAGTCGGATTTTCATTTGTATGTTTCGGAATGGGGTTATATGCCCTGGCATCCGGAATTCTGGGAAAAAAGATAAAATCTGTCCCGTGCCTGATTTATACGGTTTACTATCTGCTGGCAAATGCACTGATCTATGCAGTGATAGCTGTATTGGAAGTGACCATGGGAATCTATCAGCATGCGAATATAATAAATCTTTTAAATGGCACACTGGGGAATCTGCTGCATGCGGTAGTATTGGCGCTTGTGTTGCAGCGATGTCTTGGGACCGATTTCTGGCAGGGACTGGCTGCAGCATTTTTAGGGAATTTTGTTGCGTACACAGCAAATTCTGTCCTGATGGAAGTGACATCTTACTACAGCCCCACATTCGGTGGTATGTATCTATATACGTTTATTACCATCTATATTCCGTACCTGGCAGTGTTGCTGACGGCGGCAATCGTTGTGCCGATTTTGAGAAAAAGTAGTTTTTATCGGTACTTTTCTCATTTGTTTTCCAAAAAGTCATGGGCGATTGGAACCTTATTATTCAGCTTTGTATTGATGTGTGTCTGGCAGGTGCTGAATTGGATGTATCCGGATACAACGCCGGGGATAGGGTATAACATCTTCTTTTTTGCACTCATTGTAGTAGCCTTGTTCTGGGTACAGTTTCTGGCAATGTATGCCGCAGGACAGGATAAGATACGGGCGCAGGAGGAAACCATTGCTCAACATCAGGCGCATATGGCGCTTTTGGAAGAACTGCAGCAGGAAATCCGTGCGTTTCGCCATGATTTCACAAATCTGTTTTCTGGTCTTACCTTACAGGCACAGGAAGGTGATGTTGAAGGAATTCAGGATTTTATGAAAAAGACCAGCAGCTATTTTGATGAAAAACTGGGACAGGAGATTCAGCAGATGGACGGATTGAACAATATCGGGCTTTATCCGCTGCGTTCTTTGCTGACTACAAAGCTGGCAGATATGAGAAAAAAAGGAATACATTCCGCGCTTGAGGTACTCTATCCGGTTGATACCAAGGTTGTAATGGAAACGGAAGATCTGCTTCGTGGATTTGGGATTCTGATTGATAATGCGATGGAGGCAGTGCCGCAGACGGACGGAACCGTGCGGATTGTTCTTCTTCAGGAAGAAAAGGAATTGTATATTGCAGTTTCCAATAATTATGAAAAAAAGCCGGAATTATCTGCGCTTTCCCAGAAGGGTTATACTACAAAAGGAACTGGCCGGGGTACAGGGCTTACCAGTTATCGGCGCATCGTATCCCGATGTAAAGGATGTATCACAAGAACTTATTTAAAAGATGGTTATTTTGTACAGGAGCTGAGACTTCCGGCAGCATAGGAGAGGAGAGAAATGATTCCAATTTACATATGTGATGATGAAAAGCCCGTCAGTGACAGGCTGGAACATATTATTTCAAATCAGATTACCATATTGAATGTGGATATGGGGCCTGTCCGTGTGGCTGATACGCCTGAAAAACTGTTAGACCTTCAAAGGGGGGATCGGATACCTGCAGTATATTTTCTTGACATTGATTTCCCGGGGAAGATGAGTGGGCTGGAACTGGCGCAGAAGTTAAGGCTTCACGATCCGCGAGGTTTTATTATATTTATCACGGCGCATAACGATCTGGCGTTTGAAACTTTCCGGTTACGGCTGGAAGCATTGGACTATATTGTAAAAGGCGATTATAATGCAATGGCTGTCCGGGTAAGGGAGTGTCTGATCAGTATTCAGGAGCGTTTGGCCAGCGAGCAGCCGAAGAACGGAAGATACTGCACGATCCGGTTGTTTGATACGGTCCGCCATATTCCGGTAGAGACAATTCTTTATTTTGAAGCTTTGGGGTTTAAGCACACACTCTGTCTGCATCTGGATAATGAACTTCTGGAATTTAACAGCAGCCTGGAGCATTTCGCAGAAGAGATGGGAGAGGATTTCTGGCGTTGTCACAGAGGTTTTCTGGTAAACCGTAATCGCATTCAGGCAGTTGATCTGAAGCATCAGACGGTTCTTCTGGATAATGGTGAGGAATGTCCTTTGTCCAGAAGAGCAAAAACAGAGTATAACGCCCGGCAAAAACAAAGCTCAAAATAAAAATGTGACCATTCGTGAATCCAAACGGGCAATTTGCGTAAAAAATGAACTATAGGACCTTCTGTTTGTTATAGTTATCTCAAGAAAACAAAAACAACAACAGGAGGTCATTTTTATGAAAACAAAATCTATCTTATCAAATCACATGGTAATGCTGCCGGTCATTTTTATCACTTTTGCCGGATATTTCCTTTCCATATACAGAGGAAATACCAATCTTGCATCGAATTATTCCCTGCTGATCATAGCTGCTAATTGCATGTATTTTGAAAATCCTATTTTCGGCGGTAAGATACCGGAGAACAAAGCATTCAAATTGTTGGCACACATTGACGGTTTTTTGCTGGTTGTCTGGTTTGTGCTCATTGTCGTACAGCTTTTTTTATAAGAAAACGATATGCGAAAATGGATACGGATGCAAGGGAAAGGATTGCTTTTTGCACTGCCATTGATTCTTTTGGTCTTTGGGTTATATCAAGGCTATCTGGCTCCATATAGAAAGGAAACAAGTATACAGGGAATGGAACTTGTGTTGATGTTTGCAGGCATACTTATCGTGTGTGTATTCCTGCATGAACTGCTTCATGGCGTAGGATGGTTACTTTTTAGAAGAGGGCGTAAATGCCGGATCGTATTCCAAAGAAAAGGATTTCTGCCAGTATGTACATGCCGCGGTTTCTTGGGGGCATCTCATTATCTGGCGGGGAGGCTGCTACCTCTTTTGACAATGGGAACTGTAGGAACGGCAGTATTATTGATCTATCCGGGAATATTCTCGTTTGCAGGTGTGGAATTTATCCTTTTTCTGTGTGGCATGGATATTGCAGAAGCATTTTCCATACTTAAAATGTAAATAATCCGGATAGAAAAAATGGTACAGGTAACGTAATGGAAAGAATATAAAATATTTTCTTACGTTCACTTACCCCACACAATGTTGATATTTCTTTAAATGTTGGGTATAATAAAGACGGGTGATAACAATGAGCTTAATTATTAGTACCGTAAGAAAAGAAAAACAGCGAATTGATTATATGTTGGAAAAATACCGGGAAATGCTGGCAGTACTTCCGAAAGGTTCAATCTCTGAAAAGAAAGTCAATGGGTATACCTACTGCTACTTAAAATACCGGGATGGAAAAAAAGTGGTGTCAAAATATATTGGGAAAAATGATATCGAATTCACACGCGAACAGATTGAAAAGCGACGCCATGTGGAAGCAATGATTCAATCCCTGATAGAAGAACAAAAACTTGCGGAAAAGGTATTGGAGGGAAAGCTATGATTTTATATCACGGAAGTAATGTAGTGGTCTCAGAACCGAAACTGATTCAGCAGAACCGTTTTCTGGATTTTGGGTTTGGCTTCTATACGACTACAAATAAAAAACAGGCGGTCTCTTTTGCAGAAAAAGTGTATCGCAGACGCAAAGAAGGCGGAAAGGTTATCAATATCTATGAAATTGACGAACAGAAAGCCTTTTCGGAATGTTCGGTGCTTCGTTTTGAATCCGCAGATGAAGCTTGGCTGGATTTTGTATCAGATAACAGAGCCGGCAATTATGAAGGACCGGAATATGATTTTGTTTATGGTCCTGTTGCAAATGATGATGTTTATACGACCTTTACCCTCTATACGTCCGGTGTTCTGACAAAGGAACAGACATTGGAAGCATTAAAGATCAAGAAACTGTATAATCAATTGGTTTTGGGGTCTGAAAAGGCGTTGAGCTATCTCAAATTCGCAGGAACTTTACCGGAGGTGGAATGGTGATGGACGAAAAGAAATTTGAAGCTATGTTAACCTTGATCGTACCAAAGGTGATTTATTTGATTACGGAAAACTATCCCTATGGTGAAGTTACGGCGTCTAAAGAGTTTTATGATTCAAAAGTTTACTCTCTGTTGGAGCAGGAAGATACAAAGCTTTGGCATTTCAGTCCTTTGACGCTATTTAATATGTTTGAGGAAGAAAAAAGGACCGGAGATTTCGTAATTCCAGAGGAGGTATGATTATGAGTAAAGAAGGAAACTTTCTAGTGTACTGTATTGAAAAATATAAATCTGCGAAGCATCTGACCGGAAAACAAGTCAGTGAGCTGTTTTCTGAATACAATGTATGGGATTACATCTATTCCTGTTTTGAGGCGTTGCATACGACTGGGGATAATTACATCGTAGAGGATATTGATTTGTATATTGAGGCACGTCAGCAGCCAATGGCATAAAGCAGATAACAGTTGCCCGTTTATTCGCCTGTTTTGGTTAGAATAAGCGGGTTTTTCTATGTCAAAAGGGTGCTTATGGTGGGATTTTATATTTTTGTTTTGCTCTAGTGAACTATATTTTTCTTCCATTCTATAGAGGGATAAAGTATAATGTTAGCAAGAAATTGTATGTCTGGTGGTGCGAAAATGAAGAAGATGTACTGCATGAAGTGTGGGCAGGAGATTCCTGTAAGATTTGGAATGATCCCTAATAGGTGCACTTGCGGAGCTGAATTTCATGAATGGAATAAAAATACGGTTAAGAATACGGCATTGTGTATGATTACTTTCTTACTCTTAATGTCTCCGCTGTTTGTCATTATATATTTACTCGAAAATTTTTAAGAGATTCTATTATCTTGTATGCAATTATGCTGGTTGCTTTTATCATTTGCTTTCGTCAGGCGGAGGGGATTTTAGTCCGGATTGGAATGTTGAAAATGAGAAACATTGAAATAAAATGATGGAGGGCTGCTCAATGGTTCAGGGATCAGAAAAATTTTTCATTCTTTTGAAACATAAAGTATAATGCAAGAATTCAAGTTTCACGTGCGTTCGATTTGAATGGGAGGGAAACTATGAAAAAATTGATACTTTGGATTATAGCATCGACAGTGATTATGCTGGCATTTCCCTGGCTTGCGGTTACATTCATAAAAGGTGATGGTGGAATGGCTGTTTGCTTTATTCTGTTTTTTGTATTGAACCCAATTTATGTAATTTGTGCCGGAGTATATGCTGGTAAGGACAAAAAAAGATTATGGGCATTGCCAATTCTCACAGCATTATTCTTTTTGGCTGGTACATGGTTGTTTTTCGATATGGGTGAAAAGGCATTTATTTTATATGCGTTGGTTTATTTATTCTTAGGAATCACAGCTATGCTGGTTTCCATGTTCATAAAGAAGAAGCATTGAAGGCTGTATTATTGTAGAGTAGATGAATATGAAATTTGAGGTGGAATTATGGGGTCAAGCAAAGAATACTTAAAATTTATTTTGGCTCAGTTATCTGATTTGGAAGAAGTTTCTTATCGGGCGATGATGGGAGAATTCATTATTTATTATCGTGGTAAGATTGTAGGCGGTATTTATGATGACAGATTACTTGTTAAGCCAGTGAAAGCAGCAATTAGTTATATGCCAACGGTTCAGTATGAATTACCCTATGAGGGGGCAAAGGAAATGTTGTTGGTCGATGAAGTGGACAGTAAGGAATTTTTAACGGGCTTGTTTCAGGCTATGTATGAGGAATTGCCAGCTCCAAAGCCCAAAAAGAAAAAATAAAAACCGGGGAGGGAACGATTTATGTTTGGATTCAAAAAGAAAGAACAGAAATCATTATGGATTATGGGAAAAGATGTAATGGAGATTATCCGGTCGGACTATGACGAAGAGATGGCCTTTACCCTGATTGAATTTCATTATCAGGGAGGCGCATATCTTATGGGTTCATGTGTGGTTCCGCCGGAAGCAGAAGAACGGAAGGAAAATATTTCCTTTGTATTTCAGGATCAGGTATTTCAGGACTTTGATGAATTTCAGGCAAAGGCATGTATTAACAGGATCAGGATTTCTGAACTGGAAGAACCTATTGAAGTTGTCCGGGCAGGGATCATCGGGAAGGATACTATGCTGAAGACGCCTTGGGGAGAAACAAGGCTTGCGAAAAAAGCACTGATATAACAGCGGTATATAAAGCAGGAGAAAAGAAAAATGAAAAGCAGTGGAAAGAGAGAAAAAACAATCTATGACGATTCTCTGACCAGAATATTTTTGTGGTCGGGTTTCACTATGTTTATGATCTTGCTGATTGCCTGCATCATCATAGGCATTACTGTGTTGTTTTACAGGCGTACAGATTCTGAAGGAATAAAAATTATACTTTTTTGTTTGGCTCTGGTCGTGCCATGTTCTTATGGAATCCCTCTGTATAGTCTGTTTAAGGCATGGAAGCAGGAACGCAGGCTCGGTATATACTGGAAAGACCGGACAGATCACGACCGTCCGGAGTGGGAGAGAGACTGGTATCTGACCTGTGACCGGGGCGGATTTATTCTCTGTCACAGAAATTTTATCAGACGAATCGTTGGTCGTCAGGTGGAAACGGAGATTGCAGAGCATGCCAGAGGAAAAGTCTATTATGTGGTGTATGAGGATATGGATGGAAAAACACGTAAATTGAAATTTTCTTCTGATTCCCTTGCGTCGGAGTTTCAGAATTGGTTAAAAAAACAGGCGTATAAAAGATTCTCCCATTCTATGGATGAATGAAGTATAATTAATGAACATAAGGGGGGATAAATTAATATGTTGGTTTGCGGTATTTAAAGTATAGAGTCGTTTTGACTGGCGAAAGATGTAGGGGAAAAATAACGGGTATTATGGATTAAAATGCCGGATATATAATTAGTGGAATTCCTGCAAAAAAGCACTCGTATATTGTGAAAATCAAGAATAAAAAGTATTACACTGCACATGGCTGTATATTTTTATCCCAGGGAAAAAAGAAAATCGGAAAAGAAAGTCTTGTTTTTAAAAAGGAAAGGACAACGAGGGTGATATCAATGAAGAAACAATTTATTTTATTGCTGATTTCGATTGCTGTAATGTTGGCATTGGTTTTACCGAAACCTATGGGGACAATTTAAGGCGGTGCTCTAGATATAATGTATCCATTTCCGGCCAGCCTGCGGAAAAAACAGAGTATGATATCAGAGGTCTTGTGATCAATAAAAACAGTCACAAATGCTTTTTATTTGGCAGAGAAGTATCGTTGACGCCCATTGAGTTTTCCATTCTCTGGTATTTATGTGAACATCAGGGAAAGGTTGTTCCATCAGAAGAGCTATTTGAGGCGGTATGGAAGGAAAAATATCTGAACAATAACAACACGGTGATGGCGCATATCGGGCGTCTCAGGGAAAAACTGGAAGAACCGGCACGGAAACCAAGATTTATTAAAACCATATGGGGAGTGGGATATGAAATTGAATAACTGCGCGTCGCATTCTCGTTACTTTCAGTGATGAGTTAGACGCGCAAATTTTTTACTAAACAACAGAACAAATGTTTACATAAACCAATATATATGGTATAATATTTATATGGAAAAAGATATATTTAATATAGTGTCTGCTGAGCAAACTGAAAACACTTGATTTTACTGACTTTTGCCCCATT
>SAMEA3387459__coassemble_2336_pt1 | contig 20428 bp, 17 predicted proteins | sample SAMEA3387459__metabat2_low_PE_021 | metagenome-assembled genome bin SAMEA3387459 (sample SAMEA3387459) | Felis catus | biome: Faeces | place: United Kingdom | collected 2012 | reverse complement strand
GAAGTGTGGCAACACATGGAGCTGACTGTTACTAATCGGGTGAGGGCTTGACCAAGAATCGCAGGAAGAATGAATCTCAAGGAAATGTCAACATGTATGTAGTTTTGAAGGTGCAAACCTTTAAATGGCCCAGTGGCTCAGTTGGTTAGAGCGTCGCCCTGTCACGGCGAAGGTCGAGAGTTCGAGTCTCTTCTGGGTCGTTAGCAATGAGCTGACGAGTTTGGTAAATTGCATATAGATATGGAATCTTAGCTCAGCTGGGAGAGCATCTGCCTTACAAGCAGAGGGTCATAGGTTCGAGCCCTATAGGTTCCATACTTGGATGGATTCCCGAGTGGCCAAAGGGGGCAGACTGTAAATCTGTTAGCAACGCTTTCGAAGGTTCGAATCCTTCTCCATCCACTTAGCTTAACAGCTAAGCCGATGTGGCTCAATTGGCAGAGCAGCTGATTTGTAATCAGCAGGTTATCGGTTCGAGTCCGATCATCGGCTTTTGATTTTAAAAATTAATATCGCGGGGTGGAGCAGTCTGGAAGCTCGTCGGGCTCATAACCCGAAGGTCATAGGTTCAAATCCTGTCCCCGCTATTTTGCCCAGATAGCTCAGTTGGTAGAGCAGAGGACTGAAAATCCTCGTGTCGCTGGTTCGATTCCGGCTCTGGGCATTCACTTTGAAAGTGATAATAATATGGAGCATTAGCTCAGTCGGTAGAGCACTTGACTTTTAATCAAGTTGTCCGGGGTTCGAATCCCCGATGCTTCACTTTAAAACTTCTGTGAGAATATCACAGAAGTTTTTTGTGTTTTTTAACCCTAACATCATTTTATGGAATTACTATAGAGAAATAAAAAAGTTCTAAAGTTTTATGCTTTTTCATATATTATTAGTACCTGATACCATTAACCGTAGGAAGTGCGCAGTCTTAACGGTGGACAGGCTGTTTGAAGTCAGTAGATGTAATGCAGAACAGGAGGAGTTTTTATGAAGAGTCCTTTAAAGAATCTGAAAAAATATTTTCAGTTAATCATGACTGCTCTTATTTGCTTTGTAATGGGAGTCATTGAAGACAAGAAAAGAATCTGCATAAAAGATACAGATTCTAAAAAAGACAGAACTGTTTTGCGTCCGGATGATAAAAAGAACAACAGAAAAAATAAAATCATTTACTGGAATGAACCACGAATCCAGAATAGAATAAATAGAGCTGTATATTTTAATACGGGGTAATGAAGCCCCGTATGCAGAAACTATCGCAGTCCTCGCAATTAATGAATTTGAGACAGTTCAGCAGGATTTTATGTTCTGATGAGCAGGATCAATATGCATTATTTACGAGAATTGCTATATAACAGAAGTGTTATAAATAATATACATACAGATAAATATATATGTATATACTAAAAAGAAGAAGTTTATAATGATGGTCTGATATGAGAAAGTCTTTTTTCCCTGGAACAACGGGAATCTTTGCTCTGTTTTTTGTTCCCTATATAGTTACAATTATTTTTAATGGTGCCAACACTACATTGATCAATAAAAAATTTAATGTGGAAATGCTTCTGCCGGTGATCGTTTCATCGCAGATTGAAGACAAATATGAACTTGAGACTATAAAAGCACAAACAATCATAGCAAGATCAAATTTTTACCGGACAATGAAAGAGGAGAAAAATCTGGCAATAACTTTATGTCAGATAAAGGAAGAGATGGAGGGGAAATCCCTGGCTTGTGTAATTTTACAGAATAAGTACGAAAAAGCAGTAACAGAAACAGAAGGAAAAGTCATTGTATGGAATAAAGAATTAAAGTTAGTTCCCTATCATGAATTAAGTGCAGGACAGACAAGAGATGGAATGGAAGTTTTCCACAACGAAGATGATTCGTATCTCAGATCCGTACACAGTCTTGTGGATAAAAATGCAAAAGATTATTTGAATAGTGTATACATAAATAAAAATGTCCTTCCGGAAAGAATTGAAATAAAATCCAGGGACAGTGCCGGTTATGTTACAGAAATTCTGGCTGACGGGAAAGTGTTGGAAGGCGAGGCATTCAGAAAAGGAATGGGACTCACGTCCTCAAATTTTACAATTCAGAAGTCTGGAAAGGAAATACGATTTTTATGTAGAGGAAAAGGTCATGGATTAGGATTCTCACAATATGGAGGGAATGAGATGGCAAAGGAGTCTGCGAATGCAAAAGAGATCTTACAATATTATTTTCCTGAGATGGATGTGCTGAACATAAAATCTGTAAATTGCTGAATAGATACGAATATTCTGGACACCCTATAGATATGAAGATGAAAACAGAGGTGAAAGGAATATGATGAATAACAAAGTGACAAGAATCATTGCCAATTCCGTTGGACTGGCCGCTGTAGCAGCATTGGGAATTACAGTTTATCAGTTAGGTACCTCCCCGGTCAAAGAGAAAATTCCTGAAGAAAAAACAGAAAATGTCGGTGAAAGTACACAGGATACGGAAGAACAATTGAGTGAAGATGCAGGAACGAATCATGTGGAGTCAGAAAATCAGTGGATATCCGATGACGGGGAAGATTTGGATGATACAAAGGTTACATTCCAAAAACAAGGAATGTATGGGGAAACAGCTCAGAATACTGTGGATAATAATGAATCAGATAATACTGCAGATGTGGATAAGACTGACAATGCTGTAAATTCTCAGCAAGCAGAAGAATCATCAGTAAATACAAATATGAAATCCCAGACGATATCAGAAGATCAGGCAGATGAAGCAACAGATGTTTCGGCATCGGCCCTGAATCTTGCGACAGTAAATTTTTCGGAAGATACATTAATGGAGTGGCCGGTGAATGGAAATGTTCTCCTTGATTACAGTATGGATCAGACTACTTATTTTCCGACGCTTGATCAGTATAAATTGAGTCCGGCTATTGCTGTCGGTGCAGTAGAGGGAGCACCTGTGGTAGCTGCTGTTAATGGCAAGGTTTATTCTATAGAGCAGAATGCGCAGACAGGTACTACACTGACAATGGAACTTGGAAATGGATATCAGGCTGTTTATGGACAGCTTACAGATCTGACAGTGTCAGAAGGAGATACAATTAAAAAGGGAACGACGATAGGATATATTGCACAGCCTACAAAATATTACAGCACAGAAGGAACCAATCTTTATTTTGCAATGAAAAAGGATGGAGAACCAATAGATCCGATTGAATATCTTCCATAATGAAATAGAAGAAAAAAACAGGGTTGCCGTAGATCGGCAGCCCTTAATTTGGTATAGGGCCGAGACTTTCGCAAAACAGTAACGTATAAACAGTACTTTGATATTTGCAACAGAAATGATATGTGTAGTATAATACAAAATATGTAGTGATTCAGCAGTTAACAATTCGTGGATATCAGATTAGGGGCAAAATATCCCACAAATTGTGACATACATCTTGCGGAAAGCATTTTTCAGACACGCTCTAGCATCATAAAATACTGCTGGTTATAAAAATACTTTCGGAAATTATACAGACAGCATGAAAGAGGAGCTTTTTATATGAATATTAATGAGATTGCCAAACTGGCAGGGGTCTCCAGAGCTACCGTATCCAGGTATCTGAATAATGGTTATGTCAGTGAGGAAAAGAAAAAAATTATCAGCAGAGTTATTGAAGAAACCGGGTATCAGCCTTCTTCACAGGCGCAGAGGCTGCGTACTAAGAAGACAAAACTGGTCGGAGTAATTCTGCCAAAGATAGATTCCAATACGATCAGCCAGGAAGTTGCCGGAATCAGTGACATACTTACCAAAAAAGGATATCAGCTGATACTGGCAAATACAAATAACAGTGTTGAAGAAGAATTGAAATATCTTTCGCTGTTCAGGGATAATCAGGTCGATGGTGTTATTTTTATTGCCACCATATTGACAAAACAGCACAGGGAAATGATGAAGGGATTTAAAGTTCCGATTGTTTTACTTGGACAACAGCTGGATGGTTATCCATGTATTTTTCAGGACGATTATAAGGCTGCTGTAAATCTTGCTGAACAGATGGTGAAGACAGGAAAGAAGTTTGGATATATTACAGTTACGGATAAAGATGAGGCAGTTGGCAGGCAGCGAAAATCAGGTGTGGAGAAGGTTCTTGGAGAAAATCAGATCACATTGGAAAGTGGATGTATAAAATGCGGAAATTTCACATTAGAGTCAGGATATGAGAAAGCGAAAGAACTTTTTACGGAGCATCCCGATGTAGATACATTGATCTGTGCAACAGATACCATGGCAGTTGGAGCGGCAAATTGGCTGAAGGAGAACGGATATCAGATTCCTCAACAGGTTCAGATTGCCGGAATGGGAGACAGTTTTCTGGGAGAGATCATAGAACCAAAGCTGACTACTGTACATTTTTTTTATAAGACAAGTGGAATGGAATCAGCAAAAGTGCTGGTAGATTTGATAGAATCTAAGGAAACATCATCTGTACATAAAGAAATAAAAATGGGATGTAAGGTGGTACTCAGAGAGTCTCACCGAAATATATGACTGAACATGAAAGAGGAACTCTGAGGCAATCATCAGAGTTCTTTTTTTCCGGATAATTGGATTTACATATACTAAAGGAGTGTTTTGGAAATAATATATAAAAAATAGATATAATATTTGTGATATGTTACATATTTACAAATAAAAAACGCCCAGATATAATAGTATATATGAGAACGATTTCATAAAAAATACATACAATCCATAGGAAATACATATTGGTGATCAGATAAGAAATATCGTAAGAGTGCAAGACATCTGCTGAGTTATAATCAGATATCAGAGTAAATTTGGAATGGTATAAGATGATATTAAGGTTAAAAGGTATTTTTATAAGATTAACAAGTGAAATTTGTTGAATATGTGAGAATTTCAAAGTGTACATTTATATGAGAACGATTCCATAAAAGGAGGATATTATGGATTACAGAAAAACAGCACAGGAGATATATGACCATATCGGTAAAAAAGAAAATATTATTTCCGCAGCTCATTGTGCCACACGTCTTCGCCTGGTTATCAGTGATAATTCAAAGGCTGATAAGGAATATGTTGAGAACATTGAAGGTGTAAAAGGTGTTTTCTTTGCGCAGGGACAGATGCAGATCATTCTGGGAACAGGTGTAGTTAATAAAGTATATGATGAGTTCATCCGGATTGCAGGAGTTTCTGAGAGCAGTAAAGAAGAGCTGAAAAAAGTTGCGGCTTCCAGGGCAAATCCGGTGCAGAGACTGATCAAGACACTTGGAGATATTTTTGTGCCGATTATTCCTGCAATTGTTGCAAGCGGTTTCCTGATGGGAATTATGGAAGCACTGAACTTCATGGTAAACAATGGATTTTTGAATATTGATACCAGCGGTTCTATTTATACATTTGCACAGCTTTTCAGTAATACGGCATATACGTTCTTGCCAATCCTCATCGCATACAGCGGTGCTAAAGTGTTTGGTGCAAACCCGTATCTGGGTGCAGTTATCGGTATGATCATGATTCATCCGAATCTCCAGAATGCATGGACAGTTGCAACAGAAGGTGTTAAAGCAACTCAGAAAGTATGGTTTGGACTTTACTCTATTGATATGGTCGGATATCAGGGGCATGTAATTCCGGTTATCATTGCAGTATGGGTACTGGCTCAGATTGAGAAGAGACTTCACAAAGTAGTGCCGGCAATGTTTGATCTGTTTGTTACTCCGCTTGTAAGTGTCTTTGTAACAGGATATCTGACATTATCCATTATCGGACCTATCTTTGTTACTGTTGAGAACGGACTTCTGAATGGGATTCAGTGGCTGATCGCATTGCCATTTGGTATCGGAAGTTTTATTATGGGTGCGTTTTATGCACCGACGGTGGTTGCCGGTGTTCACCATATGTACACGATCATTGATCTTGGACAGTTGTCTAAATTTGGAGTTACTTACTGGCTGCCTCTTGCTTCTGCAGCGAATATTGCACAGGGTGGAGCCACTCTTGCAGTAGCACTTAAGACAAAGGATCAGAAGATTAAATCAATGGCAGTTCCGTCTGCATTAAGTGCCTGTATGGGAATTACTGAACCTGCAATCTTTGGTGTTAACCTTCGCTTTGGAAAACCATTTGTGATGGGATGTATTGGTGGTGCATTTGGTGCACTGTTTGCATCTGTTACAGGACTGGGGGCTACGGGAACTGGCGTAACCGGTATCTTTGGAATTCTTCTTTGTCTGAATAATCCGGTTTCTTATATTCTTATGTTTGTGATTGCATTTGGTGCTGCCTTTGTACTTACCTGGTTGTTTGGATATAAGGACACTAATGTTTCTGAAAAGACAGAAAGTGTTGAAGCTGTGGGAGATAAATCAACAACAGAAAAAAGCAATGCAGATGATTCTGTGCTTTATAGTGTATCAGAAGGAACTGCGATTTTGCTTTCCCAGGTAAATGACGCTACATTTGCTTCGGAAGTACTTGGAAAAGGAATTGCCGTAATTCCATCGAAGGGTGAAGTTGTTGCTCCATGTGATGCTGTGGTTGAGACTGTTTTTGATACAAAGCATGCAGTTGGTTTAAGTACGGAAAGTGGTATGGAGCTTCTGATCCATATCGGGATCAATACAGTGGAATTGAATGGAAAATATTTTACATCTCATGTAAAGAATGGAGATCACGTAAAGAAAGGCCAGCTTCTGGTTTCCTTTGATATGGAGAAAGTTAAGGCAGCAGGATACGATGTGACGACTCCTCTTATTGTAACGAATTCGGATGATTATAAAGATGTGAAAATTCTGTCGGAAGATTCGGTAACACCATCAGATAAAGTATTGGAGATTGTGAAATGAGTACGCTAACTAAAGTTCTTGAAAGAAATATAAAAGTAATTGAAAAGAACGCAGATCTGACAGAAGGAAGATTCCGGCTTGGACATCATCTGATGCCGCCGGTCGGATGGCTTAATGATCCGAATGGACTATGCTGGTATAAAGGCAGATATCATGTGTTTTTTCAATACGCTCCCTTTGATGTGGAAGGCGGACTGAAATTCTGGGGACATTATACAAGCGAAGATCTGGTAGACTGGAAATACGAAGGGACAGCTCTTTATCCGGATTCTCCTTATGACTGTCATGGTGTCTATTCCGGATCTGCATTGGCAGAGAGTGAAAAACTTCATTTGTTTTTCACCGGGAATGTAAAGATTGACGGTGATTATGATTATATTAATGAAGGACGTGAGACCAGTACGCTTCATGTAGAAAGTGAGGACGGAATTCATTTCGGAGATAAAGAAGAGATAATTTCTTTTGAAAAATATCCGGAAGAGTTTACCTGTCATATCAGAGACCCGAAAGTCTGGAAAGAAAATGACAGGTATTTAATGGTTCTTGGAGGACGTCTTAAGGGAGATAAAGGTGCAGTTCTGGTTTATGAATCAGAAAATCTGAAAGAATGGAAATTTAAACATATAATAACCACACCAGAAGCTTTTGGTTATATGTGGGAATGCCCGGACTATTTTGAACTGGACGGGAAGAAATTTCTGTCTGTATCACCACAGGGCTTGAAGAGGGAAGAATTTCGTTTTCAGAATATCTATCAGTCAGGCTATTTTCCGGTAAAAGAGGATGGCTCTGTAGATGAAAGAGACTTTCGTGAGTGGGATATGGGATTTGACTTTTATGCTCCACAGACTTTTACAGATAACAGCGGAAGGCGACTTCTGATAGGATGGATGGGAATGCCGGATGCAGAGGAGGAATATACCAATAAAACCATTGATGAAGGCTGGCAGCATTGTCTTACCGTACCGCGGGAACTGAGGGTAAAGGATGGAAAAATATTCCAGTATCCGGCAAAAGAACTGGAGAGACTCCGAAAAGAGAAAACAATTCTTGATGATGAAAAATCAATTGTTGAGGTTCGTGTAGAAGTAAATGAAGGTTTTGATCTGTTAATTGAAGATATTGCAGTGACAGACAGAAGGTTTCAGATCAGTATGGGCGGACAGATGCTCTTTAAATATGAAAATGAAATTGCGGAGATTGGATTTTCTGAAATTGCGGGTGCAGGAAGAAATAAGCGGAAAGCGAAAGTCAGTGAACTGAACAATATCCGGATTCTTGCAGATACTTCTGCAGTGGAACTTTATCTGAATGATGGAGAGATTGTATTCTCAACCAGATATTATCCGGATCGTGAAGATCTGCAGCTAAAGGTAAAAGGCGGAAAATTCAGGGGAAATCTCTGGAATCTTCGAAAAATGATATTCACAAAATAAGAAAATAAACGTATAATAAAGCAGGTGGGAAAGAAAATCCGCAGTCGGTTTCCCTGCCTGCTTTTTTGACATATTGGTATTTCTGGTGCTGAGAGATCTGGCTGTCAGAAAGAATATGTGTCCGGATGATATACGTGTTTTAAACCGACTGTTTATTATAGAAACAGGGACGACCGCAAAAGATAGCAGTTGTCCTTTACATAAATTATAAAAAATTTCAAATAATGCAATTCCAGACAATAAGACAGTTGCTTGATTATAATATATGACTGTCGGGTGATTATGATGAATTATACTTACATTGTTAAATGTGCAGATGGGACTCTTTATACAGGGTGGACAAACTGTCTGCAAAAACGTATGAAAGCACACAACGAGGGAAAGAACGGCGCGAAATATACAAGGACCAAAAGACCGGTTACACTTGTATATTATGAAGGATTTTCAACAAAAGAAGAAGCGATGAGACGTGAATATGAGATTAAACAATTTACCAGAAATAAAAAACTGGAGTTGCTGAGCTTCTGAACCCGTCAGATAAGGAGGATAAGAGAAAATGAAAAAGATGACAAAATGGCTTGCAGTATGCGCAGTATGTGTGATGGGCAGTTCAGTGACAAGGGTGTTCTGAGAACGAAAACAGTTAAAGTTGGAAATACAATTTATTATTGTACAGAAAAGGGAATTCTGGAAGCCTGGAAAAAAGGAAAGACGATTTATTATCCAAATGGAAAGAAAATGAATTCCACCAAAGCGTATGAGTATGAGACTTTGCAGAGAGCAGAGGATGTTGTCAGCAAGATCACAAAACCGAGTATGTCAAAAAGTGAGAAATTTGAAACCTGTTTCAGATGGGTAATGTATCAGCATTATTACGATACCAGAAGAATATTTTATAATCAGACTGCATGGCCTGCGTTATATGCAAACGATTATCTGATACTGAGTGGAAAAGGCGGGGACTGTTTCTCAGATGCCTGTTCGTTTGCCTATCTTGCAAAGGCTCTTGGATATAAGAATGTTTATGTCTGCGTAGATACAACGGCAACTGACGGAAGAGGTCATTGCTGGGCTGAAATCGGAGGCAGAGTATATGATCCGCTGTTCGCAGAGACGAAGAGCTATTATGGATATTTTGGCGTGGGATATGGATCCTATGGATTGTATCCGGAAAGAAGAGTAGCTGTGTAATATAAAAGCTTTCCTGCAGGGATTATGCTGCAGCAGAGAAAATTGTATTGTTAAGGGGTTGTAGCACCGGAAAAAATCCGGTGCTGCAACCCCTTGTTTTGTTTATTGGCAAATTGACGGTTATACAGGTAGTGGAGCAACAAAAAAGTACATGACAATGAAATGGCAGGCACTTCCAAGCATAACAAAGAGGTGAAAGATCTCATGGGAACCAAAATTCTTATGTCTGGAATTAAAAAGCGGAACTTTTAATGCATAGATCACACCACCGATGGTATAAATGATTCCGCCTGCAAGAAGCCAGTCAAATCCTGCACGTGGGAGTGCATGGAAGATTGGAACAAATGCCAGTACACACAGCCAGCCCATGGCGATATACAGTACAGAGGACAACCATTTGGGACAGGTAATCCAACAGCCCTTTAAGATAATGCCGAGGACTGCAATACTCCATACCAGCGCGCACAGAATATATCCAATGCGGTTATGAAGAACGATCAGGCATACAGGAGTATAGCTTCCGGCGATCATCACAAAAATCATCATGTGATCCATTTTTCGCAGCCGTCGATTGACCTTCTCTGTAGAATCTACAGAATGATAAATGGTACTGGCTGCATAGAGCAGAACCATGGTAAGGATAAAAATACTTAAAGCAACAATATGGAGCACATCATAAGAACGCGCTGCCTTGATAATAAGAGGAACTGCTCCGACTGCAGCGAGAAGAAGGGCAATACCATGAGTGATCGCACTTCCGGGATCTTTTAATTTAAATTTCATAAAAACGCCTCCATTCATTCATATAAATACAATGAAAACAATATAACGTAGTTTTAAAAACTATATATCAAGTATATAAATACTATAACACAAAAAAACAAAAAATCAAGGGCTTATTTCGGGAATCAAAGAAACGTTTGTCCGGCAATGCAAATGAGTTACAGGGTTGCGAAGATGAGGAAAACAGTTGAATCTATATGATAAATCTCCTATAATACAAGTAAAGTAAGTGGTAAAGGAGACAGTTCCATGGGAAAAACCATAACGATATGTTTTACAAATAATAAGGGTGGAAGTGGAAAAACCACAACCTGTTCAAACCTTGGAGCGGCGATGGCTCAGGCAGGGAAAAAGGTTCTTCTGATCGATGGAGATATGCAGTTAAATCTTTCTCTTGCTTTTTTTCCGGAGAACTGGGTGCTGGAGCAGGCGAAAGGAGAGAAGAATCTGTATTGCGCAATCGGAAAACAGGAAGAGCTCAGCGGTTATGTGGTACATACTCCCTACGAAAATCTGGATCTGATACCATCATCTACATTGATGAGTTCTATAGAATATGAACTTTTTACAAAATGGCAGAGAGAATTTATCCTGCGAAAATGCATTCAGAAGATAAAGGATGCAGGAAATTATGACTATATTCTGATTGATGCACCTCCTACGCTGGGTGGTTGGGTGATGAATATCCTTTGTGCATCAGACCGGGTAATTATTCCTGTTGAGGCAAGTCCATGGGGAATGTTCGGACTTGCGAATATGTTTGAATTTCTTAATGAAGTAAAGCAGATTACTCCGGAACTGGAAGTTGCCGGAATTGCAGTGACAAAGGTAGATACAAGAAAGAGTTATTATAAACAGACAATGGAAACACTGCATGAACTTGAGGATATTCATGTATTTGAGCAGATCATCAGAGTGGACAGCTCTGTAGAATGGTCACAGGATAACAGTATTCCGGTTGTGGAATATAAAAAATCAAGCAGAAGTGCCAGGGAATATATGAGATTGGCAGAGGAGGTCATGGAATTATGTCAGTAGGCAGGGAGAGTATTCGGCGTGCAGCAAATGCAGGTGCCGGGAAAACCGTAAAGAAGCCCGTTGTATCCACAAAAGAGGCAGAGAAACCGGAAACAATATCTGTTACAGAAGAAAAGAAAAAAACAGCAAAAGGTTCTGTTCATATTAATGAGGAACTGCCGGTATATCTTCTTTAAAATTATAGCAGTTCCAGTAAATAATGCATTTAAGACAGTTCAGCAGAGTGCGAAGGACAAGGAAGATATCTGCAGGCGTGCTGACGCAGGACTTCACGCTATGATGGACTGGATTGTTTGCAGTAAATTATGGAATTGCTATAATATGATAATGAAAAAGAAAACGACTGATAATAGAGAATTAAGAGGGGGAACAGGTATGGACTTTACGGATAAGCTGCTCCATGGCGGTGATTACAATCCGGAACAGTGATTAAAGAGACCGGATATTCTGGAAAAAGATATTGATATGCTGGAGGAGTCTGGCTGTAATGTAGTAAGCCTTGGGATTTTTTCCTGGTCCACACTGGAGCCGGAAGAAGGTGTATTTCATTTTGAAAAAGTGCTCAAAGACAGCGGCGTTTCCTGCGGAATCAAAGAAGAAATCCCGGATGCACTGGAGATCACAGTGAGAGAGAATGAAAATGAGAAATATTATATTTATCAGAATTTCGGAACAGAAGCTGTAAGCATTCCCGTACCGGAAGGCGAGATCAGCTGGATTTATGGCAATGGCAGTGATAAACTTGAAGTTTATGGTCTTGCAGTTGCGAAGGTTATCGTGTAAAATAAATAACGATGGATGAGGAAATCCCTTCACTTTAAGCAGAGATTGAGACTGCCTGGTGAAGGGGTTCTTTTTTACTCAGGTTTAACCGGGAAAATGATACAAAAAGTTTTTAATTGTATCAGGAAAGGTATAGAAATATGATTTCAAAAACTCAGATCAGATATATGGCAAATTCTTCATCATACAGTAAAGGTGCAGAACTTTATGCAACAGGAAAAGTTTTGGATATGGATGTAAAAAATATGGGTGCGTCTGATGAAATTGTTGCATCTGTAAAAGGCAGTGGAAGAAATATCTATGAAGTAGATGTATCAATCGATACAGAGAATGATGAAGTTGATACCTGCTATTGTGAATGTCGGGCATATGCAGAATATGGTGGACTTTGTAAACATTGTGTAGCGGTTCTTCTGCAATATAATGATTATGAAAATGATATGGATAGTTATGATTACGGACAATCTGTAGAAAAAATTGTAAAAGGTGGTCTGACCCATACGATCAGAAAAGGAGTGCAGATGCATACCACGCCGGAATTGGCTTCATTATTGCAGAAGCAGGCAGTTGCGAAGTCTCTTCCACTGATTCAGGGAAGCACTTATGGAAAAGTAAGGCTGGAACCATATTTTAATTTTGACGGAAGAACATTTACAGTAGAATTTAAAATAGGAATTAATAAAATGTACGTACTGAAGGATGCATTTTCCTTTGATGTTCATATAGCAAATCAGGATGATTATAAATATGGGAAAAATCTTCAGTTTGTCCATACAATAGAATCCTTTGCCGAGGAATCCAGACCGCTTGCGAAATTTATCTGTAAATGGGCAGACAACAACAGGCAATTTCACAGATCCTCTTCCTATTATGGATACTATATGGGAACTCTGGAAAAGGTAAGGCATCTGGAGCTGTCAGGAAATGAACTGGCAGAATTTTTGCTTTTGATGGAAGGAAAGACATTGCAGGGAGAATCTATAGGAACCAGAAACACAACCTGGGAAATAACCAGAGAACATCTTCCGAGAAAAATGACCATAACAGGTGCAAAGCAGGGAATTGAACTGAAGGTAAGCAAATTTACGTGTGCAGCAAATACGGAACAGTATAAAATTTGCTTTTATGATAAAAAGATTTATATTGAGAATGTAGAAGAGCTTTTAGCTGTTAAGGATTTTCTGGACAGTTTGTCTTTGATCCCCGGTGAGAAAGCGTTTATAGAAAATAAAGATGTACCGGCATTCTGTCAGGAACTTTTACCGGTGATCCAGAAGTTTTTTAAATGCAGAATGGTTGAATTTCATCCGGAAAATTATGGAATGGTTAAACCGGAGTTTCGATTTTATCTGGATGCACCGCAGGAAAATATGGTTACATGTAAGGCGACTGTTAAGTATGGAGACAGGGAATTTTCTTTATATACAACGGACGATATTGCAGCAAGGGATATGAATAGAGAGACAGTTGTCAGAAATGTGATCCATAAATATTCGAATGCTTTTAATCCATTTGAACAGTGTGCGGTAATTGCGGATGATGAAGAGATGGAATATGAATTTCTGACAGAAGGAATTCAGGCACTGCAGGCAGTGGGAGAAGTATTTATTTCTGATGCGCTGAGACGGATTGAAGTCCGGAATTCGCCGAAGGTTACAGTAGGTGTTTCCCTGAGTGGAAATCTGCTGGAGCTGAGTATGACAGCAGGGGATATTTCAAAGGAAGAACTGATTGACATTCTTTCCAGATATAATAAGAAGAAAAAGTTCTATCGTCTGAAAAACGGAGCTTTTGTAAATGCAGCAGACTCGGGTCTGGATACAGTGGAAGAACTCAGGGCAGGGCTTCAGCTGACGGATAAGCAGATGAAGCAGGATAAGATTGAAGTACAGAAGTACCGTGCGTTGTATTTGGATGCACAGTTGAAAGAGAATCCGGTTGTTTCGGCAGTAAAGGATAAATCTTTTAAGTCGCTGGTAAGAAATATGAAGACCATTGAGGATAATGATTTTGAGGTGCCGGAGAGCCTGGATAAAGTTCTGCGGGAGTATCAGAAACGGGGATTTCTGTGGATTAAGACATTGAATTATAATGGATTCGGCGGAATACTTGCAGATGATATGGGACTTGGAAAAACGTTGCAGGTGATTGCATTTCTACTGTCAGAATTTCTGGAAAGAAGGAATACTGTTGTTGAAAATATAGCAGTAAAAGAAACTGCAATGTTAAATATGCAGAGTGAAATTGAGACAGTGGAACAGGCGTGCAAGGCAGCAGAGGCGCAGAAAGCTGATGGAAAGAAGGCAGATGGACAAACTGGAAAGCTGCAAAGAAATACATTAATTATAGCTCCTGCATCATTGGTGTATAACTGGAGCAGTGAAATTCAACGTTTTGCACCGGAGCTTACAGCAAAGATGGTGACCGGGACTGCAGCAGAGAGAAGACAGATCCTGGCAGAAGCAGATTCTGAGGATATTCTTCTGACTTCCTATGATTTGCTGAAAAGGGATATCAGCGAATATGAAGGATATAAGTTCAGATGTGAGATTATTGATGAAGCTCAGTATATCAAGAATGCAAACACTCAGGCTGCGAAAGCAGTAAAAGAGGTTCAGGCAGACTTCAGGCTGGCTCTTACAGGAACTCCGGTGGAAAACCGCCTGAGTGAATTGTGGAGTATATTTGATTATCTGATGCCCGGTTTCCTTTACAGTTATAAGAAGTTCAGGGAAGAAGTTGAAATTCCGGCAGTTCAGAATTCAGATGAAGATGCAATGAAACGTCTGCAGAAAATGATCCGGCCGTTTGTACTCCGAAGATTGAAGAAGGAAGTGCTTACAGATCTGCCGGATAAGCTGGAAGAGAATATGTTTGTACAGCTAACAGGAGAGCAGCAGAAGCTTTATGATGCACATGTGAAACGGATGATGCTGATGCTGGATAAGCAGTCCGAGGAAGAATTTAAGACCTCAAAGATTACAATTCTGGCAGAGCTGACAAAATTGCGCCAGATCTGTTGTGATCCGTCTCTTATTTTTGCAGATTATAAAGCTGATTCTGCAAAAGTGGATATGTGCCTGAATATGATCAGTAATGCAGTGGAGAGCGGACATAAGATTCTGTTGTTTTCGCAGTTTACGACAATGCTTGACCATCTTGCGAAGCGCCTTGAAGAGGAGAAGATCAGTTACTATATGCTGACTGGTTCTACAAGTAAGGAGAAGCGTGCACAGATGGTAGAGAACTTTAACACAGATGACACACAGGTATTCTGTATTTCTCTGAAGGCAGGAGGAACCGGTCTGAATCTGACGGCAGCAGATATAGTAATCCATTTTGACCCATGGTGGAATCTGGCAGTGCAGAATCAGGCAACGGACAGAGCACACAGAATTGGTCAGAAGAATGTAGTGAATGTATACAAGCTGATCGTGAAGGATACGATTGAAGAAAATATTTTGAAACTGCAGGAAAAGAAACGTGAACTGGCAGATCAGATCCTGGAGGGCGAAGGGCTTAACGGAGGCAGCTTCACAAAAGAGGAACTGATGGAATTACTTTCCGGGAAATAACCACTTGATTGCAGTTAAATGGCATTTTTTGTAAATACAGAAATGTATATTCTCCCTGTTTTTCCACATAATAACCATACAACACATGATATGGAAACTGAAGGGTACAAAGACAGTAAACTTCGATAAAAGGAAAAACAGGAGGAAGAAAAGTGCATGAAAGCGACAGGAATTGTTCGGCGCATAGATGATCTGGGGCGTGTGGTCATTCCTAAGGAGATCAGAAAAACGCTGCGGATAAAAGAGGGGACACCACTGGAGATTTTTACTGACCGGGAGGGGGAGATTATTCTGAAAAAGTATTCCCCTATCGGAGAACTGAATGTTTTTGCAAAGGAATATGCAGAGGCGCTGGCGCAGTCAAGCGGGATGGTAGCGTGTATCACAGATCACGATCAGGTAGTGGCTGCTGCGGGACAGGGAAGCAGGGAATATATGGGAAAACCTATCAGCAAAGCTCTGGAAGATGCAATTACGGAGAGAAGCTCTGTGTTTGCCAACGGAAATGACAGAAGCAGGATACCTGTGACTCAGGAACAGAGAGAACCTTTGTATTCCCAGATCATGCAGCCTATTATCAGTGCAGGAGATACAGTAGGTTCGGTGCTTTTATTGGGAAAGAATGAAAGAGATGTGATGGGTGAATCAGAGAAGATGCTCATCAGAACAGCAAGCGGATTTCTGGGAAGACAGATGGAACAGTAAAATTAATAGAATCTTCAGCAGTTTATAGTGGCAGCTGAGGATTCTTTTTTGTATAATAAGAAGCAGTTATGATTTTCTGGAATTGTTATAGTAATAAAATTGTTATGGCAATGAGAGTTGGAAAGGAGACATATTATATGGCTGCAATATATCTGGCACCGTTTTATCTGTTGGTGTGTGTATATATCCTGCTTCGCAGCCTGCATTGGTTTCAGGTATTGCATACGGTTTTTCGGAATGTGTGGGTGTGCAGGGGGATTGGACTTGTATATTTATTTGTAGTGTTTAGTATACTGATCGCATTTATGGCACCTGCGTCAGGATTCAGGAGATTTATGAAGCTTCTGAGTAATTACTGGCTCGGTGTTTTGATGTATACACTTATGACACTGGGAATCGCGGATGGACTGAGACTGTTACTGAAATATCCTCTTAGAAATCTTGGTTTTCCGGGAAGAGAACTGCTTTTCAGTAATATGGGAACTGCTGTTGTGGGAGCTGTCTGTGCGGTGATCATTTCAACAGTCAGTATTTACGGAGTGCTCAGTGCCGGAAATATACATACAACGAAGTACAATATTTCTGTTGATAAAAAGGCAGGAAATATGAAGGAGTTAAATGTGGTTCTGGTCGCAGATCTTCATCTGGGATATAATATTGGATGCAAGCAGATGGAGCAGATGACAGAGAAGATCAATGAGCAGAAATCGGATCTGGTGGTAGTGGCAGGAGATATTTTTGACAATGAATATGAGGCACTGGATGATCCGGAAAGACTGGCGGAGATATTGAGAGGGATTCGGTCGAAGTATGGCGTGTATGCATGTTACGGAAACCACGATATTCAGGAAAAGATTCTGGCGGGATTTACCTTTGGCAGTAAGGAAAAGAAAGAGAGTACCCCGGAGATGGATGAGTTTCTGGAGAAAGCGGGGATTACGCTTCTGAGAGATGAATATGTGCTCATCGATGATTCCTTTTATCTGTATGGCAGACCAGATTATGAGCGTCCCGGACGGGGGATTGATAAACGAAAGACTCCGCAGGAAATCACAGAGGGTATGGATGTGTCACTGCCAGTGTTGGTTATCGATCATGAGCCGAGAGAACTTCAGGAACTGGCGGATACAGGTGTGGACGTAGATCTCTGCGGACATACCCATGACGGACAGGTATTTCCGGGAAATATTGTGATCAGATTCTTCTGGGAAAATCCCTGTGGTTATCTGAAGAAAGGAAATATGCATAATATCGTTACATCCGGTGTAGGGCTTTTTGGACCAAATATGAGAGTTGGGACTAAAAGCGAAATCTGTGATGTCAGCATATGTTTTAACTGAATCAAAAAGTAAGTCCCCGGCTTCAACTGCCTGTTGATTTTTGCGGTTGGAGCCGGGGACTTGTCTGTTTTGTTACTCTTAATCTGAGTTTATGCTCAGTCGAGAGCTTTCTCACTCATTTCTTCCAGAAGGTCTTTTTTCAGATCCCAGAGTTTCTGAGAAAGGTCTACATATACTTTCTGAGGATTTACGAAACGTCTGGATTCATCCCAGAGAGTATTCTGCTCTTTCTGGCAGTATTCGCGAAGCTCCATGACAGATGGAGATTCATAGACTCGTTTACCTTCTTTGATGACAGGAACGAGAAGTTCGCGTACTTCATAGGTTCCGCCGAGAACTTTTGTTTTTTTCCAGGTATCGATTGGATCAAAGAGAACCATGTTCTGGTCTGCATCAAGCTTTTCATCAGCAAGGCAGATAAGATCTGCCCTGATTTTTCCGGTTTTCTTATTATAGAGACGATATACGGTTTTATTTCCAGGGTTGGTTACTTTCTCTGTGTTTTCGGAAAGCTTGATCTTAGGTGTAAATTCGGTACTGTCTGCATCTTTGACAGCAGCAAGTTTGTATACACCGCCGAATGCAGGATTATCGTTGGCAGTGATCAGTCGTGTTCCGACGCCCCAGGAATTAATCTTGGCATCCTGAGCCTTCAGGCTCTCAATGAGATATTCATCCAGATCGCTGGAAGCGGAAATAACTGCATCGTCAAATCCGGCAGCAGCAAGCATCTTATATGCTTCTTTGGAAAGGTAGGCAAGATCACCACTGTCGATACGGATACCGTATTTGGTAAGCGGAATACCTTCTTCGCGCATTTCCTCAAATACACGAATTGCATTTGGAACACCGGATTTCAGGACATCATAGGTATCTACCAGTAAGGTGCAGGCATTCGGATAAAGTTTGGCATAGGTTTTGAATGCGGTATATTCATCCGGGAAGCTCATGATCCAGCTGTGTGCGTGAGTTCCAAGGACCGGTACGTCGAACATCTTGCCTGTGAGAACACAGGAAGTACCGGCACATCCACCGATGATTGCGGCACGTGCGCCAAAGATACCTGCATCCGGTCCCTGGGCACGACGCAGACCAAATTCCATGATCGCATCACCCTTTGCAGCATAGCAAACGCGGGCTGCTTTGGTAGCAATGAGGCTCTGGTGATTGATGATATTCAGGATTGCTGTCTCTACAAGCTGAGCTTCCATGATAGGTGCTACAACTTTGACAAGCGGTTCTCTTGGGAAGACAACTGTTCCCTCAGGAATTGCATAGATATCACCTGTGAAACGGAAGTTGCTTAAATATTCAAGGAAGTCCTCTTCAAAAATATTCAGGCTTCTGAGATATTCGATATCTTCATCTGTGAATTTAAGATTCTCAATATATTCAATCATCTGTTCCAGTCCGGCAGTGATGGCAAATGCACCTCCGCATGGATTGGTACGGTAAAACATATCGAAGATAACAGTCTGGTTTGTTGGGTTCTTAAAATAGCCCTGCATCATAGTAAGTTCATAAAGGTCTGTGAGCAGAGTAAGATTATTAGCTCTCATATATAGCTCTCCTTTTGGGTTCATAATAATATCTCGGGTGTAACTGTTTATCGCAATTTACAGATATCAGGCCAGGGCTGAATAGCTTTTGACCTCAGTATCATAATATATAGTCTGGAGAAATTATTATTAAGATTTCCTGCTGCTTTGATCTCTATAGCAAGTTTCTCAAATGAACTGGTGTGCCGACAAGTTGATTCTTGAAACAATCTTGCGTCAACCTGTCGGCACACCAGTTACGAGAATTGTTATATTTAAGAAAGAGTATATCAGAAGCAGCAATAAGTTTTTATTGATTATAGCATAATTTTTCCCGGAGTACATAAAAAAACTCCGGGAAATAGGCGGTATTTTCATGTTTTTGAAGAAAAATAAAAAAAATTAAAAAAATTTCAAAAAAGGGGTTGTATTTTTTGAAAGACTATTATATAATACCAATTGTCGCGAACGAAGTAGCGAAAACAAAACATAAAGGGCTATCGCCAAACGGTAAGGCAACGGACTCTGACTCCGTCAGTTCAAGGTTCGAATCCTTGTAGCCCTGCTACATGAGGCACCTCGGTATGAGGTGCTTTTTTGTGCTATAAGAGAAACTGAAATTTTTTGGAAGTGAAAGGTAAGATTAAGATGGAAAATTCTGGTAAAAAATATCAGATAGATACAGAAGAAAATAAAATGTTCTTAGGTGAATTGCAGAAAAATCTTTTAAATTTTGGAAAAGGATTTTTATCACCGGGAGGAAGTGCTTATTTCCTTGGGGATGATGGAACACCATGGAAAGACAGAAACAGAGAAACATGGATCACATGCCGTATGGTCCATGTATATAGTATGGGAATCATGCTTGGGGATAAAGAAAGTCCGGCACTGGTCCATGGTGCTGTACATGGATTACTGGAAGAACTGAAAGATCGTGAAAATGGAGGATGGTATCCGGGAATTACACCGGATAATAAATTCCTGCCAGATAAACAGTGTTATGCTCATGCATTTGTTCTTCTGGCTGCTTCTTCTGCTTTGCTGGCAGGAGAAAAAGATGCAGAAACTCTGCTTAAAGATGCATTGGAATTATTTGATAAACGGTTCTGGGATGAGAAACAGGGACTTACTTAGTGTCTGCTGAGCAAACTGAAAACACTTGATTTTACTGACTTTTGCCCC
>SAMEA3387459__coassemble_2303_pt1 | contig 21924 bp, 20 predicted proteins | sample SAMEA3387459__metabat2_low_PE_021 | metagenome-assembled genome bin SAMEA3387459 (sample SAMEA3387459) | Felis catus | biome: Faeces | place: United Kingdom | collected 2012 | reverse complement strand
TTATTTGTGATGCTCAAATTTATTCTCTACTCGCTACTTCATTGTTTCAAACTTCTTTTTCTCCTGTTATGACTTTCTGATATCTGTATCCTATAGCAATTCCATAAAATAATGCAATCAAGACAGTTCAGCAGAGTGTGAAGGACAAGGAAGATATCTGCAGGCGTGCTGACGCACGGCAAAGATATCTGACGCAGGACTTCACGCTATGATGGACTGGATTGTTTGCAGTAATTTATGGAATTGCTATAATATCATTACATTGTAATGTTAAAATAATCCAACACACGCTGGCAGTAATTGTCACATACATTATGTGTTTTTGCTCTTACACTGGCACGCTGTTCTTTATAATTATCTTTTCCGTTTTTAATATCCAGGATGAAATTCTCAAAATCCTGCATATTATACATATGTTCGCCAGGCATATATTCCAGTGGATCATCAAACACCCATCCTCTGGATTCCGTATAAGCCTCATAATCATCCAGTGTGAATCCAAGCGGTCTGTCTAACAGCAGATAATCGATCGCAACAGAAGAATAGTCAGAAACCAGCGCATCCGAACAGTTGATAAACTCATAAAGCTGCAGTCCGTTATCCGCAAGATCTCTGTTCTCCAGATAAACAATATTGGTAAGGACATTCTCACCAAAATCATAAGGTACCTGAAGGTAATGCTTCTTGATAACAATAAGAATATGATTCTCCTTACAGAACTTATTCAGTTCCAGAAGCTTATCTGCATCATCAATGATAGGAATATTGAATTCATTATTTAAGGTTTCCTCGTTCAGACGCTCACTGGAAGCATGTCTGTAGGTTGGCATCCACAGGATCAGTTTCTCGCTGTCTGTTTCCTTCAGAAGTTTCTTTTTATATTCATCTGCACGTTCACTGCCCTTAAGCATCATATCATAACGGGGATATCCAAACGAGAGCAGTTTTTTGGAAGTACATCCAAAAAATTCCATTTTGGTCTTAATAAAAATGTCCCCCGGTACCAGACAATAATCAAAGAAAACCTTACGCCCGTTCTTATTTGCCTTGTAACCACAGCCATGCCAGAGATCGATAAAGAGCTGATTTCTTCTCGACATACCAATCCAGTTAAAAGCCTGGGTGTAAAAAATATATTTTGATGTCAGTGCATATTTATATGCTTCTGCTCTTCGGATCGTGGAACCTTTCTTAAAGTTCTGCACAAATTTCACATTTTCAAACTGATATTCTTTATATTTAGACGGTTCATGGACCAGCCATACAATCTCATACTTTTTGTTGTATCCTTTCTCAATAAGATAGTCAAACAAAGCACGACCATTATCCGTAAAATCATCATTTGTTTCAAAGAGCATTCTATTCTCTACAAGTGCAGGGGGGAATTTCTTAAGGCGTCTGATCTTGCGATTATCATATAATCCATAGGTCACAGTTGCCCATGCCTCCTGCAACATGGCTTTTCTTCCCTTTTGAACTCTGACCTTGTTAATCTTGTTAATGGATTTTTTCAGTTTTTTTATTTTCTTTTTTATTCTTTTTTTCATATCTGGCTCCCTAGAATTCTTTTAATTTCTCACGAAGCATCGTTGAGGATGTATCTTTGGTATATGGCAGAAATACCAGCTTAGCGCCCAGCTCTTCCATTTCTTTTCCGGTCTTTTCCCAACGTGCATTGCCCTTCCAGTCATCTCCGATATAGATTTCATTAAAGTGGACTTTTTCCCATACCTGCTTTTTGTCCAGGGTTGTCGTCACGATCACCTCATCAACATATCTGATGGCCCGTACAATCTCTGCCCTTTCTTCCAACGGAACGATCGGTCTTTTGTTTTTATATGACTCTACCAGATCATCCGCATTCACACCGACAATCAGATAATCGCAATGTTTTTTTGCATTTCTGATCAGATTCAGATGTCCTATATGAAACATATCAAAGGTTCCCTGTGTATATCCTATTTTTTTCTCCATTACATTCTCCCTGTTTTATTGCATTAATAGATAACTGTTCTCTTCGCAGTCATATAACAGCTACAATTGTAAATAATCTGCAAGCCTTTTGCAATAGTTTTCTGTTTTATTGTGCATCTGTTTCAGATTCTTTGCTCTCTCCTGCCGGTAACTGTCTGTTCCATCAGTCAGATGTTTCATAAATTTTCTGATATCACAGGCATTATAGATTTTCTCACCCGGCATATATTCCAGCGGATCTTCAAATACAAATCCCCTTTTTTCTTTATATATATTGTAATCCGCAAGCACATATCCAAGCGGTCTGTCCAACAGCAGATAATCTACTGCTACTGACGAGTAATCAGAGAGCAGACCGTCGCTGATCCCTATCAGTTCATAAAGTTTTATCTGTTTTTTCTCCAACAGGGCTTCCGCAACATAACGTATATTGGTAAACTCCTGTTCATTCTCATCCCATTCCGTCTGAAGCGGATGCTTCTTTATGATCAGAATAATCTCCTGCTCCCTTAGATAACTGTCCAGTTCTTTCAGCTCGTTCATATTCTGTATTGCCGGAAGCTGACAGGGAAGCTCAATTTCATTTTCCGCACACCCTCCCAGATCACTTCTTCTGAAAGTCGGCATCCACAGAACAGCTTTTTTCCCTTTCCATCCGAACAGACTGTCCAGAATTTCATCCTTACTCATTGACGGATGCAGCATCCAGTCATATCTGGGATATCCCATCATTAACAGCCTGTCCGGTTCGCAGTTCCATAGTTCGGATTTCGTTTTCACAAATACCGGTCCGGGAACAAGTGCATAGTCAAAATCAGGCTTTATATTCTGTTTTTTCTTTCCCTGCTCTGCATCTTTATAACCGCACCCATGCCACAGATTTACAACTGTCTGTCCTTTACACCGATACCTGTTCAGTCCTGCACTGTTATGAGAATAAAAGAAAAATCCGGCTGTAGCACCATAATAATATGCCAGCGGACTGCTCCATCCATATTTATTTTCAGCAGTTACAAATTTTACATTTCCGGTATTCTGATTTCTGAATTTTCTTTTTTCAGAGACCAGCCAGATGATCTCATATTTTTTATTATACCCGGAACTTATAAGATATTCATAAAAAGCTTCCGGATTATCTGTACAGTCCATCATTTCCCGATTTTTAAACACAAGCCGGTTTTTCTTTACTTTTCCAAAACGCACAGTCAGCTTTCCAATGACCTGCTGCTCTGTTTTTGTCATAAAGCGACCAATATAGTGCAGGATCATTCCGAAAAAGCCCAGCCTTTCCGTATATTTTTTAATCGCACTTTTTGTCATACATGCCTCCGGAATCTTTGTAAGATAATTCAAATGCAGACTTTTCGGGAAGGATACTCTCAAAAGAATCTTTGATATTTCTTTTCTGTTGTCTGAAATCTCCTATATTTTCCGTATCATTTATACACAATATTTTACACTTCTGATTTCTGAGTACATCATGTATCTGCCGGTCGTGAAGACCTATGGTAAAAAATTTCCCGATTTTCGGTGATTGAGGTTCATATTTTCCCTCCATATACTGCCAGTATTTCATCACATACTGATTTACATCCCCCGGAGAACGGAATCGTGTCCTGCATACTCTGTCCAGCACTTCGCCTTCTTCCCCCCACACTTCTTCAAAGGTACTCTTCAAAAAAGAGCTTGAGATATGAGAATATTTAAAACTGGAAAACTCCCTGTACGGAAGCATCAGCATATTTCTGAATACCATTTTTCCATATGCAGGATGAAACCATTTTTTCCAGTTTCTGCCAATCACTTCTCTCTTTGAATAATGCATATTTACAAGTGCCGCATTGTTCATAAGAATGCAGGCAAACGGATTATTGATATCATCCTGTACCAACGCTGTTTCTATACAATAGTCTCTTGGAAGACCATTTCTGAAAAAGTCTTCCGGTTCCATTTTATTTATGATGAAGGTATCATCATTAAAATATACAAACTGTTCGGATAAGCCTCGGATCCGATGCATATTCAGTTCAATGGGATGACTGCTGAATGTGGGCAGATACTGCTTCGGAATATAATCCTCGTGTTTTACAACTGTCAGCTTCGGATGATCTGTATTCAGCCAGGAAGGGATATGCCCCCATGTCACAAAATATATATGATTCACCCATGGAGCAAATTTTTCAACACCTCTGAACCAGTACTGCAGATTTTCCCAGTCCCGAAATCTGCTGTCCTGTGTCTGGTCATTTTTAATTCCCAGATACTCATTTCTCTGCTTTATCCAGGCTGAGTCTGATCCATCCACCCATGGCAATACAAAATCAATCTTGTCCATCTGTAATTTACCTCGTATGATAATATAAATCTTTCAAACGTTTTGCCTCTGTCTCAATGTTAAAATGCGCATCTGACAGCCGCATCTTTATCAGATCAGCCGCTTCTCTGTTCATAGAACTCATTGCCATCACTGCTGCCGCCCACTGTATATTATCTCTGTCAAGTGACAGCCGTCTGACTCTCTCAGGAAAAACAACTGCCTCCTCAGACACCGCCTCTGACATTACGCAGGCAAGTCCATTTGCCTGGGCTTCAATAAGCGCAAATGGCACACCCTCAAAAACAGACGGAAACAGAAAAACATCCATAGCAGATAAATACCTGCGGATATTCTCCTGTTTACCGGCAAAATATACCTTATCTTCCAGTCCTTTCTGCACTGTTTTCTCTTTTATCTCTTTGTACAGACCCTCCTTTGGACCTACCAGACACAGCATCACATCTTTTTTTTCGGAAACGATCTGTTGGAAAATATCAAGCATTCTGTCATGATTCTTCGGAATATCAAATCTTCCTACATGACCGATCACTGTTTTATTTTCCCATCCCAGTTCCTTTCTGAGTGAATCTCTGTCTTTTTCTGAAAAACTGAACTTCTCTGCCTGAATGGCATTATTGATCAACGTAACCTGACCGCTTTGGAAAGCTTTATCTCCAAACAGCCACCTGCCCGCCATTTCTCCGCATGCAATCCTGTCAGTAGCATATTTTGCAATCTTTGGTCTGTTCCAGTTGTCCATGATTTTTCTGATCAGTCCGGGGCAGGAAGAGCTGTGGCTGTGCGCAATTATCTTTGGCACTTTCATTGTATGAGCCACACGTAACGGAACAATATTTGCAGCTGAAAGCATATTTACATGTACTGCATCATATTTTGTTTCTTTTATTATTTTTTTCAGTTCTTTTATATAGCCCTGATAGTTCTTTTTTACATTTGGAATATAGTAGATCCTTCCACCCAGTTTCCTGATTTCCTCTTCATATGCAATTTTATCATACATACACACAAAATCAAACTGTATATCCATATGCACCAGAACTCTATAGTAATTCATCACAAATGCTTCCAGACCTCCGGCAACATTTCCCATTCCAATCTGCAGTATTTTCATGATACGCTCTCCCATCCGTCACTATTGTCCACTCTGAATCCTATTGCGATCCTCTCGAAAAATCATTCCCTTACCGCATAATGTTCCGTCACCTTTTTCTTTAACAGCCGTATCAGTTTCTGATATCCTGTAATCTTCTTAAGAAAATCCAGGCAGTAACTGATTCCCAGCGAAATCACAAGAACTGCAACAGGAATCAGCCAGAATTTTTTTAATGCAAATACATATTTTCCCAGAGAATCTCTCACAAATGTATGTACCAGCCAGATGTTCATGGAATGCTTGCCCAGATACTGAAGGAACAAGGATACAGGCGTAATCCTGAACAAATATTCAACGCAAAAGAGAATCAGCAGGAATGGAACAAGTGCATACCGGAATTCCCAGAAAATTTTCAGGTCGATTTTATGGTACAGGAAAAGGCCGGCACACAGTAAAACAGACAAACAGATGAATTTTAATTTTTTCCGCCTGTATTCATGCAATTTTTGAAAGAAATTATATTTACAACATAACATTCCTGCCACAAATATCAAAAGAAATGAATATGGCTTTGAGCCTCCCTGAAATCCAATACCTAAAATTCTCGGAAGCAAAAAGATAACTGCAATACAGAATATGCCTCCAAATTTCTCAATCGTCCCATCTAACAGAGGAAGCAATATAATAAATACAAACGCAGCACTCATATACCACCATGCCCCGTTAAGACTTTCAGTCTCCAAAAGTCTGGAGATTCCCAGTATATCTGCAAATACGGCGAATCCTTTTTCATAAAAGGTTTCTCCCCACTTGCTCGGATCCTTAAGTCCAAGTCCAAAGTAAATAAGATAGGATACAGCTGCAGTAAACCAGAATCCGGACATAGTGGAAAGAAGATGTCCGGATATCCATTCTGATACTGCATACTTTTCTTTATTTTTCATTTTAGCCGAATATCCATACATCAGCCCGTAACCGGATACAAATGCAAATATTGCCACGCAGATCTTACAGCATTCCGCAATAGCAACAAGCTGTTCTGTTGTCAGCCCGCACAGATCCACCTGATATCTTTCGATTCTGTCTGCAAGACGGTAGCAGTGGTGAAAGATCAGCAGTAACACTGCAAGACCTTTTAAAGCTGCTGAATCTTCTTTTTTTAATCCGTTTTTCATATACTCCTCCGGATATTTCTGACTTCTTAAATTTTTTCTCTGTCAGACAGATATCTCTGTCTGTCCCTGTCAGTTAGTCATTTTCTCATACTGTTCAGAAATCGTATCAATATCTCCGTAAGCGATCAGTTTTCCTTTTTCAAGGATCATAGCCTTATTACAGATTCTCTGAACCTGCGCCAGAGAATGAGAGACAAACAACACTGTTACACCAGAATCAAACATGCTGAGTACTTTCTTCTCACTCTTCTTACGGAATTTCGCATCACCTACAGATAATACCTCGTCCAATATCAGAATTTTGGGAGAAACCACTGTAGCAATCGAAAATCCAAGTCTGGATTTCATACCTGATGAATAATTCTTGATCGGCACATCAATAAAATCCTTCAGTTCGGAAAATTTCACGATCTCATCATACTTCTCATCAATAAATTCTTTGGAATATCCAAGCATTGCTCCGTAAAGATAAATATTTTCCTTTCCTGTATACTGTTGATCAAATCCTGCACCCAGTTCCAGAAGCGGAACCATCTTCCCATGTTTTGTAACTGAACCTTCTGTTGGTTTGAAAACGCCTGCGATAACCTTAAGAAGAGTACTCTTTCCTGCACCATTCAGTCCGAGGATTCCTACCCTGTCTCCTTTTTCCACTGTAAAGCTCACATTCTGCAAAGCCCAGAATTCATTATATTTAATCTCTTTTTTAATTGTCTTGATAATATAATCTTTCAGACTGTCTACTTTCTCTTTGCTGAGATTAAATTTCATACTCACATTATCAACAATAATCGCTGGTTGTTTGCTCATTTTTTCTCCTTGTTTTTCAAAAATAATTCGTTCCGCTGCCCTGCAGCCTTCTGTCTCAGTTCTCAGATGTAAAGAATAAAATCATCCTGTTTCTTCTTGAAGCAGAATAATCCAATCACCATTGCCACAACGGAAAAGATAAGTGCATATGCAAAATAATGAATATTCATCGCTTTTCCAAATACTGAACATCTGAAAATATCAATCACACAATACAATGGGTTATATTTCAGTATCCATGCCCATCCACTCTTCAAAAGCTTTTCAGGATAATAGAAAATCGCACATGTATACATAACCAGCATAAGTGCTACAGACCAGAGATATTCCATATCTCTGAAAAATACACCTATTGTTGCCAGGATCATTCCGCATCCATATGACATAATAAGAATCAGTATCAGTGCGATTGGTGCCTGAAGCAGATAGAACGTAGGCTTTACACCAAGTATCACACTCACCATTGCCAGTACGATCAGTGAGATCAGAAAGATCACATAGTTAAAAAGCACACTGGACAGCGGATACAAATATTTGGGTACATATACCTTTTTGATCATTGCCGAGTTCTGACGTATAGATTTCAAAGCGGCCTTGGTGGACTGTGAAAAGAAACTGTACAGGAGTCGTCCGGTCAGGATATATACAGGAAAGGTCCTGTCTGTATTTCCATACAAAGTACCAAATACAATTGTAAGCACGATCATGGTAAGCAGCGGCTCCAGCATAGACCATATCATTCCCAGATAAGAACGTCTGTATTTCAGCTTAATCCCTTTTTTTACCAGTTCTGACAGAAGAAACCGGTATTGCATAAAATTATCAACGTATTTTTTCATGTCCTCTCCATTATTTCTGTTTTTTATTTCATTTTATAATTCTTTTGTGCAGAAATCTGTTATCGTCAGGCGGATATTTGCAATCCGCTTCGCAGTTTATTTTCTTTTTGCCGGACAACTGTCTCTACACAAAACAAACCACCTTGTACTGTATCATATTCTCTGATGTCTTGCAACCGATATCCGTAATTTTGCGCAAAATAAAACCCCAATCTTTCCTGTCATTTTATGGTTATCCCATAAAATAATATAAAAGATCAGGATTTTTATATGTCTTGCCAGTCAGTTAAAATGATCCACTGGAACCTCCATGCGTCTCACCCGAAGAACTTGTATGGGTACTGCTTCCACCGCCACCGGAACTCTCTTCCTTCGGCTTCGCCGTACGTGTGACCTGATGATACAGAAATATATCCCGGCTTCTGTTAATATGAAGACTTCCGTCTTTCATATAATCTGCTGCATCCGGCTTCATATGTACAGTCTTCATCCGGCTTCTCATTACTCCGGTTACGATCAGTGCGATCACAAATCCGACCACAAACGAAATGAGAAATATCATATAAAAAGGGATGGTTTCCTCCGGCAGATTTTCTGCATCGTACGGTTCTGCGCTCTGTGCCTGAATGATAAATTCTTCGCACAGATCAGCAAACTTCATAAAGCCCTCATAATACTCACCATCGGATAAATATGACCCAAAATTATCCGTCATATATTCCTGTCCTGCATCAGTAAAAATCTGAATAGCCTCTCCATGTGTGGAGATACACCACTTACGTTCTGACATGGTTATCAAAAACAATATACCACTCTTGTCCTCTCCCATGCCATAGTCATTATAATCAAAGAAATCATCTGCATAATCCTGCGGAACTGCACCATCCAGAGTCTCCTCTGTGACAACCACAACATCACAGCCGTAGTCCTCGCTGACCTGATCCAGTTTCGCCTCCAGTTCTTCTTTCTGCCCATCATCTAACAGATCTGCAAAATCTGCCAGCCTTTCTGTATGCACTTCTTCTGCCGCATAAACATTTTCTGAAAATGCTTCCGTCACAAATCCTGTTGTACCTGATACAGTAAGGACAGAAGCCAGAAATACAGGTATGATCTTTTTCTTCAGCATATCTTTCGTCCTCCCCTAAAAAATCAGCAGTCCGACAAAGCACAAAACAACTGTAAATACAGCGGTCAGTCCGGCAAGCCATTTCAAATAAATTCCCCTGTCAATCGGAAGGTCTCCTGTCATTTTTCCGGTTTGTCCGTTCATTGCAAATATATATTTCTTATCTTTCCATGTTGTATTCAGAATCCATACCGGATACAGTGCATACTGTGCTTTTCCGCCTGAAATATTTACGTTTGTATTTTCGGGAACAACAGAAGCATAACCCTTCACTGTATCTGCCAGTACTTCCTCTGCGCTCTTTTTCATACGCTCATGTGCCCTGTTGATGCTCTCTTTTTCACTGACATCATACTTATCTGCCAGATATCCGGAAAGATATGCGGTCTGAAAATCCACAGACTCTGAAATTTTAAATGGTTCAATGGATTCCATCAAATCATCTGCCATCTTTTCTGATCCATCTACAGGTACAGAAACGAATGTCATCTCTCCGCTTCGCTCCACAGAATAGTAGCTGGTCTCCGTATAATCATAATCATGGTCACTCCACATTCTTACCTTTGTCGCCTTATAACGCACATCAGCATCAACATCCCCGTCAAAAAGCCAGAACGGAACATACAGCCCCTTAATCTCATCAATATGATTTTCCCTGCGAAATGCTTTTGGCAAAAATGTTCTTCCCTTAATATGCCTGTAATATGCTTCTTTTGCTGCTTTCTTATCCAATTTGAACGGAATCACCAGATCCGGCCTTAATGCACCTTTAAACTTCTCTGTCATAATTACGGGATTTCCACAATACGGACAATTTGATGCTCCTGTATTCTCATCTGCGATAATCTCACCACCACAGGACTGACAGGTATAGACATTCATTCCATCTGTCTCACCTTCCTGCCATTCTCCACCGACATCTGTCTGCCATCCTGACAGATCATCCTGCTGTCCGGCTTCACGCTCCATCTGCGCATCCAGTTCTTTTAATGTCTCCGGTTCAAATTCTGTATCACAGTATGGACACTTCATTTTCTGGGACTTACTGTCAAATTCTATTGCACCGCCACAGGCAGGGCATTTATATTCTCTCAGATCAGACATAGACATTTCTCCCCCTGCTGTATTTTACTGTCTTGGCTTTCCACATTCTGCACAGAACTTTCCTGTATTTACCGCACCACAGCTGCATGTCCACTTTCCGGTCGGTCTTGGGCTTCCGCATTCAGAACAGAATTTACCGGTATTTACTGCGCCGCAGCTGCATATCCACTCTTCCCGCTGCGGTTTCGGTTTACCACATTCAGAGCAGAATTTTCCTGTATTCTCTGCACCACATTCACATTTCCATGTTCCTGCCCCGGATGCCGGCTGCATATTCTGTGCTGCCTGCTGCGCCCCCATCTGATAGAGATTCTGCATATTCGCTCCACCTGCCTGGCCTGCCATGCCCATTCCCATAAATCCGGTCATAGCACCTGCAGTGTTGGAGGCTGCTGATTTCATTGCATCTGCCTGAGCACCGGCAAGTGTCGCTGCTGCCATAGTCGGAGCTCTGAGAATGGCATTCTTCTGTGCATCTTTGATAAGCTGTGCATCCTCTTCCGGAAGAGTCACAGGATTCATGGCAATGGAAACAACCGCAAGACCTCTGGTCTGCTGCCATTTTTTCGTAAGGGATTCATTCATGGCATCGCATAATTCCAGAACATGTCCCGGAATGGCACTTGGACGGATCTGAAGTTCTGAGATTTTTGCAAATGCAGGCTGAAGAGCACTTACAAATTCTGTCTTTAACTGAACTTCAATTTCTTCTCTGTCATACTGCTGTTCAACATTTCCGCACACATTTGTATAAAACAGGAGCGGATCGACAATCTTATAAGAATATACTCCATTACAGCGCACAGATACATCTATGTCAAGACCGATATTTCTGTCAACTACCCGGAATGGGATTGGATTTGCTGTTCCGAATTTATTATCTACCAGTTCTTTTGTATTAAAATAATAAACCCTCTGGTCTTTGCCTGTATCGCCGCCAAATGTAAAACGCTTCTTTACTGTATCAAAAGTCCTGTGGATCCCCTCTCCCAGACTTCCGGCAAAAATACTTGGTTCTGTGGATGCATCATAGGTAAACTGTCCGGGTTCTGCACAAACCTCCACAACCTTTCCCTGTTCTACGATGATCATACACTGACCATCTGCAACAGCAATTCCGGAACCGCTTGAAATAATATTATCACTGCCTTTTTTGTTGGAAGAACGTCCGCCTACTCTCTTCTCACCCTTTACAACCAGAACATCTTTATCTATTGCATCGCAGTAAAAAAACTCCTTCCACTGATCTGCCATTGTTCCGCCAAATGTACCGGCTGCTGCTTTGATCAATCCCATAATTTATATCTCCTTCCTGATTACATATTATTTTATACATATTTCTTACAGATATTTTCTCCCCATATTTCCTGTTAGTGTGCCGACAAGTTGATTTCTCGAACAATCTTGCGTCTAAATTTCTTATTTTGTGGGTAATTATGTGTGTTTTTTTACAATATAATATTTTTACAGTTACAAATTGATATTTATAAGTTCAGCATATCATACATTTTCCGAATTGTCATGCGCAAAAGCTCCTCTTTTCTGTCATTTTGCAACATATGAGCACATAAATCGCAGCTGTCCACTCCACAGTAACTACAAATCACTTTTTTCTGTTAATAAAGCAGTAAATCTCTCCCATTCCTGTAACTATCATACAGAGTGGCAGAACTCCCTTTGCCAAAGGTGAAATAAACATTATCTGTCCCAAAACACCCGGACCCAGAGACTCTCCTATATTTTCCGTAAAATTATAAATACCTATAGACTTATCTTCCCCGTATTCTTTTACAGATTTAAGATCCAGGAAATACATCTGCTGGGCAGTTTTTCCAAAACATGCACTGATTCCCATAACAATCAATGCAAGGAGCATTCCCGGTAATTTGGGATAACATACGAAGGCCAGCAGTGCGAGAACATTTAACCCAACGGCCAGATATATAGAAGAATATTTCATCTTTTCAATCGCCCATTGTGTTATTCGATTTCCCAAAATAACCGGAATTTCTGCATACAAGAGAAGTAACAATGTGGCGGTTAATTCTGAAAAACCTTCATTATCACAAAACAGCGGTACAACTTTCCCTCTTTTGCAGTATCCCGTTCCAGCATTGCACCAACACTGATAATTACAACTACAAGGAGAATCCATGTTGTTGAAACAAAAATAAAAACATTTCTCTGTCCAAACTGTACAGCCAGAAGACTTCCCAGCATAATACCAAAATTAAGCCCTGCGAGATAGGCACTGTTGTAGATGGCCAGACCCTCCATCCTGCTCTGAGGATCAACAATTCTGCTGATCAGGATATAAACTGTATTTGTCATAAAACCTACGCCAATTCCATCCAGGATCAGTCCCGTCACGATCAGAACATAGGATGGTGCAATAAACAGCATAAGATTTCCCGCAAAAGAACATAATCCGCTCAAAACAGCAAGTTTTCTGATTCCAAATTTTACGGTGAGCTTCTGACATATCAGCGATGTCACTCCTATCACAAAGATATTAATTGTAACAGGCAGCGAAGCCGCCAGTTCCGTATTATGAAAATGAGCATTCTGAACATAGCGCATAAGATATACCGGAAGAAAAGATGCGGTCATATCATAGGTGGCAAATACACCAAATATAATCAGCCTTATCCAATGACACGGAAAAATACCGTTCTCCTTACTTCTTCCCACGCCTCATCATCAAATTTCTGTTTCTTAAAGTAATAGATTCTGTCTTCGTCTGTAATCTCACGGATTACTTTACATGGATTTCCAGCTGCGATCGTATTATCCGGGATATCTTTGGATACTACACTTCCTGCACCGATCACTACATTACTTCCAACGGTAACACCCGGAAGAATCACTGTATTTCCGCCGATCCATACATTATCTCCCACTGTTACAGGAATTCCGTATTCATATCCTGAATTACGGCTGTCCGGATGAACCGGATGACCCGCTGTATAAATGGAGACATTTGGCGCGATCTGAACATTTTTTCCACATGTTACTTTTCCCACATCAAGGATTGTCAGATTATAATTGGAATAGAAATTCTCACCTACTTCAATGTTCCAGCCATAGTCACAGTGGAATGGTGCTTCCACCCAGACATTTTCGCCTGTTTTTCCAAAAATATTCTTGATCATCTGAGGCGCTTCCTTACTCTGTCTGGATGGCGGCAGCTGATTAAAATCATAGATTTTCTGCTTGCATGCCTGTCTGTCTTCCTCCAGACCATCTAGCCATGCCTTATATGGAAGTCCGCTTAACATTCTTTCTCTCTGATTCATTGTTGTATCTCCCTTATTTTATATTTTTTATAAAAATCATTTCAGCCCAAACGCCGCCATCTCCGCCTGTACATTGCGACTGCCTGTAAATGTCTATAAAACTGAACTCACTATTAATAAATAGTATAATCCCCAAAACAGTTTCTGTAAATATTATCAACCGAAAAAAGGAGACTGCCGCATATTCATGCAGACAGTCTCCCGGTATTTCTTATCTTATCTATTCTGTTATACTAATGCAGCACCTAAAGCTTTGCAAGCATCTGTAGCTTCATCATCTGGCTCTTCCTGGCAGATCACGCTGTCGCATACAAGATTTGCACCTGCTTCTTTACAGGACTCTTCCCAGTTACGCATCCATTCGCCGTCTCCCCATCCATAAGAACCAAACAGAGCGATGTTCTTGCCTTTCAGGGAATCTTTGCATCCGTCAAACATTGGCTCGAATTCTGTATCTTCGAGAACTTCATCTCCCATTGCAGGGCATCCGAAGGCGATTGCATCATATTCAGCAACTTTAGAACCGTCAAAATCCTCACAGGTATGAAGAACAGCTTCGCCGCCTTTTTCCCTAATTCCGTCTGCAACTGCGTTTGCCATTGCTTCTGTGTTTCCTGTGCTGCTCCAATATACAACTGCTACTTTACTCATGATTAAAATCCTCCTTAAATTTGCTCTGCCTTTTTCTTTGCCGCAAAGCCATGATTTATATTATAATAAAAAGTCATACGGCTTTTCTATTATACTGATTCTTAAACGAACTCTCCATCCCTGCTATATTACTGTATATAGCTCCTTCCTTACACTGCCACCGTCAGCTGACGTACACTTCTTCCCTGATTCCAGAGACGTACATACACGCTGGTACATTTCTTAAATCTGGCAAAAGCCTTTATTGCCTCACATTCATTGCAGTAAACCTTCCAACAACCTACACATTTACAGTTCTGCCCTGCATTCTTGATAAATCCGATCACATCTCCCAGCGGATATCCCAGAAATAATCCGATTTCATGAGGAAAATCTTCTCTCTGGGCCAGGCGGCTTCTCAGTCTCTCAAGTGCATATGCAGGATCTGTACTCTCATACCCATACTTCTTTATGAAATTCGCAACACCAGGTTTCTTCAGATCTCTTTCAAGGCTTGAGAACCGGCAGACATAAATCAGCGCCTTTTTCTCACTCCTGCGAAGTACGGTGAGGGAAACGCCATTTTCTCTTACACATTCATTAAAGCCTTCTACGCTTTTCCATAATACTTCCTCAGATTCATATTTATATGTAAAAAGATTTCCGGTTTTAATAGATGCTAATGTAGGTGAACAATGTTCGATCACAGATTTCTCCAGCATGTTATGATTCCTTTCTCAATGGCAGAATATTAGTTAGGTCACGCTAACTATCTATCAAAAAATAAAGCTTTACGAAACATTTTATTGCTTTTGTTTGCTGCAAAGCTTGAATTACTGCTGTAAAAAGACCTTCAACAGATCGTTCAGCAGTTCGAGTTATTTACTTCTAACTTCATAACTTAATATATACTATCTCTGATATTCTGTCAAGTTAATTTTGTATAATCTTTTTTTAGTAACTGCCTTTTTTAAACGAATCAAGTAAGTCCCCGGGGTCGGTTGCAAAAAACAATAAGCAATGGGTAGGGACTTGCTTGTATCAGGAGGAGTGACAACTCCTTCTGATACACTGTGAAACAGTTATTCGATGTAGCGCCGCATAGCAAAGCGGATGATTTTATCCGCTTGACCATAAAATCTCATCCTTCTATACAGATCGTACTTCCAACTCCATCTTCTGTCCGTTTCTTTGTTACTATGATCTTCTTATCAATACGTTCTTTCAGCTCTGCTACATGGGAAACAATCCCCACCAGTCTGCTTCCCTGACTGAGATCCTTCAATGCGCGGATTGCCTGATCAAGGGCATCTTCATCCAGAGATCCGAAACCTTCATCCACAAACATGGTATCAAGCTGGATTCCGCCGGAGCTTGACTGAATTTCATCAGAAAGTCCCAATGCCAGAGACAGGGATGCCTGAAATGTTTCTCCGCCTGATAAGGTCTTAACACTTCGGACAGTTCCATTGTAATGATCTACTACATCCAGTTCCAGACCGGTTTTCCCTACCCTGCTCTTGTTTTCTTTCCTGCGAACTAACTCATACTGACCGCTGCTCATGGTCATCAGACGGATATTGGCACGCGCAAGAATGCGGTCAAAATACTGCATCTGGATGTAAGTTTCCAGCATGATCCTTGCCTTACCCGTGATCGTACCATTGGCAGTGTCTGAGAGAGATTTCATCCACTTCCAGCGGGTTTCCGTTTTCAGAAGTTCTGTCTGCTGTCTGCGGATTTTTTCATACATGTCACTGTTGATTTCCAGGCGGGCATGGATTTCATCACGATTTTCTGAAAGTGATTTCTTTTGCTGTGCAAAGTTTTCTTTCTGAGCATTCAGCTCCTCAGCTGAAATACTTATGGATTCTTTTAACTGTTCTGTCAGAGATGCAATTACCGAATCCAGTTCTGTCATTCTCTTTTCTAATACTTCTCTCGCTTCTGTTACTGTTTTATAATGTATTTCAAGCTTCTTTTGTTCCTCAGTCTTAAGCTGGATCTGAGACAGGATTTCTTCCTTTGTCCTCTCACCCAGCTCTTTTTCCATATTCTCTCTCTGCTTCTGCAGCTGCTCATATCTGGATTTCTCTGCTGCTGTCTGCTGCTGATTCTGATTGATCTGGTCTGTGATCGTTGTGACTTCTGTCTGAGTCTTACCAATCTGCATCTCCAGAAGTTTTCTCTGTTCCAGAAGTGCTGTCAGATCCTTTTGTTTCTGTCCCAGAATATTTTGCTGCTGTTTCAGCCATTCTGCTGCTCTCTTTCCCTGCAGCAAAGCCTGTGATACATTACAGATTTCCTTTTGATACACTATTTCACCGCTGTGATCCTGTGACAGTTCCGGATCAGTTTTCATTCTCTGTCTTATATCTTCCTCATGGATCCATGTCAGTACAGGTTCGTCCAATTGATTCTGCAGCTGTTCCTGAATACTTTCCAGCTGGCTCTTCCTCTTTTCAAGACTGATCTGTAATTTTTGAAATTCTTTTGCATGTTGTTCTGACTGTGTGATGAACTCTTCCTTTTTCTTCAGTAAATCCTGATGAACTTTTTTCTGTTTTTTGATTTCTTCCAATCCTGTCTGTACACTGCTTTCCTGATTTTTTACAAATAAACATAATTCATGATCAGGAAGTTCCTTTCGAAGTATCTCTTGTGTCTCCTCTTCTGGCAGAAACTGCGCTATATAACCTTTAACCCCTTCTGTCAGTTCTTCCCTGCAGCGCTGCATCAGTCCTGCTGCCTCTCCTGCCTGCACACTTGCGTCAGATGCCGCTTTTTCCGCAGCTTCTGTTAACTTTTTCTGTTTTTTCAGCTGTTCTTCTGTGGGAACTTCATTCGGAATCTGTGTAAGCTTCGGATGATGAACAGAACCGCATACCGGACATGGCATCCCATCCTGAAGATCTGCTGCCAGAACACCCGCCTGCGCATCCAGATAGACCTGCTCCATTTTGTTTAAAATTTCTTTTATTTCTGTCCGTTTCTGAGAAGCGGTCAGATAACCCTTCTTTTTTCTCTCTGCTTCCTTTTCCAGATCCTGATACCGTTTCTGCTGATCTTCTATTTTCTCTATCTGCTGCAAACGTATGACCAGACTGTTCTCTTTAATTTCCAGATTCCCACCGGAAACAATTTTCTCTTCCAGATCAGTCAAATCCTTTTTTATCTGTTTCGCAAGTTGTTCTTCCTGCCCGGACTGTATTTTCAGTTCACTGATTTTTGTCTGAAGAAACTCCAGATTTCCACAGTTCTTATAAATTCCTGCATAAAGAGTATCTATTTTCTCTTTCCGGAAATCTGTTTCTGCTTTTTCTTTTTCTGCACTGTCTGTTGTCTGATATTCTTTTTGTTTTTCTTCAAGCACAGCTTTCATTTCTTTCTGACGATTCTGCAGCTCTGTACCGTCCGTTCCCAGCTTCTCTATCTGCAGGGAAGCCTTCTCTGTTTCTCTGAGCAGATTTTCCAGATTTGTATAACGCTCCAGATTCTCTTTTTCTTTCTGTATGGAAAGCATCAGGCGTTGAATCTCCTCAGGTTCCTTTGCCCCATTTTCTGCAGCTTTTTGTGCCTGTTCCAACTGCGGAAGCAATACCTCTTTCTCTTGCAGAAGCTGTTCCTTCCTTGCCTTTGCATCTGCTTCTTTATGAGCCTTTCCCAAAAGCTGATTTACTTTTTCCAGTTCTTTATCGTTCTCTTTGATCTGCTTATTCAAATTTTTCAGCGTCTCTTTATCTACCTTCAGAAACTGCTCCAGGATTTCCAGACCTTCTTCCAGATTTCCCTCAAAGCCATTCTTCTCCATCAATATCCACTGTTGTCCCAACTGGTCTTCTGTAGAATATCTGACCTGTTCCGTATACTGGCGAATACTTCTCAACAGCTCTTTATACGCCTTGTCCAGACCACCGGCCTCGAATTTTAATTTTTCCTGAATCACCTTATAAATATCCGTATGGAAAAGCTTTCTGAAAATGTTGCTGCGTTCCTCTGTGTCAGCCAGCAGCAATTTTCTGAAATCTCCCTGTGCGATCATAGCAATCTGCGTAAACTGCTTCATATCTAACCCGATCAGATCAGTAACTGTCTGATTCACTTCCTTCAGCTTTGTCACAGGAGCTCTTCCATCAGAAAAAGTAAGCAATGCTTCCCCTTTCTGGGTGGTCATTCCGGTACCTCTGGTCTTTGGGCGCTCATAATCCGGGCTTCGCTTCACTGTATACACTGCATCTTTATATTCAAAAATATATTCCGCATACGTAGGTGTTTCCGGTTTTGCATACTTGCTTCTGAGCATGGATGCCTCCCGGACTCCTCCGCTTGTCTCCCCATACAACGCAAATGTAATCCCATCAAAGATCGTCGTTTTTCCTGCTCCCGTATCTCCGGTCACCAAAAAAAGTCCCTGTCCTCCAAGCTGTATAAAATCGATCACAGTCTCATCCGCATATGGACCAAATGCAGATAATGTCAGCTTCAATGGTTTCATACGCGCACCTCCTTCAGATCCTGGATCAGTTTCTCCACAAACTCTGTCTGTTCTTCTTTCATAGGTTCATTATTTAACAGTTCATAAAACTCCTCAAACAGCTCCAGCTCTGACTTCTGTTCCTGAGCCTCCACTGCCTGAACCTCACGGTTCTCACGTGTTCGTTTATTATCATATTCCAGACGCATCAGGTTGGGATAAACAGTACGCAGCTTCTGAAGTGCCCCCGGCACATCTTCCTCATCTGTCAGGGTAATCTGAAGATAATCCATCTTATTTTCAGCAGTATAATGATCCTTCGCCGTCACATCCATATAGGTTCCCCTCAGCTTACGCATATCCCGTCTGGGAATCAAGGGTACTGTACTGACCCTCACATTTCCCTTCTCCAGAAGCTCCACAATCGTTACCGACTTTTTATGATCTGCTTCCGAAAAAGAATACTTAAGCGGCGTCCCACTGTAACGCAAGGTCTCTATCCCCATTTTCTGAGGTCTGTGGATGTGTCCCAGTGCCACATAGTCAAAATCCTTAAATACTTCCGCACTGACATTGTCAAGACCGCCAACCCATGTTTCTTCTGAGTCACTTCTGTCTGCTCCGGTCACAAACTGATGTGCCACCAGCACATTTCTCTGTGTCGTATCGATCTCACACTCCTGCAGAGCAGCCATAACACCCTCTTCATAAGTATTAATGTCATCCCTCTGTAAAGCATGGCGTACTGCCGCAGGTTTCAAAAAGGGCAGAAGATATACAGATATTTGTCCATACTGATCTTTTAACACAATCCTTTTCATCTCTCCATCATAAACCTGCGAAATATAAATATCACTGCTTTCAAACAGCTTCGCCCCAAAGGAAAGCCTTTCTGCAGAATCATGATTTCCACTGATCATGTACACCGGGATCTCAGCTTTAGCCAGTCCTGTAATAAATTCATCAAACAGCTGCACTGCCTCTGCCGACGGCACTGTCTTGTCATAAACATCCCCTGCTATCAGAACTCCATCAACTTTCTGTTCCTCAAAAATTTTGCTCATCTGATCCAGAATATATCTCTGATCCTCCAGCATGGAAAAATCATGCACCCTTTTTCCAATATGCAGATCTCCAATATGCGCAAACTTCATCCCACATCTCTCCAATCTAAATATCATTCCTGCCTACTCTACCTGCCGGCGGCATTCTGATCAATTATTTATTCCACTTTCAGAATATTTTTGCTATCCTGATACTCCTCCGGAATCTCTTCTGTAAGAATTTTAGCATCTGTAAACCCGCCGAATGTCACAGAACTTACTTCTCCAAACTTTGACTTATCTGTCAGGATATATACATCTTTGCACTGCTTCATTGCAGTACTCTTTACAATTGCTTCACTGGTATCCGGTGTGGTAAAGCCTTCTCTTCTAGTGATCCCGTTGGTTCCGAAGAAGCCCTTTGTAAAATGATACATCTGAATCATCTGCATCGCCTGACTGCCTACGACTGCCTCTGTTGAACTCTTAAGTTCTCCTCCGATCAGGTAAACCCGGATTCCCATCTTTGCCAGAGGCTGGGCATGGGATACTGCATTTGTGACAAAAACAGCCCTTGCACCCGCCAGATATTCCAGCATCAGGCCAGTGGTAGTTCCTGCATCCAGATAAACGAAATCATCTGACGTTATCAGGCTGGCTGCATATTTTGCAATCTTCTTCTTTTCTTCTTTATTTAATTCTGATTTCTGTGCCACTGTCGGTTCATAGGCAGTTACTTTATGATTTAATGCTACTGCGCCGCCGAAAACCTTGGTAAGTTTTCCCGCTTTGTCCAGTGCAGTGATGTCTCTGCGCACTGTGGACTCTGATGCGTCCAGAAGTTCTCTCAGTTCTGTTACTGTAATACTTTTTCTTTCTTCCAGAAGCTTCAGAATAATGTCAAATCTCTGTTCTGTAAGCATATGCTTCTGCCTCCATTATATATTTACTTTGATTGTTTACTTCTGATTATTTTCTCCGATATCTACGAATTGCTCCGCTGCTTCCAGCTCCCGCAATTCTCATTATAACAGAAACAGGAGATGAATGCATCATCTCCTGTCTGTCAGTTTCTTATATTTAATTCTGTGAATTACAGGTTTTCCTGCATGAATTTGCTTACTGCTTCGTATGCTGCTTCTTCATCAGCGCCTTCAATTGTGAATGTTACTTCATGACCTTTCTTAACGCCAAGCCCCATCAGTGCAATAAGTTTTCTGCAGTCTACTTTTTTACCTTCTTTTTCGATGGAGATAGTGGATTCAAAGCCTTTTACCAGTTTTACAAGTTCTCCTGCCGGACGTGCGTGGATTCCTTCGTTGTCTGTAACCACATACTTAAATTCTTTCATTTTGATATCCTCCATGTTCTTTATTTTAATTTTTTGTTATTGCTTTTCTTATTTCGGTGCTTATGCTGCTTTCTTCTTTAACAGGCCAAGCAGAACTGCAGAAATTACTGGTCCCGCAACCAGTGCGACCAGGTACATAACTGCGTTTCCAACCACAGGGAATACGAAAATTCCACCGTGTGGTGCCATCAGTGTACAGTCGAATGCCATGGAAATCGCTCCTGCCACCGCAGATCCTACGATACAGGAAGGAGTACACGAAGGGGGTCAGATGCTGCGAATGGAATCGCACCTTCTGTGATAAATGCAAGACCCATGATAAAGTTGGTAGGATCTGCGTCTCTCTCTTCTTTTGTGGACTTATCCTTAAACAGCAGTGTTGCCAGTGCAATCGCACAGGGAGGTGTCATACCGCCGATCATAACTGCTGCCATAATATCATAGTTACCTGCTGCAATTGCAGCTGTTCCGAATACATATGCTGCTTTGTTGAACGGACCACCCATATCAATAGCCATCATTCCGCCAAGCACAATACCAAGTATTACTTTACTAGAATTTCCCATTCCTGTCAAGGCATTATTCAGATCTGTGTTGATACCGCCCATAACCGGCGTTACTGTTCACTCCGTTCACAGTAACGTAGCCAAAATTCATTCCAGATTGCC
>SAMEA3387459__coassemble_2241_pt1 | contig 25784 bp, 20 predicted proteins | sample SAMEA3387459__metabat2_low_PE_021 | metagenome-assembled genome bin SAMEA3387459 (sample SAMEA3387459) | Felis catus | biome: Faeces | place: United Kingdom | collected 2012 | reverse complement strand
GGATCCTGTACTGCCGGATCCTGTAGACTATGTGCTGGAAGTGGAGATGGCTGAAAAACTCTCGGGGTCAGACCCCATAAAGATGTAGAAATATGTTGCATTTTTTATTGATGTAGTTATAATAAAACACGATGTAAATCTTTTTGTCTTTAAATCGTCGCTTTGCCGCGTTTGAAGATATGGATAATACATATCTTGAAGTATGAGTCTGCCTTGTAACACAGGCAGAATGGCGAAGCATACCCAGAATACGGAGGGAATTAACAGTTAAATATAAATTATAAAATCATATAAGTAGCAGTAACACTTTGATTGAGCAGATTTTCAGCAGTATTGAGGAACTGGTAGACGGAAAGCTGGTATGTGGTGCCGGCGAAACTCTCGGGGTCAGACCCCATAAAGAAAAAATAAACATTTCTAAAGAATTTATAAACAAAACAAATAGGAATTCTCGGGGTCAAACCCCATAAAGAATGTATGGAAGAGATTAATGAAAAAAATTCTGAAAGTGTAATTAGAATCATACTCCAGAGGAGAAACAACAGATATGGAACACTGCGGGGTCAGACCCCACACTGCGGGGTCAGACCCCATAAAGAAGTGCATATAATTGAAAAAGCTGGTAAACTGAGTGCTTATCTTATCAAATAGAATAGATTGCTGCACAATCATACTTATTCCTGTATCTCTCAAATGCGGAGATACAGGAGTAATTTACAGGCTCTCTTTCTTGTCCATCCGGCAGCGTTTATCCAGGTGGCGGTTGATCAGAAGCAGGAATACAATTGTTGAGAGGACAGAAGAGATTCCGTCAGCAACAGGTTCTGCGAAAAAAGCCGCTTTTGCACCAAAGAAAAAAGGCAGGACAGCGGCACTGATCACAAAAAGAGATTTTCTGGTAACGGAGAGCGCAAGTCCTGTCTTTGGACATTCCAGGGCAGTCAGCCCGTCTACAAAGACATACTGGAAGCTTAGCGGAATGATCATCAGTGTATAGGTACGGATGACCCAGACAGAGAATCTGATATACTGTGGATCAGTGGTAAACAGAAGAACAAAGTACCGGGGAATAAACCGGGAGAGAAGGAACATGATGGTGGTAAAGATAAGCATTACTCCTAGAATGTTCCTTTCTGCGTCTTTGACCCTGTTTACGCATCTGGCACCGTAATTGTAGCTCAGGATTGCTTGTGTACCTCCGCTGATCCCGATCATAGGTGAGGTGATCAGAAGCAGATAGCTTTGAGCAATGGTGGCACAGGTGATCAGCATATCGCCCTGGGAAGCACCACCATATTTCTGGAGCACTGTATTCATAAAGATCAGGATCAGGCTGTCTGTGGCCAGGATCAGAAAAGGAGAAAATCCCAGGGAAAGGATTTTCCTTATGACTTTTAAGTTGTACTGTCCGAAGGTAATCTTTACAGGAACCTTTTTTCCAAATAAGAAGGTCATTGCAAAGATACAGGAGAGTATCTGCGAAATAACGGTTGCAATGGCAGCACCGGAAATTCCCATATGAAAACCAAAAATAAAAATCGGGTCTGACAGGATGTTACATCCTGCGCCAATCAGTACGGTAAACATTCCCACAAGGGGGAATCCCTGACAGTTGATAAAGTAATTAAGCCCTGTAGCCATCAGTGCGAAAAAGGTACCTGTTGTATAAATAGTCAGGTAGGTATTGGCAAAGGGAAAAGTAGCCCCACTTGCGCCAAACAACATAAGCAGCTTATCTTTTAGCAGAAGAAAGATGACAGTCAGCAGAACAGAAAAAATACTGAGCATCAGAAAAGAATTTGCCAGTACCTGTTCTGCTTTTTTGTGATTCTTTTCGCCCATTCGGATTCCCATGATAATGGAACCTCCGATTCCTACCAGGGTGCCAAAAGAAGTGAGAAGTGTAACGATAGGACCGCATATGCCTGCACCTGCAAGAGCCAGTGCACCATTTTCGGAAATATGTCCGATATACATCCTGTCAATAATACTGTAAAGTACATTGACAAATTGCGCGGTCATAGAAGGGATGGCAAGCTGGAGCACCAGAGTGCGTACGGGTGCCTTGCCAAGATTTGCTGTTGTGTTCATTTTAATTTTCCTCATCCATTCGACAGGGACTGCCGCACTTGCATGTGCAGCAGCCCCTGTATATTAATCATTGTCAATTTTAACAGATATGGACAGAAAAAGCTCTGATTTTTGAGATATTGTCCTTGTAAAAGATATTGAGCGTTACTGTTCACACGCCACTGTCCCGCGAGGTGTTTTGGCATGAATATGCCAAAATCCCGAGACATACAAGCCCAAATTCCATTGCCGCAGGCAATCTGGAATGAATTTTGGCTACGTTACTGTGAACGGAGTGAACAGTAACTACGAGTACCTTGACAAATAGCAGACCTGGTACCCATCCGTAACACAGATCCCGGTGTAATCCCTCAGGAATTCCCGGGGATGGGATGCATTACGCGTCTTCTGGTATTCATAAAGGATGATCTGACGATCCCGGTACATAAGGCCGGATCGGTACACCCACATGTAACTCTGGCTGCCGGCAGGACGCCCGTCCTTATTTACAAGTACAGGAGTCTCATCTGCCTGTATCACATGATAATCATACAGAAGTTTATGCAGATGATCATACATGGTCCCCAGATATTTTTCCCCAAGACGGATAAAAAGGTACTCGTATTCTACCGTTTACGGATTTTTTAGAGTTCCAATCAGACAGGAAAGCGTATATGTCAGATATTGCTTCTGCTGTACGGGAGAATTGAGGAAGGCATCGGAGCAGGTAAACCAGGTGTAACAGGTATTTCTGGTTGCTGCTTTCCGGTGCTTTCTGTCAATTCCGGATCCGAGAGATTTCGGGATAACCGTATCCTCCTCCGGGAGATAATAGTAATCCTTATAATCTGCATAGTATTGTTTCAGTTTCCCATCAGTTGTTTTGATAATTAAATTGATTTCTTCGTCTTTTCCTGTCAGATAGAAGTCGGTGTTTCCATTGGAAAATTCCTGTGGCAGTGTGCAGGGGAGCTTCAGCTTCAGGATCAGGTTGTCTCCGTCAAATTCGCTGTATGTAACTTCATAATCTCCATCATAGATGCAAAGATATCCCAGCATATCAAAGATTCTTCCCAGTCCCAGCACATCCTCCAGGTTGTGTCCCAGGATTTCATCAGCTGTAAAGGCATCTCTTTTTTTCAGAAAATCTTTGTAAAGTTTAATGCATTCCTTACCATTATCATAAATCCTGTCTTTGATCCCCAGAAATTCTTCCATGCAGGGCTGCTTCATGGCAGACAGTTTTAAAAGTGACTTTAACGGTTTTAATGTCAGGTAGAGATCCAGCGACTGTTTTCCTGTAAACGGAGAGGGAATTCCATATTTTTCATATCGTGCTTCCAGATATGGCTGGTCGAAGCGGTCTCCGTTGTAGGAAATCAGCAAATCACATTGCTGAAGAAATTGTGAAAAAATTCTCAGAATTGTCTCTTCTTCACTTGCATTTTCCGCCATCCATTGATAAAAATTCCAAGTTTCATCTTCAATTCCAACAGCTCCGATCAGGTATAAATACGTGGAATTTCTTGATAATCCGGTGGTTTCAATGTCGTAAAAAACAGGTGTAAAATTGTATTTTTGGAAGAATTTTTCGGTGAAAAATTTAACAGTCTCAAAGTCTGAAAACCCTTGTAAAATGGGCATTTTTTTAACAATCATGTTAATGATTTTTCCTTTCTGAAATTGTATTTAATTATACACAAGAAAATGAAATTTGGGTAGTGCTTTTTTTGAAAAAATGGTTTATATTATAAACAGGTTGATAAAAATGTACAAAAAAGTATATGGATTTTATCAAAAACAGAGCACTTTGGTGGTGCTTAATATAAAAGGAGGAAACGAAATGGGAATTTTAACCTTTAAGGGTGGTGTTCATCCTTATGACGGAAAAGAATTATCCAAGAACAGTCCGGTAGTGAAATATCTGCCAAAGGGAGATATGGTATATCCTCTTTCCCAGCATATCGGTGCTCCGGCTGCAGCGATAGTTCAGAAGGGAGACCATGTGCTCGCAGGACAGAAGATCGCAGATGCTGCGGGGTTTGTCTCATCACCGATCCATTCGTCTGTTTCCGGTACGGTAAAAGGAATCGAACCGCGCCTGACAGCAACAGGTTCTATGGTCAATTCCATTATCATTGAGAATGACCAGCAGTATGAAAGTGTGGAATTTACTCCTGCACATCTTGAAGATCTTTCGAAAGAGGAGATTTTGGCGAGAATTAAAGAAGGCGGAGTTGTGGGAATGGGTGGCGCCGGATTCCCCACACAGGTAAAGCTTGCGCCAAAGGAACCGGACAAGATCGATCATATTCTTGTAAACGGTGCCGAGTGTGAGCCTTATCTTACCAGCGACTACAGAAGAATGCTGGATGACTCTGAGAAGCTGATCGAGGGCTTAAGAGTTATGCTGAAGCTTTTTGACAATGCGAAGGGATACATCTGTATTGAGGATAACAAGCCTGACTGTATTGCGAAACTGAAAGAAATGGTAAAAGATATTCCACGTATTGAAGTAGCAGAGCTGATGACCAAGTACCCACAGGGTGGTGAGCGTTTCCTGATCAAGGCTGTCACAGACAGAGAGATTAACTCTGCCATGCTTCCGGCAGATGCAGGATGCGTAGTTGATAACGTAGATACCGTAATTGCTGTTTATGAAGCCGTTATCCTTGGAAAACCTGTTATGGACCGTATCGTGACAGTAACAGGACAGGGGATTAAGAATCCGCAGAACTTTGATGTCCTTTCCGGAACAGATATGGCAGAGCTTATAGAAGCTGCCGGCGGACTGACAGACAATGTATCCAAAGTAATTTCAGGTGGTCCTATGATGGGATTTGCCATGTATGACACTCATGTACCATGTATTAAGACAAGCTCCGCATGTCTCTGCCTGGAGAAGGATGATGTGGCAGATGCCGAACAGACTGCATGCATTAACTGCGGCAGATGTGTAGGAGTCTGTCCCGGCCATGTCATTCCTGCAAGACTTGCAACCTTTGCAGAGCATGGTGACATGGAGAGCTTTCAGAAATTTGATGGTATGGAGTGCTGCGAATGTGGCTGCTGCAGTTATATCTGCCCTGCCAAGCGTCCGCTGACCCAGATGATCAAATCTATGCGTAAGATGGTTCTGGCAAGCCGTAAGAAAAAGTAAAAGGGGGACATCGTAATGGATCAGATGTTACATGTATCATCCAATCCCCATGTCCGGGATAAGATGACAACAAGCAAAATCATGCAGCTTGTGGCACTGGCGCTTCTGCCGACCACACTGTTTGGAATTTATAATTTTGGCCTTCGTGCCTTACTGGTAGTAGTGATCACCGTCGCTTCCAGTGTATTCTTTGAGTGGATTTATGACAAGCTGATGCATAAGAAGAACACAATTACAGACTTCAGTGCAGTTGTTACAGGTTTATTACTTGCATTAAATATGCCTGCATCAATTCCGCTCTGGATGCCTGTACTTGGCAGTGCATTTGCGATCATCGTTGTAAAACAGCTCTTTGGTGGTCTGGGACAGAACTTCATGAACCCGGCACTTGCAGGAAGATGTTTCCTGATGATCTCTTTCGCAGGAAAGATGACAGATTTCGCAGTAAGCGACAGCTTCAGAGGTGTGGTAGATACTGTATCCGGTGCAACTCCTCTGGCAGCTCTGAAACAGAATGGATTTACAGACAGTTCTGTATCTGTATTACATATGTTTATCGGTGATATCCAGGGAACTATCGGTGAGACTTCTGCCCTTGCAATCCTGATCGGAGCTGCAATCCTTCTGGTTTTCAAGGTGATCGATCTGAAGATTCCGCTTACCTATATTGGAAGTTTCGCAGTATTTGTAATCCTTTACATGCTTGGAACAGGCAAGGGATTTGACGTGAACTATCTGTTCAGCCACATCTTCGGCGGTGGTCTTATGCTTGGTGCATGGTTTATGGCTACAGACTATGTCACAACACCGATCACACCAAGAGGACAGTATGTATACGGTGTCTGTCTTGGTGTACTGACTGCAATCTTCCGTCTCTTCGGCGGTTCCGCAGAGGGCGTATCCTATGCGATCATTTTCTGCAACCTGTTAGTTCCGATGATTGAACGTGTGACTCGTCACCCGGCATTTGGGAAAGGGGGCAAAAAGGCATGAGTAACAGAATTATCAAAGATACCATAGCCATTACAGTGATCACACTGGTGGCAGGACTTGCCCTTGGTGTAGTCCAGGATATTACGGCAGATCCTATTGCAAAGCAGGAAGCACAGGCGAAACAGGATGCGTATAAGGCAGTATTTGCAGATGCGGACAGCTTTGAGACAGTGGATGTGGATGCGGATGCCATGCAGTCTTATCTGGATGAGAACGGATATGCGGCACAGTCCATAGATGAGACTATGCTTGCCAAAGATGCTTCAGGCAATGAACTGGGATATGCATTTACAGTAACCACTTCCGAGGGTTACGGCGGAGATATCCAGTTTGCAATGGGTATCCAGGATGACGGTACCTTAAATGGAATTTCCATTCTTTCCATCGGTGAGACCGCAGGTCTTGGTATGAGAGCAAACACAGATGCATTTAAGGATCAGTTCAAAGATAAGAACGTAGACAAATTTGAATATACAAAGACCGGTGCCACAGCGGATGATCAGATCGATGCGTTAAGTGGTGCCACTATTACAACGAATGCCATGACAAACGGTGTTAATGCCGGATTATGTGCATTCCAATATGAGAAAGGGGGAAATCAGTGATGAAACCAAACACACCTGCTGAACGTTTATATAACGGAATCATCAAAGAAAATCCTACCTTTGTACTGATGCTTGGTATGTGTCCTACATTGGCTATCACCACATCTGCAATCAATGGTATCGGAATGGGACTTACTACAACAGTGATCCTTGCAGCATCCAACTTAATGATCTCTCTTCTGAGAAACTTTATTCCGGACAGAGTGCGTATGCCTGCATTTATCGTAGTTGTTGCTTCCTTTGTAACAGTTGTACAGCTTCTTTTACAGGGATTTATTCCAAGCCTGTATGACTCCCTTGGAATCTATATTCCTCTGATCGTAGTTAACTGTATCATCCTTGGACGTGCAGAAGCATATGCATCCAAGAATAAACCGATTGCCTCTCTGTTTGATGGTATTGGTATGGGCCTTGGATTTACCTTAAGTATCACCTGTATCGGTGCAGTACGTGAGCTGATCGGCGCAGGTTCTCTGTTCGGACATCAGATTCTTCCTCTGGCAGATGCTGCAGCAGGTAAGGCAGGTTATGAACCGATTACAATCTTTATCCTGGCACCCGGAGCATTCTTTGTTCTGGCAGCGCTTTCTGCATTACAGAACAAATTCAAAATCGGTGCAGCCAAACGTGGCATTGATCCAAGTAATCCTGATTGCGGCGGAAGCTGTGCAGCCTGTGGCAATACCATGTGTAAGGGAAAAAGGGGGTAATGGATTATGAAAGAACTTTTGATCATACTTGTAAGCTCAGCGATTGTAAATAACGTAGTCCTCAGCCAGTTCCTTGGGCTCTGTCCTTTCCTTGGTGTTTCCAAGAGTGTTGAGACAGCAGCCGGCATGGGCGGTGCGATCATCTTCGTTATTACACTGTCATCTTTTGTGACAGGTATTATTTACAATGCTATCCTAGTTCCTACGAACCTGACTTATCTGCAGACTATCGTATTCATCCTGCTGATCGCGGCGCTGGTACAGTTTGTAGAGATGTTCCTTAAGAAGACAATGCCTTCCCTGTATCAGGCGCTTGGTGTGTATCTTCCACTGATCACAACAAACTGTGCGGTTCTTGGTGTTGCCCTTACAAACGTGCAGAAAGAGTATAATGTTCTTCAGGGAACAGTGAACGGATTTGCAACAGCAGTGGGCTTTACTATTTCCATCGTGCTGATGGCTGGTATCCGTGAGAAAATCGCATACAATGACATTCCAAAATCCTTCCAGGGATTCCCTACAGTTCTGCTGACAGCCGGACTGATGGCAATTGCCTTCTTCGGATTTTCAGGACTGATTTAAGGAGGGGACTGGTATGAATATAGGAGCAATTATCGCAGCAACTGTACTGGTTGCGGCAGTAGGTCTTTTTATCGGTGTTTTCCTTGGCGTTGCCGGTAAGAAGTTTGCTGTGGAAGTGGATGAGAAGGAAGTTGCTGTTCGTGAGGCGCTTCCCGGTAATAACTGCGGTGGCTGTGGTTATCCCGGCTGTGATGGTCTGGCAGCAGCAATCGCCAAAGGTGAGGCACCTGTAAACGGATGTCCGGTAGGCGGTGAGCCTGTCGGGAAAGTGATCGCAGCGATCATGGGACAGGAAGTTGTGGAGACTGCCCGTCAGGTGGCGTATGTGAAGTGTGCGGGTACCTGTGAGAAGACGAAGGATAATTATGAGTATACAGGTGTGGAAGACTGTGAGATGATGGCTTTCATTCCCGGTGGTGGTGCGAAGTCCTGTACTTATGGATGCCTTGGTTTTGGAAGCTGCGTGAAGGCCTGTCCGTTTGGGGCGATTGATGTTGTGAACGGTGTGGCGGTTGTTGATAAGGAGGCTTGTAAGGCCTGCGGTAAGTGTGTTGCCAAGTGTCCGAAGCATCTGATCGAGCTTGTGCCCTATGAGCAGACTACGTTTGTGCAGTGTAGTTCTCATGCGAAAGGTAAGGCTGTTACTTCTGCGTGTGAGGTTGGCTGTATCGGATGTAAGAAGTGTGAGAAGACTTGCCCGAATGGGGCGATTACGGTTGATGATTTCTGTGCGCATATTGATTATAGTAAGTGTACGAATTGTGGGGCTTGTAAGGAGGCTTGTCCCAGACATATTATTCAGTAATGGGAGGAAGAACTGCTGTGTGAAGGCATGGCAGTTCTTTTTGTTCGATTAAGGGACGCGCGGGGCATTATTTCGGTTTGGGTTCAGTTTCGGAAGCTAGGAACTCTAAGTTTCGGAAAATCTGCTAAAAGCATTCACAAAATGCTCAAACTCGCTTCGCTCAGACAGTGAGCATTTTGTTCATAACGCAGATTTCCCGGAACTAAGAGTTACTACGCTTCCTGCAAAATTCACCCAAACCGAAATAATGCCCCGCGCTGTGTACTGGTTGTTTCGCAAGGTGTGCGAACGTGTACGCGAATATATGTTTGCGTTATGGGGTGGGATGTGGTATGATGAATCGGAAGTGATGAATTTGGGACGGAGGATGTATCATGATTGCGTTTGTTCATGGAATGGCTGTGGATATGACTGAGAGCTCGGTGGTTGTTGAGGCTGGGGGGATTGGTTATGAGATATATATGACGGGGGTGGATTTGTCTGAGATTCGTATGGGGGAGGATGTGAAGGTCCATACTTATTTCAGTGTGAGAGAGGATGCCATGAAGCTGTATGGGTTCAGGGCTAAGGATGATCTGCAGATGTTTAAGCTGCTTCTTGGCGTGAATGGTGTGGGGCCGAAGGCTGCGCTGGGAGTTCTGGCGGGGATTGCGGCGGATGAATTGAGGTTTGCAATTCTTTCGGATGATGTGAAGACGTTGTCGAAGGCTCCGGGTATCGGGAAGAAGACGGCTCAGAAGCTGATTCTTGAGCTGAAGGATAAGATGAAGCTGGAGGATGCGTTTGAATTGAAGCTGGCTCATGAGCAGGAGAGGGCAGCAGTGGGAGCCGGTGAGGTTTCGGATGGCAGGCAGGAGGCTGTTGAGGCTCTGGTTGCGCTGGGATACAGCAGTGCGGATGCGCTTCGTGCGGTGCGTAAGGTTACGGATGTGCCGCCGGATGATGTGGAAGGTCTTTTGAAGGCTGCGCTGAAGAATTTTTAACTATAGCAATCCTCGTAAATAATGCATTTAAGACAGTTCAGCAGAGTGCGAAAGACAAGGAAGATATCTGCAGGCGTGCTGACGCACGGCAAAGATATCTGACGCAGGATTTCACACTCTGATGGGCTGGATTAAGATGCATTATTTCAGAGGGTTGCTATAATCAAGTAAGTCCTCGGCGGAGCAGTTATTTGGTGCAGAGCTGCGTGGCGAAGCGGATGATTTTAACTGCTTGACATAACTATAAGCAGGAAGATGTCTGATGCAGAATTTCACGCTCTGGTAGATTGGATTGCCTGTATTGTTATAGAATTGTTATAGGTTAGGATGGGTAACAGATGGAGAAACGTATTATAACTACGGATGTGACGGAGGAGGATTTTTCTCTGGAGGGGAATCTCCGGCCGCAGACGTTGGATGATTATATTGGTCAGGAGAAGACCAAGAGTACTTTGAAGGTTTATATAGAGGCTGCGAAGCAGAGGCATGATGCGTTGGATCATGTTTTGTTTTATGGTCCTCCGGGGCTTGGTAAGACTACTCTTTCGGGGATTATTGCCAATGAGATGGGGGTTCATATGAAGGTGACTTCCGGGCCGGCTATTGAGAAGCCGGGGGAGATGGCTGCAATCCTTAATAATCTGCAGGAGGGAGATATTCTGTTTGTGGATGAGATCCACCGCCTGAACAGGCAGGTGGAGGAGGTTCTTTATCCTGCTATGGAGGATTATGCTATTGATATTATGATCGGGAAGGGGGCTTCTGCCAGGTCCATACGTCTGGATCTGCCGAAGTTTACGCTGGTGGGGGCGACTACCAGGGCAGGACTTCTGTCTGCACCTCTTCGTGACCGTTTTGGTGTGATGCATCATCTGGAGTTTTATACTCATGAGGAGCTGAAGACGATCATTATCCGTTCTGCTCAGGTTCTTGGAGTGGAGATTGATGAGAAGGGTGCGGCTGAGATTGCCAAGAGATCCAGGGGAACTCCGAGGCTTGCCAACCGTCTGCTGAAGAGGGTTCGTGATTTTGCGCAGGTGAAGTATGATGGACGGATTACTTATGATGTGGCGTGTTTTGCGCTGAATCTTCTGGAAGTGGACCAGTATGGTCTGGATAAGATTGACAGAAGGATTCTTCAGACTATGATCGTGAATTTTCAGGGTGGTCCTGTGGGACTGGAGACTCTGGCTGCGGCGATAGGGGAGGATTCCGGTACGCTGGAGGATGTGTATGAGCCTTATCTGCTGCAGAATGGATTCCTGAACCGTACGCCGAGAGGACGTATGGCATCGGCGCTTGCGTATGAGCATCTGGGCTATCAGATGCCGGAGAAAAACTGAAGTTAAGGGCGTAAAAATATAAAAAAGTAAAAGTTTTTTAAAAATTCCTATACATTTCGACTGCTTTCGAGTATAATGAAGTAAATGTCCGGGGTTCCGGGCAGATTGAAGGAAGATACAGGAGGCTCGTACGGATGGCGGTCAAAAATACAGCAAAGGTAATCATAGGTGGTAAGATTATTACGCTGGGAGGCTATGAATCGGAAGAATATTTTCAGAAAGTAGCATCCTATATAAATAAAAAGATGGATGAGTTAAGTGCTATGCCGGGTTACAGCAGACAGCCCATGGAGACCAAGCATACACTTATCAGCCTGAATATTACAGATGACTATTTTAAGGCAAAGAAACAGGCGGAGGTTTTTGAACAGGATTTACAGCAGAAGGATCAGGAGATGTATGATCTGAAGCATGAGCTGATCTCGCTTCGTATGCAGATTGAGGAAGCGCAGAAGCATGAACAGGAAGCCCTGGAACAGAAGAGCCTTCTGGAGGGAAAGAATAAGGAACTGGAAAAGCAGATTGATGAGCTGCTGAAATAACAGAGGGGGGATTACTTCGGTGATTTCCCCTTTATGATTTGTTTCATATGTATTCGATTTGAATATTATAGCAATGCTCATAAATAATGCATTTAAGATGACTGTTATAGAAAACGTGAGGTATAGAATTGAGAAGAGAAGAGATTGAACTTCTGGCACCTGCCGGTTCCTATGAGGGATTTGAGGCAGCGATCGGTGCAGGTGCAGATGCGGTTTATGTAGGGGGAGCAGCCTTTGGCGCGCGGGCCTATGCGAAGAATTTCGGAGAGGAAGAGCTTTTGCGTGCCATTGATACTGCTCATATCCATGGCAGGAAACTTTATCTGACAGTGAATACGCTGTTGAAGAACAGGGAACTGTCTGAACAGTTGTATGATTATCTGCTTCCATATTATAAGGAAGGTCTGGATGCGGTGATCGTTCAGGATATGGGTGTGTTTAAGATGATCAGGGAGATGTTTCCGGGTATGCATCTTCATGCCAGCACGCAGATGACTGTGACAGGTCCGGAGGGGATGAAGTTTCTGGAAGAACAGGGTGCTTCCAGAGTGGTAACTGCCAGAGAGCTTTCCCTTGAGGAAATCCGGAGGATGCATGAGGCAAGTCCTATCGAGATTGAATCTTTTGTCCATGGAGCTTTATGTTACAGTTATTCGGGACAGTGCCTGATGAGCAGTATCCTGGGTGGAAGAAGCGGTAACAGAGGAAGGTGTGCACAGCCTTGCCGTCTGCCTTACCAGACGGCGCTTTGTTGTGGGGAAAATGGCAGACGGTCAGAGAAAAGGAAAGCGCAAGAACTATGTCCTCTGAGTCTGAAAGATATTTCTACGATAGAGATTCTTCCGCAGATTCTGGAGGCTGGTGTTACTTCTCTTAAGATAGAGGGCAGGATGAAGCAGCCGGGATATACAGCAGGGGTAGCTTCTGTATATCGGAAGTACCTGGATCTTCTTTTTGAGAAGGGAGCTGAGAATTACAGGGTAGCAGAGGAGGATAAGAGATATCTGCTGGATCTGTTTAACAGGGGAGGTTCCTGTACCGGTTATTATCAGATGCAGAATGGTCCGTCCATGATGGCATTCAGCAATGAGAAGAAAACAGGAGATGTCAGTCCTGTATTAAGAAAAAAGAAAGAAAAAATTCAGGGAACATTCATTCTTTTTCCGGGAAGTCCTGCTATACTGGATGTATCATGCAGGGGAATCCATGGATCTGCGTCTGTGGGTGAGGTACAGTATGCGCAGAACCAGCCGCTGACAGAGGAGCGCATCCGTTCACAGATGGAGAAGCTTGGAAATACAGAATATGAGTGGGAAAATCTGGAAATCCAGATGGATGAGAATATTTTTATCCCGATGAAAATGCTGAATGAGGCGAGAAGAGAGGCGCTGGAATCTCTGGAAAATGAATTGCTCAAACCATATAAGAGAGAAGAAAATAATGGGAAGAAACGCTTATCAGAGGATGCCGGAAGAAAAGCAGATTCGCCAAAGCAGAAAAATCTTCCGATTTATATTTCCTGTGAAGAAAAATCCACTGCACTGGCGTTATATAAAAGAGAGGGGATACATGGAATGTATCTGAACGCTGATGCCATGGAGGTCTGCCTGGATGACTGTGTAAGCAGAGGAATGGAGATGTATCTGTCTCTTACGCATATTATGAGAGGTGAGATGCCCCGGGAGCTTCTCACCAGGATCAGAGAGTGGATGGACAGAGGAATGACAGGATTTCTGGTAAGAAATCTGGAGACTTTTGCAGTTCTGCGAAAGGCAGGTCTGGCTGAGAAATGTGTTCTGGATCACAGTATGTATACATGGAATGATGAAGCTGCTGATTTCTGGAAAGATCAGAAAGTCCTCAGAAATACGGTACCGCTTGAGTTGAATGAAGGGGAAATCCGCCACAGAGATAACCGGGACAGCGAGATGCTGATCTACGGATATCTGCCTCTTATGATATCGGCTCAGTGTGTGCATAAAAATCTTTACGGATGTAATCATAAGGAAGAAGGGGTAACTTTAAAAGACCGTTACGATAAAGAATTTACGGCGAAATGTATATGTAACCCATGGAAAACTGAGAATACAGATTTCTGTATACCCTGCTATAATATCATTTACAACAGTATCCCTTACGGCCTGTTGAAAGAGAAATCACAGATAGACAGACTTGGTGTCTCTTCCCTGAGACTTGCATTTACCATTGAGAAGCCTCAGGATGCGGTGAAGATATATGAAGAGTTCAGAGCTGTTTATCGTGATGGGAAGAATCCTCCGAAACGGGAATATACAAAGGGACATTTTAAAAGAGGAGCCGAGTAAGGCATATGATTAATGTAATTGTAGAATTATCCAAGTATGTGATCCTTACCCTGATGGTGATTTATACCTTTCACTGTTTCTATCTGGTGAAACAGCAGAGTGAGGAGGAGAGAAACGAATCGCTGCGCCAGCAGCTGATGCTTATCTTTTTTATGGATTTCACTGCGTTTCTGGTCATCTACCTGAAGACAGGTAAGTTTCAGGTCGTGTTGTTTTATGTCGAAATGATGGCATTTTTTGCGGGAATCCAGATTTTGTACAGGATTTTTTATAAGAAAGCATCGATTTTGCTGCTCAACAATATGTGCATGCTTCTCAGCGTAGGATTTATTATGCTGTGCAGGCTGGATGTTTCCACAGCTACCAGACAGCTGGTGATCGTGGCAGGCGTAAATGTGGTGGCATTGATCGTACCTGTCCTGATCAGGAAGATGAAATTTCTCAAGGACCTGACATGGGTTTATGCGGGAATCGGAATCGTTTTGCTGGCGGCGGTATTTGTGCTTGCAAAGACAAGCTATGGAGCAAAACTTTCCCTGATGGGAATCCAGCCTTCAGAGGCGATAAAGATTACATTTGTGTTCTTTATGGCGGCATTGCTGAGAAATAGTGCTGATTTTTCAAAAGTGGTCCAGGCTACAGTAGTGGCGGGACTGCATGTGGGGATTCTTGTACTTTCCAGAGACCTTGGAAGTGCAGTGATCTTCTTTGCGGCATATCTTGTGATGATTTATGTGGCATCCAGAAATGCGGGATATCTGGCACTTGGTCTTGCAGGCGGATCTGCAGGGGCAGTTGTCGCATATCATCTGTTTGGTCATGTGCGTCAGAGAGTGACAGCCTGGAAGGATCCCATGGCGGTATATCAGAATGAAGGATACCAGATTGTCCAGTCACTGTTTGCCATTGGAACCGGCGGATGGTTTGGAATGGGATTGTGTCAGGGTTCGCCTGAGAAGATCCCTGTTGTCAAGAATGACTTTATATTCAGTGCAATCTGTGAGGAACTGGGTGGGATTTTTGCAATCTGTCTGATCCTGGTATGTATGAGTTTCTTTTTGATGATCGTAAATATTGCGCTTAAGATTAAGAAACCATTCTACAAACTGATCGCACTTGGACTTGGTACGGAATATGCATTTCAGGTATTTCTGACAATTGGCGGAGCAACGAAATTTATCCCTATGACAGGTGTAACTCTTCCTCTGGTCAGCTATGGAGGAAGTTCTGTCGCGTGTACAGTACTGATGCTGGCGATCATTCAGGGATTGTATATTTTGAGAGAAGATGAGGACGAAGAAATTGAGAGATATCGAAGAAAAGGAACGGCGCAGAGAGTTGAAGAAGCGCCAGAAGCGCAAAGCCCGGGAGATTTCTGAAAAGAGAAGGCCCCGTAACAGAGAGTATACACTGGTATCCTGCTTTTTTGTGCTGATCTTTGTCAGTATGATCGGATATCTGATCTACTTTAATTATGCAAAGAGCGATGATTTTATCAATAGTCCCTATAATACAAGGCAGGATACTTTTTCAGACAGGGTTGTAAGAGGTAAGATCATATCTGCAGATGGGCAGGTGCTTGCCCAGACCAATGTTTACGAAGACGGAACAGAGGAACGTACTTATCCCTATGCAAATATGTTCGCTCATGTAGTCGGATATGACACTAATGGAAAAAGCGGACTGGAATCAGAGGCGAACTTCCAGCTTCTGACTTCTCATGAATTTTTCCTGAACCAGATGAAAAATGAGTTTAAGAATCAGAAAAATACGGGTGATTCTGTGATCACGACGTTAAACGCAGATCTTCAGTCAACTGCCTATAATGCACTTGGTGACAGGAGAGGGGCGGTTGTTGCCATAGAACCTTCTACAGGTAAGATTCTGGTGGAAATGAGCAGACCGGACTTTGACCCGAATACTATTTCCCAGAACTGGGATACACTGGTGAATGATTCCAATGACAGCAGTCTGTTGAACAGAGCTACAAACGGAGCCTATCCTCCGGGATCTACATTTAAGGTGGTAACTGCCCTGGACTATTTCAGAACCAAGGGCAGTCTGGAGGGATTTTCCTATCTCTGTGAGGGAAGTATTACCAGAGAAGATCACACGATCAGGTGCTATGGAGGAACTGTTCATGGACAGGAAGATTTTTACAGTGCTTTTGCCAATTCCTGTAACAGTGCATTTGCAGAGATCGGAACCATGCTCGGAGGCAGTTCTCTGAAAAAAACAGCCGAGGATCTTCTTTTTAATAAGAGTCTTCCGCTTTCTTCCTATAAAAAGAGTACTTTTACATTAAATGGAAAATCTTCTGTTGCAGAGGTTATGCAGACTGCCATCGGACAGGGTAATACGTTGGTATCACCTATGCATATGGCGCTGATTACCAGTGCGATCGCCAATGGCGGGGAGCTCATGAAGCCTTATCTCATTGATTCTGTTGTAAGTTCAGACGGAGAGACAGTGAAGACAAGAGAGCCGGAGAGCTTTAAACGTCTGATGACAACAAATGAGGCGAATATCCTTGGAAAGCTTATGAAAGGTGTTGTGGAAAACGGAACCGCATCGGCTCTGAACGGAAGAGGATATACAGTGGCAGGCAAGACCGGATCAGCGGAATTTGATGAGAATGGTTCCAGTCATTCCTGGTTTATCGGTTATTCCAACGTGGATGATCCGGATCTGGTAGTTGCGATCATTGTTGAGAATGGCGGTACCGGAAGTGAAGCAGCAGTGCCCATCGCAGAGCAGATATTTGATGCGTATTATTATGATAAGCAATAATAAATTCCATGTTGCAGGCAATCTGGAATGAATTTTGGCTACGTTACTGTGAACGGAGTGAACAGTAACTAATTAATCGGTAATATGTTATGAAATGATATTTATAGCTTGCGGGTTTGGAAAAAAAGAGATATACTATACTCAGTTTATAATACCACGCAAAACAGGAGGGATTGCATTATGATAGAAGCAACGAGCTGTGGCGGTGTGGTAATTCATCGGGGTAAGATTCTTACTTTGTATAAATCTTACAGGAACCGTTATGAGGGCTGGGTATTGCCGAAAGGAACAGTGGAATCAGGCGAAACGCATGAACAGACAGCATTGCGGGAAGTGATGGAAGAGGCTGGAGTGCGTGCGACCATTGTGAAATACATCGGAAAGAGCCAATATAACTTTACCGTTCCGGAGGACGTGGTTTTCAAAGAGGTACACTGGTATCTTATGACTGCGGATAATTATCATAGTAAGCCCCAGAGAGAGGAGTTTTTTGTAGATTCCGGATATTATAAATTTCATGAGATCTATCATTTGCTGAGGTTTTCAAACGAGAAGCAGATCGTAGAGCGTGCTTATCAGGAATATCTGGAGATGAGAAGCAATGGACTCTGGGGAAAACAGCATAAGTATTATTAACGAGAGAACAGGGCTGTGTTTTTTTGCAACGCAGCCCGGTTTAAATTTTGGAGAAAATGGAAATACTGTAACTGAAGTGTTATAGAAACGGGAGAGGGTGTAAGATGCTGAAATGGCAGGAGAATTTTCTTGCAGGGGAATCTGTAAAGGATTCTGAGAAGATAAAAAAGAAACTGAACAGCGGAAAACCGGTTCTGGGCATTTATCTCCTTACTCTGTCAGAGAATCCTGTGAATCTGATGGATATTATTCCTGCAGCAATGCTGATACAGAAGAGCTTTTATGGAATTTGTCCGAAGATCATAGGAATGGCGAAGGGCAAAGAGGAAGCCCTGGAGATGGTGCGAAGTCTGATTGATGAAATGTACAGGGAAACGGGAACCTTCGCAACAGCTGAATATATAGAAAACAGGTGAGAATATGTTACATATTTTATGGCTGATCCTTAAATTTATACTGATCATCCTGGGAATTCTGCTGGGCCTTCTTTTACTGGCAGTTCTTCTTGTATTGTTCTGTCCTGTAAGATATAAGGCATCAGCTGTCAAGGCAGAAGGTGGCTGGAAACAGACAGAGGGAGAGGGTATCGTAAGCTGGCTGTTTCATGGGATTTCGCTGAGAGCGGAATGGAAAGATCAGCAGATGGAGATATCCTTTCATCTGTTTGGAATTCCCGTAGACAAGTTGTTGAAAAAACGGCAGGAGAAGAGGGATATAACAAAGAAATCCGGGAAAAATCCGGAGAAATCCGGCGCAGAAAAGATATCTGTATCCGGCATAGACGGAAACAGGGAAGAAGAACATAAAAAATCAGTGGTTGATCACCCGAAATCAGAGAATATGGAGACTGAGGATCTGAAAACCGACAGAAATTCAGCTTCAGATACATCTGCTGATACAGAGAGGATCAGAAACAGTCAGATATCCGGACAGCAGGAACTGAATGCAGATGATACAGATCGGAATAGTCTAAAGAAGAGGCAGTTTTTTATAAAAAGGATCTATGACCGGATCCGAAATATATTTCAGTCGATTCGTACAAAACTGCAAAATATCCGCAGGACATTCGGGAAGATTAAGAAGAATGTGTCCTGGTGGAAGGCTTTTATAGAACATCCCAGAGTGACAGCTGCCAGAAAACTTGTATGGAAACATGGAAAATTTTTGCTTAAGCATATTTTTCCTACAAGGATAGAAGGGCAGGTTACTTTTTCTTTTGAAGATCCGGCGCTGACAGGTGCGGCACTTGCTGTACTTGGGATGACAATTCCATTTCACAAAAACTGTATACAGATCAATCCCCGTTTTGACAGTGAGAATTATCTGTATGGAAACATCAGGGCAAAAGGCAGGATCTACGGATTTGTTCCTGTGCGGGCAGCAGTGAGTATTTATTTCAATAAAAATATAAAATACGTTATAAAACGTTGGAAAACCAGGAGGGCATGACCATGGCAAATGAAAACAATTTTAAAGAAACCGTAAATTCATTATTCAAGGGAATGGACAGTTTTATTTCTGCGAAAACAGTGGTAGGAGAGGCAATCCATGTAGGCGATACGATCATTCTTCCTCTGATGGATGTATCTTTCGGTGTAGGTGCCGGGGCTTTTTCCGGAGAGAAGAAGGATAACGGCGGCGGCGGAATGGCAGGAAAGATGACTCCCTGTGCAGTGCTTGTGATCCAGAATGGAACAACAAAGCTGGTCAATGTGAAAAATCAGGATGGTCTCACCAAGATCCTTGATATGGTTCCGGATTTTGTAGACCGTTTTACCTCCGGAAAAGGTGACGAAGAATCTGTCGGCGAATCAGAAAAATAATTTTTGCATAGACTATAGCAAACCGATGAAAAAGGTGCAGAAGAATTGGAAAAGCTGTTCGGCTTTATGCTGTTTTTCATAGGGATTGGGATGATAATCGGGATGCTGATCGCAGAAAATGTGGTTCTGGTGGTTTCGGCCGGAGTTTTCCTGTTGTTGGGATATCATCTTTTCTGTCATTAACTTTACAGAAGATTGCGAATATCCCGTTTGACATATGAAATAAAAAAAGACTGTCAGCTCAGGCAGAATATTCGGTAAAGAATATCTGAACAGAGGGACAGTCTTTTTTGCAAAAAAATACCCCTGTTGCAACAGGGGTAATGGTGTTATTATGCTCTTTCTACTTTACCGGATCTTAAGCAAGAAGTACATACATATGTCTTTCTAGCTCCGCCCTCAGCAGTCTTGATTTTAACGGATTTTACGTTAGATTTCCACATTTTATTGGATCTTCTATGTGAATGACTTACATTATTTCCGAAATGAGCAGCTTTCTCACAGATTGCACATTTAGCCATGATAGCACCTCCTTGACGCTTTATTGTTACTGTCGTGCTGTGTGCATAGCGTCTGAACAGTAACCTTGTGTTCAACAGATTACATTGTAACAGATGAATTGTGCTTTTGCAAGCAAAAAAAGGAAAAAACTCAAAAATTATATTTCTTTTTCTGTGAAAAGAGGTTATAATACACTTACATACAATAATGAGCATTGGAGGTAACCATATGAATGGACGTATAGATTCCGGATTAGGTCAGATCATAATTGACACAGATGTAATCGCAACCTACGCAGGAAGCGTTGCTGTAGAATGTTTTGGTATCGTAGGCATGGCTGCAGTCAGTATGAAGGACGGACTGGTAAAGCTTCTTGGAAAGAACAGCCTGAAACATGGCATCAGCGTCAGAATTACAGAGGACAATAAAATCCGCCTGAATTTCCATGTTATTGTGGCATATGGCGTGAATATAAGTACAATTGCAGACAACCTTGTCAGCAATGTCAAATATAAAGTCGAGGCCTTTACAGGAATGGAGATCGATAAGATCGATATTTATGTAGAAGGTGTACGCGCAATTGATTAGGATAGAGGAGGAACTTGTGGTGAATAACAAAACCATAGATGCCAGAATACTTTCCAGGATGTTTCTTGCAGGAGCCAAGAATCTGGAAGCTAAAAAAGAATGGATCAACGAACTGAACGTATTTCCGGTACCGGATGGAGATACAGGAACCAATATGACAATGACGATCATGGCAGCAGCAGCAGAAGTAGGTTCTCTGGGAGAGCCTGACATGGAGTCACTGGCCAAGGCGATTTCTTCCGGTTCTCTGCGCGGTGCAAGAGGTAATTCAGGTGTTATTCTTTCTCAGCTTCTGCGTGGTTTTACCAGAAGTGTTAAGAACAGTAAGGAACTGGATGCCATTGATATCGCGGCAGCCATGGAGAAAGGTGTGGAGACTGCATATAAGGCAGTCATGAAACCGAAGGAAGGAACAATCCTTACTGTTGCAAGAGAGGCTGCTGCCAAGGCTGTAGAGCTTGCGGAGACAGCAGAAGATCTGGATACATTTTTCCAGAGCGTGATCGCTCATGCGGAGGAAACTCTGGCAAAGACACCGGAAATGCTGCCGGTTCTGAAAGAAGCAGGAGTAGTGGATTCCGGTGGACAGGGACTTCTGGAAGTATACCATGGTGCATATGATGGTTTCCTTGGCAAAGAGATTGATTATACACAGTTTGACAAGGCAAAAGGTCCTGCTGTGACTAAGATCGATGCACAGACAGAGACTGATATTAAATTTGGTTATTGTACAGAGTTTATTATTCTTCTGAACCAGCCGATGTCCGAGGAGACAGAGCATGAATTTAAGAAATTCCTGATGTCCCTTGGTGATTCTATTGTGCTTGTTGCAGATGACGAGATCGTGAAGGTTCATGTTCATACCAATCATCCCGGACAGGCTATTGAGAAAGCCCTTACCTTTGGTGCACTTTCACGTATGAAGATCGACAATATGCGTGAGGAGCATCAGGAGAAGCTTATAAAGGATGCCGAGAAAATGGCGAAAGAGCAGGCAGAACAGGAAGAAAAAGAAGAAGCAGCACAGCCACCGAAGGAAGTAGGCTTTATTTCCGTATCTGTGGGAAAGGGAATGACAGAGATCTTTAAGGAACTGGGTGTGGATTACCTGATTGAGGGCGGTCAGACAATGAACCCGAGTACAGAGGATATGCTCAATGCCATTGCAAAAGTAAATGCAAAGACTATTTATATTTTCCCGAACAATAAGAATATTGTTCTTGCTGCAAACCAGGCAAGGGATCTTACTGAGGATAAAGAGATCGTGGTTGTGCCGACTAAGACCATTCCGCAGGGAATTACTGCCATGATCAGTTATGTGCCCGAGAAGAACAGTGCGGAGAATACTGGGGCTATGCTTCAGGCAATCGAACATGTGAAGACCGGACAGATCACGTATGCTGTGCGTGATACAAGGATTGATGATAAGGAGATCCATGAGGGTGATATGATGGGTATCGGTGATCATGGAATCCTGGCTGTTGGCAAGGATCGCATGGAAGTTGCCAAGGAGACAGTTGCCCAGATGGTGGACGATGAGTCTGAGGTGATCAGTATTTATTATGGTGCTGATACTGAGGAGGCTGAAGCTGAGGAGCTGGCAACGGCTCTGGAGGAGGCTTATCCGGATTGTGATGTGGAACTGAATGCGGGTGGACAGCCGATTTATTATTATGTTATTTCTGTAGAGTAGGATAATAGAGTTTTTGAGAGAGATAAACGAATAGTTCATGTGATGAAAACGGGTATAGGCCATTGTTGAGGGTGGGTATATCCGTTTTCGTATTAAAAAGGGACGGCAGGAAAATTATTTGTTTTTGTGTGCGGTTTCGGGAACTAAGATATTCTAAGGTTCCGGAAATCTGCTAAGGGCATGAGCAGCCCTCTCAAACTCGCTCCGTTGCAAACTTCGCTCAGACAGTGAGACTGTCTGCTCATAACGCAGTTTTCCGGAACCTAAGAATATCTAAGATCCCTGCAAATGCACACAAAAACAAATAATTTTCCCGCCTGGCAGCTGGCTGGGCAGATGACATAGTCCGTTTTTACTTGATTATAACCGAATAATTGCTCTGCCGGATAGCCGGATACTTGATTTGGTTAAATTTATATTTGTGATGGATTTTTTAGAAAGGAAAAGGAGATAGATGTCGATATCTTTGAGAACCCTTAAGGGCGTGGGGGAGAAAACGGAAAAGTTATTTGCGAAAATAGGAGTTACGGATATGGAATCTCTTCTGAGTTATTATCCACGTAATTATGATGCGTATGAGGAGCCTGTTGAGATCCGGTCTCTGGAAGAGGGAGCTGTTGTGGCGATTTCTGTGGCGGTTATAACGGGTGTGTATGTGAATCAGGTGCGGAATCTTCAGGTGATCACGACCACTGTGGCAGATCTTACGGGGAAAATTTCTGTTACGTGGTTTAATGCACCGTATCTGCGCTCTGCAGTCAGGAAAGGCAGCAGGTTTGTTCTGCGGGGGCGTGTCGTCAGGAAGCAGGGGAAGCTGCAGATGGAGCACCCTGAGATTTTTACGCCTGCGGCTTATGAAGAGATTCTGCACAGTCTTCAGCCGATTTATGGACTGACTGCGGGGCTTTCTAATAAGACGATCGTGAAGCTGATCCATCAGGTGCTTGATGAGCAGAAGCTTCAGGCAGAGTATCTGGCAGATGAGTATAAGGAGAGGTATCACCTGGCAGACAGGAATTTTGCGATTCCTGCGATTCATTTTCCCAAAAATATGCAGGAGCTGTTAGCTGCAAGGAGAAGGTTGGTGTTTGACGAGTTTCTTCTTTTTATTCTTGCTGTGCAGTCTTTGAAGGAGAAGACGGAGGAAGCACCGAATGCGTTTCCCATGCATCCGGTGTGGACGACAGAGCAGATTATTGAAAGTCTGCCCTATGATCTGACAAAGGCGCAGTTGAATGTGTGGCATGAGATTGAGAGGGATTTAAGCGGCCAGGCTCTGATGTCCAGACTGGTGCAGGGAGATGTGGGAAGCGGTAAGACGATCCTTGCGTTTCTCGCAATGATCATGACTGTGGAGAATGGATATCAGGCAGTGCTTATGGCACCTACGGAGGTTCTTGCAAGGCAGCATTTTCAGGCAATGGAGAAGTTGCTGCAGGAACAGAATATTGATTTTGGGCATCCGGTTTTGCTGACAGGATCAGATACTGCGAAGGAGAAAAGGGAAAAATATGCGCTGATCGCGTCAAAAGAGGCTAACCTGGTGATAGGAACGCATGCGCTGATTCAGGAAAAAGTGCAGTACAATAATCTTGGACTGGTTATTACAGATGAGCAGCATCGTTTTGGTGTGAAACAGAGGGAAGCACTGACTACTATGGGAAACCCGCCTAATGTGCTGGTGATGAGTGCTACACCGATTCCAAGGACGCTGGCGATCATTATATACGGGGATCTGGATATTTCAGTAATTGATGAACTTCCTGCGCAGAGACTTCCCATTAAAAATTGTGTGGTGGATACTTCTTACAGGCCGAAGGCTTATTCCTTTATGGAGAAGCAGATCCGTCAGGGACGGCAGGTTTATGTGATCTGTCCAATGGTGGAGGAGAGCGAAGGGATGGATGGGGAAAATGTGCTGGATTATACCCTGAAGCTTCGCAATGTTTTTTCGCCGGATATAAAGATTGCTTCTCTTCATGGAAAGATGAAAGCGAAAGAGAAGAATGTGATCATGGAGGCTTTTGCCGCAGGGGAAATTCAGATCCTGGTATCTACTACTGTAGTTGAGGTAGGAGTGAATGTGCCTAATGCTACAGTGATGATGGTGGAGAATGCCGAGCGTTTCGGGCTGGCACAGCTTCATCAGCTTCGCGGGCGTGTCGGTAGAGGGGAATATCAGTCATATTGCATTTTTATGCAGGGAAATGGTGCAAAGGAAATTTCTAAACGTCTGCAGATCCTGAACAAATCCAATGATGGATTTTATATTGCAGGAGAGGATCTGAAGCTTCGCGGTCCTGGTGATCTTTTTGGAATCCGCCAGAGTGGTCTGCTGGAATTTAAACTGGGGGACATCTATCAGGATGCGGATATCCTGAAAGCTGCCAGTGAAACGGCTTCGGAGATTCTGTCCCTTGATGCGGATTTAAGCCTTCCGCAGAATGAGGAACTTCAGAGGAGACTTTCGGCATATATGAAGGAAGATCTGCAGAATCTAGGACTATAGAAAATGACGGATACAGAGTAAAAAATAATACTGTTCATGTTACTGTTCATAAGATGCCTAAATTATAAAAACAGAAAAACATTGCAAAAGCAGAAGATTCGTAGTATTCTATTTTCATAAAAGAATGTTACTGTTTATCATATTTTCGGTAACATAAGAATACCTGTAACTGTACAAAACTGAGCAGTTATGAATACTTATATCTTGTAAGGAGGCTAATCATATGGCAACAAAAGCAACTACAGCAGATCTCAACACATCCACTGCGAAGACAACCGAAGTTAAAGAGGCTCCTGCAAAGACAACTGCTGAAGAAGTAGCTGTAAATAAAGAAGCAAACAAGAAAGAAACTGCTGAAACAGAGACTGTAAAGAAAGAAACAACAGCAAAGAAACCAGCAGCAAGAAGAACAAGAAAGACTGCAGAAAAGAAATCAGCAGAAGCAGAGAAAGAAACCGAGAAGAAAGAAACAGCTAAAGCAGCAGACACTGTAGAAAAGAAATCGGCAGAAACAGAGAAAGAAGCCGAGAAAAAAGAGACAGCTAAAACAACAAAGACTGCTGCAAAACCAACAAAAACAACGAAAAGAACTACAAAGAAGGCTCCTGCTAAGACAGCTGAGAAACCGGCTGAAGAGACAGCTGCCGAGAAGAAGACAACAAGAAGAACCACTAAGAAAGAAGCAACAGCAGAAGTATATATTCAGTTCATGGGCAGAGAAGTATATACAAAAAATATTTTAAGTAATGTCAGAAGAATCTGGACAGACGAACTGGGTAAAAAGGAGAAAGATCTCAAAGATATTAAGATTTATATCAAACCTGAAGAGAACAAAGCATATTATGTAATTAACGGTGATATCACTGGTTCTGTGTGGATCTGACATATAAAAAATAAGAACAATTTTCAAATCTCATGGCAATCACATAAATCAGTTACTTGAGAATGATCAGAATAATAAGTAATGAAGTAATTACAGACAGGTTTAATGACCTGTCAGGTTAAGACATTGAGAAACTCAGATGATAACATAAATTCATCTGAGTTTTTTGTGCTTTCGGTTATAAAAAATTGAGACATACAAGCCAAAATTCCATTGCCGCAGGCAATCTGGAATGAATTTTGGC
>SAMEA3387459__coassemble_2136_pt1 | contig 40898 bp, 38 predicted proteins | sample SAMEA3387459__metabat2_low_PE_021 | metagenome-assembled genome bin SAMEA3387459 (sample SAMEA3387459) | Felis catus | biome: Faeces | place: United Kingdom | collected 2012 | reverse complement strand
CAGATGTAAGAGTTGGAAGTTACAGATAGCTGCTTAATCAGCAGACACTACTTATGATACCTGGAATACAGAATTTACAGTTCTTGATGATTATCGCGGTCTTAACGCAAATATGCATACAGTAGAAGCGTTTCTGGCAGTAGCAGATGCAATAAAAGAAGAAAAGTACAGAATACGTGCAGGAAGAATTATAGATCATGTTATTGGATGGGCAAGCGCAAATGACTGGAGAATACCTGAACATTTTACAAAGGAATGGAAAGCTGATCTTGATTGCAATAAAGAACGTCCTGCTGATCGTTTTAAACCTTATGGAGCAACACCGGGCCATGGAATTGAGTGGGCCAGATTGATCGTGCAGTGGGCATATTCTTCTTATAAAGATACCCCTGATTCTGCAGAAGTATATTTAAAAGCTGCAGAGAAACTCTACAACAGAGCAGTTGAAGATTCCTGGAATGTGGATGGAAATCCTGGAATTGTGTATACGACTGACTGGGATGGAAAACCTGTTGTTCATGACAGAATGCATTGGACATTGGCAGAGGCAATCAATACATCAGCAGTCTTATGGCATATAACTCATAAGCAGAAATATGCAAAAGATTATGAAGAGTTTATGAGATACCTGGATGATAAGGTATTGGATCATAAAAATGGTTCCTGGTTTCATCAGTTAGATGAAAATAATAATGTGATAGGAACCGTATGGCCGGGAAAATCAGATGTATATCATGCTTTTCAGTCAACCTGGATCCCATATGGAACACCATATATATCAATTGCTTCAGATGTAAAACAGTATATGTAAGTATGCCATCAATGTGACGGATTAACAGCCTGATATTTTGGCTGAGAAAAGTGAATAATCATAAGAAAATCTTAAGAATTTGTCCCTTTCATATTAAGATGCTTCGATTATTCTAATAGCAGAAACACAAAATAAGAAGCCGGGATGTCTGTACATGAGAGATTTCAGACAGGCATTTCGGATGATGAGGGAGGTGTGTAAAGTGGCGAATATTCTGGTCTGTGATGATGATAAAGACATTGTAGAGGCAATCAGTATTTATCTGGAGCAGGAAGGCTATACGGTCCTGAAGGCATACGACGGTGTGGAGGCGATTAACGCATTGCGCAGTCAGTCGGTGGATCTGCTGATCATAGATATTATGATGCCGAAGCTGGATGGCATTCGGGCTACTTTGAAGATAAGGGAAGAGAATCCTCTTCCAATCATTATTCTTTCTGCAAAATCAGAAGATGCAGATAAAATCCTTGGATTAAATGTAGGTGCAGATGATTATGTAACCAAGCCCTTTAATCCCCTGGAACTGGTGGCAAGGGTGAAGTCACAGCTTCGCAGATATACAAGGCTGGGAGCGGCAATACCTGTGGAGAATGCTCATATCTACGAGACAGGAGGTCTGAGCATAAACGATGACCTGAAGGAAGTCAGGGTAGACGGTGATGTGGTGAAGCTGACACCCATTGAGTACAATATCCTGCTTCTGCTGATGAAGAATCAGGGAAGGGTATTTTCCATTAATCAGATTTACGAAAACATCTGGAATGAGGAAGCAGTTGCTGCAGATAATACGGTGGCAGTACATATCCGGCATATCAGAGAAAAAATTGAGATTAATCCAAGGGAACCAAGATACCTGAAGGTTGTGTGGGGACTTGGGTATAAAATTGAAAAAATTTAACCGAATCAAGTAGCGAAGCGGATGAGTTTATCCGCCTGACCTAAATCAAGTAACGGAGCGAATGCAAAGGAAAGGGACAAAATTATGAAGGGAAAAGGATACAGGAGCAATGTTGCCAAGGCGGTCTGGATCGTGATCGTACATCTGGCGGCTGTGGCAGCTGTGATATGTGCAGCATTTTTTGTAATGATTTATCAGACGGGGATCCGTCTGGATGACAGAGGGAAAAGTTACATTCAGTCAGAGGGATTCAGGGAGCGTCTGAATTCCAGAGGTACGGATATTCTGGAAAGTCTGTCAGCAAAAGAGAATATAAATTACCTTACAAACGCAGGTTCATCGGCAGTGATTGATCTGGCAGAATTTGAAGAAAAGGAAATCAATCGTGATTCGTTGAGGGAGCTTTCTTTTAAGAATACATCCGGAGTGGCATATTCGGTAAAAGATCTGCTGGAGTGGGCACAGGACTGGGCCGGAGTTGGAGAGAGATATGATGACGGAGGAAGCTTTGGCGATATAGGAAAGTTTATTCAGTGTAAGGCTTCGGATGGCAGCAGTTATTATTTTTCCTTAGGTGATTTTAAGAAACTGGTGACAGATGGGACATTAAAGGTTAATTACGATCAGGATATCATGGAAGAGTATGATGATTCCTATGAGACAAAATTTGCAGAAAAAACGGAAAATCAGAAAATAGATGCTGCCATTGAACTGGGCTACTGGAGTGATTCGGATAGCCAAAGCTTCGGTAGTATTACAGACAAAGAAAATAATATAGAATATCCGGAATTTTATTTGCAGGAGATATGGAGTTTTACAGAGGAATTTAAACCTCAGGGTGCGGAAAGTCTTCCGGATGCAGTCAATTCCAGTACGGAATGGAATGGAAAACTTGAGGATGCCTATAATGAGCTGGCCAAGGTCCTGGACTGTATCAGAGCTGTTCAGGATGATATAAATGTCAGTGACTGTGCCATATCACTTACGTCTGTATATCAGACATCCGGAGACTATGAGGAAGGGAGTACCAATCTCACATATCTTTTCGCAGATAAAGAGAAAAAGACAATCTATACAAACAGAAAAGCATACAGCAGCTATTCACAGCTGGAGCAGAACCTTGAGACAATATTTAAAGAAAAAGCATATGCAGTTGTTTACCCGGAATTAAGTAAGTGTGTTACAAATATTCCGGATGCAGATCTGCAGGTGTGGAATCATACCATTGATCAGAGCTTTGACACAAAGGATTTTGTATTTGCAGTTTCGGTTGATACGAAATTTTCTGTGGCAGATTCCATGGCTTCTGAGGCAGAGAATTATGAGATATATTCAAAGCTTATGTTTCCGATGCTGGCAGGAGCAATCTTCGGAAGTGTACTCTGGCTGGTGGGTATGGTGTGGCTGACTGTGACAGCAGGAAGGAAACCGGAGGATGAAGAAATTTATCTGAATGGATTTGACAGATGGTATACAGAAATCGCGGCAGGAGCAGTGATCGGTATATGGCTGGCAGGAATGATCATATCTGGAACTTTGATCGCCAACTCATCATTGGGTTACAGTCATGCAGTAGTGACAGTGATTGTTACCTGTCTCATATGTGGAACTTATACAATGGCATGGTTTCTGATCGGATATCTCAGCCTGGTAAGAAGAATAAAAGCAGGAACCTTATGGAAAAACAGTCTGATTAGAACAGTTCTGAAATGGATTGGAAAATGCAGTGGGAAGCTTGCCGATTTTGCCAGAGCTTTTTCCAGAAATACAGCAGAAAAAATAAAAGTTCTGCTTGTGGGAGGAGCATTTTTATTCTTGCAGTTCCTGATCATTGGTTGCGGATTCACAGGTGCAGGAGTATTCCTGATAATATTACTGATTGTAGATGCGGCTGCGGTGATTTTTATCATCAGAAAAGCGGATGGGCTGGATCTTATTATGGATGGTCTGAAGAAAATAAGCGATGGAGAACTGCAATATAAGATCAAAACAGATACACTTACCGGAAAACAGAAGGTAATGGCAGAATATATCAACAATATTGGCAGTGGTCTGGATGCTGCTGTGGAGAACAGCCTGAAAAAGGAAAGAATGCAGACAGAGCTGATCACAAATGTTTCCCATGATCTGAAAACACCTCTGACTTCCATTATCAATTATGTAGATCTGATGAAACGTGAGAACCCGACAGATCCGAAAATACAGGAATATCTACGCATCCTGGATGAGAAATCCCAGAGACTGAAGGTGCTCACAGAGGATGTGGTAGAGGCATCCAAGGCAAGCACCGGAAACATCAAGCTGGAGATGAATGATATTGATTTTGTGGAAATGGTGCAGCAGGTGATCGGAGAATTTGAAGAGAAATTTCAGGAAAAGAATCTGACTATGATGGTACATTTCACAGACGAACCATCCATTATCTACGCAGACGGCCAGAGAATGTGGCGTGTTCTGGAAAATGTATTCGGTAATGTTGTGAAGTACGCAATGGAAGGCACCAGAGTTTACGCAGAGATCAGCAACAGAAATAAAAAAGTAACTTTTTCTCTGAAAAATATTTCAGCACAGCCCTTGAATATCTCTGCGGATGAACTGACAGAACGGTTTATCAGAGGAGATGTGGCGAGAAATACAGAAGGAAGCGGACTGGGACTCTCTATCGCAAAGAGCCTGACAGAGCTGCAGGGAGGTGAGTTTAAGCTATACCTGGATGGGGATCTGTTTAAGGTGATGATTACATTTGCGGCGAAAAAATAAAAATGAGAAAATAAGTTGTGGGTTTAGATGATTGAATAGGACAGTTTATTGTTATGAAAGATATAGCAATAAACTGTCCTTGTTTTTTTATGTGTTGATATTATTAGCAGTTGAGAGAATTGTAAAAATCTTGAATATCATCTGTATATCCGTCTAATTGCTGTTTGTCAGGAAGAGAGGTCATAACTCCCTGCTGAGTAGTGCTGATTCCTGCTGCATAAGTAGCGAAGCAGATAGAATAAAGCAGAGGATGACTCTGACTTAAAGCCACTGCCAGTGCAGAGATGAAACAGTTGGCAGCGCCGTTGCTGTCAACTGTATTGAATTTAATAGCAGGAATATGGATGGAATAATCTTTGTTTCGAAGATAAGAACCCTTATTTCCAAGGGTTACAATAACATTTGAACAGCCCTTATGATATAAATATTCTGCTTTTTCCTCATAGGATTCATCTCCTGGCACCAGATTATCCAGCTCACGTGAGTTAGGGATTATAAAGGAAATCTTTGGTAGCAATTCTTCGGAAAGCCGAAAGATTGGCTTAACAAAAGTCTTCACATTATTTCGGTAACATTCTTTGATAATATAATCAATCAATTCTTCACTTAATTCCGTAGAAACGAGGCAATAATCAGAGGTTTGAAACAGATGCCTGTAGGGGCGGATATGGGAAATACTGTATTGGGCATTGGTGCCTGGATAAGTTACGATACTGCTGTTTCCGTTTTCCGGAATCATGATAAAAGCTTTTCCTGTAGCTGCTGAGGACAGTACAGAGAGTCCTTCTGTATGAACATAAGCATCTTTTAGGCTGTTGATAATTACGGATGCCTCAGAATCATTTCCTACGCAACCCAAAATATACACAGTACCTCCCAGTTTTCCGGCACTGATGGCTTGTGTGACAGCTTTGCCTCCTGGAATCATGGAGAGACCAGAAGCAAATAATAGTTCTCCTTCTTTGGGTAGTTGGGAAACACGGATATTGATATCTGTATTACAGTTACCGATTACTAGGATTTGCTTGCCGGCACTGGACGGAGGGGCAATACTCTCTCCGTCATGAATCACGGGATGAACCCGGATGGTGCTAGTCTTGGTAATATTATGTTTCTCAATGATGCGGATCAGAGCTTCTGTTGCATCCGAAATGATATTCTGGTGAGAAAAAGAACAGCTGGTGAGAACCGGCATCAAATAATTGGCAAAAGGAGAAGTTTCTCCGCAGATCACAGAAATGTTATTGGGAATATAATAGCCTTTTTCTTTCAGAATTTCATAAGTGATATAAGCCAGCTGGACAGTTTGACAGAAAATGGCGGTTACTTTTTCCTGAAGCATAGCTTGAATGCCCTGCTCAATCTCTTTATGAGTGCGGGTCTGAGTCAGTATATGATGTTTGGAACTGTAAGGGGAAAGGGAAGAAAGTGCGTTTTGATATCCGGCAATGCAGGCGTCTGCGCAGTTGCTATCATCGGGGTCTACGATACAACCGATGTTTTTGTGACCAAGATGTATCAATTCTTCCACAGCTTTTACAGATACAGCCTTATAATCCAGCAGAAATGTACTGCACACATTGGAAACAGAAGAGGACAAGGAAATCAAGGGAATATGAGAATAATTGAGTGAGGCTGTTTCCTCGATGAGCCTGGAATCAGAAAGTCCCAGAAGGATTCCGCCGGTTTTTCTGGCATCCAGAAGTTTCATGTGTTTGCGGATGCTGTCGGAAGCAGGCGCATCAACGGTACAGACGACCAGAGAATAACCTGCCTTGGAAACATTTTTTTCAATGTCAAATACATATTTAGAAACAGCAGAATTTTTTTCTGTAATAAATGCGATGGTCTGTTTGTGAAAAGTCTGAAAAGATGCCTGTATATTTGCATAAGGAGTGTATTGGTACTCCTTGATTACACTTAGGACGCGCTGACGTGTTTCGTTGCTAATCTCCGAGTCTTTATGGTTGATAACTTTAGAAACAGTAGCAACAGATACATGAGCAGCAGATGCAATATCTCTTATATTCATACGGTACCTCCTGAAATTTTTCTACTAATATCATATCCGGAGTTTTCTCGCTTGTCAATCATTATTGAGTACTAATATCTAATAAAAAATGATACGAAACATTGTTAATTATTGAAAATATACAAAAAACAGAAATAGAATTGGTTGACTAATGATGTTGATGGAAATTACGAAACTGGTATAATACGAGTATAGATATTTCGAAACAATGTTAAGTGAAAGGTGGAAAGAGAAGAGGTGGTAATGTAAGCGAAAAAGACATAATGCATAAAAAAACAAAGTAAAATTGTTATAAATTGTGCATTGCGTCGCGAGTGGAATTGTGATAGCATACAACTATATAGAACAACGTTCGATAATACAGAACACAAGAAGAGGTAAAGAAAGGAGAGTTATGCTGTGAACGGTTGTGAAAAAGTGTTTCACACAATGAAGGAAAAGGGCATGGATCTGGCAGTTCTGCTTGATCCGGCGGACATTAAATATGTAAGTGGATTCGAAGTTCCGTTCTGGCCGGCCTGGATGGGAGATATTTCCAACGGTCTTCCGATGGTGACTGCCATTGTGGATGCGAAAAGAGAACAGATTCAGCTGGTTGCTTCAGATATGTACAGAAATAAGATTATTCGTACAGGAATCACTAATGCCTCCTATTTCCGTTCATTCACACATGTAGAGAGCAATGATGTGGATGATAACTATAAGAGAAATCTGGAATGTGCACTGGGAGAAGCTGCAGACGGCAGAAAGAGCCTAGTGGTAGGAATTGAAGAGAATTATATCCCCGAGTGTACCATGTCAGTGATTAGAAAAGTGATCCCTCAGTGTACATTTGAAAATGCCACCCAGGTATTAAAATCCGCCAGATATATAAAAACCATCGAAGATATCAGAGGACTTGCGGAAGCTGCCAGAGTGGCAGATGCAGCACAGGAAAAGCTTTATGAGATTTCTCAGAATGAAGGAAATTACACAGAGCTGGATATCTGGTTTGAAGTTCAGAAAGCAGCTTCCCATGCAGCTGGATGCCTCACACCTTTCGTGGGTGAGTTGGTAACGGGACCTAACACAGGATTAAGTGATTATCCATTGGGACCTACATCTAGAAAAGTAGAAAGAGGAGATATCTCCATTATGGATATCAGCCCGAGAGTAAATGGTTACTGGGCAGACTGTTCTAATTCAGTTGTATTCTGGTCAAATCCGAACGAAGAACAACTTAGATATTTCAACGCAGTAAGAGATGCCTTTGAGGCAGGAATGGAAGCAATTTATCCTGGCAGGAAGTTCAGCGAAGTGAATGAGATCATGAAGAAAGTTTATGAGAAACACAACATGACATTCTGCAGTTATCAGGGACATCAGATTGGATGTAATGTAAATGAGAATCCGAGATTTACATTTGTAGATGACTCGGTCATTGAAGAAAATATGGTAGTGTGTATAGAACCACAGATGTATACGGGAAAGCTGGGGAAAACAGGAGTAAGGCTGGAACGTATGCTTCATGTAACTGCCAATGGGGCGGTTGCATTGAATAAATTCCCGTGGGGAATTCATTGATTAAAGTAGCAAAAACTTAAAAATAAAAAAAGAAAAACGGAGGTATTTCAAATGAAGAGAAAGGTTTTAGCAGGATTACTCAGTGCAGCAATGGTAGCAACAACAGTGTTTGGAAGTGTTGGTGTATGGGCAGCAGAGGAAACTACGGAGGAAACGGCAGAGGATCCATCTGATGACGCGGCAGCAGATGAAGATTCTGATACAGCGAAGATCAATCCGGAAGGAAAAAAATATAAAATCGCGCTTAGCAACTCTTATATGGGAAACGACTGGAGACAGCAGATGGAAGCTATCGCAGAATATGTTGCATCCCAGGAACCATATGCAAGCAGATGTGAACTTACCATCGTAAACAGTGAGAATGATGCAGAATCCCAGTCAGCATCCATTGACGCAATGGCAGCTCAGGGTTATGACTGTATTCTTGTAGATCCGGCTTCTGAAACAGGTGTTAACCAGGCGATTCAGCGTGCATGTGATGCCGGAATTAAAGTAGTAGTTTTTGACCAGCCTGCATCTGTATCTAATGACAACTGCTGGCACATCAGAATTGATGGAGGAAGATCCTATAAGATTCTTGCAAAATGGATGGCAGAAGCAATTGGAGGAGAAGGAAATGTAGTTCTTGATCAGGGACTTCAGGGAGCTGCAGAGGCAGAACTGGAATACAGTGCTTCCAAAGAAATGTTTGAAACCTATGACAAGATCAACATCGTATCTGATTATGTAGATGATTATGATCCTGCAAAAGGTGAGCAGGCACTGGCAAGTATCATTGCTGCAAATCCTGATATTGATGCAGTTACAACACAGGGTTATGTTTCAGCAGTAGTAAATGCATTCAGTAAAGCTGGACTTGACATTCCGGTAAGCTGTGGTGGTGGATACAATGGAAACCTGAAAACATTAAAAGCAAATAATGCAGAAGGTATCATCGATGTTTACATTGCAGGTCTTAGTGCGGTAGCTCTTAACTATGCAATCCGTATTATGGATGGCGAGGAGATGGATGAAGAAACAGTCATTGACTGTGCATTTATTGCAACATCCAACGGATATGATATGGGCGAATACTCCGATGTTCCGATCGAGCTTGCAGAAGAAGGTGTTAACTACTTCGAAGATCAGCCGGATGAACTGATTTGGCCGGCAGTACCGAGCACATTTGGCCTTGACATTCCGATGAGCGTTATTACAGGAGAAGAATAAAGATAAACTTAATAAAATAAACATTTAAACTATTGACTGAATGATTGAATGCGGCAGGATCGTTAGCCAATGATCCTGCCGTATTTTTCGGGGAAAACCAGAAAGGATAAATATGTCTGATTTTGAAATGAGAAATGTGTGTAAGTCCTTTCCCGGGGTTAAGGCATTGGATAATGCAAACTTTCACGCTGACAGAGGTGACATTGTAGCTCTTCTGGGTGAAAACGGGGCAGGCAAAAGTACTTTGATTAAAACCCTCTGTGGTGAATATAAGCCAGACTCCGGAGAAATATATTTCGAGGGTAAAAAACTGAACATCACCAGTACCCGTAATGCCATTGAACAGAAAATATGTGCTGTTTACCAGGAACTGAGTCTTGTTCCTGAGCTGACTATTGCAGAGAATTTATTTCTTGGTTTTTATGACACAAATGCAATCGGAAGAGTTGATTATAAGGATTTGGAAAAAAGAACTCTTGAATTATTCAAGAAGTATGATGTAGATCCAATTAATCCGAAAACAAAAGTAAAAACACTTCCGTTGGCACAGAAACAGGTTCTGGAAATCTTAAAGGCATTGAACAGGGACGGCGATATTATTATTTTTGATGAGGCAACTTCCGCACTTCCGGATAAGCTGGCCAATTGGCTGATGGATATTATACGTCGTCTGGCAGCGGAGAAAAAAGTAATTATTTTTATCTCACATAGGCTGGATGAAATTCGTTCTCTGTGCAACAAGGTAATCGTATATCGTGCAGGTACAGATGTAGCAGATCTGAAAATGGAAGAAGCTGATTCTGATCAGTTGGTATCTCTTATGCTTGGTCGTGAGATTGGGGGATATTATCCTGAGAAAGAAAATTTCACACAGAAAGATAATGTATTACTTTCCATGAAAAATGTAAACTGCGGTCATATGCTCCAGAAGATCAATCTTGATCTGAGAGCAGGAGAAATCCTGGGCGTAGGTGGTCTGGCAGGACAGGGACAGTCGGAACTGTTCAGGTGCCTGTTCGGATTAATGCCATATCAGGGAGAAATCGAGATAAAAGGTCGCGTAGTAAAATTGAACAGCACGACAAAGGCAATGGCAGAAAAAATTGCCCTTATTCCGGAAGAAAGAGGAACACAGGGACTTACTCTTAAGCAGAGTATCCGTGAAAATATTGTACTTCCTTGTCTGGATAAGATATCCAATGGTTTGTTTTTATCTAAAGCGAAGGAAGAGAAACTTGTTGCAGAGGGAATGAAAACATTGGCAATCAAAGCGGAATCTTCAGAAACACTGACAGGAACTCTCAGTGGTGGAAATCAGCAGAAGGTTGTTCTGGCGAAAGAGGTCGCTACAGAACCAGATATCGTATTAATGTATGACATCACTCGTGGTGTAGACGTTGGTACGAAGAAAGAAATGTTTAACATCACGAAACGGTTTGCAAAAGAAGGAAAAGCGGTTCTGTTCTATTCCACCGATTCAGAGGAGCTTATGAATGTCTGCAATAGTGTAATCATTATGAACAATGGCCTGATAACAGGAAGACTCGATGATGAACTGATCAGCAGAGAGAACATTATCCGTGTTTCAGTCGGCGAGAAACCAGTGTAAGGAGGAACTACAATGAAAAAATTCAAAGAATCAGTATTCTGGAAATCGCCTGCAAAAGTCTCAATCATATTGTTTGTGATACTTGAGATTATAACTTTCTATCTGCAGCCGAATTTATTTTCCATGAGTTGGATAAGCCTTAAAGCGGAATCTGCAATTACACTGCTCTTTGCGGCAGTAGGTGAAACTTTCGTACTGTTGGTAGGAGGCATTGACCTTTCTATCGCAGGTGTTATCAGTATTACCAGTAGTGTGGCAGCTGTCTATATGCAGGATTCATGGATTTCTGTAATTTTGATATCTGTTCTCTGCCTATGCATCGGTGCAGGTGTTGGATTCTTTAACGGATTTATTATTCAGAAATTTAGAATTCAGCCATTTATTGTAACATTTGCAACCTGGTACATATGCGGAGGTATCGCATATCTGGTACTTCCACGAGACGGTGGTGAGGTTCCTCAGAAATTTATCGGAGCATTGACTCATAGGTTTGGTGGAAAGTTCTCAGTGGCACTGATAATTATCATTGCCTGTCTGATACTTTGGACATGGTTTAAGAAGACACGTTTGGGAATTTCCTTATATGCAGTGGGTAACAATGCACATGCAGCATCTTTAAATGGTATTAATGTAAAGAAAGTAAATTATTTTGCATATGCAGCATCCGGAATCTTTGCAGCAATGTGCGGTTTGTACAGAGTTGCAGTAACTGCTACAGGGTCTCCTACTGCAGGCGAGAGTTTCTTCAACCAGGCGATCTCTGCTACAGTAATCGGAGGTACGTTGCTGACAGGTGGTATCGGAGGACAGTACGGAACCATTATCGGTGTACTTGCTTTCAAAGCTATCAATGACCTTCTTGTTTTTGCAGGAGCATCATCTTACTGGTCAACACTGTTCCAGGGGGCATTACTGATTGCAGCAGTGCTGATATCTACAATATCTGAAATCAGAAACGAAAGAAAGGAGCTGGTTGAGTAATGAATATTAAAGCTATAATCAAAAAAAATCAGGGCGTTGTATTTTGTTATCTGATTGCGCTGGTATTGTTTGTGGGATTTTCTGTATATATGCCAGGGTTTGCCAGACTTTCTCATATTCGTACGGTATTTCTTGAATCTGCATTAATCGGAATCGTGGCGCTTGGACAGACACTGGTTGTTATCACAGGAGGCATCGATCTTTCTGTAGCATGGATGATGACCATTGGCGCATACATGGTGTCAAACCTTGTAAATTCCAGTAATGCGAATCTTGTATGGGGTATCCCTCTTATGCTGGTAGTAACATTCGGCCTTGGTGCAATTAATGGATTCTGTATTTCCTGTCTCCGTGTACCGGCTATCGTAATGACGCTTGGTATGAATATTATTCTTCAGGGAGCACTGGTAGCACTTACCCAAGGAAGTCCAGGACAGTCCGCGCCGCCTCTTCTTTTGACACTTGGACAGAAGAATATGCTGGGAATTCCATATTTGGTAATTATCTGGATTATTATGACAGTAGTAGTCATGCTGGCGCTCTTTAAAATGAAATACGGACGCAAATTATTTGCTATCGGCAATAATGCAACTGTTGCGAAATATTCAGGAATCCGCGTAGACAATACCATCATTCTTTCCTATGCCATTAGTGGTATGACGGCAGGTATTGCAGGTGCGCTTCTTGCAGGGAAAGTTGGTTCCTGTTACCTGGCAATGGGTGATACTTACCAGTTCCAGTCCATTGCAGCAGTTGCTATTGGAGGAACTTCTATGTTAGGTGGCAAAGGCAACTATCTGGGAACGGTTGCTGGTTCTCTGACCATCACCATTCTTCTTGGTATTCTGGTTGCTCTGAACCTTCCATTCGGTGTACAGACAATGGCTTACGGACTGATCGTTTTGATCTCAGTTATCGTATCAGTTGTAAGTTCGAATAAAAAGTAAAATTAAACATTCATTTTAGAGCTAGAGGAGGAATTACAATGAGTAAAGTGCTGGTATCAGCTTCGCACTTTGACACATTGTGTCAGGATGCATGGAAATTATTTGAAGATAACGGAATTGACGTGGTATTTGATCCGGCGAAAGAATTTCCGGCTTATACAACAGAAGAAATCGAGAATCATCCGGACAGAGAAGACATAGTGGCAGCGCTGATCGGAATGGATGATTTCCGTGATGAAAGAAAATATCAGGCACTTCCAAACCTGAAGGCAGTTGCCAAATTTGGAGTAGGTGTAGACAACATAGACGGCGAACTGGCGAAGAAATATGGAGTAAAAGCATTAAATGCACCTGGACAGAATTCCAATGCAGTTGCAGAGCTGACAGTAGCCATGATCTTGGATTTGCTCAGACATGTAATGCCTCTTCACAAGGATATGGAAAAAGGTCTTTGGACCAGATTCATCGGAAGTGAGATCAAGGGAAAAACAGTAGGGCTTCTGGGATTTGGAGCTATTGCCCGTCTTGTGGCAAAGAAACTGCAGTGCTTTAACGTAGAAGTGATCGCATTCGACCTGTATCCAAATGAGCAGGCTGCAAAAGAGATTGGCGTGCGAATGACTACCCAGGAAGAAGTTATAACAAAGAGTGATATCGTAAGTATCCATATTCCTGCAACGCCGGAAACTCATCATTTATTCAATAAAGAAACCATCGCTTCCATGAAGGACGGTGCATACCTGATCAATCCTGCCAGAGGTGCACTGGTTGATCTGGATGCAGTGGCAGAGGCATTGACAAGCGGCAAGCTTGCAGGTGCAGCTATGGATGCATTTGAAGTAGAGCCATTACCTTTGGATTCTCCAATCCTGAAATGTGAAAATATCGTTCTGACTCCGCACACAGGAGCAGAGACTAAGGAGTCTTATTACAATGTAAGTATGACAACAGCCAGAGATATCATTAAAGTGATCAAAGGGGAAGAACCGGAGCACTGTGTAAACAAATAAAAGAGGTATAATCATGTTGTTGAAAGGAAAAACAGCACTGATCACGGGTGCCGGCAGCGGAATCGGTAAAGCGATTGCCTTGAAAATGACAGAAGAGGGAGCTGAAGTGATTCTGGCAGGACGGAAAGAGGTGTCCCTGCAGAACGTGCAGGAGCAGATTGTACAGAAAGGCGGCAGGGCGGATACTTTCTGTGCGATGTCCGAAAACCGGATGAGATTACAGAGATGACAGAAAAGATCATGAAACAGTACGGGAAAATCGATATTCTTGTAAACAATGCAGGAATCTCGAAGGAAATGCCCTTTCTGGACATGCCTGTGGAAGTTTTCGATGAAATATGCGAGACAAATCTGCGTTCAGTAATGCTGATGATGAAGGCGGTTCTGCCATATATGAAAGAACAGAAAAGTGGAAATGTAGTAAATATCGGTTCAGGAGCCGCCATAAGGGGGTTACCCGGAAGTGCTGCCTATTCTGTATCCAAGGCAGGGGTGATCTGCCTGACACAGGCAGTGGGAGATGAGGTACGGCCATTTGGGATCAGGATCAATGCCATATGTCCGGGATCTGTTGACACGGAGTTATTCCAGAAATCAGAAAGAAGAAATTATATTCTTTCAGCTGGCGGAGACTTATTTAAACCGGAAACAGTAGCCAACGGTGTGGCCTTTCTGGCTTCAGATCTGTCGGAGGGGATGAACAGTCAGGTTCTGATCATGCGGGGCTTTAATAGATGGTAAATAACAACAGCAATTAAAAAGAAGCTAAAGGAGAGAAAGTTATGCAGAAATTATACGGAACAGTAGTACCAATCGTAACACCGTTAACAGAGGAAGACACCATTGATGTAGAATCTTTGAAAAATCTGGTCAATCATGTGATTGATGGTGGACTTCAGTGTTTATATCCATGTGGAACTACAGGTGAGATGATGTATCTTACAGTAGAAGAAAGGAAACAGGTTGCAGAAGTAACTGTTAAAGAAGCGGCAGGAAGAGTTCCGGTATTCGTACATGTAGGCGCATGGAATCTGAAAGATACTATCGAACTGGCACAGCATGCAGAGAAGATTGGTGCAGATGGAATTGGAGTTGTAACCCCTGCGTTCTATAAACTAAGTGATCATGGCTTGGTTGACTTTTATGTAGAAGTTGCGCACAGTGTATCTGAAGATTTCCCAGTGTACATGTATGCGATTCCGCAGAATGCTATCAATGATGTAAATGCAACAGTATGTGAAGAAGTTGCGAAACAGTGTCCGAACGTGCTTGGAATCAAATACAGCTATCCAGATTTCACGAAATTACAACAGTTTATGATGGTAAAAGATCAGACATTCAGTGTTCTGGTAGGACCGGACCATCTGTTTGAAGCAGTATGCGCTGTTGGCGGTGACGGTGTTGTTTCCGGAAATGCCATGATCGTTAGAGAGCATTACGTGGCAATTTGGGATGCAGTCCAGAAGAAAGATTATGATATGGCAACCAAATACCAGCGACGTACCAATATCTTAAATGCTACAATGTGTGAAATCAATAATATCGCAGCATACAAAGTAATCTTGAAAGAAGAAGGTATAATCAAGACAACCAAGATGAGACGTCCAATGGAAAATCTTACTCTTGAACAGGAAAAGGCACTTCTGAATAGAATGAGAGAGCTGGATTATAAAAAAGTGTTAGTATAAAATAAATAGATAAATGTTGATTTTTGATTTTTACATTGCAAAAATCAGTGGAAATGATATACTAAGTTTACATAGATTTGACATTCAAGTACGGCAGTAGTAAATAAGTTTGATCAGGAGGGGTAATGGCAGAGAATAATGAAATTAAGGTAAAAAGTCTTCAGAAAGCACTGGAGATTCTGAATCTTTTTACAGAGAAGCCCGTGCTTGGTGTAACAGAAGTAAGCGAGTATTTCGGATTGTACAAGAGTACGGTACATAACATTCTTTCTACACTCAAGGCAATGGAATATCTGGAACAGGATGAAGAAACCGGTAAATACAGGTTGGGGATTCAGATATTTAATCTGAGTAAGGCATTAGGGGATACGTATTCTATCACGAAGATTGCAGGACCATATATGCAGGAACTTTCCAACTATACAGGTGAAAGATGTTATCTGGCAGTGCCATACAGACAAGAAGTACTTTATCTGGATGCCATGTATCCGGCAGATTCAATAGAGCTGATGCGTTCTATTTTGGGAGAAAGAGCCCAGATGCATTGTACAGGGCTTGGGAAAGCAATGCTTGCCAACATGGGAGAGCGAGAAATTTCAGATTATCTGGAACATCATAAACTGGAGGCGTTCACTGAAAATAGTATTATTGATAAAAAACAGTTTAGAGAAGAGCTTTTAAGAACGAAACAGAGAGGTTATGCTCTTGATGATATGGAACATGAATTTGGTATTAAGTGCATTGCAATGCCTGTCTTTGATAGAACTAAAAATGTCTATGCTGCGATTAGTATAAGTGGAATGGCAAATCATTTTACTGATGCAAATATTGCAGAATGGGCAATGCTTTTAAAAAAATATATTCGTAAAATAGAAAGTAGGCTATAAAGTCTGAAATTGAGTATTAAAAATCCGTCAAAGTATTTTCTTAAATATTTGGCGGATTTTTGTACAGTTTTGTTTGAATTAATTATAAAATGTATAATAAAAGAAAACAGGGAGATTTTTATATGAAGGTATTAAATTATGGTTCATTGAACGTGGATTATGTATATTCTGTGGATCACATTATTGTAGGAGGAGAAACACAGCACTCTTCCAAGCTGGAGGTTTTCAGTGGGGGAAAGGGACTGAATCAGTCCATAGCTCTGGCGAAGGCTGGGGTGCCGGTTTATCATGCGGGAATTGTAGGATCAGATGGGGATATTCTTCTGGATGCATGTAAGGAAGCGGGAGTAAATACCAAATATATCCGCAGACTGCCGGTTAAGGGTGGACATACTATGATCCAGGTAGATAAGAATGCACAGAACTGCATTATTCTCTATGGCGGAACAAATCAGATGCAGACCAGAGAATTTGTAGATGAAGTGCTTGCAGATTTTGGTGAAGGAGATTATCTGCTTCTCCAAAATGAAATCAATATGTTGGATTATATTATTGATCAGGCATATGAGAAAAAAATGAAGATTGTTATGAATCCATCTCCATTTGATGATAAGCTGAACACCTGTGATCTGGGCAAGATTTATCTGTTTTTACTGAATGAAATTGAGAGTGAGCAGATTACAGGATACAAGGATAAGGACCAGATCCTGGATGCCATGGCAGAGAAATTTCCGAATGCCCGTTTTGTGCTGACACTGGGCAGTGATGGTGCTGTTTATTATGACGGAAAGGAAAAAATATTCCAGGATATATTCAAGGTAAAAGCTTTGGATACCACAGCTGCAGGTGATACGTTTACCGGATATTTCATTGCTGCAGTTATTGAGGGCAGAAGTGTGCAGGAGGCTCTGAGGATGGCTGCCAAGGCTTCTTCCATTGCAGTTTCCAGACCTGGGGCAACTCCTTCTATTCCGGCAATGGATGAAGTGAAAAGAGAACTAGGAATGTAGGATTTTAATCGAATCAAGTAAGTCCCCTGCTTCAATTGTGAAAAGCAATAAGCAGTGGGGGACTAAAACAGAACAATGAAAGAATAGAACAGGCAGATGCTGAATATGCAGCTGTCTGTTTTCTTTATTGTTAGGGCAAAGCCCTGTTTGCCATTGTGGAGTTTTTCGCTGATCCGAAAAACGGAGCTTTGGAAAACAAATAAACCACCTGCTATGTGGTGAGTCAGCATTGCTTCAGCTTACAGAAAAAAACCTCCGGTGGTATAATTAATGTAGGTTCGCCAACCGCACTAATATACACAGGAGGTATCCATATGGATAATAATAGTTTATCACATACAAAGTGGAATTGTAAGTATCATATTGTTTTTGCACCAAAATATAGAAGAAAAGTAGCATATGGAAAAATTAAACAGGATATAGCAGATATTTTGAGTATGTTATGCAAAAGAAAAGGTGTAAAAATTGTTGAAGCAGAGATATATCCAGATCATGTACACATGTTAGTAGAATTTCCGCCAAGCATAAGTGTATCGTATTTTGTAGGGTACTTAAAAGGAAAGAGTACATTAATGATATTCGAAAGACATGCAAATCTGAAGTACAAATATGGAAACAGACATTTCTGGTGTCGCGGATATTATGTAGATACGGTAGGGAAAAATGCAAAGAAAATACAGGAATATATAGCAAATCAGTTACAGGATGATCTGGAATATGATCAAATGACACTGAAAGAGTATATTGACCCGTTTACGGGTGAGCCAGTAAAACGTAACAAATAAAGATAAGCCCGAAAGGGCTTTGTAGGTAAATGATGTTGCGCTTGTCGAACCTATTTCGATGAGTCTTTAGACTCCAGTGCCGGTAATAGACCCTTATAGGGTCAAAGCAAACCACCGGCTAAGCCGGTGGTCGTGATTTTATGTCGAAAGATTAGGCTTGTGGTTTACTATGCCTGAGAGTATAATAAAAATTATATTTTCGAATTATTTACAGATAAATATTCTTGGCAGTTCTGCAAAAAATCCCAGTTTATATAACGATTTGTAAAAAATATGGGTCAGTAAATGATATTGACATTATGGTATATATACCATAGAATAAAAGAGGTATTGGATGAAAAATTTTAAAATATTTTTTTATGAGGCGATAACTGGGGAATGTCCTATAGAAGAGTTTCAGGACTCTCTTGATAAGAAAATGCGTGTAAAGTTAATAGGAATGCTGGAAATTCCGGAAGAAAAGGGAAATATGCTAAGAGAACCCGACAGTAAATCTCTGGGAGAAGGAATTTTCAAATTAAGATGTAAATTTGAGAATGATATCACAAGAGTTTTATATTTTTTATTTATGAGAGAAAGACAATATTGACAGATGGTTTTATAAACAAGACCAGAAAAATACCAATAGAACAAATTCAGACAACAAAAGTAAGGTGAAAAGATTTTTTAGAAAGGATGGAGCAGAATGAAAACGTTTAAAGACTATAAAAAGCAGCAAATGCAGGATACGGAATTGGGCAGGGAATATGAAGCAATCCAGCCGGAGATGGACGTAATCAGGGCTATTGTTAATGCAAGGACTTCTCAGAATCTGACACAAAATGAACTGGCCAAAAGAACTGGAATTAATCAGGCAGATATCAGTAAACTGGAAAATGGAACGAGAAATCCATCTATAAATCTTTTAAAACGTCTGGCAGAAGGAATGGGAATGAATCTTAAGATCGAATTTGTTCCAAAGCAAAAGATATAAAAATGCGTTTATATGACTTTTAGATAACAGAAGCGAATTATATTAAAAAATCATAGCGACATAAGAAAAGAGGACATAAAAAATGAATTACAGTTTTAACAGCAGAGTCAGATACAGTGAGACAGGTGAGAACGGCAAACTGACATTACCGGGTGTTTTGAATTATTTTCAGGACTGCTGTACATTTCATGCGGAGTCGGTCGGGCTTGGAGGAGACGTGCTGAAGGCAAGAGACAGAGCGTGGGTTCTTTCTTCCTGGCAGGTAATTGTGGATGAATATCCTGCTATGGGAACGGAAATCAGGATCACGACAGCACCTTATGATTTCAAAGGATTCATGGGTATGCGTAATTTCACCATAGAAACAATGGATGGGAAGAAGCTTGCCTGGGCGAACTCCAACTGGACACATCTGGCCATCAGTACAGGGATTCCGGCGAGACTGACACCTGCAGATACAGACAATTACATACTCGGCGAAAAGCTGGAAATGGATTATGCACCGAGGAAAATCAAACTTCCGGATGACATGACTTCACAGGAATCATTCACAGTACAGAAGCATCATCTTGACACTAATCATCATGTAAACAACTGTCAGTATATCTGTATGGCAGAAGATTTCCTGCCGGAAGATTTCAAAGTATACCAGATGCGTGCAGAGTATAAGATGCAGGCAAAACTTGGAGATATAATCTGCCCGAAAGCAAAAGCAGAAACAGGAAAGGTGATTGTATCGCTTAATGATACAGACGGAAAAGCATACGCAATTATAGAATTTCAGCAAAAATAACGGTAAAAATCTTCTGAACAGGATGAATAGCAGGACAGAATTGACAAAGATATTTCGGAATTGATGTGTGGTTTTGTGAGAGATTTTTTGAATAAATTATTTACAAACAACAAGAAACAATATATAATACATTCATAAACAACAAGAAACAATATATTGTTAAAAACAAACAACATAAAACCACAAAAAAGCGGAGGGTATATATATTATGAAAATTCTGGAATCTAAATTTGTACAGGGATTTATCAAAATGGCAAATGACGGTTATCTTCAGGGATGGCATGAGAGAAACGGCGGAAACTTAAGCTATCGTCTGAAACCGGAGGAAGTAGAGATGATTCGTCCCCGTCTGAATGCACCTGGAGAATGGATACCGATCGGGGTAGAGGTTCCGGGATTAGCAGGAGAGTTTTTCCTTGTAACGGGAAGCGGTAAATATTTCAGAAATATTATCGTGGATCCGGAAGTATGTCTTGCGATCATTGAACTGGATGAGACAGGAATGAATTACAGAATCCGCTGGGGCCTGGTTGAGGGCGGCAGACCTACCAGTGAGCTTCCGACTCATCTGATGAATCATGAAGTGAAGAAGAAACTGACAAACGGAAAACATCGTGTTATTTATCATGCACATACGACAAATACAATTGCTCTGACATTTGTTCTGCCACTGGATGATAAGATCTTTACAAGAGAGTTATGGGAATCTGCTACAGAGTGTCCGGTTGTATTCCCGGACGGCGTAGGTGTTGTCGGCTGGATAGTACCGGGTGGAAGAGAAATTGCCATAAAAACAGCAGAATTAATGAAGAAATATGATGTTGTTATCTGGGCACATCATGGAATGTTCTGCTCAGGTGAAGATTTTGACCTGACATTTGGTCTGCTCCATACGGTAGAAAAATCTGCAGAGATCCTGGTGAAGATTCTTTCTATGACTCCAAATAAACTTCAGACTATTACACCGGACAATTTCCGTTCACTTGCAAAAGATTTCAAAGTAAGCCTGCCGGAAGAATTTCTGTATGAGAAACAGTAACAAAATAATCAACATACAAGTTGGTACATGTACCGTACAAGTGCTATAATACAGATATTAAGAGATTTTCCGGGCGGGATATGCAGAAAAAAGCCGGAATATCTGAAAGCTGTTGTAAAAGAATATCTGAAAAGCAAAAGGAGAGGTACGAATCATGCTGGAGAAATTAAAAGAGGAAGTTTACAAAGCAAACATGGATCTTCCAAAATACGGACTTGTTACATTTACATGGGGAAATGTAAGCGGAATCGACAGAGAATCAGGACTTTTTGTCATCAAACCAAGTGGGGTTGATTATGATCTGCTGACACCGGATGATATGGTTGTTGTAGATCTGAATGGAAATAAGGTAGAAGGAAAATACAATCCATCTTCTGATACAGCAACTCATGTAGAACTGTACAAAGCATTCCCGAATATCGGAGGAGTTGTACATACACATTCTTCATGGGCAACAAGCTGGGCACAGGCCGGAAGATCAATCCCATGTTATGGAACCACACATGCAGATTATATTTATGGTGAAGTTCCATGTGCACGCTGTCTGGAAGGCAAAGAATTTGAAGAATATGAGAAAAATACAGGACTTCTGATCGTTGACCTGTTCAAGGATAAAGACTATGAGGCAGTACCTGCAGTACTTTGCAAAAACCATGGACCATTTGCATGGGGTAAGGATGCTCATGAAGCAGTACATAATGCAGTTGTTCTTGAGGAAGTTGCCAAGATGGCATCCCGCTGTGAGCTGATCAATCCACAGGTAAAACCTGCACCACAGGATCTGCAGGATAAGCACTACTTCAGAAAACATGGTGCAAATGCATATTATGGACAGGGAAATAAATAAGAAGAAATCAGAAGGAGTCTTCAATTGTATTGTTGGAATAAAACACACCCTGATTTATAATAAAATAAGATAATAAAAATAATAAAGGCGGCATTGTGCCGCCTTTATTATTTATGTTATACTGAAATATAAAGCTTCCGTATTGTAGCATTTCAAAATAATGTATGATGCAGTTTTGGATTTTCTTTAATAATACAACAGAAATGGAGATTATATGATTGAGTTAGGAAAAAAACAGAAATTAACAGTAGTAAAGTCCGTAGATTTCGGTGTATATCTGGGTGAGGATATGCAGGCAGATGCAAAGAACCGTGTTCTTCTTCCGTCCAGACAGGTTCCGGAAGGAACAAAGGAAGGTGACAGCATTGAAGCATTTATCTACAAGGATTCTCAGGATCGTCTTATTGCAACAACAAAAGAACCGAAGCTTCAGGTAGGTCAGACAGCAGTTCTGAAAGTCTCTCAGGTAACAAGGATTGGTGCATTCCTTGACTGGGGACTGGAGAAAGACCTTCTGCTTCCATATCATGAACAGACTCTGAAAGTAAGAGAGGGAGAAGATGTGCTGGTAGCACTCTATATTGACAAGAGCAGTCGTCTCTGCGCAACTATGAAGGTTTATCATTATCTTTCCACCAGAACTCCTTATGTAGTGGGAGATATGGTGAAAGGTCGTGTTTATGAGATCAGTGACAGATTCGGTGTATTTGTGGCAGTTGATGATAAATATTCTGCACTGATCCCTGCAAGAGAAGCCAAGGGAAAATACCGTCCGGGTAAGATACTTGAGCTGCGTGTCAGCGAAGTAAAAGAAGACGGAAAAATGAATGTCACAGACCGCCAGAAAGCATATCTTCAGATTAATGAGGATGCGGAGAATGTCCTTGAAGTAATCAATGAATTTGCAGGTGTTCTTCCATTTGATGACAAGGCATCACCGGAAGTGATCCAGAGAGAATTCGGCCTGAGTAAGGGAGCGTTTAAACGTGCTATTGGTCATCTGATGAAAGAAGGCAAAGTAGAGATTAAGGATAAAAGAATCTACGCAAAATAACAGATAATATGAGGAAACAGCGATTTATGCGTAAGTCAGCAGGTTTCCGGTGATATATTAAAAGGTGAAAAATGGATTCAGTAAATATTGAAGAAATTACAGAAAAGGAAAATGGAAACTTAATACATTTTACCCACTTACATGTCCATACAGAATATAGTCTGCTGGATGGTTCCAATAAGATAAAAGAATATGTAGCCCGTGTCAAAGAACTTGGCATGGACAGTGCGGCGATCACAGATCATGGAGTCATGTACGGTGTGATTGATTTTTATCGTGCAGCAAGAGCCGAGGGAATCAATCCGATTCTGGGATGTGAGGTATATGTAGCTCCCGGTTCCAGATTTGACCGTGAAGCAGGAAGCGGCGAAGACAGATATTACCACCTGGTTCTTCTGGCAGAGAATAATCAGGGTTATGCAAATCTGATGAAAATTGTGTCCAAGGGTTTTACAGAAGGATTCTATTATAAACCGCGAGTAGATCTTGCGGTATTAAAAGAGTACCATGAAGGGATTATTGCCTTAAGTGCCTGCCTTGCAGGTGAGGTTGCCAGATATCTTCAGAGAGGCATGTATGAGGATGCAAAGGCAGCAGCTCTTCGTTATCAGGATATTTTTGGAAAAGGCAATTTCTTCCTGGAATTACAGGATCATGGAATTCCTGCGCAGAGACTGGTAAATCAGGAACTTCTCCGTATGCACGAAGAAACAGGGATTGACCTTGTTACAACCAATGATGTGCATTATACAAGGGCGGAGGATGCTGATCCTCATGATATTCTTCTCTGTCTGCAGACAAACAAGAAACTGGCAGACGAGGACAGAATGCGTTATGAGGGTGGCCAGTATTATGTGAAATCCCCGGAAGAAATGGCAGAACTTTTCCCATATGCTTTGGAGGCCCTGGAGAATACTCATAAGATTGCACAGAGATGTCATGTTGAGATTGAATTTGGCGTGACCAAGCTTCCAAGATTCGATGTGCCGGATGGTCTTACATCCTGGGAATATCTGAACAAGCTATGCTTCGAGGGACTGGAGGAACGTTATCAGCCGGTTACAGAGGAATTAAAAGCTCGTCTGAATTACGAATTATCTACTATAAAAAATATGGGTTACGTGGATTACTTCCTTATAGTATGGGATTTTATTAAATATGCCCGCGATCATGACATTATGGTAGGACCGGGACGCGGCTCTGCAGCGGGAAGTCTGGTTGCTTATACCTTGGGCATCACACAGCTTGATCCTATTCGCTATGATCTGCTCTTTGAGCGATTTCTGAATCCGGAACGAGTATCTATGCCTGATATTGACGTTGACTTCTGCTTTGAAAGAAGGCAGGAGGTTATTGAATATGTCCGCCGTAAATATGGGGATGATTGTGTGGTTCAGATCGTTACTTTTGGTACGCTGGCAGCCCGTGGTGTGATCCGGGATGTGGGCCGTGTACTGGATATGCCTTATGTACAGGTGGATTCCATTGCGAAAATGATCCCGCAGGAATTAAATATTACTATAGATAAAGCCCTTACTATGAACCCTGAGCTGAAAAAAGCATATGAAGAGCAGGATGAAATTCATTATCTGATCGATATGGCAAGACGTCTGGAGGGACTTCCCAGACATACCTCCATGCATGCGGCAGGTGTTGTTATCAGCCAGAAGGACGTATCAGAATATGTACCGCTTTCCAGAGCATCAGACGGGTCTATTGTCACTCAGTTTACCATGACAACACTGGAAGAATTGGGACTTTTAAAAATGGACTTCCTGGGACTTCGTACTCTGACTGTGATCCAGAATGCAGTAAAGCTGATCCAGAAGGATGCAGGAGTGATTCTGGATATGCAGAAGATTAATTATGATGATAAAAAGGTTTTGGATTCCCTTGGCACCGGTCGTTCTGATGGTGTATTTCAGCTTGAAAGTGCGGGAATGAAAAACTTCATGAAGGAACTGAAGCCTCAGAGTCTGGAAGATGTGATCGCAGGAATTTCTCTTTACCGTCCGGGTCCCATGGATTTCATCCCCCAGTATATCCGGGGAAAAAACCGACCGGATACCATCCGTTATGACTGTCCTCAGCTGGAACCGATCCTGAAGCCTACGTATGGGTGTATTGTCTATCAGGAGCAGGTTATGCAGATCGTTCGTAACCTGGCAGGTTATACTCTGGGCCGAAGCGACCTGGTGCGCCGTGCAATGTCCAAAAAGAAGGCCTCTGTCATGGAAAAGGAGCGCCAGAACTTTGTTTACGGAAATGAAGCAGAGGGAGTTCCAGGCTGTATTGCAAATGGAATTGATGAGGCAACGGCAAATAAAATCTATGATGAAATGATTGATTTCGCCAAATATGCTTTTAATAAGTCCCATGCAGCAGCCTATGCAGTTGTTTCCTATCAGACTGCATATCTGAAATATTACTATCCTGTGGAATTTATGGCCGCATTAATGACATCGGTTATTGATTTTCCCAATAAGGTTGCAGAATATATTCTGGTCTGCAGACAGATGGGGATTAAAATCCTGCCGCCGGATGTGAATTGTGGAATGTATGGATTCTCTGTAGATAACGGTGCGATCCGATATGGTCTGTCCGCTATAAAGAGTGTGGGACGTCCGGTTATTGAAAGCCTGGTAAGCGAGAGGGAAGAGAACGGACAATATCGTTCCCTGAAGGATTTTATGGAACGAAACTCTCCGCAGATGAATAAGCGAGCAGTAGAAAACTTTATCAAAGCAGGTGCGCTGGATTGCCTGGATGGTAACCGCCGCCAGAAAATGCTGGTTTATCAGAAGATTTCAGACAGTATCAGTCAGGAGAAGAAGAATTCACTGGCAGGCCAGATGAGCCTTTTTGATCTGGTAAGCGAGGAGGACAAGAAAGAATTTGAAATCCGTATGCCCGATGTGGAGGAATTCGGAAAAGAGGAACTTCTGGGATATGAGAAGGAAGTTCTGGGAATCTACCTCAGTGGTCATCCTCTGGAAAATTACCGGGAAATGATGGAGAAAACCATTTCTGCGAAAACCTCGGATTTTCAGCAGGATGAAGAAACAAATCTTCCGAAAGTCACGGATGGTCAGAAAGTAATTATCGGTGGAATGATTACGGATAAAACCATCAAATACACAAAGAATAATAAGGTTATGGCATTCCTCACAGTGGAGGATCTGGTAGGAACAGTGGAGGTAGTTGTGTTCCCCAGAGATTATGAGAAAAGTCAGCAGTTCCTGAATGAAGAAGGCAGAGTATTTATTCAGGGCAGAGTATCTGCAGAGGACGATCGCGCCAGTAAACTGATCCTTGAAAAAATCCGTCCCTTTGACAATATGCCAAGGGAAATCTGGATACAGTTTGACAATAAAGAAAGCTACACACAGCAATCTCAGGAACTGCTTGCAGATCTCAGACGTTCACCGGGTGACAGTGCTGTTGTGATCTACCTGAAAGACGTAAAGGCCATAAAGAAGCTTCCGGTTGGATATCATGCACAAATTCAGGACTCATGGCTGAACTATATGTACGAAAAATATGGTAAAACCAATGTTAAAGTTGTAGAAAGAGGATTGAAAAACTTATAGAAATGCGCTAAACTATACCCGAATATGTGTATAGTAAAAATGAGATAGATTCAGAAGATGGAGGAAGAAAAGATGGCAGAAAACAAGATAAAAACCATTGGTGTCCTTACCAGCGGTGGTGACGCACCTGGAATGAATGCTGCAATTCGTGCAGTTGTCAGAAGAGGTTTAAGCAATGGATTAAATGTAAAAGGTATTCTGAAAGGATACAATGGTCTGTTAAACGAAGAGATCATTGACATGAGCGCAAAAGATGTATCTGATACAATCGAGCGTGGAGGTACAATCCTTTATACAGCACGTTGTGCAGAATTCCGTACAGAAGAAGGCCAGAAACGTGGAGCAGAGATCTGCAGAAAACATGGAATCGACGGACTTGTTGTCATCGGTGGTGACGGATCCTTCGCAGGTGCTCAGAAGCTTGCGAATCTCGGAATCAATACAATCGGTCTTCCCGGAACAATCGACCTTGACATTGCATGTACAGAATATACCATCGGATTTGATACAGCTGTAAACACAGCAATGGAAGCAATTGATAAAGTACGTGATACTTCCACTTCTCATGAGAGATGCAGTATCATCGAGGTTATGGGACGTGGTGCAGGATATATTGCTCTGTGGTGCGGTATTGCCAACGGTGCTGAGGACGTTCTGGTTCCTGAAAAATATGACTATGATGAGCAGAAGCTGATCAATAATATTATCGAGAGTCGTAAGAAAGGCAAAAAGCATCACATCATCATCAATGCAGAAGGTATCGGTCATTCTGAAGCAATGGCAAAACGTATCGAAGCTGCCACAGGTATCGAAACACGTGCTACAATTCTTGGACACATGCAGCGTGGTGGAAGCCCGACATGTAAAGACCGTGTATATGCATCTATGATGGGTGCTCTGGCTGTAGACCTTCTTGTTGCAGGCAAGACATGCCGCGTTGTCGGATATCGTCACGGTGAATTCGTAGACTTCGATATCAATGAAGCACTTGCTATGCAGAAAGGTATCTCTGATTACCAGTGGGAAGTATGCCAGTCACTTTCTCATAACTATGATAAAAACAACAAATAACAAATGAATAAAAAGATGCAGTTATATAACAGACTGCATAAATTAAATACTGCTCAGATAATTACCCTCGGTTTTGCGGGGGTGATTATCTTAGGGGGATTACTTCTTTGGCTGTCGTTTTGTACGGCACCCGGATACCACACATCTTTTACAGATGCCATGTTTACCGCAACCACAAGTGTATGTGTAACAGGGCTTGTGACAGTTGTTACGGCAACTCACTGGACTCTGGCAGGCAAGATTATTATTCTTGTCCTGATCCAGATCGGAGGTGTGGGACTGATTTCCCTGGGCAGTATTATTTTTATAAGTCTGAGAAAGAAAATATCGCTGAGGAACCGGCGTGTTATCCAGGAGTCCTATAATATGGATAGAATGGGTGGGATGGTCAGGCTGGTGAAGAAAGTTCTGATCTGTGTGTTTGGAGCAGAGGGAATTGGTGCAGTGTGTTATGCAGTCCGATTTGTTCCACGGTTCGGTCTGGCAAAAGGTCTGGGATATTCTGTTTTTACGGCAGTATCTGCATTCTGTAATGCAGGTATTGATCTGCTGGGAGAAGACAGCCTGGCTCAGTATGTTGCTGATCCGATCGTAAACTTTACAAGTGTAGGACTGATCATTATGTCAGGTCTTGGGTTTGTAGTCTGGTGGGATATTTGGGATAAGATCAAACGAGTCATCAGAGGGAAACTTCCTGTGGGACGTGTGTTTAAAAATCTTCGTCTTCACAGTAAGATTGTGTTGATGATGACGCTGATGCTTGTTGTGGGCGGTACAGTACTGATCTTTCTGTTTGATCATGGAAATCCGGAAAGTATTGGGACATATTCGCCGGGAACGAAGTGGATGGCATCTTTGTTCCAGTCAGTTACCACAAGAACAGCCGGATTTTTCACTGTAAGCCAGGAGAGATTTTCCAATGCAACTTATATGCTGTGCCTGATATTGATGTTGATCGGCGGTTCCCCTATGGGAACAGCAGGTGGAATTAAGACAACAACAGTTGCGGTCCTTCTGCTGAGTCTGAAATCCAATCTTCAGGGAAAACGGGATGTGGAAGTACACCACAGGAGAATCAGAGACAGCTATATCCGTTCTGCCATCGTAGTGACAGGTATGGTACTTACAGTACTTATTCTCATGAGTATGCTGTTGTGTGCAGCCATGCCGGAAGCGCCTATAGAAGATGTTGTTTATGAAATTACATCTGCGGTTGCAACGGTAGGACTTAGCAGAGGGCTGACATCCTGCCTGAATACAGCAGGCAAATGGATCGTGATCCTGACTATGTATCTGGGAAGAATCGGTCCGCTGACTCTGGGAACTGCAGTGACTGTACGTGTACAGAAAATGCCGGCAGATTCACATCTGGCAGAAGAAGATATTATGATTGGATAGTAACGGTTCGGCAGTCAGGCGGATATTCGCAGAGGATAACGAATACATGTTCAGAAAGAGAAATGAGGAAGAAAATGAAGAACAAATCTTATGCAGTGATCGGTCTTGGGCAGTTCGGGATGACGGTAGCCCTTACTCTGGCAGAGGCGAACTGCGATGTACTTGCCATTGACGATAAAGATGATAATGTGCAGGATATCGCAGAGAAAGTTTCCTATGCTGTTAAGGCAGATGTGCGTGATCCGGGAATTCTGGAATCGCTTGGAGTTCAGAACGTAGATGTTGCGGTCATCGCAGTAGCCGAGAATATGGAGGCCAGTATTACAGCAACGATGCAGGTGAAAGAACTTGGAGTTCCTTTTGTCATGGCGAAGGCAATGAATTCTCTTCATGGCAGGATACTGGAGAAAATAGGGGCAGATAAGGTGATTTATCCTGAACATTCCATGGGTATCAGAGTTGCAAGAAATCTTCTCTCCAGTGGATTTGTCGATATGTTTGAGCTTTCTTCTGATTTCAGTATGGCAGAATTTAAGATCCCGCGGGAATGGATAGGAAAAACACTTCGGGAACTGAAGGTCAGGGAAAAGTATAACATCAATCTGATCGGTCTGAAGTATGGCAACAAGATGAATATGAATGTGGCGCCGGATGAAGTGTTTCCGGCAGACTGCACAGTTGTTGCAGCAGGAGCAAACAGTGACCTGAATAAGGTTTCGGAAAATTGAGGATAAGATATGATCACCAGTGTAAATAACGGACAGGTAAAAAATATCATACAGCTGAACCAGAAAACAAAAGCCCGCAGAGAACAAGGGCTTTTTGTTGCAGAAGGAAGAAAAATGTTCGGCGAAGCACCTAGGGATTGGATTTCGAAGGTGTATGTATCAGAAGCTCTCAGCGGTGATGCAGAACTGATGACTCAGGTGGAGAAACTTCCATATGAAATAGTAACAGATTCTGTTTTTCGACAGATGAGCGATACGCAGACGCCGCAGGGAATTATGACAGTGCTTAAGAAACCTTCCTATATAATGGAAGATATTCTCGGCGGGAAAAATCCGCTGGTTATGATTCTGGAAGATCTGCAGGATCCGGGAAATGCGGGAACTATTCTCCGTACAGGAGAGGGCGCCGGAGTAAGCGGAGTTCTTCTGACAAAGACCTGCGTGGATATCACAAACCCGAAGGTTATACGATCAACCATGGGTTCTGTCTACAGAATGCCTTTCCTATATGTGGAAAGTGTGGTATCATTAGCACAGGAACTGAAAGACAGAAATATCCGCACATTTGCGGCGCATCTGCATGGTAAGAACTCTTATGATCAGGAATCCTACACAGGAGGAACTGCTTTCCTGATCGGCAACGAGGGAAAAGGACTGACAGATGAAGCGGCAGACAGTGCTGATTGTCTGATACGGATTCCTATGTGTGGAAAAGTAGAATCTCTGAATGCTGCCATGGCATCCGGAATTCTCATGTATGAAGCTGCTCGTCAGAGACGATAGCAGACGAAAGGAGGAGTTTCATGCAGCCTTTGATCTGGCTTGGGATTCTTGCATTCTTGCTTGTTGTAGAAGCGATTACTGCAGGACTGACCACCATCTGGTTTGCCGGCGGCGCACTGGTCGCTACTATTGCATGTTATGCAGGAGCGAACCTCACTGTACAGATATTGCTGTTTCTGTGTGTTTCATTGGTACTTCTCATCTTTACCAGACCACTGGCAATGAAGTACTTCAACAAAGAAACCATACAGACCAATGCAAACAGTCTGATTGGAAAGAAAGCAGTTGTGATTCAGGAGATTGACAATCTGGCGCAGACAGGCCAGGTTCGTATCAATGACATTGAATGGACTGCACGTTCTGCTGATGACGAAAAAATCGGCGAAGGCACCGTTGTAACGATCGAAGAGATCCGGGGTGTGAAACTTATCGTAAAACAGAATAAGGAGGATTAGTTATGGGCGTGGTTTTTCTGATAGTTATTATCGTTATTGCGGTATGGGTCCTTGCATCCTGCGTCCGCATTGTACCACAGGCATATGCAGTAATCCTGGAACGTCTGGGAGCTTATCAGGCGACCTGGAGTACAGGAATTCACTTCAAGGTTCCGTTTATTGAACGAGTAGCCAGAAAGGTAAATCTGAAGGAACAGGTAGTGGATTTTCCACCGCAGCCGGTTATCACAAAGGATAACGTAACCATGCAGATCGATACTGTCGTATTCTTTCAGATCACAGATCCGAAGCTTTATACTTACGGTGTGGAGAATCCGATCATGGCAATCGAGAATCTGTCTGCAACAACCTTAAGAAATATTATCGGTGACATGGAACTGGATGAGACACTTACATCACGTGAGACGATCAATACCAAGATGAGAGCTTCTCTTGATGAAGCTACTGATCCATGGGGAATCAAGGTCAATCGTGTGGAACTGAAGAACATTATTCCTCCGGCAGCTATCCAGGATGCAATGGAGAAACAGATGAAAGCTGAGCGTGAACGTCGTGAAGCAATCCTGATCGCAGAAGGTCAGAAGAAATCTACGATCCTTGTTGCAGAAGGTAAGAAACAATCTGCAATTCTGGATGCAGAAGCTGAGAAACAGGCAGCAATCCTCCGCGCAGAGGCTCAGAAAGAGCGTATGATCAAGGAGGCAGAAGGACAGGCTGAGGCAGTTCTGAAAGTTCAGAATGCCAATGCAGAGGGTATCCGCATGATCAGAGAGGCAGGAGCAGATGAGGCAGTTCTGACACTGAAGAGTCTGGAAGCATTTGCCAGGGCAGCAGACGGTAAGGCAACCAAGATCATTATTCCGTCGGATATTCAGGGAATCGCAGGTCTGGCAAGTTCTCTGAAAGAGATCGTCACTGATCCAAAAGCGGAGACAGATAAATAACAAAAGAGAATAAATGACATCGGGGAGAGAATTATTATGAACTTAAAAGGAAGAAACTTTCTGACACTGAAAGACTTTACACCGGAGGAGATCACATATCTTATTGATTTATCCGCAGAACTTAAAGCAAAGAAGAAAGCCGGCGAGCTTCACGAATATTACAGAGGCAAAAATATTGCACTTATTTTTGAAAAAACAAGTACAAGAACCCGCTGCTCTTTTGAGGTAGCTGCCCATGATCTTGGAATGGGAAGCACATACCTGGATCCGACAGGTTCTCAGATCGGTAAGAAAGAAAGCATTGCAGATACAGCAAGAGTTCTGGGAAGAATGTATGATGGTATCGAATATCGTGGATTTGGTCAGGAAGTCGTAGAAGAGCTTGCAAAACATGCAGGTGTTCCGGTATGGAATGGCCTTACGAACGAATATCATCCGACACAGATGATCGCTGATATGCTGACAATCCGTGAGCATTTCGGAGATTTAAAAGGACGTAAGCTTGTATACATGGGTGATGCCCGTTACAATATGGGTAATTCCCTGATGATTGCCTGCACAAAACTTGGCATGCATTTCGTAGCCTGCACAACTAAGAAATATTTTCCGAATGCAGAGTTAGTTGCTCAGTGCGAGGAATATGCAAAAGCATCCGGCGGAAGCATCACTCTGACAGAGGATGTTCAGGAAGGAACAAAGGATGCAGACGTTATCTATACAGACGTATGGGTATCCATGGGTGAGCCGGATGAGGTATGGACAGAGAGAATCCATGATCTGACACCTTATAAAGTAACAAAGGACGTTATGAAGAACGCAGGAGAGAAAGCAATCTTCCTTCACTGTCTGCCTGCATTCCATGACCTTAAGACAAAGATCGGCAAGGAAATGGGCGAGAGATTCAATCTGACAGACATGGAAGTAACAGACGAAGTATTTGAATCTGAGCAGTCCAAAGTATTTGATGAGGCAGAAAACCGTATGCATACTATCAAAGCTGTTATGGTAGCAACATTAGGAGAGCCGGAGAACAAATAATGGCACATCTGTATAATGAAGAAACAATTTCACAGGCAATAAACACAAAATGGGCGGGCAAAACCGTCCATTTTGCAAAAGAAACAGATTCTACCAATTCATGGATCAAGCGTCTGGCAAAAGATGGTGCAGAGCATGGAACTCTGGCAGTTGCGGAATTTCAGTCTGCGGGAAGAGGGCGTTTTGACAGAAGATGGGAAGCGCCGGAGGGCAGCTCTATTATGATGACACTGCTCTTACGTCCGGAATTTTCACCGCAGTATGCGTCTATGCTGACACTGGTTATGGGAATGGCAGTGGCACAGGCAGCAGAGGAACTGGGGTTTAACGTAAGTATTAAATGGCCCAATGATATTGTGATCTCTAAGAAGAAAATCTGTGGTATCCTGACCGAGATGGGAACAAATGGTGTGAAGATCAATTATGTTCTCATCGGAGTAGGAATCAATGTAAACCTGAAAGAATTTCCGGAAGAAATGCAGGACAAAGCGACTTCACTGATTCTGGAGGGCGGTCATGAATATGACAGAAATCAGGTGATTGCACAGGTGATGAAATATTTCGAGATCAACTATGAGAAATTTATCCAGACCTGTGATTTTACTCATCTGCTGGATGATTACCACAGAATCCTTGCAAATCTGAACCAGCCGGTCAGAGTGATCGATGGTGACAGAAGTTTCGAAGGAATCTGCAGGGGGATTGATGAAAAAGGTGAACTGCTTGTGGAAAGGCAGAATAAAGAAGTTGTGAAAGTCAGCGCAGGAGAGGTTTCGGTGCGTGGGCTTTACAGCTATGTATAAAGATTCTGAATAATTTCGAAAGAGGGAAACAGTAATTTATGTATCAGGACAACATTACTCTCTGCGGCGCAAGTGCCTATGAGAAGAAATTTTATTTTAATCAGGATTTCAATGCACTTCCGGATCATGTGAAGAAAGAGCTTCAGATCATGTGCGTTCTTTACACAGAGGATGTAGGAGGAATCCTGACTCTGGAATTTGACGAAAACGGCAGACTTCAGTTTAAAACAGAAGCTCTGGAAGCAGATGCCCGCTACGATGAGATCGGAAGCGGACTGAAGATCAAACAGCTTCAGCAGGACAAGAAAGAACTTCTGGAATCTCTGGAAATGTATTATAAAGTATTCTTTCTCGGAGACATCCCGGAAGAAGAACTGAAGAAAACATCGGGCAGTGAGGACTGAATCCATGCAGACAAAGAATGAGCCGGTACAGGCAAGAGAACCATTCATGAAGATGCAGTGGAAAATAGGAAACGTACAGATTGACAATCCGTTTGTTCTTGCACCAATGGCAGGTGTCACAGACCTGCCATTTCGAACGCTCTGTAAAGAGCAAGGAGCCGGACTGATCTGTATGGAAATGATCAGTGCAAAAGCGATTTCTTTTCACAATAAAAACACTGTTGCTCTGATGAAAATTGATCCATGTGAGCACCCGGTTTCCATGCAGCTTTTTGGCAGTGAACCGGATCTTATGGCAGAGGTTGCGAAATCCATTGAGGACAGAGATTTCGATATCCTGGACATTAATATGGGATGCCCTGTGCCGAAGGTTGTCAATAACGGCGAGGGATCTGCATTGTTGAAGAATCCGAATCTGATTGAAGAGATCGTTCGAAAAGTATCATCTGCAATCAGTAAACCGTTGACTGTCAAGGTGCGAATCGGATTTGAGAATGAACCGGTAGATATTGTTGAGATCGCGAAACGTATTGAGGATGCGGGAGCAGCAGCACTTGCAGTGCATGGGCGCACCAGACAGCAGTACTATTCCGGCACTGCAGACTGGGATACGATCCGCAGGGTAAAAGAAGCGATTACCATTCCTGTAATTGGAAACGGAGATGTAGATTCTCCGCTGAAAGCAGAAGCACTGGTAAAACAGACCGGATGTGATGCTGTTATGGTGGGACGTGCAGTAAGGGGAAATCCCTGGTTGTTCCGCGAACTGAACCATTATTTCCGGACAGGAGAACTGTTGGAACGTCCGTCTGTAGAGGAAATACGTGAAATGATCCTGCGTCATGCCAGAAAACAGATTGAATTAAAAGGGGAATTCGTAGGAATCCGTGAGATGCGTAAACACGTTGCCTGGTATACTGCAGGTATGCGTCACAGCGCAGGGCTCAGAAGAGAGTCAAACACCATAGAAAGTTATGAAGCGCTGGAGGCGCTTTTATCAAGATTAGCATAAAAGTTAAAACCATGTGAAATGAGAAATATAAACAATAGCAAAGGCTCTCGGAATGCTTGACAATCCGGGTGCTTTTTTGTATAATACAGAAATTGTGAATATCCTAGAATAAGTCTGCCCTTTTTCAGGTATGATGTATCAGGAAGCACATAAATCCATGTAGTGATCCGGGGCGAAAAGAAACGCAGAAGACTATACCGGATGTTGAAAGGGAGTAAGGTTATTATGGAAGAAAAGAAAAACTTACTAACTTATGCAGGACTTAAAAAATTAGAAGAAGAGCTGCATGATTTAAAGGTAGTAAAGAGAAAAGAAGTAGCAGAGAAAATTAAGGAAGCCAGAGAACAGGGCGACTTATCTGAGAATGCGGAATACGATGCAGCGAAAGACGAACAGAGAGACATTGAAGCACGTATCGAAGAAATCGAGAAGATCTTAAAGAATGCTGAAGTTGTTGTAGAGGACGAAGTAGATCTGGACAAGATCAGCGTTGGATGTAAGGTTAAAGTACACGATTTTGAATTCGAAGAAGACATCGAGCTGAAGATTGTAGGTTCCACAGAGGCTAACAGCCTTGAAGGCAAAATCTCCAACGAATCTCCTGTAGGAAAAGCACTTATCGGTGCGCATACAGGCGATGTGGTAGAGGTAGAGATGCCGGCAGGAATCATGAAATACAAAGTTCTGGAGATCCAGAGAAACGTATAAGAGACAGATGACTGAGGTGCGCGTAGAGATTTATCATGCAAAGGCATAACGCGCACCTTTCTCTGACTATATAAACTATATAAGCAGATAGATAATAAGAAGTTTGTTATTTCTGTCTGTATATCTGATAAATTGATATTTGAAAATACAGGATTCTGTTAAATGGAATCTTCTGTTACATCTGATATCACATGGAAATGTAGAACAAATAATAATTATACAAGTATATAAGGAGGAACCAAGGTGGCACAGCAGAAGCAGGAACAGGATTTAAACCAGTTACTGAAGGTACGTCGCGATAAACTGGCAGATCTTCAGGCTAATGGAAAAGACCCATTTCAGATCACAAAGTTTAACCAGACTCATCACTCAATGGAAGTGAAGAGTCTTTATGAAGCACATGAGGCAGAACTTCTCAAAGATCGTGCAGAAGTAGATGTAACAGGTCTTGATGAAGAACAGGCAAAGGAAGCTGTTAAGAAAGATTACGAAGAGAGAAGAGAAATCATGGACGCAAGCCCGATCCACGTAGCGATCGCAGGCCGTATGATGTTCAAGAGAGTTATGGGTAAGGCTTCTTTCTGCAATATCCAGGATTTACAGGGAAATATTCAGGTATATGTAGCAAGAGACGTGATCGGAGCAGACTCTTATGCAGATTTCAAGAAATCCGATATCGGTGATATCTTTGGACTGGAAGGTTTTGCATTCAGAACAAGAACAGGTGAGATTTCTATCCATGCAGAAAGCATGACTCTTCTTTCCAAGAGCTTACAGATTCTTCCTGAGAAATTCCATGGACTGACAGATACAGATACACGTTATCGTCAGAGATATGTAGACCTTATCATGAATCAGGACAGCAAGAACGTATTTATCAAACGTTCCCAGATTCTGAAAGAAATCCGTAACTTCCTTGCAGACCGTGACTTCATGGAAGTGGAAACTCCGATGCTGGTTGCAAATGCGGGCGGTGCTGCAGCAAGACCGTTTGAAACTCATTATAATGCACTGAACGAAGATGTTAAGCTTCGTATTTCTCTTGAACTTTATCTGAAGAGACTGATCGTTGGTGGTCTTGAGAGAGTTTATGAGATCGGACGTGTATTCCGTAATGAAGGTGTAGATACCCGTCATAATCCGGAGTTTACTCTGATGGAGCTTTATCAGGCATATACAGATTATGAAGGCATGATGGAACTGACTGAGTCTATGTTCCGTTATCTGGCAGAGAAGGTTTGTGGTTCTGCGAAGATTTCCTACAATGGTATCGAGATCGACCTCAGCAAACCTTTTGAACGTCTGACCATGAATGATGCGATTAAGAAATATGCAGGAATTGACTTTGATGAAGTTGCAGATGATGAAGCAGCTAAGAAGCTTGCAGATGAGCATCATATTGAATATGAAGAACGTCATAAGAAGGGTGATATCATCAACCTGTTCTTCGAGGAATATTGTGAGAAAGAACTGATCCAGCCAACCTTTATCATGGATCATCCGATCGAGATTTCCCCGCTGACAAAGAAGAAACCTTCTGATCCGAATAAGGTAGAGCGTTTCGAGCTGTTCATTAATACATGGGAAATGTGTAACGCATATTCCGAGCTCAATGACCCGATTGACCAGAGAGAGCGTTTCAAAGCACAGGATGCTCTTGCTGACGCAGGAGATGAGGAAGCGAACCACACAGATGAAGACTTCCTGAATGCACTGGAGATCGGTATGCCGCCTACAGGTGGTATCGGATACGGAATCGACCGTCTGGTTATGCTGCTTACAGACAGCCAGGCAATCCGTGACGTACTGCTGTTCCCGACAATGAAGTCCCAGGGCGCTGCTAAGAACGAAGCAAACAACGCTGCTCAGTCTGGTACAGCTGCTCCGGCAGAAACAAAAGTGGCTGAGAAGGTTGATTTCTCCAACGTAAAGATTGAGCCAATTTTTAAGGAAATGGTAGATTTTGACACATTTGCAAAATCTGATTTCCGTGCAGTTAAAATTCTGGCTTGTGAGGCAGTTCCGAAGTCCAAGAAACTTCTGAAGTTCACATTAGATGACGGAGAACGCAAGGATCGAGTGATTTTAAGCGGTATTCACGACTATTACGAGCCGGAAGAACTGGTTGGTAAGACAGCAATCGCTATCGTGAACCTGCCACCGAGAAAGATGATGGGAATCGATTCCGAGGGGATGCTTATTTCAGCAGTACACGAGGAAGACGGTCACGAAGGACTGAACCTTCTGATGGTAGATGACAGAATTCCAGCTGGTGCAAAGTTGTATTAAAAATCTAATATAAGATTTAAAAATATGGGCTTTTTGGTATGGAGTACGACAAGAGTACGACAAATTGAACCTCCTTAATGGGCTAAAATAAATGATTTTAAATAGTCCAATAAAAATCAAAGCAATATTTTTGTACTATGAGGACACTTTTCTAAGAGAAATTTTAGAGAAGTGTCTTTTTTGTTATGGTCAAGAATTTCAAAATGGAGGGAAAAACATGAATAACACAGCGTTAAGAGCAGAGAAAGAAATCACAAACACAATTATCTTCAGAAACGAGAAACACAAAGACTTTTATCAAACCTATATGAAAAAATGCCGCCGTCAAGATGTGTATCACAAAGCCCTGATTTATTGTCTTGGGATCAGTGAAGATACAAGAGTCAATATAGATCGTATTTACGATTTGAGAACAGGATATGTAAAAACAGAATGCCTTCAAGAAGGGTGGCAGACCAGTGGCAGCGTAAGGATTGTCCGTATGGCTTTTAATTTATACTGTAACGGGACGCCAAGCGTATATGACTATGAAAGTGAAGATGGAAAATTACAGGAGTATGCAGGATATACACCGGAGGAGTTATTTTGCTGTGGGTATGCGAGATACTTTTGGGAGGCAATCAAAATTCGTTATCCGGAATATTGCTTTTAGAGGAGAAGAAGCATGTTAAAAGTCAGAGTTCAGGGAACAAAATCAGATATTCGATGGTTTAGGGAAAAGTTGGAGCAGCACCCTCAGATAGCGGTGCTGCAGGTATCTGACCTGTTTTCCAATAAAGGAACTACAAAATATTTTCGTATGTATGCAGAGATAGAAGAAAAGAAAGGCGGAAGATAAGTATGTGTAAAGTAATCGCAATCGCAAATCAAAAAGGTGGAGTCGGAAAGACAACAACTTGTGTCAATTTAGGGATTGGCTTAGCAAGAGAAGGTAAAAGAGTTCTTTTAATAGAAGCCGACGCACAGGGAAGTATGGCTGCAAGTTTAGGGATACAGGAGCCGGACGAGTTGGAAGTTACTTTAGTAACAATCATGGAAAAAGTAATCAATGATGAAGATGTTGAACCAAATGAGGGGATTATCTGGCATGATGAAGGCATTGCCTTTATTCCGGCAAATATTGAGCTGACAGGATTAGAAACTGCACTGGTGAATGTGATGAGCAGAGAAATGATATTAAAACAATATCTTGATACGGTAAAGGCAGAGTATGGCTATATTCTGATTGATTGTATAACGAATACGACATATGGGAAAAATGCTGCTTGGGTAGTGGTAGATGGAACTGGAAAGTTAATCGTGGATCAGGTTACGGCAGGATTTGACGAAACCGTCAAAGAACAGATTATTTCCTATCTGCACCCACAAGAAACGCAGGAAAAAAGAGGGAAACCTGTGTTGGAAAACTGGAAGAAATCCTATGAAAATGGAGAATATTTAAGAAGCGCAGAGATTACAGAAGAACAAAATTATAATATGATTGATGGAAGAATGAATAATCTGCCAACAAAGCCCCGTAAGATCGGAACACGAACTTCTGTGTTAGACCGTCTGCATTTAAAACAGGCAGATTTAAATGCGAAGAACTTGCCACAATCGGTTATGGAGAATGAGATAGAGCGGAAAAGGAAATAAAAAGAAGGGGAAACTTGAATTTGTGTATTCAGGCTTCCCTTGTTCTTTTTATAGTTCTTTTAATATGGAGGCATATTTTGAGCGCTCTGCTTCTGGAATTTTCAGAGCTGCCATAGCCTCTTCAGTAGTCAAGTTTAGTGTTTCCATTAGATTGCGGATACTGTCTAAAGTATTTCGTTCAGTAGTGCTTTCAACAATTCCCTGACTTAAGTTACACATCAGCGACACCTCTCTTTTTAAATTCTGCGTCATTGCAATATCAAAATCATCATGGAGAATTCTTTCTTTTTCCTTCGGTGTTGTTTCTGAAGAAAGCAGAACATTTAATAATTTTAAAACTCCGTGATAATTCTCACTGTCCGGTTTGCCGAGGCAAATTATAACAGCAGACATCAAATCATAATTTTCCACTTTTTCGGTAACATGCCCCACAAGCGATTTTTCTGCAATGTAATATTGGGTAATAGTATTTTCTCTGGATTTTGGCGGGTTCATACAAATCCAGATGGAGTAGACTTTGCGAATTTTATCGTACTGTGCAGATGAAAATACAGTACCATATTGGGCAGAAATCATACGACTGCAATAGTATATGCTACGTTTAAGCAACGGATAACCGGGATAAAAATTGTTTTGTGCTTCTACATTGATAATTAAACGGATGAACTCACCAGACTTTGGTGCAGTTGCTGTGAAACGAATATCGTAGGTAATCGTTCCTTCCGTAATGGTATTATCTTCTGTGCGCTCTCCCTTGATTAAAGAGGGATTGGTCTGATCAGGCAGAACCGGAACTTCTGCGACTTGCGGTTCACCTTCAATATATTTTTCAATGATTTCTGAAATGCTGCATTCCCGATATTCTTCTAAACAATTCTTCATAATCCAAGCAAGAATGATTTTTTCAGAAAGCAACCGTTTACAAGCAGAGTCATAATCTGAATTGCTTCCTGCAGTACGAATTGTTTGCGATAGCGTTGTTTCCAGTTCCACTAAATCACCACCTTTTCTATCTTGCCTTTAGTATAAAACAGATAACAAAAGAATACAACAAAAATAGAAAGAAATTTTGGAGCATAAGGGTTAGCGGTTACTGTTCACTCCGTTCTCAGTAACGTAGCCAAAATTCATTCCAGATTGCCTG
>SAMEA3387459__coassemble_2118_pt1 | contig 46734 bp, 37 predicted proteins | sample SAMEA3387459__metabat2_low_PE_021 | metagenome-assembled genome bin SAMEA3387459 (sample SAMEA3387459) | Felis catus | biome: Faeces | place: United Kingdom | collected 2012 | reverse complement strand
ATAGAACTGCTCTTTTTGTCTGCTCAAAATATGATACTTCACTAATGAATTATACAATAAATAATATAAAAAGTAAATCATAAATCAATATATGTAATGCTGTATAGGCAATATTAATTTAGGTTTTTCAGGACTATAATAAGGCTGTAAAAAATGCAAGGGAGGAAAATAAGATGTGTGATTTTTTCAATCCTAATTTAGGATTAAATGTAATTCCTGTAAATCAGAGAGCTGCACCATTTAAAAAGAGAAAGCGAGTGTCACTTGAACTTGCCGAAAGGCAGGATAATCTGCTTGCTCTTAGAAATTACGATGACGGCAGTAAAGAATGTGTTAAATTTTTTACTAATGTGGTGGGAACTGGTAAAATTATAAGATATATTTTTACAGAGGAATACAATATTCCGGAAGTCGTGGATATTGAATTTCCTTACTGGAATAAAGTGATAGCAGTTCCGTTTCCGGTAAATGGCAGAAAATTATACCGAGCATTATGTGATGAAGGTATCTGCTTCAATAGGGAGATGCTTTCTGAAACTGAAATCGTGCATTTGTTGGAACAGTATTATATGCCGAAAATTAAAAATGCTCCACGAGAAATGGCAAATGCTCTTTGCGGATGGAATTGCGGAAAATATGCCACTGGAAAGACACTTGAATTTTATGGAAATGATGCAAAGACGTTGTTTCCAACACTTCCGAGATTGAATAAATATCTTTGCGAAGATAATGTGACTGTAAGCGATATGCAGGAATATATTCACATTCTTAATATGGTAAAGAATACCGAACTGCGTTTATTGCTTCTTGTACATCCAATGGCTGCAATGTTATCTAGTATTTCTGAGAGAGCAGCTCCGGTAATTAACTTTATCGTTGAGGGTAAGATCAGATATGCATTAGCGTATATGACACAAGTTTTTGAGCGCTATAAACCCATCATACATACAACATCGCAGACCCAGAAAGAAATTGACAAAATATTATCCAGAGTTCGTGATGAAACCGTTGTTTTTAGCGCGGATTTTGAAAGACACATGTCTGCATACGAGCAGAATAAAATGGAGCGAAATGTTGATGAAGTAATCGATGTTGTGTCAGGTATGAAGATATTACCCGCACCATACATGAGAAAAGTAACAGCAGGAGGTAGTATTTTCAGCAATTATGAGATTTCCGACAAACGTGTAATTACAGAATACGTTGATGATGAAGACTTCGAAGAAGCTTTTATGAACTATGCAAGCTGGGAAAATAACGATATTCCCGGAAAAGTGTTTGCAGCATTTGTGATGTATGTTGAAGAGAATATACAGGAAGTTACAAAATACTTGCAGGCAACTAAAAGTGAAGAACCACTGCAAATTTATTGCGTTGTGATTAAAGTTCTTGTGGATTTGTTTGAAAAGTATGATATTTCAATGCTAAAAGAGTTGCACCTTGAAAACTACATAAGTATTGTTTCGCACTTGAATAAAAATCAGGAAAATGGAGACATAACGGAAACATTCCGTGAAATTATGCGCAAGGAAATTCAAAAAATCATGACAGCCGAAAAAGGAGAAGTTACACGTGTAGATCAGCAAATGGTGTACTACAATGATGAATTTATTTGGATTCCGTCGGAACTGTTGAAACAAATTCTGAAAAAAAGAAATCTATTACCTGCAAGAAAGAAATTACTTACTAAATTACGAGAACGCAAAGTTCTGGTAACAGACGTAGGTTTTACAAAAAAACTCATGGTGGCAAATCAGAGATTTGAAACTCTACAAATCAAACGAGAATTTTTTACAAGAATTGGTGAGGCAGATATAGTTGAACTTGGAAAGGAGTATGATGATGGTTTTTGAGAAATCTTCAGAAGCAACAATTCACTTATTGAATACGCCCAATGCGCATGAGTTATATCTTGGCAAGTCTGGAAGTGGAAAGACTTGGGCAATATGCAGACGTGTAGAGGAACTTTACAGTTTTGGTAAAAAGATTTTAATCTTAGATTATTCTGGAAGTTACACGGTAGAAGAACTGGAGAAAAGTGGACTTTCTACAGAGTATTTGCATGTGATTGATCTTATTTCACAAAAAGTGGCATTTCCGATTATGGATGGAAGCAACACTGACGCGGATAGAATTGTTTCGCTCGGAGACGATGTACTGGGGATTAACGGTCCATTACAGAAAAAGATACTTTCCGATGTAGCTGCAGAAGTCTGCAAAGGGACAAACGCATCTTTTGGAGAAATCCAGAGAGTTCTCGAAAAACGGCGAGAAAATGCCATGAATAATGAGGATCATGAGTATGCTAATCGTGTAGAAAAGGTTATGGATCGTTGGCAGCTTTTAGCTGAACAAGAGAAAATAAATATCTGGAACACTGATGGAGTGGTACCTGATAGCCACAAAATTGTAATATTACAAATGTCTAAGCTTCCTGCTAATCAAAGAAAAATTTATATGAATACTGTGTTGTGGGGTCTTTGGCAGTTATTGGTACGGAGAGAATCAGGGTTTGATATAGCTGTTATAGACGAAGCGCAACATATTAATTTTAATGCTGAAATACCATCACAGATTATGCGTGAAGGTAGAAAATGGGGAATCGGATTACTATTATCTACACAATTTCTTGCAGGATTGGATAAGGAATCTGTATCAACTATTTTACAGGCAGCAAATACATTTTATTTTCAGCCAGATACAAGTAATATAAAATGGACTGCAAGTCAAATTGAACCTGAAAGACCTTATGAATGGCTTCCAATTTTGCGAAATTTAGAAGTGGGAGAAGCCGTTTTGTGCGGTGAATATACCATTAATCAAAACCGTAACCCTGTGAAGAAGCCGAAGCCTATTATAGTAAAAATCAAAAGGAGGTATAAGAATGCGCGATACATATACTAATAGTAAGAGAAAGATTTCTGTGGGAGGTTCAATGGAGAACAAAAGGTATGACACTATAAAAATCAAACGCAACGGCATGCAGATCAGCTTTGAATTTCCGCCAAAGTCAGCGAGAGATCAGCTGATCGAGCAGGAAGTGAAAAACATCATTTCAGGAGAACTGAAAGAGAAATCCCGCAAGATTTACATCAGTTAAGGCCAATGGGGCAGGAAATTTTCCTGCCCCTGTATTTTTTTAGGAGGATAAATCCAATGAAGAGAGTCAGAATGCTTCTCCGCGTAAGTTCCAACCAGCAGCTGGAGGCAGACGGAGATTTAAGCGTACAGAGACAGCTTGTGAAAGATTACATATCCAATCAGTCTGACTGGCAGCTGGATGAAAAGGAATATTTCGAGGGCAGTAACAGTGGATACAAGAATGCAGTGGCAGACAGAAACATTCTGCAGGAAGCGCTGCAGGATGCAAAAGCGAAAGAATATGACATCCTGGTTGTATACAAGGATGACCGTATCGGCAGGCGTATGTGGGAAATCGGTGCATATGTCATGAGTCTGAAAAGCTTTGGCGTGGATATTTATACAGTTAAAGATGGCTGCATTTCCCCGGAATCTGATGATATCATGGGACAGATGATGCTGGCGTTGAGATATGGAAATGCTCAGAAAAGCAGCTCTGACACAGGGATGCGCGTAAAGGATACTGCACAGAAGTTGGTGCAGAAAGGGAAGTTTATGGGTGGAAAGGCTCCATACGGATATAAGCTGGAACTTTCAGGAGAAGTCAGCAAACATGGCCGTGCTTTGCATCATTTAGTGGTTGTACCGGAGCAGGCGGAAGTGGTAAAATATATCTATGAACTTTCTTTACATAAAGAATTTGGAGCAACTAAGATCAGTAAGATACTGAATGAACATGAGATTTATAAGGACAGAGCACCCAGAGATATCTGGAAAAGTGGTACGATTGTCAGTATTCTTACAAATCCGGTCTATGCAGGATATACAGCATATAAGCGGAGAGAAAGAGTAGATGGCAGATATCACAGACTGGACAGTAAGGACTGGATATTTGCAGAGAAACCTGATACTGAGATTGCCATTATAGATGAAAATATGTGGAATCAGGTACAGGACACCAGAAAGCAGAGAGCAGACAAATACATTAAGTCTCTGGAAAACCAGAATGTCACAGTAATAAGAAGAAACAGTGGGATGCTGGCGTTGATTGATGTCCTGCATTGTGGTTATTGCGGACGTAAAATGACGAATGGCAGTAAATATAATTACTGGACGATCAAGGATACAGGAGAGAGGCGTACAAGTAAAATTGCCATTTACAAATGCCCGAATGCATGGAATGGGATTCCCCATGAGAAAACGAAGCAGTATCGCGCAGACCAGATTGAACCTGTGGTGTTTGAGGCACTTGCAGAATATATCGGAAAGCTTCAGGAAAATGAGGATGTTTTCACCCAGATTGAAGAGAACCAGAGCCGGCAGAAAGCAGTTAAGCAGTCCGAACTGGATAAGGAACAGAGTGAACTGGAAAATATTCAGCAGAAAATATCTGTTATGGAGAACAACATTCCAAATGCCATGACAGGAGACTATCCTCTGAGTTTGGAGGAACTGGCGGGAATCATCAGAAAACATAAGGAACTGGAACAGAAGCATAAAAGAATTGTGGAAGAAAGGAAAGCAGAACTTGATGCAATGAAAGTTTCTATGGATGACTGGGAAAATATCCGAAGTAAAATCCCCACATGGCAGGATGTGTTCTGGAATGCAGATACTACTACGAAAAGAGTGCTTGTAAATAAACTGATCGAAAGAATTGATATCACAAAGGACAGTGTGAATATCCGCTTCAAAATCAATCTGAATGATTTCTTCACGCTACCCCGAATTACTGATGGTTCCGGTACCATTCCGTATAAACCCTGTTCAGAGTAAAAGACATGATAGCCAGAATGTTTGCCCGGATGGTGTCGTCGGGCCAGGTGGCATAGATTTCGCTGCTGGCTACATTTTTGATGTAATCTTTGTAGCGTACATAATAATTGCCTGCAGCGGAATCGTTGACAGGTCCGTCGTGTACCACTATATATTCGGGGATAACGACTTTGCTTAATACAATTTCACCGTTTTCATTTATTGGTTTTATCTCGGCTTCTTCGATTTTGGGAGGATATTCATAGAACAACGTATGCGGAGGAATTACAATTCTCTGGAAAGTTTCGCCGGATTCCATGACATTCAGCGTTGTTGGCTGCCTGGATAAAGTATCTGCTAATACCTGGCTTCCTGCGATTTCTTTTGGTTCAAATCCTTCTGCTTCGATCTGAATGGTATATTCTGAGTAGGGCTGTTGTTCAACCGGTTCCATACTATATTCCAGAGGTGGAGTCTTAAGTTCAATGACAGGAGTGCGTCCGGAGGAATCTGTTGCCACTTCTTCAATGGTACTGTCGGGTGCTCCTGTGTAGGAGATTCTGACGCGTGCGTTTTCTATGGGACGATTGTTCAGCCGGTCTGATACGGTAACCTGATATTGTCCTGTATCTATATTTTCCTGCTGCATCTGCATATGATAAAAAGCCATACAAGCTCCTGTAGATAATGCTTTCCTGATAAATTATGCAGGGGACCGGAAAATGGTTACCTGAGAAAAGAATTATTGTAGAAAAAAAGAATAAAAAAATAAGGCACCATGAATTCTCATAGTTCCTCATTCTTTAAATGCGGAAGATGGGACTTGAACCCACACGAGCGCAATGCTCACAAGATCCTTAGTCTTGCTCGTCTGCCAGTTCCGACACTTCCGCATATCGCATTTCTTTGGGATTCTTTTGCTCTCCCTCGCGACAAGTGATACTATATCAAATGTAAAAGCTAATGTCAACACCTTTTTGAAAAAAATATAAAAAAATTTCAATTTTTTTTTGAAAAAAAGAGGAATTTGAAATTTTATGTAGAATATAATTAATAAGAGGTATTTTGTCAGCTTGTGGAGGTATCGCTTATGAATATCAGAGAAAGCATGGAACAGCGTGAACAAAAGATGCTCAGTCCTTATGCTGCTTTGAGTTTTTGTTCCAGAGGCAGAGAGCGGCAGGAGGAAGAATGCGATGTACGGACTGTCTATCAGAGAGACAGGGACAGGATCCTTCATAGTAAAGCTTTTCGCAGGATGAAGGATAAGACACAGGTTTTTGTGGCGCCCCAGGGTGACCATTACAGGACCAGACTGACACATACTCTTGAGGTATCACAGATTGCCAGAACAATAGCGAAGGCACTGAGACTGAATGAAGATCTTGTAGAAGCGATCGCACTTGGACATGACCTGGGACATACTCCCTTTGGACATGCAGGTGAGAGGGCTCTTGATGCAGTGAATCCGGATGGCTTTGCCCACTATAAACAGAGCGTCAGGGTTGCACAGCTACTGGAGAAGAACGGCGAAGGGTTGAATCTCACATGGGAGGTCCGGGATGGTATCCTGAATCACAGAACCAGTGGGAATCCGTCTACTCTCGAAGGAAAGGTAGTAAGACTTTCGGACAAGATCGCCTATATTCATCATGATATGGATGATGCACAGCGGGCGGGGATTATTTCTGAGGATGATATTCCGGTCACGCTTCGGATGCTGCTCGGTTATACAACCAGAGAGAGGCTCAATACATTTGTTCATGATGTGATAGAGAACAGTCTTGAGCAGGATACCATAAAGATGTCAGCAGAGATCTACGAGGCAATGATGGATCTGCGGGCTCTCATGTTTCAGAATGTATATGAGAATCCGGCAGCCCATAAGGAAGAGGAAAAGGTAGTGAAGATGCTGACGGAGTTATATGAATATTATGTCGAATACCCGGAAGCAATGTCAAAAGAATACAGGGAGCTGATCGTGCGTGGAGAGAAGAAGGAACAGGCAGTATGTGACTATCTCTCAGGAATGACAGACCAGTATTCTATAAGGAAATTCCGGGAGATTTACATACCAAAAGCATGGGAAGTCTATTAATTGATCAAGAAGGAGGACGAAGCATGCGTTATTCAGACGATATCATTGAAGAAGTCAGGATGAAGAATGATATTGTAGATGTTGTATCCCAGTATGTGAAGCTGAACAAAAGAGGAAGTACCTATTTTGGACTTTGTCCGTTTCATAATGAGAAAACTCCCTCTTTTTCGGTAACACCGGCGAAGCAGATGTATTACTGCTTCGGATGCGGAGCAGGCGGGAATGTATTTAATTTTGTGATGGAATATGAGAATTATACCTTTGGGGAGGCACTGAAGCATCTGGCAGACAGGGCAGGGGTGCAGCTTCCGAAGATTGAATATTCCGGAGAAGCAAAGAAGAAAGCTGAACGTCGGGCTGCCCTTCTGGAGATCAATAAGCTTGCAGCAGGATATTTCTATTATCAGCTGCGTCGTGAGAGTGGCAGACAGGCACATGAATATCTGACAGGCAGAGGACTCAGTGAGGAGACGATCAGGAAGTTTGGCCTGGGATATTCGGATAAGTACAGTGACGATCTGTACAAATATCTGAAGTCAAAGAATTACAGTGACGAACTGCTGCGGGATTCCGGCCTGTTCAATGTGGATGAACGCAGGGGAATGTATGATAAGTTCTGGAACAGGGTTATTTTCCCGATCATGGATGTGAATAACCGCGTGATCGGATTTGGAGGCAGAGTGATGGGTGACGGAAAGCCGAAGTACCTGAACTCGCCGGAGACTACGATCTTTGATAAAAGCCGGAATCTGTACGGGCTGAATGTTGCAAGAACCACGAGAAAAAATTATCTGATTCTGTGTGAAGGATATATGGATGTGATATCCATGCATCAGGCAGGGTTTACCAATGCGGTGGCATCACTGGGAACGGCACTTACTTCCGGACATGCAAGTCTGCTGAAGCGTTACACTCAGGAGGTATTGCTTCTGTATGACAGTGATGATGCAGGCGTGAGGGCTGCCCTTCGTGCCATTCCGATCCTGAGGGAAGCAGGTGTTTCTTCGAGGGTGGTAAATCTTAAGCCGCATAAAGATCCGGATGAATTTATCAAGGCACTTGGAGCGGAAGAGTTTGAGAAACGTCTGGAGCAGGCTATGGACAGCTTTATGTTCCGCATACATATGGCAGAGCGGGAATTTCCGATGGAGGAACCACAGGGACAGAACCGTTTCTTTGAGCGGTGTGCGCAGATGCTTCTGGAGCTTTCCGATGAACTGGAGAGAAATCTTTATATAGAAGCAATCGTAAAGGATTACAGAAGCAGTGGGATCAGTGTGGAGAATCTGAAAAAGAGAGTCGGAGCTCTTGCAATGAAGGGAACTCCGGCAGAGCAGAGAATTCAGCCTAAACCTGTGGGAGCAGGTCAACAAAAGAAGAAGGAGAGTGCAGCAGAGAAAGCACAGAAGCTGATGCTTACCTGGCTGGTAACTTATCCGGGCATATTTGACACAGTGGAAAAATATATCCAGCCTTCAGATTTCGTGGTTCCTCTGTACAGGCAGGTGGCAGAGATGCTTTATCAGCAGCACAGGGATGGCGATGTGAATCCTGCAAGGCTGATGAATGCTTTCATTGACAGTGAAGAGCAGAGAGAGGTTTCATCCCTTTTTAATGCAACGATCCATCTGGAGACTCCGGAGGAACAGAACCGGGCTTTCTCGGATGCTGTGATCAGGATTAAGGATGAGAGTCTGAAAGAGAGAAACAGAACCTGGGATCCCACAGATATACAGGGACTGCAGGAACTTGTAAAAGCAAAGAAAGAACTGGAAGAGCTTGGAAGAAAGCGGCAGCAGCTGCATATTTCTTTCGAATAAGGATAAAATATAAACACTATATGGAGGTATAGAGCACATATGGAAATGAATATGGGTAAATTCAGTGAAAAACTGGTAGAACTTCTGGAGCTTGCCAAGAAGAAAAAGAATGTACTGGAATACCAGGAAATCAATGACTTCTTTAAGGATCAGCCACTGGGAGTTGAACAGATGGAGAAAGTATTTGACTTTCTGGAAGCCAGTGGAGTGGATGTGCTTAGGATTACAGACAGTAATGTAGATGATATGATTCTGGATGATGACGATGCAGACATTGACAAACTGGATGAAGAAGAGATTGAACTTGACAAGATCGATCTTTCTGTTCCTGAAGGTGTAAGCATCGAGGATCCGGTACGTATGTATCTGAAGGAAATTGGTAAGGTTCCGCTTCTTTCAGCAGAAGAGGAAATCGAACTTGCAAAGAGAATGGAGAATGGGGATGCGGCTGCCAAGAAACGTCTGGCAGAAGCAAACCTTCGTCTTGTTGTCAGCATTGCAAAGAGATATGTGGGACGTGGAATGCTTTTCCTTGACCTGATCCAGGAAGGTAACTTAGGTCTGATCAAAGCAGTTGAGAAATTTGATTACCGCAAGGGTTATAAATTCAGTACCTATGCTACATGGTGGATCCGTCAGGCGATCACCAGAGCAATCGCAGACCAGGCACGTACCATCCGTATTCCGGTGCATATGGTTGAGACTATTAACAAACTGATCCGCGTTTCCCGTCAGTTACTGCAGGAGCTTGGACGTGAACCTACGCCGGAAGAAATTGCAAAAGAGATGGATATGTCTGTAGATCGTGTACGTGAGATCCTTAAGATCTCCCAGGAGCCTGTATCTCTGGAGACACCTATCGGTGAGGAAGAGGACAGCCACCTTGGAGACTTTATCCAGGATGACAATGTACCTGTACCTGCAGATGCGGCAGCATTTACTTTGCTGAAAGAGCAGCTGGTAGAGGTTCTGAGCACACTGACAGACAGAGAGCAGAAAGTATTGCGCCTGCGTTTTGGCCTGGACGATGGACGTGCCAGAACTCTGGAGGAAGTTGGTAAGGAATTTAATGTAACAAGAGAACGTATCCGTCAGATTGAGGCAAAGGCGCTCCGCAAGCTTCGTCATCCGAGCCGCAGCCGTAAACTGAAGGATTATCTGGACTAAGGAGCCTGTTATGCAGCTTTCATTACGTTTGTCTGCAATAGCAGGCCTGGTGACCAGGGGAAACAGACTTGTGGATGTGGGATGCGATCATGGATACCTGCCGGTTTCGCTTTATCTGGATGGAAAGATTCCGGGTGCGATTGCCATGGATGTAAGAAAAGGCCCGTTGTCCAGAGCGCAGGAACATATTTCCCAGTATGGACTGGACGTATACATAGAAACCCGGCTTTCAGACGGACTTGAGGCTTTGAAACCGGGAGAGGGCGACACTCTTGTGATCGCAGGAATGGGCGGCCCTCTCATGGAGAGGATTCTTGCTGACGGGGCAGAGGTCAGGGAGAGCTTTCGGGAAATGATCCTGCAGCCTCAGTCAGATATCCCCCATTTTCGCAGATTTGTCAGAAAAATCGGCTGGCAGATCACAGAGGAGGAGATGGTTCTGGAGGATGGCAAGTTTTATCCTATGATGAAGGTAATTCATGGAGAAAAGATGCATATTTCAGAAGATACTCCTTATACTTTAGATGAGTGGTTTGGAGGAATGCTTCTGGAAAGAAAGCATCCTGTTCTGCGGGAGTATCTGGAAAGAGAGCTTCGCATCCGCAATGAGATTCTTGACAGATTAAAGAATGCGCCCAATGCAGAGAAGCGTGCGGGCGAGGTAGAGGAGGAAAAGCAGGCAGTTATTGCTGCTTTAGAGGAATATGAAGGCATATGAACTGACCTCCTGGCTGGAGAAGAAGTACCCGTCAGATGCAGCAGAGGACTGGGATAACGTAGGACTTCTCGCAGGAGATGATACAAATGAGATCAGCCATGTGTTTCTGGCTCTGGATCTGACAGAGGAAACACTGGCTGAGGCCATAGAGGATGGGGCAGATATGATCATTACCCATCATCCCATGATCTTTTCCGGAATTAAGAAGATCAATAATCACAGCTTTACAGGAAGAAAGATCCTTGCGCTGATACAGAAAGGAATTGTTTATTATGCGATGCATACCAATTATGATGTGCTGGGTATGGCAGATCTGAGTGCAGACTATACGAAGATGCATGATACCACAGTCCTTTCCGTAACTGAAGAGAGAGAGGGAGAAGTACAGGGTTTTGGCAGAGTCGGGAAACTTCCACGGGAAATGACACTGAGAGAGTATGCACAGCTTGTCAAAGAGTCTCTGAAGTTAAATGATGTAAAGGTTTATGGGAATCTGGACAGCATGGTAAAATGTGCTGCTGTATGTACAGGATCAGGCAAGAGCATGATCAAGGATGTCATTAAGGCCGGTGCGGATGTGTATGTGACCGGTGATATCGACCACCATACAGGAATTGATACGGTTGCGCAGGGACTGGCGCTGATCGACGCCGGACACTACGGAACAGAATATATTTTTATGGATGCAATGAAAAAAGAACTGACACAGGCATTTCCGGAACTGAAAATCTCCTGTGCAGAGGTAAAGAGCCCGTATACGATTCTGTGATACGGGTTCTTACCATATAATAATGAAATTGTAAATGAAAATTGGCTGATCTGCCTGTTGGCAGCGGAGCCGATGTTACTGTTCATACACCACTATCCCGCGAGGCGTTTTGGTATGAATATGCCAAAATCCCGAGACATACAAGCCAAAATTCTATTGCCGCAGGCAATCTGGAATGAATTTTGACTACGTTACTGAGAGCGGAGTGAGCAGTAACGATCCGATAACTGTATTTACTTGTTGGTATAGCAGAAATGGAGGCAGGATTTATGGGACAGAAAATGTATAACGTTACGATACAGGGAATAACAAAACAATATCCTGAGAAGATTCCTTACAGTGAGATTGTAAAGGAATACGAAGGAAGTACGGATGCACCTGTAATGCTGGTGATCGTAAATGGCAGGCTGAGAGAACTGCATAAGCATCTCAAGGCAGACTGTGAGATTGAATTTGTGACATCCAAAGATCCGATCGGACACAAAACTTATTGCAGAAGTGCAAGTCTGATTCTTCTGAAAGCAATTTATGATGTGGCAGGGCAGGAAAATATAGACAGTGTAGTGATCCATTATTCTGTAGGCAGTGGCTATTATTTTACAATGAAAGGACCTATGGCGCTGGATCAGGAATTTATTGATAAGGTAAAGGCGCAGATGCACAGAATCGTGGACGAGAATCTTCCCATTGTAAAGCGAAGCGTAAGCACCAGTGAGGCAGTTGCACTTTTTCATAAGCATCATATGTATGACAAAGAGAAGTTGTTTAATTACCGCAGAAGCTCTGCGGTGAATCTTTACAGTATTGGAAGTTTTGAGGATTATTTCTACGGTTTTATGGCGAACCATACGGGATATATTAAGACGTTTGATCTGTTTTTGTATGAGGGTGGTTTCGTACTGCAGCTTCCGACTCAGAATGAACCGGACCGGATACCTGAATTTAAACCGAGAGAGAAGATTTTTCGTGTGCAGAAGGAATCTCAGGAATGGGGAGATAAACTGGATATTGCGACAGTCGGTGATCTGAATGAAAAGGTTACCAGAGGCGGTATCCAGGATATTTTGCTGATCCAGGAGGCTATGCAGGAGGCAAAGATTTCGGAAATTGCATCTGAGATTGCCGCTGCTGGAAACAAGAAGTTTGTTATGATCGCAGGTCCGTCTTCTTCCGGAAAGACTACGTTTTCACACAGGCTGTCCATTCAGCTGGCTGCCCATGGAATGAAACCGCATCCGATCGCAGTGGATAATTATTTCATTGACAGGCATCTGACTCCTGTAGATGAGTTTGGGGAAAAGAATTTTGAGTGCCTGGAAGCGATTGATGTGGAGCAGTTTAATAAAGATATGCTTGAGCTTTTGGAAGGAAAAAGGGTAGAGATGCCGGTTTTCAATTTCAAAACAGGAACCAGAGAATATAAAGGTGATTTTCTGCAGCTGGATAAAGACGATATTCTGGTGATCGAGGGAATTCATGGATTGAATGACAGGCTCAGCTATGCGCTGCCAAAGGAGAGCAAATTTAAGATTTATCTCAGCGCTCTGACTCAACTGAATATTGATGAACATAACAGGATTCCTACTACGGATGGCCGTCTGATCCGCAGAATTGTAAGAGATGCCCGCACCAGAGGGACTTCTGCGAAAGAGACAATTGCAAGATGGCCTTCTGTACGCAGAGGTGAAGAACAGAATATCTTTCCATTCCAGGAGGATGCAGATGTAATGTTTAATTCTGCGCTGATCTATGAACTGGCATGCCTGAAAGTATATGCGGAACCGCTTTTGTTTGGGATTGCCAAGGACGAACCGGAGTATACAGAGGCGAAGAGACTGTTGAAGTTCTTTGAATATTTTGTTCCGGTGCCAAGCGAAGCAGTGCCGAATAATTCGATTTTAAGAGAATTTATCGGTGGAAGCTGCTTTAATGTGTAAAATACTAGAGCGTGTCTGAAAAATCATTCCCACAATCTGCACGCCCCACTTTGCGGGATATTTCACCCGAATTCAGTTGCCGTAGCCCGCTACGGCGCCCTCATCCGGGCAAAATATCCCACAAATTGTGACGCACATCTTGCAGAAAGCCTTTTTCAGACACGCTCTAGAATGAAAGTTACTGTTCACACGCCACTATCCCGCGAGGTGTTTTGGCATGAATATGCCAAAATCCCGAGACATACAAGCCAAAATTCCATTGCCGCAGGCAATTTGAAATGAATTTTGGCAACGTTACTGAGAACGGAGTGAACAGTAATGAATGAAATTTCTTTACAAGTGAAAAAAAACGTGCTAGAATAGCATTTGCGCAACCAGGCCAGGTAATCGCGGCTGAACAGACGAAAGGGTTCAGACGAGGAAAGTCCGGGCTTCGCAGGGCAGGATGCCGGATAACGTCCGGTGGAGGTGACTCCCAGACCAGTGCAACAGAAATAAACCGCCTCACTTGCTGAGGTAAGGGTGGAAAGGCAGTGTAAGAGACTACCGCCGTCCTGGTAACAGGCCGGGCACATGTAAACTCCATTTGAAGCAAGACCGAATAGAAAGCGATACGGCTGCCCGTCGTGCTTTCAGGTGGGTCGCTTGAGCCTTATGGCAACGTAAGGCCTAGACAGATGATTACCCAATGACATAACCCGGCTTATCGGTCTGATTGCGTACAAAAAAACAGAACGGATTTCTTCCGTTCTGTTTTTTTTGATATTGGTTTTATTATTTATTGCGTTTACCTGTGTATTTCTCTTCACAGTATTTACATCTGTAAACTTCTTTCTCTTTATCTGCAAGAACAAAGATCTGGTCGAGTCCCTGTTCAATGGAAGTGATGCAGCGTGGATTCTTGCATTTGATCACGTTGACAACCTGATTCGGAAGTTTCAGTTCTTTTTTGGCAACGATCTTCTCGTCCTTGATTACGTTTACAGTAATGTTATGATCGATAAAGCCGAGAATGTCAAGATCGAGATTCTCAACCGGGCATTCAACCTTGATGATATCTTTCTTACCCATTTTGTTGCTGCGCGCGTTCTTGATGATGGCAACGGTGCAGTCAAGTTTATCAAGCTTCAGATCATGATAGATAGTCATAGCCTTGCCTGCTTTGATATGGTCTAATACATAACCTTCGCGAAGTGCTCCAACATTTAACATGGTAATTTTACCTCCAGTAATGTGAGAATCAGGGCCATACGTACATATACACCGTACTGTGCCTGTTTGAAATAAGCTGCTCTCGGGTCTGCATCCACCTCTGTTGAGATTTCATTTACACGTGGAAGCGGATGAAGAATGTACATGTCTTTTTTTGCAAGTTCCATTTTCTGTTTGTCCAGAATATAGAAATCCTTCATGCGGACATAGTCTTCTTCGTTGAAGAAACGTTCTTTCTGTACACGTGTCATGTAGAGGATATCAAGATCCGGTAAGGCATCTTCCAGTCTCTCTACTTCCTGAAATTCGATATTGTTCTTTTTCAGAACATCCTCGCGGATATAGCTTGGGATGCGAAGCTCTTCCGGTGAGATCAGAATGAATTTTACATTTGTGTAACGTACAAGTGCTTCGATCAGGGAGTGAACTGTACGTCCGAATTTCAGGTCGCCGCACAGACCAATGGTCAGATTGTCCAGACGTCCTTTCAGGGAACGGATGGTAAGTAAGTCGGTTAATGTCTGGGTAGGATGTTGATGACCACCGTCGCCGGCGTTGATAACAGGAATAGAAGAAGCCATAGAAGCTACTAACGGAGCACCTTCTTTCGGGTGGCGCATAGCACAGATGTCAGCGTAACAGGATACAACGCGGATTGTATCGGCAACACTTTCACCCTTTGAAGCGGAACTGGAATCAGCTGATGAAAAACCAAGAACTTTACCGCCAAGGTTCATCATAGCAGCTTCAAAGCTGAGACGGGTACGGGTGCTTGGCTCATAGAATAAAGTTGCCAGTCTTTTATCATCGCAGACATGTGCGTATTTATCAGGGTGTTTCTCAATATCGCTGGCCAAGTCAAGAAGAGTATTTAACTCATCAACAGACAGATCCAGCGGACTCATTAAGTGTCTCATTTCATACCTCCATATTTTACTGGTTCAGGAATTGTTTACGTAATCCTTCTTAACATCATATAATAATCAGGTGCTTTTTTCAAGAGAGTTTTCCAAGTATTTTCTCAAAAAAAAGTCCGGCTCCGAACCAGAGGGGAGCGTAGTCCGGTCTTATCAGTCCCCGGTAATTCAGAGGAGTGTTGCTGTAGTCCCAGGGACACATATGAAAACAGCGTAAAAGAGTACCGCTGATAAATTCCACGAAAAAAAATCCGACAGTATAAATGCAGCCGCGGACAAAAAGCGGGACAGCAGAAAGTTTACCGGAGAGCGGGCGGATGATGGCACCGCATCCGTAAATGGGAAACATTAAAAGGGAAGTTTTTCCTGTCATGGTAAGTTCTCCTGAAAGGATGGAATGTAGTCCGGTCCAGAGGATTTCCATGCACCAGCCCGTCAGACCGCAGAGAATAAAAGCTTTTTTCATAGGTAACGCTCCTGTATAAATTTCTATGATTCTAGTATTGCCTGCCTTGAAAAAAACATACACGTAGGATATAATGAGAACACGTTATTACACTATAGCAATGAGGTGCCTTATGCGCAAAAGGAACGTGTGGAGGGGATCTCATGGAAATAAGAGGAGTTTATTATGAATTATCAGGAAAGCCGGGAGTACATAGACAAAATCACCCGGGAAATTCCCAGTGTCCTGGGACTGGATCATATGCGTGAGCTGATGAAACGTCTTGGAAATCCACAGGATGATCTGAAATATGTGCATATAGCCGGTACCAATGGCAAGGGTTCTGTCATTGCTTTTTTGTATTCTGTTTTATCCGGTGCGGGATATCGCATTGGAAGATATGTTTCGCCTACCCTGTATTCCTACAGAGGCAGGATGGAAGTTTCGGGAAGCAGGATCAGCAGAGAGGACTTTGCTGCTTATATTACACAGGTGTCTGATGTTATTGCTGCTATGACAAAGGATGGTTATCCCCATCCCACTGCATTTGAAATAGAGACTGCGGTGGCATTTCTGTTCTTTAAAAAAGAGAATTGTGATCTCGTTTTGCTGGAAGTGGGAATGGGCGGAAATCTGGACGCCACAAATATTATTAAGAATACGCTGCTGGCAGTGCTGGTATCGATCAGTATGGATCATATGTCTTTTCTTGGAAATACTCTGGCACAGATCGCAGAGAAGAAAGCCGGGATCATCAAAGACGGCTGCAGAGTGGTGACTGCCAGACAGAAGCCGGAAGCAATGCAGGTGATTGAGAGAATCAGCAGAGAACACGGTGCAAAATGTACCATGGCAGATGCTTCTGAGGCAGAGGTGCTAAAGGAAAGCTGCCTTGGACAGACAATCCGGTACATGGGTGAAGAGTATGAGATTCCGCTGGCAGGTGTTTATCAGAAGGAAAATGCAGTAGTTGCGCTGAATGCTTTAAAAGTATTGGATGAGCTGGGCTTTCCCACTGCTGCGGAGCAGAAAAAAGAAGGGCTTCGCACAGTAAACTGGAACGGACGGTTTACAGTTATCTGTAAAAAACCGCTGTTTGTGGTAGACGGGGCTCATAATCCTGCTGCTGCGGATATGATGGCAGCTTCAATAGAGCATTATTTTAAGGGAAAACGGATCATCTATATTATGGGAGTGTTTGCAGATAAGGATTACAGAAGTGTGATTCAGAAAACTGCGCACTTTGCAGACCGGATACTTACGATCCAGACTCCGGATAATATAAGGGCACTGCCTGCCGGAGAGCTGGCGAAGACTGTCAGTGAATACAATCCCAATGTACAGGCAATGGATACGATTAAAGATGCAGTGGAGGAGGCTTTTTCACTTGCCGGGGAACAGGATGTGATCATTGCCTTTGGCTCTCTTTCCTTTATCGGAGAGATGACTGACATTGTAGAGAATTTGTGAAAGTAAAAAGGTATAACATAAATGATAGATTTACAGGAATGCAGAAATGAAATAGATAAGATCGACAGCGATATCATACGTCTTTTTGAACAGAGAATGAAGGTGTGTGAGGATGTTGCAGAATATAAGATACGTACAGGAAAGAAGGTTCTCGATCCGGAAAGAGAGAGACAGAAGCTGGAGGTCCTGAGAGGTAAGGCGCATGGAGAATTTAATCAGCTTGGTGCGCAGGAGCTTTTTCAGCAGATCATGGCGATCAGCCGTAAGAGACAGTATCAGCTTCTCACAGAGCATGGAATCGAGGATGATGAGAAACTTGAAATGGTAGATGCACTTCCGCTGAAAGATGTAAGAGTTGTCTTTCAGGGTGTGGAAGGTGCATACAGTTATGCTGCAATGAGGGAATATTTCCAGGACGATATTGAGAGTTTTCATGTAAAAACCTGGCGCGATGCAATGGAAGCAGTTGTGGAGGGAAGAGCAGACTATGCGGTACTTCCCATTGAGAATACAACTGCCGGTATTGTTGCTGATATTTATGATCTTCTTACAGAGTATGAGTTTAGCATTGTAGGAGAACAGATCATCCGTCCGGAGCATGTACTTCTGGGACTGCCGGATGCTGAACTGGAGGATATCAGACAGGTATGTTCTCATCCTCAGGCACTTTCCCAGTGTGGAAAATATCTGGAATCTCATCCGGACTGGAAGAAGAAAGAGATGGAAAATACTGCCGGTTCTGCCAAGAAGATAAAAGAAGACAATGACAAGACGCAGGCAGCTATTGCAAGCAGACAGGCAGGAGAACTTTACGGACTGAAGATTCTGGCTGAGAATATCTGCTATAACGGACAGAATGCCACACGTTTTGTGATCGTGAGTAAGAAACCAATCTATGTGAAGGATGCACATAAGATCAGTATTTTCTTTGAACTGCATCATGAGAGCGGAACTCTTTACAATATGCTGTCTCACATTATTTATAATGGACTGAATATGACGAAGATAGAATCCCGCCCGATCACAGGGAAGAACTGGCAGTACCGTTTTTTTGTTGACTTCGAGGGGAATTTAAAGGACAGTGCAGTAAAGAATGCCCTGAGAGGGATTGAAGCAGAAGCTGACAGAATGAGAATTTTGGGAAATTATTGAAGCATCCTACGCAATTGGCATAGTTATTTACTGGGAATGAAGCGGACGATGGTAAACAATCCACAGATATAGACAGCAATCAACAGAACAAGATAAAACAACAAGGTAAGAAGGAAGTAAAAAATGGCTAGATTAAATGAATGCATCTTATACCGTAACTTTGAACATGGAGAAATCCTTGATAAAATGGCAGAATTGATGAATGCCTGGGAACAGAAAGCACCTGATCTGAAAGAAAAGGAAGGGCTGTTCTTTGAGTGTGCCAACGGACTGGTGGAAACTGCCGGCGCTTATGGCTTTTCCGGAAATTTATGGCACTGTTATCTGACATTTCTTCTGGTAAATAATGAAAATGCATTCAGTACAGCCTGTGAGATCAGAGGGGCTGTCAACGGAAGTATTAATGAACTGGCACTGAATGATTTCGGTGTGTTTAAAGAACTGTATGATTTTGACCTGACTGTACTGGATGAGGCATTTGGAATTTCCTGCTGTAAGGTTCTCGGTGATTATACCAACACCGGAAGTAACAGCAAGATGTTTAATTCCCGTATCAGAGACCGTATCTGTGATCTGAGCAAAACGCTGGCAGCAGCGGAGTCCACAGAGGAATTCATGAAGGATATGGTACAGTTTTATAAGGATTTTGGTGTGGGTAAGCTGGGATTACATAAGGCTTTTCGTGTAGGCCATGATGAGAATGATAATGTGGAGATACAGCCGATCACAAGGATTGCTCATGTGAAACTGGAAGACCTGGTCGGCTATGAAATCCCGAAACAAAAGCTGATTGAGAATACAGAAGCTTTCGTAAGAGGCAGAAAGGCAAACAACTGTCTGCTTTTTGGTGATGCGGGTACAGGTAAATCCTCAAGTATCAAGGGAATCCTGAACCGTTATTATGATGAGGGACTTCGTATTATCGAGGTGTATAAGCATCAGTTTCAGGATCTGAATGATGTGATCGCCCAGATCAAGAACAGAAACTATAAATTCATTATCTATATGGATGATCTGTCATTCGAGGAATTTGAAATCGAATATAAATATCTGAAGGCAGTGATCGAGGGTGGTCTGGAGAAGAAGCCGGACAATATCCTGATCTATGCAACAAGTAACAGAAGACATCTGGTAAGAGAGAAATCCAGTGACAAGCTGGAGATCATGGATGATGACGATCTGCATTCCTCCGATACAGTGCAGGAGAAGCTTTCACTGGTTTATCGTTTTGGTGTCCGTATTTATTATGGTGCACCGAGCAAAAAAGAATTCCAGACAATTGTGAAAGCTCTCGCAGAGAGAAACGGAATTACCATGCCGGAGGATGAGCTGCTTTTGGAAGCAAATAAGTGGGAGCTTTCCCATGGAGGACTTACAGGACGAACTGCACAGCAGTTTATCGACCATCTGCTGGGTGTGGAGAAGGAATAAAAAAGCAAATAGATGAATGGTAAAGGGGGAACGCATATGGCAGTCATGACATTTGCAGCCATTGATATCGGATCTTATGAAGTCAGCATGAAGATCTTTGAGATGTCAAAAAGAATTGGTTTTCGTGAACTGAATGATGTCAGATACAGTCTGGAAATCGGAAAGGGTGTCTATTCTGACGGAAAGATCGATTCAGAAATGCTGAATGTTTTATGTGAGGTGCTGAACGACTTTAAGAGGCTGATGCAGGACTTTGGGGTGGAAGAGTATCGTGCCTGCGGCACCAGTGCATTCAGAGAACTTGTGAATCCGCTGCTGATCATTGAACAGATTTATCAGCGTACAGGAATGAAAATTGAAATATTAAGCAGTGCAGAACAGCATTTCCTTGGGTACAAATCAATTGCTGCTATAGAAAAGGGATTCAAAAAGATGATCCAGAAAGGCACCGCAATCCTGGATGTGGGCGGCGGAAGCCTTCAGGTTTCCCTCTTTGACAAGGATGCTCTGGTCACTACCCAGGGACTTAAAATGGGAAGTTTAAGAATCCGCCAGCGTCTGCAGGAACTGGAGAAAACAACCATACATTATGACAAGCTGGTTGAGGAATTTATCCGAAATGACCTGATGAGCTTTCAGCGTCTGTATCTGAAGGATAAGGATATCAGGAATGTAATCCTGATGGGAGATTTTATTACAGATATGATCTTCCAGGAGGAAATGGAAGACAGGATCATTACAAGGGAAGAATTTATGAAACGCTATGAGGATACAGTTGGAAAATCTGTTGACCTGCTGGCACAGGAGATGGAGATTGATCCGGAATATGCATCCCTTGTTGTGCCGACCATGGTAGTGTGCAGAAATTTTATTGATATTTTCAATGCAGAGTCTCTCTGGGCACCAGGTGTTTCCCTGCTGGATGGAATTGCCTATGATTTTGCAGAGAAGAAAAAATTTCTCAAAAGTGTCCACAATTTTGAAAATGACATTCTGGTTACATCAAAGAACATTGCAAAACGCTATTCCAGCAGTAAGAGCCATATCCAGGGAACTATGAATCTTTGCCTGAATATTTTTGACAGTATGAAGAAAGTTCATGGTATGGGAGCAAGAGAACGTCTGTTATTGCAGATCGCGGCACTGCTTCATGACTGTGGCAAATATATCAGTATGGAAAAGGTTTCCGAGTGTTCCTATCAGATCATTATGTCTACAGATATCATTGGGCTGTCCTCTCTGGAACGCCAGATGATCGCATGTGCGGTCAGATTCAATAATTCTGCGTTTGTTTATTATGATGAACTTTACAGTATGGGAATCGCTATTGACAGAGAGAGCTATATCAAGGTGGCAAAGATGACTGCAATCCTTCGCCTGGCAAATGCCATGGACAGAAGTCATTATCAGAAAGTAAAAGGAATCAAAGCAGTGCTCAAAGACAGAGAACTGCAGATGATCGTGGATTCTGCACAGGACATTTCCCTGGAACTTGGACTGCTGAAAGATAAAGAGGCATTTTTTGAAGAAGTATTTGGCATTCGTCTGGTTCTCAGACGCAAGGGCAGAGCGTAAAGGAGGATGAACTTATGGACTTTGAAAAATTTGAAAAGAAAGAATATTTCGTGAATCGCGAGCTGAGCTGGCTCAAATTTGATGAGCGTGTTCTGAGTGAAGCAAGAGATAAAAATCTTCCTTTGTTTGACAGACTGAAGTTCTTAAGCATTACCGCATCCAATCTGGATGAATTCTTTATGGTGCGTGTGGCGTCTCTTAAGGATCAGGTACATGCAGGATATCATAAAACAGACATTGCAGGAATGACAGCCAAGGAGCAGTTAAAAGAAATCAGTGTCCGTACCCATGAACTGGTTCATGTACAGTATAATACACTGAACCGTTCTCTGATCCCTGCGCTTGAGAAAGCCGGAATGCACCTGGTGGCAGCCCATGAGAATCTTACAGAAGCACAGAGTGTATTTGTAGACAGATACTTTGAGGATAATGTATATCCAGTACTTACACCGATGGCGATGGATTCTTCCAGACCGTTTCCGCTGATCAGAAACAAGACATTAAATATCGGTGCTCTGATCTCCAAGAAGGAGAAGAGTGATAAACTCAGCAAAAAGGATAAAACAGGAGAACTTCTGTTTGCTACAGTGCAGGTTCCGTCTGTGCTTCCAAGGGTGGTGCAGATTCCGTCAAAGAAGGATGGAGATACCACAGTGATCCTGCTGGAAGAGATTATTGAAAGAAATATTGATAAACTTTTCCTGAGTTATGATGTGATATGTGCCCATCCTTACCGTATTATGCGTAATGCGGATCTTACCATCGATGAAGATGAGGCAGAGGATCTGCTGGTGGAGATCCAGCGTCAGTTAAAGAAACGTCAGTGGGGTGAGGTTATCCGTCTGGAAGTAGAAGATAAGATGGATGAACGTCTGCTGAAGATCCTGAAGACGGAATTTGACATCAAAGAGGCAGATATTTTTGAGATAAACGGACCTCTGGATCTTACCATGCTTATGAAAGTATATGGTGCGGATGGCTTTGATGCTTACAAGACACCGAGATATCAGCCGGCACCTGTACCGGAATTTCAGAATGAGAAGGATATTTTCCAGGTGATACGTGAGGGCGATGTATTCCTGCATCATCCTTATATGAGCTTCGATCCTGTTGTAAATTTCGTACGTCAGGCAGCAAAAGATCCGGATGTTCTGGCTATTAAACAGACTCTGTATCGTGTTAGCGGCAATTCACCGATCATTGCTGCCCTTGCGCAGGCAGCAGAAAACGGCAAACAGGTTTCCGTACTGGTAGAGCTGAAAGCACGTTTTGATGAAGAAAATAATATTGTATGGGCGAAGAAGCTGGAGAAGGCAGGATGTCATGTAATTTATGGTCTGGTAGGCCTTAAGACACACAGCAAGATCACGCTGGTTGTGCGCAGGGAAGAGACAGGAATCCGCCGTTATGTGCATCTGGCAACCGGAAACTACAATGATTCCACTGCCAAACTTTATACAGACTGCGGTATCTTTACCTGCGATGAACGTTTTGGTGAAGATGCAACAGCAGTATTTAACATGCTCTCCGGATATTCTGAACCGAAAAGCTGGAATAAGCTGATCGTAGCACCAATCTGGATGAAGGACAGGTTCTTAAGCCTGATTGAACGTGAGGCAGAGAATGCGAAGAAAGGACTTCCGGCGTTAATCCGCGCAAAGATGAATTCTCTCTGTGATCCGAAGATTATTGCTGGATTGTATTATGCATCTTCCTGTGGAGTTCAGGTGGAGCTTCTGGTAAGGGGTATCTGCTGTCTGAAAGTAGGAGTGCCGGGAATCAGTGAAAATATTCATGTCCGTTCTATTGTAGGGGAATTTCTGGAGCATAGCCGTATTTTCTATTTTGAAAACGGCGGAAACCCGGAAATCTATATGGGAAGTGCGGACTGGATGCCGCGTAACCTTGACCGCAGGGTAGAGATTGTTTTCCCTGTGGAAGATGAGAAGATTAAGAAAGAGCTGGAGCATGTACTTGATCTGGAGTTTAAGGATAATGTAAAAGCTCATATCCTGCAGCCGGATGGAACTTATGTGAAGCCGGATAAACGAGGCAAAGCCCAGATTAATTCTCAGATGGAATTTTGTATGGAGGCAACTGAGAAAGCAGCACTTCATAAACACGAAGAAAAGAAATCCCGCGTATTCATTCCGGCAGAGCCTGCGGAGGATATAGAGGAATAAGAAATAGTCAGAAACAGAAATAAATAACTGGGAAATGCCATGGAAAGCGGTGGAGCTGCCATGGCATTTCTTATCTGGAACAAAAAGTAACCCCCTTTTTGTGGCAAAAGCAACGTAAATACAGGGCTTTTTGAACGAAAAATTCGAGAAAAATAAAAAAATTGAAAATTTTTTAAAAAAGTACTTGCATTTTAGAAAAAGATGGTGTATATTAAACGAGTCGACAGCGAAGAGCAAACGACAAACAAACAAATGGCCAGTTGGTCAAGGGGTCAAGACGTCGCCCTCTCACGGCGAAAACATGGGTTCGATTCCCGTACTGGCTGCTAACAAAATAGTGAGAAAATGACCAGAGCTTAGGCTCTGGTTATTTTTTGCGTTCAGAAGATTTATAGCTGAATAGAAAGAAAAAGTTGACAGTTGAAAAAACCAATGATAAGATAAATGCACTCAAATTATAACAGAACAGGCTTACAGGCAGAAAAGGATCAGAATTTCGGTTCTGATTATTTTTTTGTGTTTTATTCCATTGACAAGGAAGGTTTAGGCTTGAAAAAAAATAAAAATTCGGTTATAATACGAACAAACGTTTGCGATATGAAATTTATTTCCTGATTTGCAGTAAGCAATCTGGTTGATGTTGATATATAGAAAGAAAGGAAATGTAACAGACATGGCAAAGAAAAACACCTATGATGCAGGAAGCATCTCTGTCCTGGAAGGTCTGGAGGCGGTTCGTAAGCGTCCGGGAATGTACATCGGAAGTGTTTCACGAAAAGGATTAAATCATCTCATTTATGAGATCGTAGATAACGCAGTAGATGAACATCTGGCAGGATACTGCAGTCTGATCCATGTGATTCTGGAGAAGGATGGTTCCTGTACGGTTACGGATAATGGAAGAGGAATTCCGGTAGATATGCATGAGAAAGGAGTGTCGGCAGAGAGACTTGTATTTACAACTCTTCATGCAGGCGGTAAATTTGATAATTCTGCCTATAAGACCAGCGGAGGACTTCATGGAGTAGGTTCTTCGGTTGTGAATGCCCTGTCTACATATCTGGACATTAAGATCAGTCGTGACGGATATGTGCATCATGATCACTATGAACGGGGAATTCCGACCATTGAACTTGAGGAAGGGTTGCTGCCGAAGCTGGGTAAGACCAGACAGACCGGAACAAGTATCAATTTCCTCCCTGACCCGGAGATTTTTGAAAAGACAAGATTTTCTGCAACAGAAGTAAAGAGCAGACTTCATGAGACTGCATATCTGAATCCGGAACTGACTATTCGCTTTGAGGATAAAAGAGGTGCAGAGGTCGAGGATATTACCTATCATGAGCCGGACGGTATCATTGGATTTATCAAAGATCTGAACCACAGTGCGGAAGTCCTGCATGATCCGGTTTACCTGAAAGGGGAAGCAGACGGTATTCAGGTAGAGGTGGCATTTCAGTTTACCAATGAATTTCGTGAGAATGTACTGGGCTTCTGTAATAACATTTACAATGCAGAGGGCGGTACTCATCTGACCGGATTTAAGACTACATTTACTACAGTCATGAATACTTATGCGAGAGAGATTGGTATTCTTAAAGACAAGGATCCGAACTTCACAGGTGCAGATATCCGTAACGGAATGACAGCAGTTGTTTCCATCAAGCATCCGGAACCTCGTTTTGAGGGACAGACCAAGACAAAGCTGGATAATCAGGATGCATCACGCGCAACCGGAAAGGTTGTAGGAGAGCAGATGGTACTTTATTTTGACAGAAATCTGGAGACTCTTAAGACCATCCTTTCCTGCGCAGAGAAAGCAGCAAAGATCCGTAAAACAGAGGAGAGGGCGAAGACGAATCTTCTGACAAAGCAGAAATATTCCTTTGATTCTAACGGAAAGCTGGCAAACTGTGAAAAAAAGGATCCTTCCCAGTGTGAGATCTTTATCGTAGAGGGAGATTCTGCGGGAGGTTCTGCAAAGACTGCCCGCAACCGTAATTACCAGGCAATCCTTCCGATCAGAGGTAAGATCCTGAATGTGGAGAAGGCTACTATTGATAAGGTGCTTGCCAATGCGGAAATCAAGACCATGATCAATGCATTCGGATGTGGATTCTCCGAAGGATACGGAAATGACTTTGATATTACGAAGCTTCGTTACGACAAGATTGTGATCATGGCTGATGCCGATGTGGATGGGGCGCATATTTCCACACTGCTCCTGACTTTATTCTATCGTTTCATGCCGGATCTGATCACTGAGGGACATGTGTATATTGCCATGCCGCCATTATATAAAGTCATGCCTAAGAAGGGGCAGGAGGAATACCTGTACGATGATAAGGCACTGGAGAGATACAGACGTGCCCATAAGCCGGGAAGCTTTACTCTTCAGAGATATAAAGGTCTGGGCGAGATGGATGCGGAGCAGCTCTGGGAGACTACTCTGAATCCGGAGACAAGAATGATGAAGCGGGTGGAGATTGAGGATGCGAGACTTGCATCAAGTGTGACAGAGATTCTGATGGGAAGCGATGTCCCGCCGAGAAAGAAATTTATCTATGAGCATGCACAGGATGCAGAGCTGGACATCTGATTTCGCCGGAGTGTTATATGGAAATTAAGACAGATACATGGATATGTGTCTGAGATGGAGGAAAGAGATTAAATGGAAACAAAACAGGAGAATGTGATTCCCACCGACTATGCGGAGGTCATGCAGAAATCCTATATAGATTATGCCATGAGTGTTATTATCTCCAGAGCCCTGCCGGATGTGCGTGACGGATTGAAGCCTGTACAGAGAAGAACCCTGTATGATATGTATGAACTGGGTATCCGTTATGACAGACCATACAGAAAATGTGCCCGTATCGTAGGTGATACCATGGGTAAATATCACCCCCATGGTGACAGTTCGATCTACGAAGCGCTTGTGGTAATGGCTCAGGATTTTAAGAAAGGCAAAACACTGGTCGACGGACATGGAAACTTCGGTTCCATCGAGGGTGACGGTGCAGCGGCCATGCGATATACAGAAGCCAGACTGGAGAAACTGACACAGGATGTCTTCCTCGAAGATCTGGATAAGAATGTAGTAGATTTTATGCCGAACTTTGATGAGACAGAGAAGGAACCGGTGGTACTTCCTGTCAGAATCCCGAATCTGCTGGTAAACGGGGCGGATGGTATCGCTGTCGGCATGGCGACCAGCATTCCGCCTCACAATCTGGGTGAAGTGGTAGATGCGGTAAAGGCATATATGAAGAATAACGACATCAGTGTCAAAGGGCTGATGCGCTATCTCAAGGGACCGGACTTTCCGACAGGTGGTCTGGTAGTAAATAAAGATGACCTGCTCAGGATTTACGAGACAGGAACAGGGAAGCTCCGTGTCAGAGGTAAAGTGGAGACAGTGAAGCTCAAAGGCGGCAGACAGCAGCTTGTGATCACAGAGATTCCTTACACAATGATCGGGGCAAATATCGGAAAATTCCTGAATGATATTGCGTCTCTTGTGGAAAACAAGAAGACAACAGATATCGTGGATATTTCCAACCAGTCTTCCAAAGAGGGAATCCGTATTGTTCTTGACCTGAAGCGTGACGCAGATGTAGAGAATCTTACAAATATGCTCTACAAGAAGACAAAGCTGGAAGATACTTTTGGCGTGAATATGCTGGCAGTTGCGGATGGCAGACCGGAGACTCTGAGTCTGAAGCAGGTGATCGAGCATCACGTAGATTTCGTATTCGATGTCACGACCAGAAAGTACACCACACTTTTGAATAAAGAGCAGGAGAAGAAAGAAATCCAGGAAGGTCTGATCAAGGCATGTGATGTGATCGACCTGATCATCGAGATCCTGCGAGGAAGCAAGAACAGAGAACAGGTAAAGAAATGCCTGGTTGACGGTGTGACAGAAGGAATCAGGTTCAAGAGCAAATCAAGCGAGAAAGCTTCGCAGAAGCTGCATTTTTCAGAAAAACAGGCAGCTGCGATCCTGGATATGCGTCTGTACAAACTGATCGGTCTGGAGATCGAGGCACTTCAGGCAGACTATGCAGAAACAATGAAGAACATTGCCATTTATGAAGATATCCTGAATAATTATGATTCCATGGCAGAAGTGATCATGAAAGAACTGGATCAGATCAAGAAAGAATACGGTACGAAACGCCGCACAGTGATCGAGAATGCAGAAGAAGTTGTCTATGAGGAAAAGAAGATGGAAGAAATGGAAGTCACATTCCTTATGGACCGCTTCGGATATATGCGGACCATTGATAAGTCTGCATATGAGAGAAATAAAGAAGCTGCCAATGCAGAGAACAAATATGTGTTTAATTGTATGAATACAGATAAGATCTGTATTTTTACAGATAATGGAAAGATGCACAGTATCAAGGTGGCAGATATTCCGCTGGTTCGTTTCAGAGATAAGGGGACACCGGCAGATAATCTGAGCAATTATGACAGTGCACAGGAACGTATGCTCTATGTAGCGCCGCTGGCATCTGTAAAAGAAAATACACTTCTGTTTGTCACTGCTGCATCCATGTGCAAGCTGGTAAGCGGTGCAGAGTTTGATGTGGCGAAGAGAACGATCGTGTCTACGAAACTTGCTGAAGAGGATTCTCTGATCTTTGTGGGTTCTGCGGATGAAATGGAACAGGTGGTATTCCAGAGTGAGGGCGGATATTTCTTAAGATTTCAGAAACAGGATATTTCTGCTATGAAGAAAACATCTATCGGGGTGCGTGGAATGAAACTGGCAGAAGGAGATAAGCTGGATCATGCATATCTTCTGGAAAGCCGCCAGGAATATACCATTACTTACCATGATAAACCCTATGTTCTCAACAGGATAAAACTGTCCAAACGGGACAGTAAAGGAATAAAACCACGTATATAAAACCAACAAATCCGCTAAAATCAAGGTTTTTGCAGGAAAAGCCTTGCAATTGCCGGGAATTGGTGTTACAATACACCTAAATTAGAACTTGTTGACAAAGGAGTGGGCGTGAGCCCACTCTTATTTGTTGCATGGAAAGGCAGGTGGGAAAATGAGCAGACGGGAAGAGTATGAAAAGCGCGCAGAGGAACTTCTGGCACCGATCGTAGAACTTAACGGCTTTGAACTGGTTGATGTAGAATATGTAAAGGAAGCAGGCAACTGGTATCTGAGAGGATACATTGACAAACCAGGCGGAATTACAGTAAATGACTGTGAGACAGTCAGCAGAGCTTTCAGTGACAAACTGGATGAGAATGATTTTATTGAAGACAGTTATATCATGGAGATCAGTTCACCGGGACTGGACAGACCGCTGAAGAAAGACAAAGACTTTGAGAGAAACATGGGAAAACTGGTGGAAATCCGTACCTATCGGCCAATCGAGAAGCAAAAAGAGTTCTGCGGGATTTTGACCGCATATGATAGTAACAGTGTGACAATCGATGAGGATGGAACCGAGCGTGTTTTTGATAAGAAAGACACAGCCCTGATACGCCTCGCAATAGAGTTTTAGTTAATTCGGGAGGATAAGAAAAAAATGAGCAGAGAGTTAAAGGAGGCACTGGATATCCTTGAAAAGGAAAAGAGTATCAGCAAAGATACTCTGCTTGAGGCAATTGAGCAGTCTCTGATCCAGGCCTGCAAGAACCATTTTGGAAAAGCTGACAATGTACATGTAACTATTGATCCGGAAACCTGCGATTTTTCAGTGTATGCAGACAGAAGTATCGTAGAATACGTAGAGGATCCTGCAATGGAGATTTCTCTGGCAGATGCTTTGAAGATCACATCAAGAGCTGAGATCGGAGGCATGATACAGGTTCCGATCCAGTCTAAGGAATTCGGACGTATTGCGACACAGAATGCAAAGAACGTTATCCTGCAGAAAATCCGTGAGGAAGAACGTAAAGTGCTGTATGATGAATACTATGGAAAAGAAAAAGAAGTAGTAACCGGTATTGTACAGCGTGTGATGGGCAAGAATGTAAGCATCAATCTTGGTAAGGCAGATGCAGTATTAAGTGAGAATGAACAGGTGAAAGGGGAAACCTTCCAGCCGACAGAGAGAATAAAGGTGTATATTCTTGAAGTCAAGGATACCCCGAAGGGACCTCGTATTCTGGTATCCAGAACTCATCCGGGACTTGTGAAACGTCTCTTTGAGTCAGAAGTTGCAGAAGTAAAAGACGGAACTGTTGAAATCAAGAGCATCGCACGTGAGGCCGGTTCCCGTACAAAGATCGCTGTATGGAGCAACGATCCGGATGTAGATGCAGTTGGTGCATGCGTAGGTATGAACGGTGCACGTGTCAATGCAGTAGTTGAGGAACTTCGCGGTGAGAAGATCGATATCATCAACTGGGATGAGAATCCTGCGATCCTGATCGAGAATGCATTGAGCCCTGCAAAGGTTATCGCAGTTATGGCAGATCCTGATGAGAAGACAGCTCTGGTAGTTGTTCCTGATTATCAGCTGTCCCTTGCAATCGGTAAAGAAGGTCAGAATGCACGTCTTGCTGCAAGACTTACAGGATTTAAGATTGACATCAAGAGTGAGACTCAGGCAAAAGAAGCCGGTGACTTCTATGATTATGATGATGACGAGACTGCAGAAGATGCAGCTGAGGCATCAGCAGAGGAAACTTCAGCAGAAGACTCCCTGACAGAAGAAACCGAAGCAGAAGAAGTTTCAGAGGAAGTTCCTGTAGAAGAAGAGCTACAGGCTCAGGAAGCAGGAGAGAATGAAGACGAAGAATAAGATTCCCATGCGCCAGTGTACCGGCTGCAGGGAAATGAAAAGCAAGAAAGAGATGCTCAGAGTTCTTAAGACTACAGAAGATGAGATTGTGCTTGATACTACCGGTAAGAAAAACGGCAGAGGCGCATATCTGTGTCTTTCCAGAGAATGTCTGGATAAAGCGATTAAAAATCATGGACTTGAGCGTTCACTGAAAACTGTGGTTCCGGATGAGGTATACGAACGACTTAAGAAGGAGCTGGAAGATATTGAAAAATAACAGAGTACTGTCGCTGATAGGGCTGGCTACCAAAGCAGGCAAGACCGTAAGCGGAGAATTTTCCACAGAGAAATCTGTAAAGACCGGAAAAGGACTGCTTGTGATCGTTGCTGAGGATGCCTCCGAGAATACAAAGAAGAAATTCAGGAATATGTGCAGTTTTTATGAAGTTCCGATTTTCTTCTTCTCAGATAAAGAGAGCTTAGGCAGAGCAATGGGAAAGGAGTACCGCGCCTGTCTGGCTGTCCAGGATGAGAACTTTGGGAAAGCAATCATGAAGGAGGTATAGCGATTGTCAAAATTAAGAGTACATGAGCTGGCCAGAGAGCTTGGACGACAGAACAGAGAAGTGATCGAGTTTCTGAAATCAAAAGGCGTTGATGTGAGAAGCCATATGAGTATGGTAGATGAGCCTGCGGTTTCGGAAGTAAAGAATAGATTCAGAAAAGACAATAATAACAGGGGAAAGGAGCATATTGCGAAATTGGAGACTCCCAAGACAGAAGAAAAGGTTGTAACAGCAAAATCAGAAGGAGATAAAACTGAAACACCTAAAAAGAAAAAAAATATTATCCGCGTTTTTCATGCACAGAATGCAAGTGACGGAGGAAAAACAAGAAAGAAACCTGTGAAAGCTGAAGGCGAGAGAACAGGTTCACCAAGAAATGCAGAAGGAAGAAATTCCGACAGTTCAAGAACAGACGGTGACAGACCGAGAAAAAATAATAATGACCGCCCAGGTACAGGCAACAGAAGACCGGACGGACAGAACCGTCAGGGAAGACCTCAGGGTGAAGGAAGATCCCAGGGAGATAACCGCCAGGGAGGACGTTTTGGCCAGGGAAGAAACCAGGGCGAAGGAAACCGTCAGGGAAGACCTCAGGGCGAGGGAAGATCCCAGGGAGATAACCGCCAGGGAGGACGTTTCGGACAGGGAAGATCCCAGGGCGATGGTCAGAGTCGTCCGGGCGGAAGATTTCAGGGCGATGGAAATCGTCAGGGAGGACGTTTCGGACAGGGAAGACCACAGGGAGACGGAAACCGTCAGGGAGGAAGACCGCAGGGCAATGGCCAGGGTCGTCCGGACGGAAACAGAAGTGAAGGACGTGACGGACGCTTCGGCGGCAGTCAGGGACGTCAGGGACAGCGCCAGAATACAAGAAAGAATGACGATATGGCATTTGCACCGGAACTGACAAAGACTTCCAAAGACAGCAAGAGAGAAAGAGACAGAGAGAACAAAAACAAGAAAAAAGATTTTGATAAGACACAGAGTGGCGGACGCAGACCAAATCAGGGTGGATTCAATAAGAATTCCAGAATCCCGAAAGCTCTGCAGAAACCGGCTCCGCAGCCAAAACAGGAAGAGAAGAAACCTGAGGTTAAGGAAATCACACTTCCGGAGAAGATGACGATCCGCGAACTGGCAGAAGCTATGAAAATGCAGCCGTCAGTAATTGTGAAAAAGCTCTTTATGCAGGGTATGATGGTTACCGTAAACCATGAGATCGATTTTGAGAAAGCTCAGGAGATTGCTCTGGAATATGATATCATCGCAGAACCGGAAGAGAAGGTAGACGTTATCGAAGAACTCCTCAAAGAGGATGAAGAAGACGAAAAAGATATGGTTTCAAGACCACCTGTAGTCTGTGTTATGGGGCACGTTGACCATGGTAAAACATCTCTTCTGGATGCAATCCGTAAGACAAATGTAACACGTGGAGAAGCCGGCGGTATCACACAGCACATCGGTGCTTCTGTAGTAGAGGTTGGCGGACAGAAGATTACATTCCTGGATACACCTGGACATGAAGCTTTCACAGCTATGCGTATGCGTGGTGCAAACTCCACAGATATTGCAGTTCTGGTTGTAGCAGCTGATGATGGTGTGATGCCTCAGACAGTGGAGGCTATCAGCCATGCGAAGGCGGCAGGCGTTGAGATCATAGTTGCGATCAACAAGATTGATAAGCCAAGTGCTAATATTGAGCGTGTAAAACAGGAACTTTCTGAATATGAACTGATCCCGGAAGACTGGGGCGGAAGTACGATTTTTGTTCCTGTATCCGCACATACAGGAGAGGGAATCGATACTCTTCTTGAGATGATCCTTCTTACAGCCGAGGTATGTGAATTAAAGGCAAATCCGAACCGTTCCGCAAGAGGTCTTGTAATCGAGGCTCAGCTTGATAAAGGTAAAGGTCCGGTTGCCACGATCCTTGTCCAGAAAGGTACTCTTCATGTGGGAGACTTTATTGCAGCAGGAGCATGCAATGGTAAGGTTCGTGCCATGATGGATGATAAGGGACGCAGGATTAAAGAAGCAGGTCCTTCTACTCCTGTAGAAATCCTGGGACTTGGTGATGTGCCGAATGCAGGTGAAATTCTTCTTGCATTTGACAGTGATAAGGAAGCCAAGAACTTTGCAGGTGCATTTGTATCTGAGAACAAGAACCGTCTTCTTGAGGAGACTAAGGGCAAATTATCTCTGGATAATCTCTTTGATCAGATTCAGGCAAGCGATCTGAAGGAACTTCCGCTCATTGTCAAAGCAGATGTACAGGGATCTGTGGAAGCTGTAAAACAGAGTCTGACCAAACTTTCCAACGAAGAAGTGGTTGTAAAGGTGATCCATGGCGGTGTTGGTGCGATCAATGAGTCTGACGTAAGTCTTGCGGCTACATCAAATGCGATCATTATCGGCTTTAATGTCCGTCCGGATGCAACCGCAAAACAGCTTGCTGAGCAGGAAGGTGTAGATCTTCGTCTGTATAGAGTTATTTATCAGGCAATCGAAGATGTAGAAGCTGCCATGAAGGGTATGCTTGATCCTATATTTGAGGAGAAAGTTATCGGTCATGCGGAAGTGCGCCAGCTGTTCAAGGCATCCGGTATTGGTACGATTGCAGGAAGCTATATTCTGGATGGTATCTTCCAGAGAAACTGCAAGGTTCGTATTTCCAGAGAAGGCGAGCAGATATTTGAAGGTGAGCTTGCATCCCTGAAGAGATTCAAAGACGATGTTAAGGAAGTTAAGGCAGGATACGAATGTGGCCTTGTATTTGACGGATTTAACGATGTGAAAGAGGAAGATAAAGTAGAAGCTTATATCATGGTAGAAGTACCGAGATAGTAATGGTTTATAAAGGTAGGGTGCGCGATTCATAGTGTCAGGTACAGTGTGGTGCGCACCTTGACTTGATTGTGGTAATTCAGAAAATAATGTGATCAGGATAGTCGATGATCCGGATTGCTCACAGTATTAGACAGAATTGCCGGCTATATAGGAGTAAAACTTAAAATGAGAAAAAACAGTATTAAGAATACCCGGATCAATGGGGAAGTCCAGAAGGAACTCAGCACCATTATCCGCAACGAGATCAAGGACCCGCGTATTCATCCGATGACTTCTGTCATGGCTGTAGAAGTGGCTCCTGATCTGAAAACCTGCAGAGCATATATCAGTGTGCTGGGTGAAAAAGAAGCAAAGGAAGCGACGATCAAAGGTCTGAACAGTGCAGAAGGCTACATCAGACGCCAGCTGGCGCGTAATTTAAACCTGAGAAATACACCGGAGATCCGTTTTATCCTGGACGAATCTATTGAGTATGGTGTAAATATGTCAAAGCTTATTGATGATGTTACCAAGAAAGACAGCAACTCCCACAGACAGGATGAGGAGCTGGATGAGAATTAAAAGAGGATGAGAACATGGAAAATATTGCGGAAATACTGGAAGGTGTGAAAACAATGGGAATCGGCGGACATATCCGTCCGGATGGTGACTGCGTTGGTTCCTGTATGGCGTTATATTTATATGTAAAAACCTATTATCCGGAAATTCAGGCAGATGTGTACCTGGATAATCCCAAACCTGTTTTCGGACATATTGACTGTATGGATGAGATTAAAACAGAGCTGGACGGTGACAAAGAGTATGACCTTTTTGTTACCTGTGATGTAAGTGCAAGAGACAGACTTGCCATTGCAGGTCCATGCTTTGACACTGCAAAAAGAACAGCATGTATTGATCATCATATCAGTAACTCCGGATTTGCACAGGTGAATCATATCAGGGGAGAGGTAAGCTCTGCCTGTGAAGTTCTCTATGGGCTTTTTGATCCTGAGAAAGTGGTCCGTACCATTGCAGTGCCGATCTATACGGGAATGGTTCATGACACAGGTGTATTTCAGTATTCTTCAACTTCACCGGAGACCATGCGTATTGCCGGGGAACTGATGAAGACAGGATTCAATTTCAGTAAGATCATTGACGAATCTTTCTATCAGAAAACTTATGTGCAGAATCAGGTAATGGGGCGTGTTCTTGCAGAGAGTATCCTGCTTCTGGATGGAAAATGTATTATCGGATATCTTAAAAAAAGAGACATGGAGTTCTATGGTGTGGATGGCAAGGATCTGGATGGTATCGTCAGTCAGCTTCGTCTTACAGCGGGAGTGGAAGTTGCCATGTTTATCTATGAAGTGGAAACTCAGTCTTTCAAAGTTTCCCTGCGTTCCAACGGAAATGTGGATGTAAGCAAGATTGCAGTATATTTTGGCGGCGGCGGTCATATGAGAGCAGCAGGATGTGATCTTCAGGGTTCTGTGTATGATGTGATCAACAATGTGACAGAACAGATCTGCAAACAGTTTCAGGAGCAGGAAGTCTGATGGATGGAGTAATTGTAATCCGTAAGGAAAAAGGATTCACTTCCCATGATGTGGTGGCAAAGCTTCGAGGAATCCTTCATATGAAGAAAATCGGACATACCGGAACTCTTGATCCGGATGCAGAAGGTGTGCTCCCGGTGGCTCTGGGAAAAGCAACCCGTCTGGTGGATATGATCACAGATAAAGAGAAAACCTATGAGGCAGTGATGTGTCTGGGTGTTGTTACGGATACCCAGGATATGAGCGGAACTGTTCTCTCACAGACTACAGAGCTTTCCGTTACAGAAGAAGAGCTTTGCACAGTGGTCAGTTCTTTTGTGGGAGACTATATGCAGGTGCCGCCAATGTATTCAGCACTGAAGGTCAATGGAAAGAAACTTTATGAACTTGCCAGAGAGGGCAAGACTGTGGAGCGTAAACCAAGACCTGTACATTTTTATGAGATAGAAATTCTGGATATCAGTTTTCCGCTGGTGCGTTTTCGTGTGACCTGCAGCAAGGGAACCTATATCCGTACTCTGTGCCACGATATAGGGGAAAAGCTGGGCTGTGGAGCTGCCATGGAAAGTCTTTTGCGGACAAAGGTGGGCAGATTTACACTGGATGATGCCATTACCCTGGCGCAGACAGAAGAGGCAGTGCAGAAAGGAACCATAGAGAGTAAAATCCTCGGTATTGAGGAGATTCTTGCAGAGTATCCAAGGGTATGCTGTACAAAAGAAGGGGACAGACTTCTGGCTAATGGAAATCCTCTTGTACAGGCACTGGTCGATGCACAGGAGAAAAAAGGATGGATCCGTATGTGCAGCAGTGAAGGCAGTTTTGCCGGAGTTTACCAGTGGGACGAGAAAAGAAACAGGTATTTCCCTGTAAAAATGTTTTAGGAGACATGATGGAATATTTAAGGATTGAGAATGATTTTCCCAGAATTTCACACAGTGCGGTAACACTTGGGAAGTTTGACGGCATACACCGCGGACATCAGAAACTGGTTGAGAAAATTATTGAGCAGAAACAGGAAGGTGCACAGGCGGTTGTACTTGCGCTTGGAACTGCCTCAAGAACAATCCTCACAAAGGAAGAGAGATGTCGTATATTGGAAGAAATGGGAGTGGATATACTGTTGGAATGTCCGCTCACAGAGAAAATACGGCACATGAAAGCAGAGAATTTTATAAAAGAAATACTGATAGGAGATCTGCAGGTTTCCTATGTGGCAGTTGGAGAGGATTTCCGTTTTGGCTATGAGCGGAAAGGAACTCCTGCCATGCTCAAAGAGTTCGGAAAGAAGTATGGATTTCATACGGAAGTCCTGCCAAAAGAAATGGACGGACGCCGTAAGATTAGTAGTACCTTTGTCAGAGAAGAACTGAACAGAGGAAATATGGAAAAATTCCGTTTCCTTATGGGAACAGATTTCTCAGTAGAAGGAATCGTTGAACATGGACGTGGAATGGGACATAAATATCTGCTTCCGACCACCAACCTGATCCCTCCGGGAGAGAAACTGATGCCTCCAAACGGGGTTTATATCACAGTATCCCATTTCAGAGACAGAAGTTATCAGGGAATTACCAATGTAGGTCATAAGCCTACTGTTGGCGGAGAGAAGTTTATTGGTGTGGAAACATATCTGTTTGACTGCAATGAAGATCTGTATGGGGAATACTGCAAAGTAGATTTCAAAAAATTCCTCAGACCTGAACAGAAGTTTTCTTCGCTGGAGGCACTGAAGGCACAGTTAGAGAGAGATGCGGGTAAAGGCAGGGAATATTTCAGACAGAAAAAATAGTTTCCTCAATTTAATTTTGTTGGAAGTTTGTAAAAAAAGAGGTTTACACGCCAGAATCAATGTGCTATACTAACCAAGATGAATTTAGCCCATGTTCAGGGACCGGACGCTCCGACCATCTCTTAATGTGTGGCGGTCAATTAATAATAATTATAGAATACAGGAGGAAATCACAATGATTTCAAAAGAAAAGAAAGCAGCGATCATGAAAGAATATGCAAGAACTGAAGGCGATACAGGATCACCGGAAGTACAGGTAGCAGTTCTTACAGCAAGAATTCAGGAACTTACAGAGCATTTACAGAGCAACCATAAAGATCATCACTCCAGACGTGGTCTTCTGAAAATGGTAGGTCAGAGACGTGGACTGTTAGCTTACCTGAAGAAAACAGACATCGAAAGATACCGTGCACTGATTGAAAAATTAGGCTTAAGAAAATAATAGCCTTTTAGTATGCGGAAGGGGGCGGATTTCCATCCGCCTCCCTTTTTATGCAAGTGGAATTGTTGTTTTAATGTGTATGCAATGCGTATTCAGAAACTATGAAACGCAGCAGGAGTTATTTCCGAGACTACTGAAAAGATTATTTTGCAAAATAACTGAAAAAGTAGTTTTTTCAGTTGTTTCGGACTCCTGTTTTAATGTGACATTGTAATACCATGTAAATTTGAAAATTGCCGTCTGATACAGGAATATCTGTCCTGATTGGGGGAAGGCAAAAATTCACAGAAAGATTTGAAAAAATAATAACCAGAATATGAAAAAAGGAGAATGAACATATGTACAAAAGTTATTCCATGGAATTAGCCGGAAGAACCTTGACAGTAGATATTAACCGCGTTGCAAAACAGGCAAACGGTGCAGCATTAATGCACTATGGTGATACTACAGTTTTATCTACAGCAACAGCATCCAAAGAGCCAAGAGAAGGAATTGATTTCTTCCCGTTAAGCGTTGAATACGAAGAGAAGATGTATGCAGTAGGTAAAATCCCCGGAGGATTTAACAAGAGAGAGGGAAAAGCAAGCGAGCATGCAATCCTTACTTCCCGCGTGATCGACAGACCAATGCGTCCTCTGTTTCCGAAGGACTACAGAAACGACGTAACACTGGTAAACATGGTTATGTCTGTTGATCCTGAGTGTAATCCGGAGATTCCGGCTATGCTTGGTTCCTCTATTGCAACCTGCATTTCCGATATTCCTTTTGATGGTCCGTGTGCTACCACACAGGTTGGTCTGATCAATGGTGAATATATCATCAACCCTACCATGGCACAGAAAGATGTATCTGACCTTCAGCTTACAGTAGCTTCCACAAGAGAGAAAGTAATCATGATCGAAGCCGGCGCAAAAGAAGTTCCGGAAGACAAGATGATTGAAGCTATCTATAAAGCTCATGAAGTAAACCAGGAGATCATCAAATTTATCGATAAGATCGTAGAAGAATGCGGAAAACCGAAACACAGCTACGAATCATGTGCAGTTCCAGAAGAACTCTTCGCAGCAATCAAAGAGGTCGTACCTCCGGCAGAAATGGAAGTTGCCGTATTCTCTGACGATAAACAGACAAGAGAAGAAAATATCCGTCAGGTAACAGAGAAACTGAAAGAAGCTTTTGCCGACAAGGAAGAGTGGCTTGCAGTTCTGGGCGAGGCTGTATATCAGTACCAGAAGAAGACTGTCCGCAAGATGATCTTAAAAGACCACAAACGTCCTGATGGTCGTGCCATTACTCAGATCCGTCCTCTGGCAGCAGAGACAGATATTATCCCGAGAGTACATGGTTCTGCTATGTTCACACGTGGACAGACACAAATCTGTACCATCACAACTCTGGCTCCTCTTGCAGAAGCACAGAAGCTTGACGGACTTGACGAATTTGAAACTTCAAAGAGATATATGCATCACTACAATTTCCCGTCCTATTCTGTAGGTGAGACAAAACCATCCAGAGGACCGGGACGTCGTGAGATCGGACATGGTGCACTTGCTGAAAGAGCATTAGTTCCTGTACTTCCAAGCGAAGAGGAATTCCCATATGCGATCCGTACTGTATCTGAGACATTTGAATCCAATGGTTCTACTTCTCAGGCAAGTATCTGTGCATCCACAATGTCTCTGATGGCAGCCGGTGTACCGATCAAAAAACCGGTAGCAGGTATTTCCTGTGGTCTGGTAACAGGCGATACAGATGATGATTACATCGTTCTGACAGATATCCAGGGACTTGAAGACTTCTTCGGAGATATGGACTTCAAGGTAGCCGGAACTCATGACGGTATCACAGCAATCCAGATGGATATAAAGATCCATGGACTGACAAGACCGATCGTAGAAGAAGCAATCAGACGTACAAAAGAAGCAAGAGAATATATCCTGACAGAAGTTATGGAGAAATGCATCGCAGCTCCCCGTACAGCTGTAGGCGAATATGCTCCGAAGATCATCCAGATCCAGATCGATCCTCAGAAGATCGGTGATGTTGTAGGTCAGAGAGGAAAGACTATCAATACGATCATCGAGCGTACAGGTGTTAAGATCGATATCACAGACGAAGGTGCGGTATCTATCTGTGGAGTTGATCAGAAGAGCATGGATGAGGCAGCTAACATGGTTAAGATCATTGCAACTGATTTTGAAGCAGGACAGATCTTTACAGGTAAAGTTGTCAGCATCAAAGAATTTGGTGCATTCGTTGAATTTGCACCGGGTAAAGAGGGAATGGTACACATTTCCAAGATCTGTAAAGAAAGAATCAATCGTGTTGAGGATGTTCTCACACTTGGTGATAAAGTTAAGGTTGTCTGCCTTGGCAAAGACAAGATGGGAAGAATCAGCTTCAGCATGAAGGACGTACCGGAAGAAGCGTAAAAATTATGAGATATCACAATATTACCAAGGACGATATGCTTAATGGCGATGGACTTCGTGTAGTGCTCTGGGTGGCAGGATGCAATCACTGCTGTCCGGAGTGCCAGAATCCTGTCACCTGGGATCCAAACGGCGGACTGCCTTTCGGTGAGGCAGAACGCAAGGAGATTTTTGCGGAACTGGATAAGGATTATGTGAGCGGAATTACCTTTTCAGGTGGAGATCCACTGCACCCGGCAAATATCACTGAGGTAACAGCCTTTGCGAAGGAGATCAGAAAGAGATATCCTGGTAAAACAATCTGGCTTTATACAGGTTTCCTCTGGGAGGAGATCTGCAAAGAAGAGATTGTGCGTTATCTGGATGTCTGCGTAGACGGTGAATTTGAGGTGGACAAGAAAGAACTTTCCCTGAAATGGAAAGGCTCCAGCAATCAGAGAGTGATCGATGTTCCCAAAACTCTGCATGAAGGAAAAGTCGTATTGCATAAATAAGAAATATACAGGCAGTTCAAGTATGCGTCAGGTGTACCTGAACTGCTTTTTTACTGAATCAGTCAGTGATGATCACAAATATTGTTACTGTTCACTTCGTTCACAGTAACGTAGCCAAAATTCATTCCAGATTGCCTGCGGCAATGGAATTTTGGCTTGTATGTCTCGGGATTTTGGCATATTCATGCCAAAACACCTCGCGGGATAGTGGTGTGTGAACAGTAACCAAATATTCAGCTATGAGTGTACTGCGAAGCAGGAGTGTCAGCTTTGCATGACCAGACAGGAGGAAAACAGATGAAACGAATCGCAAAATTTCATAAAGTAAGCAAAGAACGCTTCACAGCAGACTGGATCGATACCTTCGCACAGTCTCAGGAAGAAGCAGAGAAAGTATACGAGGCTATCCGTCTGCCGAAGAGAGCGACAGCAGGAAGTGCCGGCTATGACTTTTTCGCACCGGCAGAATTTACTCTGAAACCAGGCGAAACAGTAAAGATCCCGACAGGAATCCGGGTGGAAATGCAGCCGGAATGGGTGCTGAAATGTTATCCGAGAAGCGGACTGGGATTTAAATACCGTCTTCAGCTTAACAACACAGTTGGTATCATTGACAGTGATTATTTCTATTCAGATAACGAAGGCCACATTTTTTCAAAGATCACAAATGATTCCAATGAAAACAAAACTCTTACAATCCCGGCAGATACAGGATTCATGCAGGGAATCTTTGTAGAGTACGGAATCACGGTAGATGATGATGCTACAGAAATCCGCAATGGTGGATTTGGAAGTACTACTGCGAAATAGTGGGTAAAAGTAATGTAATGTTCTGGCGGAGCATATTTCACAAAGTTTATAGATGAAATCAGAGCCAGAATGTAAAAAAAGTAGAACATAGGGAAGAATCTGAGATTTTTACTTTACGTTCTGCTTTTTCTTTGTTATAATATTTTGAGATTCAAAATATTTGCAATACATACAATTTAAACGAATCAAGTAAGGCCCTGCTTCAATTGCGAAAAACAATAGGCAGTGGGTGGGGTCGTATATTCGCAGTATATCAGAAGCAGCTTTAATAGAAAATATCAGGCAAAAGAATAAATTCAGGGAGAAAAGTTATGATCATCGAGCCAAAAGTAAGAGAATATATCTGCACAACCGCACATCCGCAGGGATGTGCAGAGAGCGTGCGCAATCAGGCAGATTACGCCTGTAAACAGGGAACGGTAAACGGAACAAAAAAAGCACTGATCATCGGATGTTCTACAGGATACGGTCTGGCATCCCGTATCTGTGCACTGGAAAACTGTGGTGCCGATACTCTTGGAATCATGTTTGAACGTCAGGCAAATGGCAGAAGGACAGCTACACCCGGGTGGTATAATACAGCAGAGTTTCACAGACTGGCTTCCGGGAAAGGTGTTTATGCAAAGACCATTAACGGAGATGCTTTTTCAAAGGAAATCAAGGAGAAGGCGATTGAACTGATCAAAAAAGATCTTGGAAAAGTGGACCTGGTAGTCTACAGCCTGGCAGCACCGAGACGTACAGATGCAGAAGGAAAGACATGGTCTTCCTGTCTGAAAACTACAGATGAGCCATTTACAGAGAAGAGTCTGGATCTGAGAAATAATGAGATCACAGAGAAAACAGTGGAACCTGCTACAGAGGAAGAAGTTTTAAGTACTGTAAAGGTTATGGGCGGTGAAGACTGGGCAGACTGGATCGATGCGTTGAAAGCGGCAGATGTACTGACTGAGAATGCAGTGACTGTAGCATATTCCTACATCGGGCCGGAACTGACTTATCCAATCTACTATCATGGAACCATTGGAATTGCCAAACAGCACTTACAGAAAACAATGTCAGAGATTAATCAGGCACATCCGGATGTCCGCGCAGTAATTTCTATAAACAAAGGTCTGGTAACTCAGGCAAGTGCAGCTATTCCGGTTGTACCGCTGTATTTTGCCATTCTCTATAAAGTTATGAAAAAGGCCGGAAATCATGAAAACTGTATTCAGCAGATTGCAAGGCTCTTTACGCAGAAACTCTACACGTCAACAGGCTTCCAGACAGATGAGAATGGTTTCATTCGTATGGATGATTACGAACTGACACCGGAGATTCAGGAAGAAGTAAAAAAATGCTGGAAAGCTGTTACTACAGACACTGCAGAGGAATATTGTGATATTGATGGTTACTGGGAAGATTTCTATCATATGTTTGGATTCCGATATGAAGATATCGACTATACTCAGGATGTGGATGCTGATGTAGAAATTGATGGTATTGTAATGTAAAAGGTTAAAACGCTCTCTTAACAATGACTGTAAACCATATTGGTTCGTAGAAATTAAGAGAGCGTTTTTTATTAATTTATTTAGCTTTATGTGCCGGATCAGCCGGGTATCCGCTGCGAAGTTTCTGCATTCCACGCTGGAGTGCATCTTTGGAGTTTTTCCAGTCAGCATCCTTATTCATGTAATCAAACTTATCCGACAGCCATACCAGATCTTCTTCCATACGCTGGAAGTTTCCATCCATCAGCCTGAACATAGCAGGATAAAACTCAGCTTTTTCTTTATCGTTCAGATACTTATCTGCGCCGTCGCACAGAATCCCGAAGTGATGCAGACAGAAGCCTTTACTGTGCAGAATTTTACTCTTAAATTCATTATCCTGCCGATACAGCCAGAAAAAAGTTTCCACATACCGTTTAAATGTATCCTCAATATTCTGACAGATAAAACAACTCAATGACAGAACTTCGGCTGAACGTTCGAATAAACGTGAGAAAACAGACTTTCAATTAGAAAGTGGCAGACACCGCCCAACTAAGATTTGGTACTGCCGCCTGTATCACATCCTCATGCTTCTGCATTTGGATGCTTGGAATTTGCCATTTGAATTCCTCCTAGAAAAGTTAATTTTAAATGCGGCATAATCCTTTGATTATTATATACCATTTTTCAGACATAGTGACAGTTATCTCTATTTTCCGTGTTCTTTTTTGAATCTTATTTACTTTTCAACGTACACATCTCGGCCATTGCCGGTAATAATCACTCAGGATTCCGAGAGAGTATGATAGATGAGCCGCTACCTCACGATAAGGATCTATATGAAAAGGACCGAAGCCCCTACAGTTCATGATTATCCACGACAAGCATATTCTGTTCCCGCCACCTATGAAGTAGGTAGACAACAGTTTCTCAGCTTTTGGACAGGCTTTTCCCAATTTCTATGATCTGCTCATAGCACTGCCTGAAAAACATCCGATATCCTTCACAGAAATAGTTTTTATAAAACCCAGTATCAGGTTGAAAATCCCGATTGCGCTGGCAACCTCCCCGGCAGAGCCGGAAATACTTACAGAAGCGGCACTCTTCATCCAATTTCCGGGATTGCTCGATGAACTGAATCTCGCTCCTTCTCTGGTTAATGTCATCCAGGCGATCTGTGTTAAAATTTCCTAAACGGTACTCATCCATCATATAAAAATCGCATGGATACACACTTCCGTCTGCTTCTACCACATTCTGGATTCCACAGACTCCTCTCTGTTCACAGGATTCCGCCATGTATCCTGCCGCAAGACCGACATAATTTTCAAACTGCCGGATAAAAGGCTGCTTTCCGCGCCTCAAATCCTTGTACCACAGCCGGAATAAATCTGTCAGAAACTGTCCATATACTTCTGGTGAAAGGGAATACGGGTTTTTCCCATGTTCTTCTCCAAAGGGATCCAGACAGGCAATATATTGTTGATAATACCATCCCCTCCTTTGATAAGTGCCATATATTTCCCGAATATTCTCCGCGATTTTTGGCGTGACAACGGTTAAGATATTATAATCCACCCCATACTCATCCAACAGCATTGCCGTCTGATTGACACGGGCAAAGGTGCCGCTCCCAGAATGTGTGTGCCGCATAGAGTTATGGATTTCTTCCGTTCCGTCCACCGACAGACCAATCAGGAAATGATTTTCTTTGAAAAACTGGCACCATTCTTCTGTAATTGCATAGCCATTGGTCTGAAACGCATTCTGCACCCGTACATGATTTCTGTTGTATTGGTTCTGAAATTCAATTACTTTTTTAAAAAAACCAACTCCGCGCAGGGTTGGCTCACCGCCTTGATAAGTGTAGCTTATCATGCCCTCTGCATGCAACATTGTTTTCCGTATTATGTTTTTCAGCGTTTTCTCACTCATGTACCCGAAAGATTCTTGTGTACGTTTCTGTGCTTCATCACAGTAGAAACAATAGTCACAAGACATGTTACACATGCTGGAAGATGGTTTCAGTAAAACACTTATTGCCGGCATTTTATCTCTCCTTTATCTATAATTACTTAGGTGTTTTATAAACACCATCAACCCTTTGATTTTATTGGGCTTTCTCACTTGATTTATATAAATTTTCTCTCCTCCAGTGGTAAAATATAGGTAATGACACCAATATATTTGCACACCAGAGAGGAGAAAAATTATGGCTACTAAATACCACCAGATTTCTTTAAGCGACATTTTTTCAGACTGTCAAAACTCATTCATTGATGAGTCCCCTTCTTTCTTTTCACTTCTGTCGGAACACTTCGACTTAAATGAATTTATTCCTCCAGAATTCCCTACAGCTTTTTATCTTTCTATCGGTCGAAAACGTTTGTATCCATTACAGGGGTTTCTTATCGCTTTCATTCTTCAAAAGATTTTTTCCATCCCTACGGATTCCCTGCTTTTGCTTTTTTTGCATCTCAGCAAAGAATTAAAAGAGTTCTGGGGTTTCACTAAGGTTCAGGATGCTTCTTTGATGTCTTGCTTTAAGCATGATTTTGAGCCTTACATTGAACTTATGTTTCAACGCATGGCTGATTACACCGAACCCATTTGTCAGCTGATCGATTCTTCTCTTTCTCAGATGCTCACTTTGATACATCTGGGATTGAACTTTATGTTACCCAAAATAATCCCAAGACTCTCAATGCTTTGATCAAGAAGCTTAAAGTATTCTATAAAGACAAGCCTGACATCGATCCTTATAAGATGGCTTACGGACTAATACCTTCACAGGCTGTTTCCTGCACTGATGCCAAACAGATGTATATCAATGGACATTTCTGTTATGCCGATAAATTTGCCATTCTTACAAACGGTTTAGGAATCGTAAGGCACATCTCTTTTATTGATGACAATGACTTTAAAGCTTCTCGCCCTGAACTTAATGCATAAAAGAAAACAGATTCTCCTGATGAAAATAAATCAGTCGGGGATGCTTCAGCTCTTGTTTCTGTTCTCAGCGACTACTTTTCACTCCATCCTGATTTTCATCCGGATACTTTTCTGGGTGATTCTGCTTTCAATGCTGCCGAACTATATGGAAAGTTATTCCATGACTTTCATTTTTCCCGGACTCTGATTCCTTATGACCTCAGAAATGAAAGTTCCCTTAAAAAGTTGGGTACAATGCTTATGGCTATCCAACCTGCCTCAATGACCCTTCTCTTTCCATGAAATACTGTGGAATTACAAAGGAAAAAGGACGGACTCACCGTATCAAATGGATCTGTCCCAAAATGAACTACCATAAAGGCTGGATCTGTGATTGCGATAAACCTTGCAGCTCTGCCAAAAGGGGCAGGACAATTTACACCTACGAAAATATGGATTTACGAATATTTCCCGGAGTCCAACGTGATTCTGATGAATGGAATGATACTTATAAAGTAAGGACCATTGTAGAACGAGCTATCAATCATTTCAAAATCAATATGTGTATTGCCGGAAGAAAAACCAGAAGTCATATCTCCACAAAAGCTGACGTTTTTCTCGCTGGTATTGCCAGCCAGTTAACCGTAATTGTTGCATATGCAATAAATTGTCCACAATACATTCGAAGCTTGAAACCTTTAGTTGCCTGAAAAAATATTCAATTGTCATAATTCTTATTTGGGCTTATTAAAGTACGTACGCCCAAAATCTGATGTTCTATGTCAATTCAGAAACAATTCTGAATATTAACCTTTTTTCTCTCCTTATATAGGGGATAGTTGTCCACAATAATTAATAAAATCATTTATATAACCCGTCTTTCTGCGAAAGACACCAATGCGTCATGAAACAG
>SAMEA3387459__coassemble_2102_pt1 | contig 55090 bp, 49 predicted proteins | sample SAMEA3387459__metabat2_low_PE_021 | metagenome-assembled genome bin SAMEA3387459 (sample SAMEA3387459) | Felis catus | biome: Faeces | place: United Kingdom | collected 2012 | reverse complement strand
AAAAATACAGGCTTTTGAAGAACTGGCTTGCTTTGAGTTTCACGGATTCAGGTTTATATTTAAACATTCTTTAGGCACTAATGTTTTTCCAATCTCCTACTCTGCTTGCTTCAGCAACAAATCAAATTCATGAAGTGCTTTCCGCTTATAGCAGTAAAAGTCATTTTCAGTGCATGGAAGCTCACATAAATCGCTATTTTTGAATATCTGGCGGTATCCTACATTTTCTGTAAAACTTTTCACCAGATGCGAAGCAAGAAAGTCATTTGCTCTGTTGCATGCTTCAAGCACTAAAGAATAATACTGTTTGTCTTTTACCATTTCTTTGAGTTCTGCTGCCCGTCCCGGTGTAATTCCATAATCTTTCAATTTCGCTTTTATGATGTTCATTGGTATAGAGTCCTCCTGTTCTATTGTGGTATAATAGTTATCAGAAAGACTCACCCCTTTATATGGTCCTGCGTCAGTTACTTTGACTGATACAGGACTTTTGCTTTGCGCTCCAGATCTGACGCAACATTACACAAGATATCCCGGCACAACTGGCAATTATACTGTAATTCTATTTCGTGAAGATCATCTATTAACTTTGACCAGTATGTATCATCCTGCGGATTCCCCGGCGGGTAGTGTTCCCTGTATGCCCGCCAGGCAGCAGTGAATATGTCATAAATCGGCTTTAATTCCTTTGTGTTATCCACTTTACTCCTCCGGCATGATATAAACTTTTTCTCCTGCTGCATACTTTTGAAACATATCATTCAACACTTCTTTCGCGCGTTCTGGACTTGCATATTCCGCAATACCAAAATCACCCTCACAAATACGGTTCTTACTTACATAACTGATATACGTCATTTTAAAATTTAAAACTCGTGTTTTATCCTGTGTCATAATTTTCATAATTATTGTCCTTTCTGGCGGATTACCGCCTATAATTATCGTTTCCCCTATGATTAAGTTACTCCTCTGTATATTTCACTAATTCAGCTCCAAACAAAACTGAATCAACATATATTTTTACAACGTTTCCTGCTTTATTTACAAGCTTCATAGTTACATTCAGCCCCCTTGAATCTGATTTCACTTCATCTACTGTAAATCCTTTCAAACTTTCTAAATCAGCTACTGAATATACTGACTGTTTCTTTAATTTTTTTGACATATATTTTTCCCTTTCCGGCGGTAAACCGCCTATAAAATTCGTAGCTACCAAAGCTACAAAAACAACAGCTACAATCTTCCCAAAGAGTTTAAAGTTATATATATACTCTTTTATACCTATATTCTTATATTTATATAATTCTTTTGATATAATGTAGTGTGCTGTATCGTTGATATTTAACATTATTACTGCATCTTATTCAGATGCAGTAATAATGTTAAATATCAACGATACAGCACAGTAGTCTTTGTAGTTATTGTAGAAAGCCTTGCAAATACTGGGTTTAAGCAAGCTACAATCTAACTACAAAGTCAGCTACATTCTTCATTAAGTTCTCAATCAAATGGTATTTCCATCTGTTCTTGCCGTGATGTTGGAACAAACTCAGAAAAGTTTGTAGCCTTTTCATTCTCAGTTTGTAGCACCGTTTTTTGAAATCCGCGCTGTTTACCATATCCTTCAAAATTACGAGGGCTTTTCAGTTTTTTCCATCCTGGTACTTTAGCAATAATATCATTAATCTCTGTGATCTGATATTTTCTAGGCGATACGTTTTCCCCTAACGCTTTTTCCCATATTTCCCTAGCACATACCTGTGTTTTACCTTCCAGGTATTCCTGAATAATCCCCCGCTTGCCATCATCCGCCATATTCGCCTCTTGAAGTTCCTTTGCCTCTTGCATATATGCTTCTGGAAGTATCAGCTGTGGCTTCTCATTTTTCCAAATATGTACAGCCTCAGCCCAAGCCAGCTTGATTGTATCCATGATTTCTGGCACAAAAAGACTTTTTGATGGTTTCTTAACGCCTGTCTGGACAATTAGGAAACGCCTATTTCCCGTTTCATCCTGTAGGAAATCATCTTTATTGGTAGTTCCGGCGAATACACACTGTCTGTAAAATGTGTCTGCCCGCCGCTCATAAGGAATCCTGTATTTATCCTGCGTTGCGGTCAAAAACCTTTTTACACTCTCAACGCCTCCAGCCGTCCGAGCCAGTGATTTTAATTCAGCGAGCTCAATTATCCATGAACCTGTAAGAGACTGCACTGCCTTATCTGAATCCAGACTGTCTAAGGAATCATTGAACCATGAATCGTCCAAAGCCATCAATTTCAGAAATGTGCTCTTGCCAATGCCCTGCGAACCCTGTAATATGATTGTATAATCAAATTTGCTTCCGGGCTTATACACTCTTGAAACAGCTCCTAGCATCCATAAGCGCATTACCTGGTATGTATAATCAGAATCCTCTGCTCCAAGATATTCCGGCAGCAGGCTTCTTATATGCTCTTTTCCATCCCATGTAAGGGAATCCAGTAATTCTCTTACTGGGTGGAATTTATTCCGCATAGAAACATTTTTCAATGCATCTGCAAAGTCCTGCCGGCTTTTAAGCCCATAATCAGCCTGTATCAGTGAAAACAGTGCTGAATCATCATGACTGCTCCATGCTCTGCAATTATTCTCATTTTCCCATGGCACACTACCATATAGGTAAGGTTGTTGTGCAAACTCATTAAGGCGGATTTTCCCGGCGAAACGGCTGTCTTTATCCATAACGATTTCAAAATTATGTACAAGCTGTTTTACGCTTTTTACATTTCCATCTTCATCATAGTTGCAGTCGAGAAATTTAAAGACTAATGCCGGACCTCCAACTACTTCGTCCTTGCTTTTTTGTGTTACAGTTCGTTTTTTACCTGTATCCTGCTTCTGATCTTGCTGAACATCTGTGCAAATACTCTCTGTATCATCAACATTCCTTATTAAATTTTCAAATTCTTCAACAGTATGTCCCTCTTCAAAATAATCAGTTATATCTGCTTTTGGCACCTCTGGCATTGGTTTTATAATGCTTACATTATTAGCAATTAACTGCAAATCCTGCATAACCTGATAGGCTAATTGTTCTCCTGGCTTATCATTATCAGCTAAAATAATCACATTTGCTTGTCTTACAATTTCAGAAACACCCTTTTTCCAATCTCCTGAACCACCACAAGTAAATACTGTATATCCCCTTTTCATCAGAGTATTTACATCTTTTTCGCCTTCCACATAAAAGATTGTTTCCTGATGATCTATTGCTTTCTGAATCGCAAAAACAGAGCTACCATAAATGGCCAGAATATCTTTCGCTTTTTTACCTTGCAAACCAAGAATAAAACGATCACCATTAAACCTACCGTAAATTAACTTCTTTTTCCCTGCTTTATCCTGCAATCGGACCTTAGTATAGGCATAAACTGCTTTTCCACTTTGGTCAGTCAAGAAATAATCATAATGCTCTATATATTTAGCATTAAATTTTCGTTCCAGATATGCTATCCAAGCTTCTTTAACAGTATTTTTCCCTATTGGCGAATCCTTAATATTAAAAGCGAATTTAAGTTCTGCTATCGCTTCTTTAAGCGTGTAACCTCTCGCATGAATCATTAAATCAAAAATATCTCCGTCAACATTTCTTCCGAAATCATGGAATCGGTTGTCCTTATATAACTGAATGCTTGCAGTTCTTTCACCCGGAAACTTACGTTTTCCATATTCTTCTACCAAACCCAAGTAATCTGCTACAGCACTGATAGATACCAAGTCCTTTATCTCTTGAAGATTGCTCAACAGTCATCACTCTCCAATTCTTTTAATAAATCCCTTGCACTTTCCAGAGCTTTCAATGTATTTTCACCTCTATTCTCTAAAGTACGAATAAACTTTCGGATTTCCATCGTGTCTCCTGCTGCAGGAAGATAATATCCTCCAGGCGGAGTTGTGTTTGATAATATGACTTTGCCAGCCTTGCGTTCTGCTTCGATCTGTTTTTGAAGCATCCGAACACTGGAAAAATGGCATTTCACAGTAAGGTACTCTGGCGTTAATGCATTTTTTTTACCTGGCAGCAGATGTTCATATACTCCCATAGAATCACCGCCTTATTCTGAAATCTCATCCAGATACTTTCTGATTTTTGCTACATTCCAATACACTCTTCTGCCAACACAAAATTTTGCACCTGCTGCCATATCAATCTGCGTTGCTGTCTGTCTTCCTGAATTCAACATTTTCTGCAATCCAGCAGTATCAACACTTAATGCGTCTGAAAATGTACTTGAGTACGATGTTGTTTTTCTCATAAAAATACCTCTTCTTTCTGTCTGATTTCACATTGCCTTATGTGTTTCTTTATGGTATGATTATATCAATATAGGAAAGAAATTGCTATTTCGAAAGAATAAACATTTTTATGATTGATTTGCAATATAAGAAAGAAAAGAGGTAAGTTATGAACTTAAAAGAAACTTTTATAAAAAATCTTTCCGAAATTTCAAACGGAAAGAAACAAAAAGAACTGGCTGAAATTATGGGATGTTCAGAGGGAACTATATCAAAATATTTGAATCCCTTAAAAAAAGACTTTCCAACCGCAGAAATGCTATACAATTTAGCAGAATGCTTCGATGTTTCCATTGATTGGTTACTTGGACGAAATAAAAATTCCAAAGTAAATTCAAAACTTTCTGCAAAAGATATTTGCAAGCTGTTAATATCTATATATGAATCATCTTCTTCCTTTCGTTTTGGTAAACATCATATTACAGAAACTTGCTACTACATTCACGCAGATGAACGTGGAGACATTGATTGCGATCGAGTAAATGAAATTCATATTTACGATACATTATACTTTCCAGAATGGGCACCTGTCGAAGAGTCTTACGAATCTCAATGTATTGCTTCGCAAATAGGTAATCAAATTTCTACAAATGTCGCTATAAACAAATTTATCCATAGATTAATAAATATTTCCAAAATGTTTAAAGAGGGAAATCTCGACCAAGAAATGTACGATAGACTTTTAGAAAGTTATTTGAATGATGTTCCTGACAAGTAATCATATAAAAAGCACCCAATACCTCTCTTGATTCCCCTTAAGTAGCTCCGGTCATTTACCCTGTCTGCTTAAGAAGCATCATGTCATAAGGCATTGAGTGCTTTATTGTGTGTTCGATATTCTGTTTTATATTGGAAAAGCAGCCTCCGGAGAGACTGCCTCTTTAGTGTTTTGACTATTTGTCTTTTATGTCACGTAATTGTGTTACTTTAAAATACTTAAAATTCGGTATCTCCCATATAATATAGCATCATAACATCAACCTCCTTTTGTAGCTATTATACTATCAAATTTAAAAATGTAAAGTTATTTTTCATTTTCTTCACATTTTTTTTGATCATAATATACAGAATAGCCTGCTCCAGGAAATATCCAGCCATTAAAATTTATACTTAATGCATCCGGTAAAGATTGTTCAATTTTATACTTAGCATCTGCTTCTCCTTGTCTATAATAAAATGCCGTATATGCAGATCCTCTCAACTCCCAGTTATTTTTTATTCTTATTCGATGCACTAAATTTCGACATGGTAAGGTAATTTTGTAATTCTGCAATTTATCATACATAGGCACCCAATACTCATATTCTATATGTACATCATTCTTTTTAATCTTTCCTAGATCTTTTTCAATTTTCACTTTATAATCATAGAAATTGGATTCTTCTTGTTTATCTATTCTCTCGATTTTCACGAGGTTTTTAGTCTCTACCTCCTGTCTATTTATTGTCAATTTTTTCAGATTAAAGCTATCTTGTGTATCTTTTAACGCATAAGATTTTGTTTTAAATCTAATTTCATTTTTTTCTCCCTCTTTGTTAATAATACGATAATCTATAGTTGCATTTATACGAATCATTTCTTTCTCTTCATCTGGATATACTGTATATTCAGCCCGATGATAATCATAATATTTTCCCTTAGCTAACTGCAACAGCTGATCTTCATAGCTATATATAGTATCTTTCTTCAGTTCTTCTTTACTCATTGTATTTCCAATAAGATATGATGATATAAGATTTTTGAAATTCACTAAATTTTCTTCTGAATATGCGCTAAATGGAAAATCTTCATTCAATATATTTTTCATAGAATCCTGAAAAAAGTTTTTTAATGTGCTTATTTCTATCAAAAGCGATATTATGCCTGCAACAAGTATTGTTGTCCCAGCATTACTAGCAGTATCCCTTCCCCATGCTTTCCACCATATATACGGATTTTTAAATGGGATATTTGCCAATGCAATAAGACAAATCCCTCCCAACTCAAACAATGCTATCACAGCTATTGAACCAATTCTATAACTTATTCTTCTTTTCTTCATATTCTTCTCCCATATATATTTTCTTTTTATAATACTTCCAATTCTGCTATAACACAATAGATTACAATTCGACATTTTTCGACAAATCAAAGTCATATCTTCGCCCAAAAAAGCCGGAACCACTTACAGCTCCAGCTTTTTTCTTTAATCTTCATAATGACCTCTACAGGTGATGGTCCAAAGAAATCCATTCTCATCTATGTTGTAAGCCAACCAGCTTACATCCTCAGTCCGTCTCATTCAACTCATGTTTCTGTCCATTGCCTGCTGATAACTGAGCAATTCCTCCATCTATCATATCCAGGTATTCTGCATTTTAAACAGTCTTTTCAGACTCTTTCTTCCATCTTGCCTGTACATATTCTTCTACACGTGATACCAACTCTTTTGCTGTCTGGATCTGTTCCTCAGCCTCTTCTCTTGTCGCTATATAGAAATCATCATAATCACTGGCATGACGGATTTCTTCTGATTCAACAATTTTCTTTCCAAGCTTTCTCGGAAAAATCTCCGTTTTTACATAATTCTTATTGAAATTCGCCAGAGCATCTTTATGTCTTTTATACGCATTACCATCCAGCGCATGCACAGCTGATATTGCATGGTAAATCCCATAATATGCCCGGTTATTTGCTCCACGGAATTCTTTAGCTGCCAAAAGGATTTCGGCTGCCTTAATATCACTTTTAGAGGTTTCAATACGATACAGTACCAAATCTTTCTGCGTTCCCTTTTCATTAGGCTGCATCAAACAGTTTCACCCCTTCCTTCTTTACATTCGCATAAAATGGGTATACATCAACCCAGTTCTGGAAATGCTGTTGGCTTTTTGCTATCGGTTTAATATCAAGGTCATGATCCATATTGAAATCAAAAGTTTCTCCTGACAATTCATGGCGATACTGTTTAATATCTATGTCTGACAAGTCCAGGAGAATCATTATATCTATATCAGAATCTGCCTTATAATCTCCCCTTGCATAGGATCCATATAAAATTACTGTCTTTAAATGACTTCCATATATCTTCCGTAATATTTCGGTATACTGATCCAACAATATTTTTATTGTTACCGGCATAATGTTTTCTCCTTTCCTGCTTCGATACTTTTTTCTTTATTATAACCGAACCACCATATCTTTTCTACTGCTTTCTCACACTGTAAATTCATATTTTTTCCGCATTTGTCACAAGATTGTCACAGACTCCTGCCAATATGCCCGGAAAAGCGCGTATTTACGGCATTCTTTTAAAATTAATATCAAGCATTTTCTCTTGACAGCACAAATTTATTTTTTCCGATACACTTCTTAAAAATCTCATCAAAAAAGCCCCGGCATCCATATACTGAACACCAGGGCTCCGATTTCATTTATTTACATGGCAGATGCTACTCTGAGACAATCACAGACTTGGGCGGATCACCTTTGGTCTGCATCCTGCATCTTCGAGAGCTTTAACAATCTCATTCTTATGATCTGTGCCAAAAGCCTCCAATGTGATCTTAAGTTCCACTGCCGCATTTCTGTTCGTGCTTACAAACTGGTTATGATCCAGCTTGATAACATTGCCCTGCGCCCTGGCGATCACGCTTGCCACGCGTACCAGTTCGCCCGGCTTATCCGGAATGAGCACAGATACTGTGAAGATTCTGTCTCTCTGGATCAGACCATGCTGAACAACAGAAGACATGGTAATAACATCCATGTTTCCACCGCTTAAGATAGAAACAATCTTCTTTCCCTTCACATCCAGATGACGAAGCGCTGCCACTGTCAGAAGACCGGAATTCTCTACGATCATCTTATGGTTCTCAACCATGTCAAGGAAAGCAACGATCAGTTCATCATCCTCGATAGTGATGATATCGTCCAGATTCTTCTGGATATACGGGAAGATTTTCTTTCCGGGTGTCTGTACGGCAGTACCGTCAGCAATCGTATTTACGTGCGGAAGAGTCACAACCTCACCCTTCTTCAGAGAAGCCTTCATGCAGGCAGCCCCTGCCGGTTCCACACCAATGACTTTGATATGTGGATTTAACAGCTTCGCAAGTGTGGAAACACCTGTTGCAAGTCCGCCTCCACCGATTGGAACCAAAATATAATCAACAAGCGGAAGCTCCTGAACGATCTCCATTGCAATGGTACCCTGTCCTGTGGCAACTGCCGGATCATCGAAAGGATGGATAAAGGTATATCCCTCTTTCTCAGCAAGTTCCAGTGCATGTGCACATGCCTCATCATATACATCACCATGCAGGATAACCTCTGCACCGTAACTCTTTGTTCTCTCAACCTTGATCAGCGGAGTTGTAGTGGGCATAACGATCACTGCCTTCACACCATATTTATGCGCAGCATAGGCAACACCCTGTGCATGATTTCCGGCGGATGCTGTGATCAGACCTTTATTTCTCTCTTCATCGGAAAGAGTGCTGATCTTATAATAGGCACCACGAACCTTATATGCACCTGTACGCTGCATATTCTCCGGTTTTAAATAAACCTTATTTCCTGTAAGTTCACTGAAATAGCTGCTCTTGATCAGCTTTGTTTCCTGTGTGACCTGTTTTACGATCTCTGATGCCTGTTCAAAACTCTCTAAAGTAAGCATTGTTTTTTCCTCCATTTTGTCCTAAAAGTACTCCCGGAATCTTTTTGTACTTGATTTGACTTCGAAAGTACATCCTAATCTTAAGCGTCCGGGTTTTCTTTATGGTCTACATCAAACAACGCATTTACAAATGCATCTGCATCGAATTTCTGAAGATCGTCAATACTTTCTCCTACGCCAATGTACTTCACCGGAATATCCAATTCAGACTGGATGGCAACTGCAATACCTCCCTTGGCAGTTCCGTCCAGCTTGGTAAGGATAATACCGCTGACATTTGCGACCTCCGCAAATTGTCTCGCCTGTGCAAGGGCATTCTGTCCGGTGGTGCCATCCAGCACTACCAATGTCTCCAGATATGCATCCGGATACTCCCTCTCCAGGATCCTGTAAATCTTGCGGAGTTCTTCCATAAGGTTCTTTTTATTATGAAGACGTCCTGCTGTATCGCAGAGAAGTACGTCTGCATTTCTTGCTTTGGCTGCAGCCACCGCATCATAGATAACAGATGCAGGATCTGCTCCCGCCTGTCCGCCGATGATCTCCACACCTGCACGGTTCGCCCACTCAGTAAGCTGCTCTCCTGCTGCTGCGCGGAAAGTATCGGCTGCTGCAAGGATAACCTTCTTGCCCTGGTCTTTTAATTTTCCTGCAAGCTTTCCTACTGAAGTGGTTTTTCCGACACCATTGACACCGATCACCAAAACTACGGATCTGCGGTTCTCAAATTCATACTCTGTGCTGTCCACACGCATCTGATCTTTGATCTCATTGATCAGAAGCTGTTTACATTCCATCGGTTCCTTAATATGACGTTCGGAAACCTCTTTCTTTAAATTCTCAATAATAGAAGTGGTCGCATTGATCCCGATATCACCCATGATCAGAATCTCTTCCAGCTCTTCATAAAAATCTTCATCAATACTGGAAAAACCACTGAAAATACTGTCAAATCCGGCTACGATATTGTCTCTGGTCTTTGCCAGTCCACTGACTAATCGTTTAAAAAAACCTTTCTTTTCTTCTGCCATGTGAAACTCCTCCTGTTACTGGGTAAGCTGATTCTCCACCAGATCGACGGAAACCAGTGTGGATACCCCTTTTTCCTGCATGGTAATACCATAAAGCCGGTCTGCGGCGTTCATAGTTCCACGTCTATGGGTTATTATAATAAATTGTGTGTTTTTCGTCAACTTCTGTAAATATCCGGCAAATCGCCCAACATTGGAATCGTCCAGCGCTGCCTCGATCTCATCCAGCAGACAGAACGGTGACGGCTTCAGATTCTGGATCGCGAAAAGAAGTGCGATAGCTGTCAGAGCTTTTTCCCCGCCGGAAAGCTGCATCATATTCTGCAGTTTCTTTCCCGGCGGCTGGGAAATGATCTTAATTCCTGCCTCCAGGATATCTGCCTCTTCATCCAGCTCCAGAGTTCCTTTTCCGCCTCCGAACAATTCCTTAAATGCCTTGTCAAATTCCTTCTGGATCTCGCCGAATTTCTCAGAAAACTGTTTCCGCATTCCCTCATCCAGCTCCTGAATGATCTGTTCCAGAGTTTTCTCCGCTGTGACCAGATCCTCATACTGGCCGGACAGAAAGGTATGTCTTTCCAGAAGTTCCTTATAATCCTCAATAGCATTTACATTTACAGGTCCCAGCTTTCTGATATCATCTTTAATCTGAGCTGCCTGTCGCTTCATCTGCGAAAGATCAGTAAGTCCCTCTTTTCTGTAGGAAACGGCATTATTGGGAGTGATCTCATACTCGGACCACATATAGGCAATCCGCTCTTCCCTGTTCTCCTCCAGCTTGTCCATCTGTCCCTGCAGACGGTAACATTCCTTATCCAGAAGTCCGATCTGACCGGACAGATAATCTCTTTTCTCAAAAAAATCTTTATGCTGAGAAGTTCTGCTCTCTTTCTCCTTCTGCAGATTTTTCAGCTGCATCTGTGCCTGTTCTTCATGAAGGACAGACTCTTCCGACTCTTTTTTCAGCTGGGTGATCATCTCCTGCTTCTTTTCCATCTCTTCACTGCTGTGAGCAAGAGACTGATAAATATCCTCTTTCTCAGTCATAAAAGCTGTGATTTCTGCTTTCAGACGGCTCAGGTTTTCCTGGTCAAATTTCTCTTTCTGTTCAAGAGTGGATGACTGAAGACGGATTTCTTCTAACTCCCGGGTGATTTTCTTCTCTTCTTCTTTCCATTCATCCAGTTCTGACTGCTTTGCCTCAATAAAACTCTCCAGTTCTTTCTCATCCTGCTTTGAATTCTCCAGTTCCCTGGCAATCCGGTCATGATCCTGCCGGATTTCCATGACCTGGCGTTTGATCTCTGCCTGATCTCTGTTGATCTGCGCATATCCGCTTCGGATCTCCTCAGCTTTCTTTTCCTGCTGTTTGATATTCATTCTGGCAGTATTCTGTTCTATATATTTCTGACGGAGTTTTTCCTGAAATCCTGCAATGGCATCACGAAGCCTGTTTCTCTGATTTTTATTTTCCTCAACAGCATTCTGCATTTCGGTCAGATTCTGCTTCAGCTGATTTACTTTTGTTTCCAGTTCCTCTATTTCACGCCGTCTTCCAAGCAGATTGCTGTTGTTTCTGAAGGCACCGCCGGTCATGGAACCTCCCGGGTTTAAGGATTCACCCTCTGTTGTGACCATTCTCAGACTGTGTCTGTATTTTTTTCCTATTGCAATGGCATGATCAATGTTATCAACTACCAGCACTCTTCCAAGAAGGAATTTCGTGATCTGCTGATACTGAGAAGCTACGGACACCAGTTCGCTGGCAATCCCCACAACGCCCGGCTCTTTCAGTGCTTCTTTCGGTGTAAACTCACCTCTGGGACTTATGCTGCTCATGGGAAGAAAGGTCGCACGTCCATAACGATTCTTTTTCAGAAATTCGATCATGGTTTTGGCAGTCTGCTCATTATCTGTAACAATATTCTGAATGCTCCCACCAAGAGCTGTCTCGATAGCGATCTCATAATCTTTGTTTACCTGGATCAGATCTGCGACAACACCCTGGATTCCCGGAACACGTTCTTTTTGTTCCATAACTCTCCGGATACTGTTTCCGTATCCATCATAACGCTCCGCGATATTTCTGAGAGAATCCAGCCGGGATGCCTCTCTGTGATAGGCTGTCTGTTCTGCTTCCAGCTTTGTGTTCTGTTCCTTCAGCTTTTCCTGAATCTTCATCACACTCAGATTCAGATGTTCACATTCCTCATTGGCATTTTCAATCTGGGATGTAATCTCATCATACTGTTTCCGGGCTGTAGTCAGAATGGTCTGCTGCTCTTCCTCTTCACTCTTCAGTCTGAGAATACGCTGGCTGATCTCTGCCTTACGGATTTCTGCCTGTTCCATCATTGCATCAAATCTCTGGGCTTTACCCTTGACATTGGCGCGGCTGTTCAGAATTTCAATGATCTCATTTTTGCCATTCTCCACTTCGAGAGTACAGGCTTCCATATTCTCCTGCGCTGTCCTTAATTTCTCTTCTTCCTCAGAAAGTTTCTTACGGACAGCCTTTAACTGTGCATAAATATCCGTTTTTTCTTCTTCAAGTTTCTTCTTTGAATCTGTTCTTACTGAAAGTTCAGCCTCAATAGTCTGGATACGTCCCTTATAATGCTCTTCATTCTGTGCCTCTGCCAGTATCTGCTCATTTAATACATTGATCTGGCCTTCCAGCTGTTGTTTACGGATTGCCTGCTCCTGACCGGAAATGCGAAGTGCATCCATTTTGGAATTTAAATCTTCCAGCTCCTGTTCCAGACGTTCATATTCCACCTTGGTCCGGTCATAGGAATTCTGGGTATCCTTCAGCTGATTCTGCGCAATTATGTTCTTCTCTTCCAGTTCCTTGAGTTCTTTGGCTGCAGCAGCATACTCCATCAGGAACATATTCACATCCAGTTCCTTAAGCGTCTCTCTTTTGGAAAGATAAACTCTTGCTGTCTCTGACTGTTTCTCCAGTGGTTCCAGCTGTCTGGTAAGCTCCGAGAGGATATCTGTCACTCTGACCAGGTTCTGGCGTTCTTCCTCCAGTTTTTTGATCGTGGTATTCTTTCTTCTCTTAAATTTAACAATACCTGCTGCCTCATCAAAAAGCTCTCTTCTCTCTTCCGGTTTACCGCTTAGGATCCTGTCGATCTGTCCCTGTCCGATAATGGAATATCCTTCTTTACCGATACCTGTATCATAAAACATCTCATTGATATCTTTCAGTCTGCAGGCACTTCCGTTGATCTTATATTCACTCTCTCCTGAACGGTAAAGCCTTCTGGTAACCGTAACCTCGTTAAAATCAACCGGAAGCTTATGGTCTGAATTATCCAGTGTGATTGCCACCGATGCATAACCCAGAGGTTTTCTTGTCTCTGTACCGGAGAAAATAACATCCTGCATATTTCCTCCTCGCAGAGACCTGGCACTCTGTTCACCCAGCACCCATCTCACCGCATCACCGACATTGCTCTTTCCACTTCCGTTCGGACCTACAATACCGGTGATCCCGTTATGAAATTCAAAATTGATCTTCTGGGCGAAAGACTTAAATCCCTGTACCTCTATATTCTTTAAATACATAATTCTCCTGTTTATTTTCTGAGTACACGAATCGCCTGGTATGCTGCGGCCTGTTCTGCTGCTTTCTTTGTATGACCGCTTCCCTGTCCCATCACTTTTCCGTTTACTCTTGCCTCCACAGTAAAGTTTTTGTTATGATCCGGACCTTCTTCTTTTGTCAGAATATATTCCACCGGCTGTGTTCCGTTTTCCTGCACGATTTCCTGCAGGATGGTCTTGCTATCATAAAAGAGCTGTTTGTGTTCAATATCATTCAGGACAAAATTCAGCACAAACTCCTTTGCATTAGCAAAACCACCATCCAGATAGATAGCTCCCAGTAAAGCCTCTGTTGCATCAGAGACGATAGAATCCCTGTTTCTTCCGCCTGTCATATCCTCGCCCTTTCCAAGCAACAGAAACTGCGGCAGTCCGAATTCTCTTGCACAATAGGCAAGGCTTGGCTCACACACCAGGCTGGCTCTCTTTTTTGTCAGCTCTCCCTCCGGTATCTGGGTAAATCTTGCATACAGATAATCACTGCTGATCAGCTCCAGCACAGCATCTCCCAGAAACTCCAGTCTCTCATTGCTGCCCAGCTTCCCCAGCTTCTTCTCATTTGCATAGGAACTGTGAGTCAGTGCCTGTGTAAGATAATGTTTATTTTTAAAATGATATCCTATGATTTCTTCTAATTCTTCTGTCTTTCTATTCATTCCTCTAACCCTCTCCATATGCGCAGGGCTGTCATCTGACAACCCTGCGACATCATTTTTTGCAACTGCTCAGTGCGCCTGTATTATGCTCCTGTCAAATTTCAGACTGCCGGACAGTTACATTTTTATTTAATTGTCCGAATGGCTTCAACAGCATCACCGACTGTCTGAATCTGTTCGACAGATTCATTATCCAGCTCAATGTCATACTCCTCTTCAATCCCCATAACAATCTGAAAAATATCAAGAGAGTCTGCACCAAGATCATCTACAAATGTAGTGTCTTCTGTGATCGAATCTGCATCAATATTCAGAACCTCTGCTATGATAGCTTTTATTTTCTCCAGTTCCATCTTCAACCCTCCTTCCTGTTTCTGTTCCTGTCCTGCTCTATTCTGCTCCGGACTTCAGTACTTCCTGATCCTCCAGGATACGCTCTGCGATCTTCTCGTTGATCTTCTCCTGTTTAAACTGTACACACTGGAAAATACCATGTTTGATCTCAATGGCTTTGGCACTTCCATGCGTCTTTACCACAAGTCCTTTAAGCCCCAGAAGCGGTGCTCCGCCATATTCCGTTGCATCAAAGGATTTCAGAGTTTCTTTCAGTGCAGGCTTTACCAGAAGTGCACCGATCTTACTTCTTGTGCTGGTCATCATTCCTTCTTTGATCTTCTGGACCAGGGCAGAACCAACTCCCTCATATAATTTAAGGATCACATTTCCCACAAATGCTTCGCATACGACCACATCCGCATATCCTGCCGGGATATCTCTGGCTTCTATACTTCCGATGAAATTAATGCTTTTGCATTCTTTCAGAAGGGGGAAAGTTTCTTTTACAAGTGCATTTCCCTTCTCCTCTTCCGCCCCGTTATTTACAATGGCAACTTTTGGATTTTTAATACCGACTACGTTCTCCATATAAATAGAGCCCATCTTCGCAAACTGCACCAGATGCGATGGACGTGCATCCACATTGGCACCACAGTCGATCAGAAGGGAAACACCCTTCGTGGTAGGGATCAACGGTGCAAGAGGCGGCCTCTCCACACCTTTACTTCTGCCTACCAGTACCTGTCCGCCAACAAGAACAGCTCCTGTACTTCCTGATGAAACAAAGGCATCTGCCTCCTGTTTCTTAACCATATTCAAACCTACTACGATTGATGAATCTTTTTTCTTACGGATCGCAAAAACAGGGGGTTCTGCTGTCTCGATCACCTGGGATGCATTGACAACCTGGATCTGGTTCTTCGGATATCCGGAATATTTCGCCAGTTCCTTATCTATCACTTCCTGTTTTCCTGTAAGAATTACTTTTATGTCCTGTCTCTCTGTTACAGCTTCCACTGCAGCTCTGACAGGTTCTGCCGGGGCATTATCCCCGCCCATTGCGTCCACTACAACTCTGACCTGTTCTTCCATATTTTTATATCTCCTGTTCACTTACTGTTCACTCACAGATGTCAGAATCAAAAGATATTTTCTGTTACTGACCCGGCATCCGCAAATTGCCCCGCTGCAAAGCAGCTCCTGCAATCTTCCATAATCTGTATCATACTAAAGAACCCTCTGCAAAGTCAATAGCATCTGAAAAAAATCATTTTTCACTTTTTTGTGCCTCGATTCGCTCCGCCAGATCATTCAGATAAACCCACCTGTCCATCTTCTCATCCAGATCTGCCTGTGCCTTCTCCTTCTGCTCCATGATCTCACGAAGCTTCACAGAATTGGTGGCATTGGCCTCCATATCCTTATCCAGCTTCTCCAGCAGTTCCTCCAGCGCTGCAATATCATCATCAATAGTTTCAAATTCCCTCTGCTCTTTATAGGTAAATTTCAGCTTCTGGGGACGATTCTGCTTCCAGTCTGCCTGAGCCGATTTCTTCTTTTCCGCACCAACTGCAGTGCTCTGTCCTTCAGATACTGCCCCGCCTTTTCTCGCCAGCGCCTCTGTATAATCCGTATATCCGCCCTCATACTGGGTCAGATGTCCATTCCCCTCAAAAGCAAAAATCCTGTCCACAATATTATCCAGAAAATACCTGTCATGAGACACTGCGATCACAATCCCTGCAAAAGAATCCAGATAATCCTCCAGAATGGTCAGTGTAGGAATATCCAGATCATTACTTGGCTCATCCAGAAGAAGCACATTCGGCGCCTCCATCAGAACCTTCAGCAGATACAGACGCCTCTTCTCACCACCTGACAATTTGGCAATGGGTGCATACTGCATGGCAGAATCAAAGAGAAACCTCTCCAGCATCATTGTTGCGGAAATCTTCCCGTCTCTGGTCGGAATATACTCTGCCACGTCACGGATATAATCGATCACACGCTGATTGGTATCCATATCCGGCACTTCCTGTGCAAAATACCCTATGCGAATGGTTTCTCCAATTTCCACTTCTCCTGCATCCGGCTGTATCATCCCATCAATAATCTTGATGAGTGTTGACTTTCCGCATCCATTAGGACCAATAATCCCAAGACGCTGATTGCGCAGCACAATATAATTAAAATCATCCAGGATCTTCTTCTCACCAAAACTCTTGCTGATATGGTGAAGTTCGATCGTCTTCTTTCCCATACGTGTCTCAACAGAATCCAGTTCCACATTCGCATCACGCACCGGAGCCTTTCCATTCTTCAGTGCCTCCAGGCGTTCCAGACGTGCCCGCTGCTTGGTACTTCTGGCTCTGCATCCACGCTTTGCCCACTCCAGTTCCATGCGGAGTACGCTCTGTCTCTTCCTCTCACTGGCAAGTTCCATCTCCTCACGCTCTGCCTTCAGTTCCAGAAACTTCGAGTAATTAGCCTCATAAGCATAAAGGCTGCCATGGGAAATCTCCAGAATCTTATTGGTAACCCTGTCAAGGAAATATCTGTCATGAGTAACCATGATCACAACGCCCTTAAAACTTCTCAGAAAGTCTTCCAGCCAGGTCACCATCTCATTATCCAGATGGTTGGTAGGCTCGTCCAGAAGCAGCACATCACAGGGATTCACCAGAGTCCTTGCCAGTGCCACCCTCTTCTTCTGTCCCCCGGATAAATAATCGATCTTCTCCTCATGGTCTGTAATTCCCAGCTTATTCAGAACATTCCTTGCCTCGCTCTCAGTACTCCAGTCCTTCTGCCACTTTCCTTCTGCCACATAATCCAGGACAGAAGCTCCCTGCGGAAACTCTGGCATCTGCGGAAGATACGTGATCCTCAGGCCATTTTGAGTGATCACCTGCCCCTCATCCGGCTCCTCCAGACCGCCGATGATCTTCAGAATCGTAGACTTCCCGGTCCCATTAATCCCGATGATCCCAATCTTATCTCCCTGATGCACCCCGTAGGAAACATCATCCAGCACCACCTTCTCACCAAACACCTTAGAAACATGCTCTATATTCAGAATATTCATAAATTCAAACCTCTCTCGTAATTTTCGCTTCCTGTCTGTTTCTGCTCATCTGTAACAATTCCACAAAAACTATAGAATTCGCTCCTCATTATACCATCTTCCCAGACATTCTAAAACCCCCGGCACAGAAAAAACACTCCCCTCCGAATAAATCTATCCGAAGAGGAGTATCCTCAAAATCACATATTTTTGTTCCTGAAAAAGAATTGCTTAGTTCATCTCAGTTCCATTCTCAACTGCATACTTCAGTCCCTGAACGGCAACTGCCAGCGTAGCTTCCTGTACAGTAGCGCTTCCAATTAACAGCAGAAACATTCCACTGAACCGGAATATGCAGGGTATCTGAATCTGTATAAGCAGTATAAGTTATCTCTGACAGCTTATCACAAATAACTTCACTGCTTTTATTTATCTCTACTGCCACAGCAGGAATATCTTTGGGCGCAGTCACGTGGCTGACCGTATTTTCCTGCCCGCTGATGACCGTCGTTTTTTTTATGATAAGCATCCCGAACAGACAGATACCTATCACCAAGATCAAAAATATACGCTTTTCTTTCCTCATAGTATTCTCCATCACTATGACACCAGGAATTGTCACCTGTCTGTCACCTGTCTGACATCTGTCTTTAGCTTACCTTATTTTCCTGATTTCATCAACAGACATAGGATAAACTGCATTTTTTCATGAAAAATGGCGTTACTGTTTCTGTCTCCGAAAGTGCTCTGCCTTTTCCTTTCCGGGGAATTTCATGAAATAGTATACAACAAACAATATCGCCGTAATGCTCCATGAAACCGGATAACTGAGCATGATCGTATTAATTCCCGGGTACATCTGTCCGGCTGTAAAAAGCCACAGGATTCTCAGGGAACACACACCGCCGCAGGTAAGGAGCATAGGCACCAGAACCTTCCCGGTACCCCTCAGTGCCCCGGACAAAATTCCTATGATCACATAAATGAAATAGGACGGCAGTAAAAAACGGCTCATATGAACACCATGGACAATCACTGCGCTGTCTGTGGTAAACAGACGATAAATCCAGGGAGCAAATGAATACATCAAAATGATCATCACTGCAGAACTGACCATACTCATGATCATGCAGACACTCACACTCTTTCGCATACGGTGATATTTACCGGCTCCGAAATTCTGTCCCACAAAGGTAGTAATGGAAATCGCAAATGCATTGATCACCATCCAGAAAAGAGCATCTATTTTCCCAAGAGTTCCCCATGCTGCCACTGTGTCAGTTCCCAGATTATTTACAAATACCTGTATCACAATATTGGAAATATTATACATTACAGATTCCAGACCTGCCGGAATACCGATTCTCAGAACTGAAAACAGCATTCTTCTGTCAAAACGGATCTGATTGATCTTCAGCACATATATCTCTCTGGTTTTCAGAAGCATTACTGTTACGATCAGCGCACTGATCACCTGAGAAGTAACTGTAGCAACAGCTACTCCTGTCACACCCATGCCAAACGCAACCACAAACAGCAGATCAAGAATAATGTTCAGCACACAGGTAATGATCAGAACATACAGTGGTCTTTTGGAGTCTCCTACTGCGCGCAGGATGGCGGCTCCCATATTATAAACCAGGTTAAAAACCATTCCGCCAAAATAAATATGAAGATACACTGCAGAGTCCTCTACTACATCTGCAGGTGTCTTCATAAGCAGCAATGCAGGTCTGGTCAGAAAAATCCCCACTACAGTAAGAACAATTCCCGCTGCAATGGAGAATGCAAATGCTGTATGCAGTGCCTTACTCAGATTCTTCTTATCTTTTGCCCCATAAAACTGCGAGATCACAACTGCCGCCCCTGAGGAAAGCCCTACAAAAAAGCCAACGATCAGATTGGCGATCTGACTGGCAGAACCTCCAACTGCAGCAAGTGCCTGTTTTCCTACAAAGCGGCCGACAACAATAGTATCTGCCGTATTATAAATCTGCTGAAAAAATGTTCCAAATACAATAGGAAAGAAAAAAAACAGCAGTTGTTTCCAGATCACACCTTCTGTGATCTGATTTACCTTCTCCTTCTCATTCATTACTTTTTCCTCATCCATGATAATGTTCAGATGTATCCACTATCTTTGTATTCCCGGAGCATGGATCATCTGCAGTTACTGTTCACGCCGCCCGGCAAACCGTTTCGCGCTGCACAGAATTTTATAGCAATTCCATAAAATAATACACAAAAAAGCAGGCATCCCAAACGGGAGAACCTGCCATACTTTGCAACCATTAAAAATTAGTCTTCAACTTTAATGATTTCCTTTTTGTTGTAGCTTCCGCAAGCTTTGCATACTCTGTGCGGCATCATCAGTTCGCCACATTTGCTGCATTTTACAAGGTTCGGAGCGCTCATTTTCCAGTTTGCTCTTCTCTTATCGCGTCTTGCTTTGGAAGATTTATTCTTCGGACAGATGGACATTATGTTACACCTCCTTAAATTTACTAAATATATCACTGATAGCTGCCATACGGGGATCCTTAGGTTCCTCGACGCATCCACAGGGACCGTCATTGAGGTTTTTCCCGCACTGGCTACAGATTCCTTTGCAGTCTTCTCTACATAAAACCTTCAAAGGCCAGCTCATCAGTACCTCAAGATAGACCAGCTGGTCCACATCCAGGTCCATACCTGTGAGATAAGAACTTTCGTCCAGATCATTCACACGGTCTTCATCCGTAAGCTTCATATCAAGTTTTCGCTCAATCTCCAAAGGAATCTCTGTTGAAACCTCTTCCAGACATCTGTCACAGGGAATACCTACGGTAATCTTACCTGTTCCTCTGATTTCAAGATTTCTGTCACCTGTATTCGTGATCGTAAGCTCTATGGGTTCTTTTGCAAGTACCGGAAAGCTTCCTGATTGAAAGGTGATCGTATCCATTCCAAACTCTGCAGTCTTCTGAATACGCATTCCTTCACTGGATGAAATATCTGATAAATGTATCTGCATACTTTTCTCCTATCTACACTTGTTTTATTATACATACCGCCTCTGCTTTTGTCAACGATAAATTAGAAAAATTTCACATTTTGTCAAGTAATATTCCTTTACGAAGTATTTTATCATCCGGCGGCATTATTATCAGGTAATTTCCACATGCCTTACGGGCACAAAGAAGGGTGCTCCTGACAGATGCACCCTTCCCTTCTATATAAATATAACTTTTATCCAGTTATATTTCTCTCGTTTGGACACAAAACAGACACTTTATTATCTGTGAAAATTAAACCAGAGCTACTGTCTCTCTGCAGATTGCAAGTTCTTCGTTTGTAGGAATTACAGCAACTTTAACTTTGGAATCCGGTGTAGAGATAACGATCTCTTCTCCGCGAACTCCGTTAGCTTCTTTGTCAAGTGTAACTCCAAGGTATCCAAGATAGCTTACAACCTTCTCACGTACAGGAATAGCATTCTCGCCGATACCTGCTGTAAATACGATGGCATCTACACCGTTCATAGCTGCAACATATCCGCCAACGAATTTAGCGATACCATAGCAGAGAACATCGATTGCGTTAGCTGCATCTTCGTTTCCGCTCTGAGCTGCATCGTTCAGGTCACGGAAGTCACTGGATAATCCGCCGGATAATCCAAGAAGACCGGATTTCTTATTGAGAACGTTCATCATACCTGCGATGTCAAGGTTCTCTTTCTTAGCAATGAATTCCATGATAGCAGGATCAATGTTACCGGAACGTGTTCCCATAACAACACCTTCAAGTGGAGTAAGACCCATTGTTGTATCAACACACTCACCGTTTACAACAGCACTGATAGAAGAACCATTTCCAAGGTGGCAGACGATAACTTTGGAGTTATCTTTGTCAAGGCCAAGGAATTCAACAGCACGTTTGGAAACAAAGCTGTGGGATGTTCCGTGGAAACCATATCTTCTTACTTTGTAGTTCTTGTAATATTCAATCGGAAGACCATAGAGATATGCTTTTGCAGGCATTGTCTGATGGAAAGCTGTATCGAATACTGCTACCTGAGGTACACCCGGCATAAGCTCGGAGCATACACGGATACCGATCAGGTTTGCAGGGTTATGAAGTGGTGCAAGGTCATTGCATTCTTCTACTGCTGAGATTACTTCATCTGTGATCACTACAGATTTGGCAAATTTCTCACCACCATGTACAACACGATGTCCAACAGCATTTACTTCTTTCAGGCTTCCGATTGCGCCTGTTTTATCATTTGTGAGGGCATCCAGTACCATCTGGATTGCTTCTTTATGTGTAGGCATTGCAGCTTCTGTGATCTCTTTGTCACAGCCTGTTTTCTGATATACTAATCTTCCATCGATACCGATTCTCTCGCAGAGACCTTTTGCAAGAACTGCTTCTGAATCAGAGTTGATCAGCTGATATTTAAGGGATGAACTTCCACAGTTGATTACTAATACGTTCATTTTCATATTCTGCCGGCAGCAAATTTCGAATACTGTCCATAATCCTGACACAAGTCTTCGAATATTTCTGTCAGCTTTTCCTTTCATATTATAATATTATTCTCATCATTTCCAGGGAAATATGAGTAATGATATCAAAGGCATCAGAATCAGAAATATCTCCTCCGATGCCTTTAACATTATGTAGTCAATGAAATAATTCTCAGTCCGTTTTACGGTCTGACTGAAATCTTATTTGTTGTCGTCAGCCTGGCACTGTACTGCTGTGATAGCTACCACACCAACGATATCGTCTGCAGAGCATCCACGGGACAGGTCATTTACAGGTTTAGCAATACCCTGGGTTACAGGTCCGTAAGCTTCTGCTTTTGCAAGACGCTGTACAAGTTTGTATCCGATGTTACCTGCATCAAGGTCTGGGAATACAAGTACGTTAGCTTTACCAGCTACTTCGCTTCCAGGAGCTTTGGATGCGCCTACGCTTGGAACGATAGCTGCGTCAAGCTGGAATTCTCCGTCAAGTGCAAGTTCCGGATTCTGCTCTTTTGCGATCTTTGTAGCTTCTACTACTTTATCTACGTCAGCATGTTTTGCACTGCCTTTAGTGGAGTGTGAAAGCATTGCAACGATTGGTTTCTCCTGAACAAGAAGTTCGAAGGATTCTGCAGAAGATGCTGCGATTGCTGCAAGTTCTTCTGAAGTCGGGTTCTGGTTCAGACCGGAATCAGCAAATACAAATGCGCCGTTTGCGCCGTATTCGCAGTTCGGAACTACCATTAAGAAGAATGCGGATACAAGTTTTGTACCTGGTTTTGTTTTCAGGATCTGAAGACATGGTCTTAATGTATCAGCTGTAGAGTGACATGCACCGGATACCATACCGTCTGCATCGCCCATTTTTACCATCATTACACCATAGTACAGATACTGGTTAAGAAGAATCTCTTTAGCCTGATCCGGTGTCATGCCTTTTTTCTGTCTTAATTCTACTAACTTGTCAATGTATCCCTGTGTTTTCTCTGATGTAGCAGGATCTACGATCTGTGCGCCGGAAATGTCATATCCGTCTTCAGCTGCACTCTTTTTAACAGCTTCTTCGTTACCAACAAGGATAACCTTTGCAATTCCTTCTTTTAAAATTTTCTCTGTAGCTGCCAGAGTTCTCTTATCTTCTGTCTCCGGAAGTACGATTGTTTTTACGTTTGCTTTTGCTCTCTCTTTGAGTGTGTCAATAAATCCCATGATTAAAATGGCTCCTTTCATATAGCAGTTCTGATATCACAATATCTGTATACCAGCTATCATTACCATTCACCTGATAGATACAGTGAACTGTAATCTGTTTTCTGCGCTGTTTTCATTATAACTCCTGAAGCCTTGTATTTCAAGCATCTGAATGGTAGAATATGACATAAAAAAGTATTTTTTAAGATGCAATATGGTTAAAAAAAGAGAACTCTACAAAATTTCAGGAAGGAGCATCTGTGTAAATTTATGAAAACAGCAGGAATTATTGCAGAATATAATCCTTTTCACAAAGGACATGAATATCAAATCAGGTATACAAAGGAAAGGTTAAAAGCAGACTACGTTATTGTTGCCATGAGCGGAGATTATGTGCAGCGCGGCACTCCTGCTCTCATCTCCAAACACGCACGTGCAGAAATGGCTCTGCGGTGTGGTGCTGACCTTGTACTTGAAATGCCGGTATCCATCTCTACAGCAAGTGCAGAAGCCTTTGCAATGGGGGGTGTTTCCCTGTTAGACAACCTTGGTATTGTTGATATACTCTGCTTTGGAAGTGAGTCAGGGGAGATCAGTGCGCTGAAAGAACTGGCTGAGATCCTTGTAGAAGAACCTGAAGAATATAAGAAACTGTTGAAAGGCTTTTTAAGCGAAGGTCTGACTTTTCCCGCTGCCAGAAGCCAGGCATTGACAGAATATTTTAAAAATCCGCGCAACTTCAGTGGTGACGATTTTGACGGGGTACTTACTCCTCTGTTAAATGAAGTCACACAGATCCTGAATACACCAAATAATATCCTGGGGATCGAATACTGCAAGGCACTTCTCCGCCTGAACAGCCGGATCCGCCCTGTTACCATCCGCAGGGCGGGAATGGGTTATCATGAAACCACTGTCCCTGAAGGAGATTCAGCAAGCTCCTCCCCTGATTTACAGTCATCTACTGATTTCTTTGCATCTGCAACTGCTATACGCAGTCTTATTCAGAATCCGGAAGGTGACCATTCAGAGGCAATCTCAGACATAAATAATCCAGTCAGGAATCCGGATACCAAAACTGCCAATATATTATCATCCCAGATTCCACCAGATGCTTTTTACGTTTTCAAAAAGGCGCTGGACTCCGGTGAATTTCTCACAGAAAATTCTCTGGACTCTATCCTCTCCTACTGCCTTATGAAAGAAAATGTAGAAAGCCTTTCTTCCTATATGGATGTTTCCGAGGATCTCGCCCGGCGGATCATAAATCAGCAGAATCTTCTGTTGTCCTTTTCCCAATCTGTATCTGTTTTAAAAACCAGAGAACTGACTCAGACAAGGATACAGAGGGCATTGCTTCATATTATATTAAATATCCACACTGCACCCACTCAGATTCCCTTTGCCAGGGTTCTTGGTTTCCGCAGGGAAAGCAGTGAACTGCTAAGCCGGATCAAGCAGCACAGCCGAATTCCTCTTATCACCAAGCTTGCGGACACCCAAAATCTTTTGGACAGTGAAGGTAATCAGATTTTATCTGAAACTGTTTTTTCTTCCAATTTATATGAAAAACTTCTGTGTCTGAAAACCGGCAGAAAATTCTGCCACGAATCTCAGAAACAGATCATCATCCCATAACCCTTTGACTCTGCTTATAATAAAACAAGTCCCCACCCATGCTCTGTTACCTTTGTAACTTCCTTAGAGTGTGTTTGAAAAATCATTCCCGCAAATTGTGACGCACATCTTGCGTAAAACATTTTTCAAACACGCTCCAGCGGGTGGAGACTTATTATGTTTATTTCTCTCCGGAAAGAAGAATACGGTCATTATCCAGCATCTTACCGGCACCTGTCTTAAACTTCTCCAGAAGTCCTTCCACTGTCAGGCCTTTCTTTTCTTCTTCATGGATATCCAGCACAATATCTCCGGAATCCATCATCAGAATACGATTTCCCAGATCAAGGGCCGACTGCATATTGTGGGTGATCATCAGACAGGTAAGCTGATGTTCCTCTACAATTCGTTTCGTAAGATTCAGCACCTTCTCTGCTGTGCCCGGGTCAAGGGCTGCTGTATGCTCATCCAGAAGCAGAAGCTTGGGCGGATTCATGGTTGCCATGAGAAGTGTCAGCGCCTGTCTCTGTCCGCCGGAAAGAAGTCCTACCGGCTGAGTCATACGCTTCTCAAGTCCGATATCCAGAAGCTTCAGTTCTTCATGGAATCGTTCTTTCTCCTGTCTGGACACATGGGAAAGCCATCCTCCTTTCCCTGCTGCAAGTGCCAGATTCTCTTCTATAGTCATTCCAGGTGCAGTTCCCCTCATAGGATCCTGATACAGGCGACCGATGGTCTTTGCACGTACATGCTGGGGCATAAAAGTAATGTCCTGTCCATCCAGCATGATCACACCGGAATCTGTAAGAAAATCTCCACAGATCGCATTAAACAGAGTGGATTTACCAGCTCCATTGGAACCGATGATCGTTGCAAAATCGCCCTTCTCCAGATTCAGGGATAAATCTCTGATGGCCTGTTTCTCGTTTACCGTACCCGGATTAAAAGTCTTGGAAATATGTTCAATCTTCAGCATAAATCACTGTACTCCCTTCCTGTGAGTCATTCTTCTCTTAATCTGCGGCCACTGTTTTTTCAAATATGGACCTGAAATAGCCAGCACAACGATCACAGAAGATACCAGTTTCAGCATAAATGCCGGCATATTGAATCTCAGTGCGACGGTATATACCAGACGGAAAATAAAAGATCCAAGTACCATGCCAACAGCTCTCACGAAAATTCCACCTCTGCCAAGAATCGTACCACCAATCAGCAGGGAAGCCAGCGCGATGGTAACCATTCCCTGTCCGATATTGATATCTACAGATTTCTGTGACTGAGACAGAAGACATCCGGAAAGTGCTGTGAAGGAATTGGCAACACAGAGACCTACAATCGTAGTAAATACCGGATTAATAGATGAGGATTTTACCATATCTGCATTATTTCCTGTTGCCCTGATTGCCAGACCAAGTCTTGTCCTTAAGAAAAATACAAGGAAGACAATCACAATGGCTACTGCAATGAAAGCAACTACAATATCTCCTCTTCCTTTCAGCGGTGTACTTTTCAATGTTTCTTTCATCATGGAAAATACCGTCTCTGTTCTGTTCATATTGATCAGGGAGGAACCTCCCATCACTGCAATATTCACAGAATAAAGAGCCGTATTAACGATAATTCCTGCAAGAAGACTGTCAACGCCCAGCTTTGTCTGAAGTATGGCTGTTACAAAGCCCGAGCATATACCTGCAGCCATAGCTGCAAAAATTGATAAAAAAGGATGTCCGCTGACTGCCACTGCTGCTCCCACTGCTGCTCCCAGTGTGAAACAGCCATCAGTGGAAAGGTCACAGACATTCAGCATAGAATAACTGAGAAACAGGGCAAGAACTGTCAATGAACAGATCAGGCCAAGTTTCAGTGCGGTCTCTCCAAGAGAGAGTATAGTCGCAATAGTCACGATGATTTCCTCCAGTTTGTATTTATTTTATTACATTCAATGAACAGCAACAGAAAATATCCGCTGCTGTTCATTTTAATTCAGAAAATATATCAGTCTTTTCAATCGGCACAATGGATTCCATAAACCCAGAACTTATTCTGAATTTATTCAAAATGCTGTCCGAATATTCTTATTATTTCTCTACATCATCAAAGCTCTCTGCTGTAACGATCTCATTTACCTGTGTGCATAACGGCTCGAAATCTTTTTTAACAGTTTCAAGATCAAGTCCCAGTCCCTCGCAGGTTTCTGTGTTTACTGTTGCAGTACCATTATCAAAAGTTTCAACAGATGTTGTTGCAGTATCTGCATCATTCATAAGGATGTCTGCGATCATATCTGCTGTCTTCTGTCCAAGGTTTGCATAATCAACACCATATCCGACAAATGCACCGTTTAGTGCAAAGGAGTCAGCTCCTGTATACTGTGGGATACCTGCATCAATGAATTTCTCATAGATAGAAAGCTCTGCTGTCATAATTGTGTTGTCAGTTGGTGTGAATACTGCATCTACGCCATCTGCCACCAGTGCATCTGCTGCAAGCTGTACCTCATCTGTTGTGGTACCTGTACGCTCTACATATTCGATGCCTTCTTTATCCAGATAATCCTTGGCTTCCTGGATGGCTGTTGTAGAAGAATCCTGTCCGATATCGTATAAAAGTCCGATTTTCTTTACATCCGGGTTCACTGCCTGGATCAGTTTCATGATGGATGCTGTATCCAGATAATCGCTTGTACCTGTAATGTTTGCTCCAGGTGCATCCAGATCCTCTACAAGGCCGCTTCCTACAGGATCAGACACTGCGGAAAACACAACCGGTGTATCGGTTCCTTCTGTTGCGGACTGCATACGCATTGCTACAGGTGTTGCAATGCCTACCATCAAATCTACATTATCAGCCTGAAAATCAGAAATGATCTGTTCCATAACATTGGCATCTGCATTACAGTTATCATAGGACACATCAAAATTTACGTCTTTTTCCTTGCCGATTTCTTCCAGACGGGACTGGATGTTGTCTACGATCTGATTCAAGGAAGCGTCATCTACATAATTGCAGATACCGATCTTGAAATCCTGTGCCATAACCGGTGATGCCATCATCATAGTTGCCATTGCTGTTGCTGCAATTGCTAATACTCTTTTTTTCATAGTCTTTTTTCCTCTCTCTACATCTTATTTAACAGTTCATGGTTTTTTAACTGCCATAGTCTCAGGGATGTTTGCCAATCCCTTGTTACTGTCTGTGAGAAAGAACTCCCCGGATTCCTCTTTTTCCCGGATGTGTCAACTGCTGTGATACCCACCTGCCATCAGCAGATTTTCCTGCATTACAGGGGGTGCCATATAACAGATTCTCTTTATATATAAAAAAATCCGCCACAAGCTATCTGTTGCTTGAGACGGTAATAAGAATCTTATTATCGCGGTACCACTCAAATTGACGAATCGTCCACTTTCTCATGTACAAACATACACTCCTGATTTATAACGGGTTCGGTTCCCGTCGGTGCCTACTCTCACGCTTATCAAGATTTCGGACCGCCCTCGAAAGGCCATTCAACAATCAGTTTCATACGGCTTCCCACCAACTGCCGTTCTCTGGAATGATTCTTGGTTGTTTACTCTTCTTTCTCATCGGTTTTGATGTGTTTACTTTACCACGCTAATGCAGATATGTCAAGAGGTTTATTTTTTATTTTTTTCCATTTATTTTTTCAAAAGGGACGCGAAGGAATGGGAAGGGATAGCAATATGTAGACAGTGATGTTTACAGAACGATGTGATAAGTGTTAAAATAATGTTCAGAAAAGATCTGTGATCTGCTATGTAGTGATTTTAAGTTTATATAGATTAGATTATATAGAAATGAGGGATATTATATGTCAACAGCAAAAATGATTTTTCATGGGAGTGATATTGAGAAAATATGTGAGGTCTATCAGCTTAAGTCTGAGGAAATTGTAAAGTTTGGGGCTAATGTAAATCCGCTGGGGCTTTCCGAGCATGTAAAGGAACAGCTTGCAGGACGGCTGGATATCCTGTCTTCTTATCCAGACAGAGATTATACTTCACTTCGCAGCACAATTTCAGAATATTGTAATATTCCTGCTGAATTCATCCTGCCCGGAAATGGTTCCAGCGAACTGATCGCACTGCTGATACAGGAACGAAATCCAAAGCATACCCTTATCCTGGGTCCGACCTATTCAGAATACTCCAGGGAACTCTCCTTCTCCGGAAGCACTCAGGAATACTACCACCTGCGCGAAGAGGATAACTTTGTTCTCGATGTAGATGACTTTTGCCGGACTCTGGATGGAAAATACGATTTTCTCATCCTCTGCAACCCAAATAATCCTACCTCATCTGCAATTAGCATAAATGACCTGCGCAGAATCGTTTCCTTCTGCAATGAGCGGAACATTTTCGTGATGATCGACGAAACTTATGTAGAATTTGCTCCGGATATCAATGAGATCACTGCTGTCAGCCTTACCAGAGAATTCACGAACCTTATGATTCTGCGCGGCGTATCAAAATTCTACGCAGCCCCAGGTATGCGTCTTGGCTACGGAATCACCGGGAACCTGGAATTTCTCAAAAAAATGAAAGAAAAACAGGTACCATGGTCTCTCAACAGTCTGGGAGCCCTGGCCGGCGAGCTGATGCTCCAGGACAAAACCTACATCCGCCAGACCCGGGACCTCATTCTCTCAGAACGCACCCGCCTGCTCAAAGCACTGGAGAATATCCCCACTTACAAACCCTACCCGGCCTACGCCAACTTTCTCCTCTTGAAAATCCAGAAGCCCGGCCTGACCTCCCGGGACGTCTTCGACGCCTGCATCCGTCAGGGTCTCATGATCCGTGACTGCTCCTCCTTCGAATGCCTGGACGGCGAATACATCCGCTTCTGCATCATGCACCCCGAAGACAACACCCGACTCCTCAATATTCTGGAATCTCTTTAATTGCTATAGTTAAAACCAGATACCAGCGGGGCGGAAAATATTTTGTCTGGGGTGCATTTGCAGGAGTCTTAGATATTCTTAGTTTTCAGAAATCTGCGTTATGAGCTGGCTGCATCACTGTCTGAGCGAAGTTTGCAACGGAGCGAGTTTGACAAGACGGCTCATACTTTTAGCAGATTTCTGGCGGCTTAGAATATCTTAGGCTCCGAAACCGCACCCAGACAAAATATTTTCCGCCCCGCGTCCCTCTTAAACAAAGAAAAGCCAGAAACTCCCCTTTTCCGAAGTTTCCGGCCTTTTTTATCAGTTTTTAAAGCTATGGATCGGTGCCGGAATCCTTCCGCCACGCTGCACAAATGCATCACAGGAGAACTGGTTCACCGGCATGATCGGTGCATAACCAAGCAGTCCACCGAACTCAACCACTTCGCCAACCCCCTTACCAATTACCGGGATCAGACGAACCGCCGTAGTCTTCTGGTTCACCATACCAATTGCAGACTCATCCGCAATAATACCCGCAATCGTAGAAGCCTTCGTATCTCCGGGAATTGCAATCATATCAAGACCTACAGAACATACACAAGTCATAGCTTCCAGCTTCTCAAGAGTCAGTGCCCCTGCGTTCACCGCATCGATCATACCCTGATCCTCGCTGACCGGAATAAATGCACCACTCAAACCACCAACTGCTGTAGAAGCCATAACTCCACCCTTCTTAACCTGGTCATTTAACAGAGCAAGCGCTGCTGTTGTGCCCGGTGCACCTGCATGCTCCAGACCAATCTCCTCAAGGATCTCAGCAACACTGTCACCAATTGCAGGAGTAGGAGCCAGAGACAGATCCACGATACCAAACTTAACACCAAGGCGTCTGGAAGCCTCCTGTGCTACCAGCTGACCAACACGTGTTACCTTGAAGGCAGTACGCTTGATCATCTCACAAAGAGTTTCAAAATCCTTACCTCTTACCTGTTCCAGCGCAGTCTTAACAACGCCAGGTCCGCTGACACCAACGTTAATGATAGTGTCTGCTTCTGTCACGCCATGGAAAGCACCTGCCATAAACGGGTTATCATCCGGTGCATTACAGAATACAACCAGCTTCGCACATCCCAGGGAATCCTGATCTTTGGTAGCTTTCGCTGTTTCCAGAACGATCTCACCCATCAGCTTAACAGCATCCATATTGATACCTGTACGTGTAGATCCAACATTTACAGAACTGCAGACACGCTCTGTCTTCGCCATAGCCTGTGGGATAGATTCGATCAGAAGTCTCTCAGCAGGAGTCATTCCCTTGCTTACCAGTGCAGAATAACCGCCGATAAAGTTTACACCTACCACCTTGGCAGCCTTATCCAGAGTTTCTGCAATAGTTACAAAATCTTCCTTTGTCTTACATGCAGCTCCGCCAATCAATGCAATCGGAGTTACGGAAATTCTTTTATTTACGATCGGAATTCCATATTCACCGGAAATAGCCTCACCTGTAGATACCAGATCCTTTGCACAGGTTGTGATCTTTTTATATATTTTCTCATTTAAAACAGCAAGATCACTGTCAATACAGTCCAGAAGGCTGATACCCATAGTAATGGTACGCACATCCAGATTCTCCTGCTCGATCATTTTATTCGTTTCATTTACTTCAAAAATATTGATCATTTTGTTTTTCTCCCTTGTATGTTCTCTCAGCATTTTTCAGGCAATCTGATACAGGAAAGTCCCTCAGCGGCTTACCTGCTTAGATTTTCTCAGATTCTGTGCATTACATTGAAGATATCTTCATGCTGGCAGCGGATCACTACACCGATCTTATCTCCAAGGGCTTCCAGTTCTTTGGCAAGAACTCCGTTGTCTTTCTCACATTTGCCGGCATCTGTTACCATCATCATGTTGAAATATCCCTGTACGATGGTCTGGGAGATATCAAGAATGTTTACATTATTGTCTGCAAGATAAGTACAAACCTTTGCAATAATTCCTACGGTATCGTTTCCTACTACTGTGATGATTGTCTTTTTCATAAGTTCTTTGTCCTTTCTACACTGTAATTACTTCTGATATGCAATCCCTCTGTGCCACCTGAATTCTGAAATCACGCGACTTATAAGGGTTGTCACCTAAGGTTACTTCTGAACAGACGGTTTCATACGCCAGTTCCTCATAGTTATTTTCCCTGCTCAGATGTCCAAGAAAAATCCCTTCCATATTGTCATGCAGCAGCCTGCATAAAAGCCTGCCTGCATTCTCATTGGAAAGATGTCCCCTGTCTCCAAGGATTCTCTGTTTCAGATAATAGGGATATTTTCCAACCTGCAGCATACGAATGTCATGATTTGCTTCCAGAAGAAGCGCATCCAGATTCTGCAGATTACCGACTATGTACTCATTATATTTTCCAAGGTCTGTAGCAATCCCCACAGAATGCTCTCCACACTCTACCCGGTATCCTACGGGCTGTGCAGCATCATGAGGGATCGTAAAAGGATTCACTGTCAGATCATTAATCTCAAAAGGCTCATCTTCGTGTATCTCACGAAAAATCCCTTCCGGCATTTTTCCAAGATTCATGTGAGATAAAGCTTCCACAGTTCCTTCTGTCGCATAAACCGGTATCTGATGTTTCCTTGCGATCACACCCAGACCTTTGATATGATCCGAATGTTCATGTGTAATCAAGATACCATCAATATCTTTTCCTGTCAATTCCAGAGAATTCAATCCCTGTTCTACTCTTTTTCCGCTGATGCCTACATCCACCAGAAGATGGGTATTATCTGATCCCACATAAATACAGTTTCCGCTGCTTCCGCTGGCAATGCTACAAAGTCTCATATTTTCTGATTCCTTCCTCAATCTGCCGTCTGGTCTGTGCAAAATCTCCGTTATTTACCACAACATAGTCTGCATTTTCCCGAAAAAAAGTCTCCGGTGCCTGACTGGCAATGATACTGACTGATTTCTCTCTTGTATAACCGCGGTTCTCCATCAGTCTCATGATACGGATCTCTTCATCCGTATGAATATACCATATCGTATCGCAAAACTCCTGATAATGATCTTCCAGAAGGAGTGCAGCTTCCACCACACATATCTTCTGTCCCTGCTGTTTCTTTACAGCTAACTGCTCTCTGATGTACTGTTTCACAGCAGGATGGATGATCTGATTTAATTTCTCCAGAAGCTCTGGATGTAAAAATACTACATCCGAAACCTGTCTGCGGTCAATAGTTTTATCATTTTTTATGATTTGTCTTCCAAATAGTGCAATCACCGGTTCATAACAGGACTGCCCCGGCTCCATCACCAGATGCCCGATCTCATCTGCTTTCATCACATATGCCTGATACTTTTCTTCAAGAAAATCAAGCACTGTACTTTTTCCGGCACCCACTCCGCCGGTAATTCCTATTGTTATCATCATCACTTCGCCTCATACCAGTTATTACCCTGATGCATATCGACTTCCAGTTCTACGGAAAGCTTTGCTGCACCTTTCATCTCTTCTTCAAGAATAGCAGAAACCTGTGGGATTTCCTCTTTACAGGTCTCTATCAGAAGTTCATCGTGTACCTGAAGTACAAGACGGGATTTAAGATTCTCATCCTTTAATCGTCTGTACACACGGTTCATTGCAATTTTAATGATATCCGCCGCAGTTCCCTGTATTGGAGAGTTCATGGCTACTCGCTCCCCGAAAGACCTCTGCATAAAATTACCGGATTTCAGTTCCGGGATCGGCCTGCGTCTGCCAAACATGGTGGTCACATATCCTTTTTCTTTTCCCTCTTCCACCAGTCCGTCAAGAAATCCCTTGATCTTTGGATAAGTTTCAAAATATCTTTCAATATATTCTGCTGCTTCTTTTCGTGTGATACTTAAATCCTGGCTGAGCCCAAAGGAACTGATCCCATAAACGATTCCAAAATTTACTGCCTTGGCATTTCTCCTCTGCAGATCTGTCACCTCATCAAAGGGCACATGGAATACCTCTGATGCTGTATGTCTGTGGATATCCTGGGCTTCTTTATATGCCTGGATCAGTTTCTCATCCCCTGACATATGCGCCAGAACGCGAAGCTCGATCTGGGAATAGTCCGCATCCAGAAATACATATCCCTCTTCCGGAACAAATACCTTACGGATCAGTCTTCCAAGCTCCATTCTTACAGGGATATTCTGAAGATTCGGCTCTGTGCTGCTGATCCTTCCTGTTGCTGTAATTGTCTGGTTAAAAGTAGAATGAATCCTGCCGTCCTCTGCGATCTCACCAACAAGCCCGTCTGCATAAGTAGATTTCAGTTTCGCAAGCTGACGGTACTCCAGAATATCCTTTACAATTGGATACTCCGGTGCAAGCTTTTCCAGAATATCTGCCGCTGTGGAATAACCTGTCTTTGTTTTCTTTCCACCCTTAAGGCCAAGCTTTTCAAACAGGATCACTCCCATCTGTTTCGGAGAATTAATATTAAACTCTTCCCCTGCCTGCTGCCAGATCTGCTTCTCCAGTTCTCCAATACGTACACTTAGTTTCTCACCGTAGCTTTTCAGTTCTTCACTCTTCACGCTGATTCCCCATTTTTCCATGGAATCAAGAGTAAAGATCAGCGGAAGCTCAATCTGTGTATATACATTCCACATACCTGTATCACGCAGTGCTTCACACATGGGTTTCCGGCAGGCAAGTGCTGTATAGGCCATGTAGCAGGCCCATGCTGCAAGCCCCTCTGCGCTCTCCTCCCATGCTTTTTCCACTGTTTTCTTTCCAAGAAGTTCCTCTCTTGCAGGCAGGATACGACCATTCAGATATTCCTTTGCCATATCATCGTAAGTATAGGAGGATTTCAGAGGATTCAGCAGATATGCAGCCACACCTGCATCAAATACAGCCATCGGATCATCAAATTGTATATACTTGAGTAATGCCTTTACATCCAATGCACAGACAGTATGTGTTTTATCATATTTCAGAGTACCGTCTGCATTAACATCAGATATCTCTTTTTCTGAACTTCCCTTTGCATCTTCTATATTACATTCCATATTATTCTCTGCATTATATTCAGATACCTTACGAAAAAGCTCTTCTAATTTCCCGCAGAGATATCCTTCTGTGATCATCCCCTCCACAGGAATATAATAAATTTCCTCTTCATTCAGCGCAAGTCCTGCGCCAAATACCCTGCCATTCTCTGTAAGCAGAGAAACACCCGTTATCTTTCCTGCTTCCGCTTTCGCAAACAGCGCTTCACAGCCTGCCAGGTCTGCACATGTGAAAAACTCCTGTTCCAGCGTATCTTCCTGTACTGCTGCAGAGTCAAAACGGTTAAGCAGATTCTTAAATTCCAGCTGTCTGCAGAGAAGGAAAGCTTCTTTTGTGTAAAGATTTCCCAGTTTTGCCTTTTCATACGAAAACTCTATGGGACTGTCCGTACAGATCGTAGCCAGAGCCTTGCTCATCTGCGCCATATCATAATGTTCTCTCATTGATTCCCTGGCTCTGTTTGGCTTAAGTTCTTCCAGATGTTCATGAGCATTCTCAATACTTCCATACTCCACAATAATCTTTGTGGCAGTTTTCTCACCTACTCCCGGTATTCCCGGTATATTATCTGCACTGTCTCCCATCAGGGCCTTTAACTCAATAATCTGGGGAGGTGTCACCTGATATTTCTCGATCACCTGCTGTGCATGGTAATCCTCTATGGTAGTCTTGCCTCTTACAGTCTTTGGCAGGCGGATCATAATCCTGTCTGTCGCAAGCTGAAGCAGATCTCTGTCCCCGGAAAGGATTGTCGCATCCATTCCCTCTGCTTCACTCTTCCTGGCCAGAGTTCCCAGTATATCATCCGCTTCGTATCCCTCTTTTGTCACAATATTCACACCCATTGCAGTAAGCATCTCTTTGATCAGCGGTACCTGCTCTCTCAGTTCTTCAGGCATAGGTTTACGTGTTCCCTTGTATGCTTCAAACATCTTATGACGGAAAGTCGGTGCCTTCAAGTCAAATGCCACCGTCAGATACTGAGGCTTCTCTTCCTCGATCGTCCGAAAAAGGATATTCAGGAAACCATATACCGCCCCTGTGTGTTTTCCTTCTGAATTTGTAAGATCCGGCAGACCATAAAAAGCTCTGTTCAGAATGCTGTGTCCGTCAATCAGTAATATTTTTTCGCTCATAAAATCCTCCAGTATCTTTATAGAATGTAATTTGTCTCCATCATTACAAAAATCAGTATTGCCGCAATCGTAGCGATCAGAAGGCATATACTCACGCCAAACATAAGCCAGCTGACTTTCTTCTTGCGGATATATCTTCTGGATTTCCGGATGTCCTGTTCCAGCAGTTTTTTGAAATCCAGAACCGAATCGCTGCTGTCATCATCAAGCTGATGTGTTACCTCATGGACAATAAAATATGTCTCCAGTTCATCATAACAGGAAGAACAATTCTGTACATGATCAAGAAACTCTTCCAGTTCATTTAACGGAAGATCATGTTTAATATACCTGCTCACCATTCCTTCTGCAGTTTGGCAATCCATCTTCATTCCCTTCTTTCTTTCAAAAAAAACATCCAGGATGCTGCGTTCACTATTACGAATTATAACCGAACCAGAGTTAATTGGCAAGAAAAAGCAGCAGAAGCTCAAATCGCCTCTGCTGCTTTCATTGCTGTTCACTCAGTTTTCAGTGATATAGCCAATTTTCCGGATTGCCTGCGACAATGGACTTTTGACTTGTATATCTCGAAAAAATATCACTTCTGCAGATTTACTTTCCCGGAAGATGTATCTGCGTCAGCTTCTGTACTGTTTTCGGATTCTGCATTGTTCTCAGACTTTGTATTACTTTCAGATTCCGCCACTGCAGTGGGAGCCTGTACAGGTGCATTCAGGATTTTCATAAATTCCTCACCTGTAATTGTCTCATGCTCATACAGATATTTTGCAAGTTCATGGAGCTTTCCGATATTGTCCTGAAGGATTTTCAGCGCTTTCTGATGTTCCATCCTGACAAGCTCCACAACTTTCTTATCCAGAAGAGTCTGTGTCTCAAAAGAACAGCTTAAACTGGAATCTCCGCCCAGATACTGATTTGTCACATTCTCCATGGCAACCATATCGAAGTCTTCACTCATACCATATCTGGAGATCATTGCTCTTGCAAGCTTAGTCGCCTGTTCGATATCATTGGATGCTCCGGTTGTAATAGAGTGGAAGATCAGTTCCTCAGCGGCACGACCGCCTGTAAAGGTCGCTATCTTATTTGCAAGTTCTTCCTTTGTCATCAGATAATGATCTCCGTCATCCACCTGCATGGTATATCCGAGTGCTCCTGATGTACGCGGAATAATAGTGATCTTGTGGACCGGTGCAGATTCGGTCTGCTTTGCTGCAACCAGCGCATGTCCGATTTCATGATAAGCAACTATCAGTTTTTCTTTATTGGAAAGAACTCTGTTCTTCTTCTGATATCCTGCAATAACTACCTCGATACTCTCCTCAAAATCTGCCTGAGTGGCAAATTTTCTGCCGTCACGTACTGCACGAAGTGCTGCTTCATTGACAATATTTGCAAGTTCTGCACCAGAAGCTCCGGCTGCAGCTTTCGCAATCTCATCAAAACGTACGGAATCTGCGATCTTAATCTTCTTTGCATGGACTTTAAGGATTTCCTCACGTCCTTTTAAATCCGGAAGTTCAACAGGAATACGTCTGTCAAAACGTCCGGGACGAAGAAGTGCGGGATCAAGGGAATCCGGTCTGTTGGTTGCCGCAAGGATCACAACACCTTTGGAGCCGTCAAAACCATCCATCTCTGTAAGCAGCTGGTTCAGAGTCTGCTCGCGCTCATCATTACCGCCTGTAAATCCGGCACCATCACGTTTCTTGCCAATTGTGTCGATCTCATCGATAAATACAATACATGGAGCTTTCTCATTCGCCTGTTTGAAAAGATCACGCACCTTGGCAGCGCCCATACCAACAAACATTTCCACGAATTCAGAACCGGAAATGGAGAAGAACGGAACTTCCGCTTCACCGGCTACCGCTTTTGCAAGAAGTGTTTTACCTGTACCCGGAGGGCCTACAAGAAGGGCTCCTTTCGGCATAGATGCACCGATTTCTCTGTATTTCTGCGGGTTATGAAGATAATCTACGATTTCTGTCAGAAGATCCTTGGCTTCGTCCTCTCCCGCTACATCTGAGAATTTGATTCCCGTAGATGATTTCACATATACTTTCGCATTACTCTTTCCAAATGACATTGCCCCACCGGGACCTCCGCCCATGGAACTCATCATCTTCTTGCTGAGCCACCTTCCAAGAAGGATAAAGATGGCAATCGGCAGTACATATCCTGCGATCAGACTGATCCAGATAGATGTCTGCTGTGGTGCTGCTGCACCGAACTTGACATTTGCATCATGCAAACGGTCTACAAGGTCAGGATCATTCATCTTGACAGTTCTGAAATAACCCTCCTGTCCGTCACTCTCTGCTACATAATAAATATAATCATCCTGAATTTCTACTGTCTTAACGTAATCCTTCTCTACTCCTGTCAGGAAAGTACTGTAATCAGTCGTCTGTACCTTTCGTCCCTCAATTGCAGGAAGTAACAGCACATTCAGAAGAATGATAATAACTGCCGCAATGATATAATATACATAAAGCGGTTTTCTGCCAGGCTTTTTATTATCAAGGTTCATTGGCTTTTCCTCCATTTCGTTTTGTTATGATGTACCATATCACTTATTCATCTCTTTTTCAAGAAAAGCGAGATAAATTTCATAAAGATTTTAGAATTATCTGAACTGTTCAATACGGCAAATAAAAAAGCGAAAACCTTCACAAACAAAGGCTTCGCTTACTTTTTAGTGCCGGCAGTGGGACTTGAACCCACACGTGGTTGCCCACAACAGATTTTGAGTCTGCCTCGTCTGCCATTCCGACATGCCGGCATTGAAACGAGTATTATCATATCACGTTTTTGTCGAAATGGCAAGGGCATTTTTGAGTTTTTTTTAATATTTCACAAACCTCGTTTTAGAATACACATTGCTTGCCTTGATCAGTTTCTGATATCTGGCAAACAGCTTCTCAGGAAGTCTGATAGTTACGGTTTTGTTGACCGCAAAAGCTTTTTTTCCAACATAGTTCAGTGCTGTACTGTTGATCCTGATCACTTTGACTGCCGGGCACTGGTAAAAAGCTCTGGCATCTATATGTCTGACACTGGCAGGAAGTATAAAATTTCGCAGTTTTGTACACTGTGCAAATGCGTTGCTGCCAATTCTTTTTACTCTGCTGCCAAATCTTATGTTCCGCAGATTCGGGCACTGGCTGAACGCATATTTTCCAATCGTTGTTACATTATTTCCAAAAATAACATCTGTAATTTCTTTGTTCCCGCTGAAGGCATTCTTGTCAATTGTAGTTACTTTATAAACTTTATCATTGATCACAACTGTAGCCGGAATCTGTATCACATTATATTCCGCAGCAAGACCTGTAACGCTTACTTCTCTTTCATTTAAAATCTTATAGCCAATTCCACCTATCAGGTACTTATAGCTTCCACCCTGTTCAGTTAACGGAGCTGCATTGAACTGATATTTCACAGGTTGTACAATATCGTTTTTCTCCCATATACCTCCTGTATATTCTTCTCTCTGGAAATAGATATATATATTGTATGCACGTTCCACCTTTGTATAAATACCCTTTGCAGAACCGATTTCCCATTTCCTGTGAATATCGCTTTCCTGCGGTTTGAGAGAAAGACTCCAGTATAATGGTGTCCATCTGACATCTCCCTCAACAGGATTCGTATTCTGCGTTCCGGCACCGGTCACATTAAATTTATAGTAAGTGTTGGGATAGAAAACCAGAGGTTTGTCAAGTCCTTCAACGACACTGTCATTTGCACTTACCCCTTTGCTTTCATCTGTGTCTGTTGAAGTTTCCTCTCCGGCTGCCCAGATGAAATTCTGTGTATCTGCTCCATCCTGAAATTCCGCTGCACCGGTCGTACTGACCGGAACTGCTGCCAGAACACCTGCCAGCACCATAGCTGCTATTTTTTTCATTAATCTCTCCTCCTCTTTTTCAGCAGTATATAAAATATATACAACTGTTCAGTCCTTTCTTATAGCAATAGTGAACTGTTACTGTTCTGCTTACAATTTATATCTACATCTTGTATTTTACTTATTTTTCTGCTAAATGTCTACCTTGATTTTCTGCTAATCCTGTCGTATTTTTACTTCATCTGTATTCCACTTCTCATACGTGATATAATCCGCACCCATTTTCCTGAAAATGTCTACCATATCTTCATTCCGGCAAAGCCATACGGATATGCGGATTCCATTCTGATGAGCATTGTTGATATCATTCATACTGATATTTTTATACTCTGCACTTATGTCCAGATCATATTTCTTACACTGCTGTATCATAGAAGCATTCATGCGCACTGTACGGATCCACTGCATTTTTCCTGTAAATCCCATCTCACGCAGTTTACCAAGTGTTTCTATGCGAAAACAGATGAGTACCGGCTCTTTCTGTGATTCAGTCAGAAGCTGCATGAACAAATTCATGGCTTCTTCCGTACGGATTGACTTTATTTCAATCACCGGCGTCACAGAGTACTTATTGCAGCATGCAATATACTGTTCCAGTGTAGGAATAAGATTATCCGGATACTGCGAAGCATTTCTTCCATTTATAATCGGATACTGCTTTATCTCCTCATAAGTCATCTCTGAAATAAGCCTGTCCTCCCCGCACATCCGCAGCAAAGAATCATCATGAGAGACAACCAGAACTCCATCTGCGGTCTCTCTCACATCTGTCTCCACAAACTCCGCCCCATTGCGTCCTGCCATCTCAAAGGCAGGCACGGAATTCTCAGGTGCTTCTGTCTGTTCACCTCTGTGCAAAATATAATGAGTAACTCCATCCAGGGGTTTCCGGAACTTTTCCTCATCTTCCGGTGCAGGTGTGATTTTCGGAGTTGGCGTGACCGTTACCGTCGGCTCCGGGGTCACAGATGGTGCTGGTTCATCCGGCGTCAGTGTAGGCGTAATTTCCGGAGTTTCTGACGCTGCCGGCAGGACGATCACTTCTATCTCTGATACATACCTGTCAGTACCATAAGAAACACTGGTGATTTTGACATTTCCCGTCTTTTTTGCAGTAACTTTTCCTTTCTTTGATACAGTTGCCACCGTTTTATCAGAAGAAGTATAAGTCAGCCTTTTTCCATACTTCTGCGGCTCCAGAATAATTGTCTTTCCTGCCGTTACTTTCACCTGTTTTTTGTATTTCTTAAAAAGAACTGTTTCCGTTTTATTATAGACAAAAACCTCGCAGTTTACTTTCAGTCCACTCATCTGTGCTGTGATCGTTGCCTGTCCGGGCTTTAAACCATATATCCTGCCATTTATAACCTTTACACATTTTGAGTTACTGCTGGTCCATTTAAACTTCTTTGGACTCACTTTTGTATCATGGTTCAGGATCTTTACTGTATAAGTGGCACCGGTCTTTACAACCACCTCAGATTTATGCACTCGATATTCGTCTGCTGCATAAGTATTATCTGCCACAGATATTATACTGGTAAAACCTGTAATTATAAGCACAATAGCAAATATGACAGACCTTACAGTCTGCATGCCTGTTCTTTTGTCTCTGTATTCTTTTTTCTTATCTCCCATTATTCTATCTCTCATCTCTCATATGCCATTCCTGATCTGCTGCTTTTATTTCCGGTATGTTCTTAAACACTTCACAATCCTGATCACATTCGTCTCTGATGCAGGGACAGACCATCTTTACTTTTTTAAAATGTCCGGGAACACCCTCATATTGTACACTCCACAGACCATTGTAATGCAGTTGTTTACACATTCCTGTTTCATATTCATATTTAATCATACGTCTACCTCCGAACAGACAAAATTTTTACAGTACATTCTTCTGAAATCACTGTTTCTCCATGCAAAACGAAAGGCACTAACCTTCCAGCATCATGCACAGATCAGTACCTTTCTTTTTGTGTGTTTTTATGTCATATCTACCCCGACAATACCACAGGACAGTAAATCACAGAATAATCACAGCATTATTCCATATCTTCCAGTAATTTCTCATAAATCGGGAAGCAGTCAAATGTTGCGAAATAATCCTTCGGTGTCTCGGCACGGCGGATCATCTCGAAACTTCCATCTTCATGGAGAAGGATCTCAGAAGATTTCAGTTTACCATTGTAGTTATACCCCATGGCAAAACCATGAGCTCCTGTATCATGGATCACAAGAAGATCTCCCATATCAACCTTCGGAAGATAGCGGTCAATTGCAAACTTATCATTGTTTTCGCAGAGAGAACCTGTCACATCATACATATGATCACATGGCTGGTCTTCTTTTCCCATAACAGTGATATGATGGTATGCGCCATACATTGCCGGACGCATCAGGTTTACAGCACACGCATCCACACCAATATATTCTTTATGAGTATGCTTCTCATGGATTGCCTTAGTTACCAGGCAGCCATACGGTCCCATCATGAAACGTCCCATCTCTGTATAGATTGCAACATCACCCATTCCGGCCGGAACAAGTACTTCTTCGTATACTTTGCGGACACCCTCACCGATCTCTCTGATATCATTCGGAGTCTGATCTGGTTTGTAAGCGATTCCAACACCACCGGAAAGGTTGATAAACTTCACATGAGCGCCTGTCTCCTTCTGAAGTTTCACTGCCATTTCAAACATCTCTTTCGCCAGCATCGGATAATACTCATTTGTCACAGTATTGCTTGCAAGGAATGCATGGATACCGAATTCCTCGGCACCTTTTTCCTTCAGGATCTTGAATGCTTCAAAAATCTGCTCTGTTGTCATACCATATTTGGCATCTCCGGGGTTGTCCATAATATCGTTGCTGATCTTAAACACTCCGCCCGGATTATAACGGCAGCTGATCACCTTCGGAATATATCCTACGGCTCTTTCTACACTCTCGATATGTGTGATATCATCAAGATTGATGATCCCGCCGATTTCATTTGCATATTTGAATTCTTCTTCCGGTGTATCATTGGAAGAAAACATGATATCTCCCTCTTTGCATCCGATTGCTTTGGACATCATCAGCTCTGTCATGGAAGAACAGTCACAGCCACAGCCATACTCCTGAAGGATCTGGATCAGAAATGGATTTGGAGTTGCCTTCACAGCAAAGAATTCTTTGAAGCCCTTATTCCATGCAAATGCTTCTTTCACTGCCTTTGCATTCTCGCGGATACCTTTTTCATCATAAAGATGGAAAGGTGTAGGAAACTGCGCAGTGATTTCCTGAAGTTTATCCAGGGTGACAAATGGTACTTTTTTCATAATAATCTTTTCTCCTCTTACTTCTTGTGTATATGTGTATATAAATGATCCTGACAGTACTCGTAGTTTCCGTTACATTTGGAACAGAAACGGAATTCCAGATTCGGATCATCTTTCTCTGTACGGCCACAGACTGCACATTTGTGCTTCGTCACTTCCCCTGACTTGCTGCCACTCGGGAAGGGAACGGTCTTACTTTCTCCCATTGCTCTCTTAAACTGATTTCTGCGATGGATTTCCTTCGGATTGTATCTGTTAAGATTTCTTGTACCAAGGAAGAAAATAATAAAGTTCAGTAAGGATGCGATGATCGGCAGTGCCATAAACCATGCTCCACTCATGATATCACTTACAACATCATACATGACAATCAGCACATACACAATTGACATCCATTTCATCTTAATTGGTATTACAAACATAAACAATACAGTTGTATCCGGATATGTCAGCGAATATGCCAGAAAAACTGATAAACTAATATAATATGTGGAAAAAATCATCCCACTATACCCATCCAACATTCCACCCATTGCAAAATGCAGAATAAATGCAGCAATCACTGTAAAAAATATTCCGGACAAAATATATAAGGTGAATCTGAATTTTCCCCATGTATGCTCTAAAGAAGCACTTACAGGATAATAAAAGAATAAAATTGCGATTACAAACCAAAGTGGTGATGACATACTTGGCGGTGAAATAATCCATGTAACAAGTCTCCATATCTGACCATGCAGGATTTCAGAGACATTCAAACTCAACATGGAAAGAGCCCCTGGATTAATATACATCAGTGCATATCCCAGTACATAACTTACAATAATATAGATCGTAAGATTCTCAATCCCGCGATTTCCAAATTTTCGTTCCAGTTTGTCAATAAATTTCATAGATCTCCTTTTCTTACAAAATGCTATTCGTTCTTTCGTTACAGCGGATATCCACAATCTGCTTTCTCTGCGTAATTCTGCACCGAATAACTGCCTCTCAGTTCAGACACAAAATCAGAAAAACTTCTTCTTGGAAAGAAATATCGCTGCAATGATACTTGCCACTACAGAAAGGATGATAACGATAAGAAATCCCCATGGTGTTCTGGAAAACGGCATTCCCGCAGCACTCAGGTTCATACCATACGCACTGAAAACAATAGTCGGAATACTCATAACAATGGTAATAACAGCCAGAACCTTCATGACAATGTTCAGGTTATTGGAAATAACTGACGCAAAAGTTCCCATCATACTGCTGAGGATACCGCTGTAAATATTAGCCATCTCGATAGCCTGCTTGTTCTCAATGATAACATCCTCCAGAAGCTCTGTATCCTCCGGATATTTCTTGATACTCTCCACCTTCAGAAGTTTCTCCAGAACCATCTCATTGGAACGCAGAGATGTGGTAAAGTATACCAGTGATTTCTCCAGTTCCAGAAGTTCCATCAATTCCTGATTTCTTGTAGACAGATGAAGTTTCTCCTCAATCTGCTCGCTCTTCTTATCTATAATACGCAGATATCTCAGATACATGCTGGCATTACGGTACAAAATCTGCAGAATAAATCTGGTTTTCATATAGGTAAAAAAGTTTCTTACCCTGCCTTCCATAAATCTTGTCAGAACCTGTGTATCTTCCAGACATACAGTAAAAATCATCTTCTGAGTCACGATAATACCAAGAGGAATGGTCACATACCAGTCCTTCTCGTTACGTTCTTCAATCGCAGGTACATCTGCAAGGATAAGGGTATAATTGTCCTCCACTTCTATACGGGAACGCTCTTCCTCATCCAAAGGTGCGCGCAAATCGTCCACCTCTATCCCAAACTGCTCGGAAATTTCAAAAATTTCTGTTGCCGTAGGATTCGTCAGTGCAATCCAACAGCCCTCCTGTGGTTCCTGTATTTCATGGATAGCGCCATCGATTGTCTTAAAAATCCTTACCACGATCCACACTTCCCTTCTTTTTCTCGATTTCCCCTCAAATAAATCTGCAACTATTCAGAGCTTCTGCAAGAGATTACTGAACAGTTACGTTTACTCTTTATTTTCACAAAGACTCAAACATCATTATAATTTGAACATGAATTTTTGTCAATTCCAATGCTTTCGGTTTACAAAACTTTTACACTTCGCTATAATAAAGTAGTATTTATTTATAAAAGTCCCGTAAAGTGGGGCGTACAGATTGTGGGAATAATTTTTCAAACACGCTCTAACTACGGCAACTGAATTCAGGTGAAATATCCCGCAAAGTGGGGCGTGCAGATTGCGGGAATGATTTTCCAGACACGCTCTAATACAATAACAGGAAAGGATACAAATCATATGAGCCAGTCATCATTTGGAAATAAATTTAAGGTAACCACCTGGGGAGAATCCCACGGAAAAGCTCTCGGAGCTGTGATAGACGGATGCCCGGCAGGCCTTCCTCTCTGTGAAGAGGACATTCAGAAATTCCTCGACAGAAGAAAACCCGGACAGAGCAGATACACCACTGCCCGTAAAGAGGGAGATCTGGTAGAAATCCTCTCAGGTGTCTTTGAGGGCAAAACCACCGGAACTCCAATTTCTCTGATGGTAAGAAATACAGATCAGCGCTCCAGAGACTACGGAAATATCGCATACTCCTATCGTCCCGGACATGCAGACTATACTTTTGACCAAAAATACGGATTCCGCGACTACAGAGGCGGTGGACGTTCTTCAGGGCGGGAAACCATCGGAAGAGTTGCAGCAGGTGCTATTGCTTCTAAAATATTAGAAGAACTTGGCATTTCAATCTGCACCTATACCAGATCTATCGGACCTGTTGAAATTGCTTCTTTTAATAAAGAAGAAATCCATCAGAATGCATTTTATATGCCGGACGCACAGGCAGCAGTGAAGGCCGGTAAATATCTGGAAGAATGTATGAAGAATCAGGACAGTGCAGGCGGCGTGATCGAATGTCGTATTACCGGAACACCTGCCGGACTTGGCGAGCCTGTCTTTGACAAGCTCAGTGCTCTTCTTGCCCACGCCCTGATGTCCATCGGTGCAGTCAAGGCTGTTGAAATCGGTGACGGCATTGCAGTGACTTCCTCAAACGGTTCCACTGACAATGATGGATTCACAGTCAAAGACGGTGAAATCATCAAAACCTCCAACCACGCAGGCGGAATCATGGGAGGAATCAGTGACGGCAGTGAAATCATACTTCGTGCCCATATCAAGCCAACCCCATCCATCAGCCAGCCGCAGCAGACCGTAACCAAAGATAAAGAACCTCTTTCTCTGGAAATCCATGGCCGACATGATCCGGTCATTGTCCCAAGAGCAGTGGTTGTGGTAGAATCTATGGCAGCAATCACACTGGCGGATGCGCTCTTTGTCAATATGAGTTCCCAGATGGATAAGGTTCGGGATTTTTATCAGAAATAATTCCAATTAATCCACGCAAAAATACCTTCACTTGAATTCTGAGCTGATCTCAGTTTCAAATGAAGGTATTTTATTATCTGCCTATATTGCTGATTCTATGTAACGAATCTGTTATTCTTCCGGAACCGGCCAGATTCTGATACAGTTTGGCTCTGTAATCTTAATCGGCTTGCCGTTCATCACAATAATATTCTTCTCATAATCCACTGTAAAAGTAGTCAGTGTATTACTTGCATGATTAGCCAGCACCAGATGCTTATCATCCGGTAAAAGCACCAGATCTTTCGGATATTCACCACTGATGGGAAGTGTAAACTTCCTTGTCAGCATACCAGTCTCCTCATCACACTCAAACATGGAAACTGTATCCTCACCTGCCGTTGTACAGAAAAGATGCTTGCCGTCATTTGCAAGAGAAAGACCAGACGCAGCATTATGTGTATCATGCACATCCTTCTTCGTACTTGTCTCAATCGTCTGGATCAGTTCAAACGCCGGAACCTTACCGCTTCCATCATATTTGTAAGCCCTGATCTCATTACTGAGTTCAAAGAGAATATAAGCAAACTTACCATCATCGCTAAAACGAATGATACGCGGACCGCTCTCTCTCGGACATCTCAGGATGTCTACCAGTTCCAGCTTGTTGCGCAGTTTATTGATGCAGTAAATCTTCACCTGATCGATTCCGTTATCTACTGCACAGAGATATTTATTATCCGGAGTCGGACGAACACAGTTCACATGGGGACGGAAGTTACGCTCTGCAACACTTCCGAGTCCTGTATGGAATACGCCGTCCATCAGGCTTCCAAGTCTGCCGTCCTTATGAGTATGTACAACGGTCACCTTACCGTCATGATATCCGGCAACATAAAGATATTTACCGTCAACATCTGTAGAAAGGAAGCAGCCTCTCATTCCATCAATATTTACACTGTTGATACGTGAAAGATCACCGTTCTTATCACGTTCAAATACTGCAACACCCTCATCCTCGATAGAATAAAGATACTTGCCATTCTTTGAAACGGCCATATGGGATGCATTACTTACTTCAACACTGCTGCGTTCTGTAAGAGTGCCATTCTCAACATCAACATCATAAACATGGATTCCCTGTCTGGAAGAGCCATGTGTATAAGAGCCCACATAAGCTACATATTTCTTTTCACTCATAATGCTTTTTCCTCCTGCTGTCCTGAAGTTTATTTATCATCGCTCACTCTGTTCCCGTCTGCTGTCAGCGAGCAATAATATTTTCGTCCCGATATTGCCGGACGATGTCATACGATAAGGTAATTATAGCACATTTCCCTAATCAGAACAAGATTACGGAACTCAGTTTTATGTATTTTTTCCAGTTCATGGGTTACTGTCGTTACTGTTCACATACAAGCCAAAATTCTATTGCCGCAGGCAATCTGGAATAAATTTTGGCTAAGTTCTATACCGGATAAGCGCTCTGCTGTTTATTTGGTAAAATAATTTCTGACAGCTTCCAGTGTCTGGTCTATGATCTCATCTGTATGGGCAACAGATAAAAACATTGCCTCAAACTGTGACGGAGCCATATGGATTCCCTGCGCAAGCATTCCCTTGAAATATTCAGAGAAAGCTTTTGTATCTGAAGATTTGGCTGATGTATAATCCACAACCTCCTGCTCTGTAAAGAACAGGCTTCCCAGGGAAGATACGTGATTGATATGGTAAGGCAGATTTTTCTCTGCCAGGATTTTCTCCATACCGCCATAGAGACGTTTTCCTTTTTCCTCCAGATCTTTATAAATTCCCTGGTGTTCATAGAGATATTTTAACTGTGTCAGTCCTGCTGCCATTGCAATAGGATTTCCGCTTAAAGTACCGGCCTGGTAAACCTTTCCCACAGGGGAAACCAGTTCCATGATCTCTCTGCGTCCGCCGTATGCGCCTACCGGCATACCTGCACCGATAATTTTACCATAGGTAACCAGATCAGGGGTCACGCCGAAATATTCTGCAGCACCGCCAAAAGCCAGACGGAAACCAGTGATAACCTCGTCAAAGATCAGAAGGGCGCCGTACTCATCGCAGAGCTTTCTCAGACCTTCCAGGAACCCCTTTTTCGGAGGAACCACACCCATATTGGCGCCTACAGCTTCCACGATAACAGCAGCAGTCTGTCCGTCAGCCTGCTCCATCAGTGCACGTACACTGTCCAGATCATTATAAACAGCAGTCATGGTATCCTCTGTGCATCCCTTAGGCACACCGGCACTGTCCGGAACACCGCTTGTCATCACACCGGAGCCTGCACTTACCAGCATGGCATCACTGTGTCCATGATAGCATCCTGCAAATTTAATGATCTTATTCTTTCCTGTAAATCCTCTGGCAACACGGACTGCACTCATAACAGCTTCTGTACCGGAATTTACCATACGCACCATATCCACATGTGGAATATGGTCACAGATGAACTCAGCCATCTCCACTTCGATTGCAGTTGCGCATCCGAAGCTGAGGCCCTTTTCACACGCCTTCAGCACACTTTCTTTTACTTCCGGAAAATTATGACCCAGGATCATCGGTCCCCAGGAATCGATATAATCCACATATTCTTTTCCATCAACATCATAAATATGGCATCCGTCTGCACGGTCGATAAATCTCGGTGCAATACCGATAGCACCGTATGCACGTACAGGACTGTTTACTCCTCCCGGAATTACCTTTACCGCTCTGTCAAATAATTCTTCTGATAAACCCATCAGCCGATTCTCCCTTCATCCATGCATTTTGCAAGTTCTTTTGCATAATAAGTAAGATAGATCTGGGCACCTGCACGGTATGCACTGACTGCCATCTCACACATAATACGTTCTTCATCGATCCAGCCCATTTTTGCAGCTGCTTTCACCATTGCATATTCACCGCTTACACTGTACGCTGCAACCGGCACATTTACAGCCTTTGATACCTCAGAGACCATATCAAGATAAGACATGGCAGGTTTTACCATAATGATATCTGCGCCCTCTTCCACATCTGTAAGCGCTTCCTTCATTCCCTCTCTTCTGTTGTGGAAATCCATCTGGTAACTCTTTCTGTCACCAAAGGACGGTGCAGAACCTGCAGCATCACGGAATGGTCCATAGAAAGCAGATGCATATTTTACTGCATAGGACATGATCGGCGCTCCATAATGTCCGTTCGCATCAAGAGCCTCACGGATAGCACGTACACGTCCGTCCATCATATCAGAGGGAGCTACCATATCTGCGCCTGCCTCTACATGGGAAACAGCTGTTTTAGCCAGTAATTCCAGTGTTGCATCATTATTTACATCATGACCGCAGAGCACTCCGCAGTGTCCGTGTGAAGTGTACTCACACATACATACATCTGTGATATAGTACATGTCCGGGAACTGTTTCTTTGCTTCTCTCAGGGCCTTCTGTACAATTCCGTTGGGGTCGTACGCACCGCTTCCCACCTCATCCTTATGATCCGGGATACCGAACAGCATAATGCTGTTTACTCCTGCATTCTGCAGACGTTCCAATTCAAAAGGAAGACGGTCTACACTGTAGCGGAACTGTCCTTCCATAGAAGGGATCTCTTCTTCAATCCCTGTTCCCTCTTTTACAAATAAGGGATAGATAAGGGAAGACTTGTCCATTCTTGTCTCTCTTACCATTTTTCTTAAATTTTCACTGCCTCTTAATCTTCTTGGTCTCTGAATTAAATCCATGTCTTTTTGCTCCTTTTACTGCTATTGTCTGATATCATAACCCCTGTTCACCTTCACAGATATTCAACCATTTTCTTTCTTCATTTCTTCCACCACTTCAATCAGACTCTCAATAGTCGCTTTTTTCGCCATCCGGGTCTGCATACCATAAGCATCTGCTGTAGCTTTGGTCTGTTTTCCGATACAGGCAGCTTTTACCTTCGTATAGTCCAGTCCCTTTGTGCCTTCCACAAAGCCCTTTACAGTGGATGCACTGGTAAATACTACACAGTCCACACTTCCTGTCTCCAGCTCTTTCTTCTCATCGATCAGCCTGCTCTTTTCATAACGAGTAGTGTAGGTTGCAATATCATCCACCTGTGCCCCTGTCTGCTCCAGCAATTCTGTCAGCTTTTTATTTCCGGCTTCGGCTCTTGGGATCAGGATTTTTTCATTTCCCTGAAGTTCTTTTGCAAGCTCTGCTCCAAGAGTATCTCCGTCATACACACCTGGCACAAAATCAGCCAGCAGGTGATGCTCTTTCAGCTTTTTCTTCGTTCCTTCACCGATCACTGCGATCTTCGCCTGTCCCAGGCTGCGCACATCCATCTCTTTTCTGTCCATCTCGTCAAAAAAGATCTCCACACCTGCAGGGCTTGTAAAAATGATCCACTGATAAGCATCCAGTTTCTCAAATGCCTCATACAGTCTGCCATTATCCTCAACAGGTACTGTACAGATAGACGGCAGCTCCAGAACCTCGGCACCTTTCTGACGGAGAAGATCTGCTGTCTTTGAAATATGCTGTCTTGGTCTTGTGACCAGAACCTTCCAGCCTGCCAGAGGAAGCTTCTCATACCAGGAAAATTTATCAGCCAGGGAGCAGACCTTACCTACAACAATAATGGCAGGTGTCTCTATCCCCTGTCTGTCCACCTCTTCCTTGAGGGTACCTACAGTAGCAACCACCCGCTTCTGTCCTGCTGTTGTTCCTTTCTGAAGAACTGCTGCCGGCATATCCGAATCCATGCCGCCTGCAAGAAGCCCTTTGCAGATATCCTCCAGTGCTGCAATTCCCATGAGAAACACCAATGTTCCCTTTGTCTGAGTCAGTGCTTTAAAATCTATATCATACTCCCGCCCTGCACGTTTATGTCCTGTAATAATATGTAAGGACGAACAGAAATCCCGGTGTGTCACAGGAATCCCATTATAAGCAGGAACAGAGATGGGAGATGTCACTCCGGGCACGATCTCATAAGGGATTCCATTCTCAGAAAGAAGTTCCAGTTCCTCCCCGCCTCTTCCAAAGAGAAAGGGATCTCCACCTTTAAGCCTTACCACTTTATTTCCTTTTTCAGCTTCTTCCAGAAGAACCTTATTAATATCCTCCTGCACCATTGTATGGTGATTTGCTCTTTTACCTACATTAATCAGTCTGGCATGCTCCGGGATCTTTGCCAGAACCCCTTCGCCTACCAGACTGTCATATACTACCACATCTGCCTGCTGCAGAACCGCTGCGCCCTTTAATGTAAAAAGCCCGATATCACCCGGTCCCGCACCAACCAGCCAAACCTTGCCAGCTGCCATGTTTCTTCTCCTTTTTGCGTCACAAGAATTTTCTTTCTATAAATTTCGTATCCTGAAATTTTATATCCTATAGCAATTTCAATTCAGTTTCAACGAATCAGATAAATATTTTATTTCCTTCCCTCACAGTCAGATTTCAATTGCTTTGCAAGAGCTGTTCCAAGCTTCTCTCCATCCTCTACTGCACCTCTGATCTGACCTGTAAGCCACTTTCCTGTAGCTTCACTGTAATATAAACCGCGGATAAAGATCTCATCTCCGTCCACCTCTGCAAATGCAGCTACAGGCGAAGAACATCCTCCGTCCAGATATTTTACATATGCGCGCTCTGCAGTTCCTGCAAGCCAGGCATCCCTGTCACAGTATCCGTCCAGATACCCATAATCCTCACCTTTGCGTCCCTGCACAGCCAGGATTCCCTGACCTGCTGAAGGAATCATCTCATCCGGTGTAAAATATCTGCTGATCCTGCTTTCCAGCCCCAATCGTTTCAGACCTGCCGCTGCCAGGATCAGCCCGGAATACTCTCCTTCATCCAGCTTGCGAAGCCTTGTCTGCAGATTTCCACGGATACTCTTTACCTCCATCTCAGGATACAGCTTCTCTAACTGAAGAGTTCTCCTTAAGCTGGAACATCCCAGAGGTTTATCCGGATCCAGCTCCGCCACTCCCTCAGGAAGCACCAGTACATCTCTTGGATCCTCACGCTTTGAAAAGGCCAGAAGCGGAAGCTCTTTTGGAACCTCCATAGGCATATCCTTAAGACTGTGTACAGACAGATTGCTTTTACCATCCAGCAATGCCCTGTCCAGTTCTTTTACAAACAGTCCTTTTCCGCCCACCTTATCCAGGGTACGGTCCAGAATAATATCTCCTGTCGTTTTCATAGTCAGGATATTTACTGTTATTTCAGAGCCGGCATTTTCTTCACGGTTTTTCTGCTCTATGTAGCTTTTTACCATTTCACTCTGGAGAACTGCCAGCTTACTCTCTCTGCTTCCAATGATCACCTCAGTCATCATTTTCCTCCTCATTATCATCTTCCTGCGCAACTCTCTCCAGGGCATTCTGAATCTCTTCTCTTATCCTGCGCGCTTTTTTGTGGTCCAGACCACTGGCTGTGATTCCCACCACCAGTCCCTCTTCCATATAAATTCCCGGGAAATAAAAATCGCACTGTTCTCTGTCGCTGGCTACATTAACATAAACGCCTTCCTGCCTGCAGATCCTGTGGATCTCATCATTTAACTTTCTGTCATTGGTAGCTGCGATCACCATATATGCCATTCCAAAATCTGTACGCTTTACCGGACGTGTGATCAGCTCTACATAGCCGGCTTTGCTAAGCTCCATCATCTCCCTGGTGACCTTCGGAGCAATGACTCTGATATTTCTGGTGAATGATAAAAGGGTTTTCACTCGACGGGTTGCAATGTTTCCGCCGCCTACAACCACGATATTCTTATCTGATAAATCTATAAACATTGGAAAATACGGATTATTCTTCATATATTTTCTCCAGTCCTGCCACACACTCAAGGAAAATCTCCTGATTCAGACTGTCACGCAGACCAAAGATCAGTTTATTTACTACTTTTCCTGCTGCCGTATCCACTGCATGGATCAGATTCTGCCTGTCATCCTCTTCCATAGGTGTTTTCTTTAATATATTTGCAATCCTTAAATTCAGGTCATTGACTGCCTCATCTTTAATATCCTGAATTCTTGGGATCAGGTTTCTTCCATCCAGCCATTGGAAAAATTCATCCATCTGCTCTCTTACGATCGCGCCTGCTGCCTCCAGATTTTCCTGAAGTTCTGCAGGAACTTCCTCTATACGGAAGCTGTCCATGTCATAAAGTGTGACCCCCTGGAGCTTTCCAACAGATGGCTCTATATCTCTGGGAACTGCCAGATCGATCAGGATCAGGTCATCCTTTGTCCGGATTCCCTGGAATAATTCTTCTCTTAATGTGAAATTCGGGCTTGCAGTTGCACTCACTACAAGGTCACACTGTGGCATATACTCCATTCTGTCACCGTAATTAATACGCTTACAACCCAGCGGAATATTCACAACTCCGCTCCTGTACTGACGGATGGTCACTGTCACATCTGCACCTGCCTCCTGCAAGGCCTGAGCAGCTACCTTACCCATCTCGCCGTTACCGATAACCATACAGATCTTATCTCTGAGAGAATACCCCTTCTCTGCCAGAAATCCAATGGCCTGATGGATCACTGACGGATTTCCATGGGAAAAAGGAACCTCTGTCTTAATTCTCTTTCCTGCTGTGGCAGCCATTCTGAACAGAACCTCCAGAACACCATCTGCCGCAAAATTCTCTCTTGCCAGATTCAGGGCATCCTTCACCTGTGTAAGGATCTGATCCTCCCCTATGATCTGTGATTTCAGACCACTGGTAAGATAAAAAAGATGCTCAACTGCCTCCTGATCCTTACGCTCTACAAAATATTGTCTGTAAGAATCCTCAGTAATTCCCTTTATCCTGCAGAGGCAGTCATAAAGACAGACATCCGCCTCATCATCCACACTTGCCCAGACCTCCAGGCGGTTACAGGTGGACAGGATCACGCATCCATATATTCCATTTTGATTCTTTATTTTTTCCATTGCTTCACCGGCATTTTTCTTTGTAAATGCAAATTTCGCACGAATATCCACCGGTGCCATATTATGGTCAATTCCAATCATGGAAATACTCATAACTTCTAACTCTCCTTCGTATTTCACCATTCCTCATTCATTTCATATCAAATCAAATATCCCACTGGCAACAGGGTATTTGATTTGATATGAAATCCGAACAGCTAAAAAGCGCTGTCAGAAATATCATAATCATTTCCTGTTAAGATGTCAATTGCAAACACGGAAAAAGCTAAAGGATAACGCGACAAGACCTCATTACCATTGGTAGTGTAAAATAGTTTGTGTTTTTGGTAAAAAATAACTCTTTTTTGGTAAGAA
>SAMEA3387459__coassemble_2091_pt1 | contig 60947 bp, 64 predicted proteins | sample SAMEA3387459__metabat2_low_PE_021 | metagenome-assembled genome bin SAMEA3387459 (sample SAMEA3387459) | Felis catus | biome: Faeces | place: United Kingdom | collected 2012 | reverse complement strand
ATGACCCTCTGCTTGTAAGGCAGATGCTCTCCCAGCTGAGCTAAGATTCCATATTGCTCTTGTTACAGGTGACTTATTTGTTGTCCGCTCCGTAACTTGCTTTGCTATTATATAATGGATTTTGTCAGATGTCAACACCTTTTTTGAAACTTTTTTAATTTTTTTTATTTTTTTAATTATTCGTACATTTTAAAGCATTTCTGACACAAAAAACTCAAAAATTACAAGACAAATGCAAGTCTCTTATTTCCATCAATTCCCTCTGTAAGATTTTTATAATCATCCAGATACAGACAACGTGGTGCAACCTGACAATATCTCTGTTCTCCCTTGTCATCTTTAAGGCTCAGGATAACCAGCAGTTCTTTCTTTATTTTTTCCGTATCTACTGTGTTTCCTATTGTGGCAAGGCATACTTTTTCATTATTATACTGGCATTGATAATTCCACCAGCTATCCGTTTCGTCAGTGTACCAGTCATATCTGTAACTCTCATCAAAACAGTCCTTCGCACACAATGCACCAGCGCTGCGAGCTGCCTTTTCATCAAATTTTCTAAGCTGAATACGCCTTGAATATTCTTTTCCTTCATAAGTCACTTTTCCTGAATCTATATTGCTGCCAAAATTAATCTGCCCCCGTTTCTTTCCATTCTCACCAATAAAAATTTGAACAAGGGTCATTAGAGTCTGATTCTGTAACTTTAATTTCTCCCATATTCAGATAGGCACCCAGCTGTCCGTAAATCACCATTCCCTCCGGCTCAAGGAATGCTTTATCAAATTTCAGATACTCTGATATGGTCAGTCTGCCACCCAAAGCGGCAACCAGTTCCTTACACTCCAGACTCTTCACTGCTGCATCTATAATTACCTGCTCATAACCGAATAACTGCTTCGCAGTTTATTCAAAAAAAGATTCCCTCCTCAGTTTTACCTGAAAAAGGAATCTCCTGTTATTTATCATTATTATCTGTTATTATTCAGCATCTTCTGCTGCTTCAGTTGTTTCTGCATTCTCTTCTGCAGCATCATCTTTTGCTTCGTCCTTGCTGTCTGTTTCTTCTGCATCAGCTTCTTCAGTGTCTGCACTGTCATCGAAAGGAATTACAGCACCGTCATATTTCTCATCGATAAAGTCTTTGATCTCATCAGATTTCAATACGTCAACCAGAGCTTTGATCTTATCGCTGTTTTCGTTGCCTTCTTTGACTGCGATCACATTCACATAGGTTTTCGCTGCTTCAGAGTCAGATTTCTCATATGCAAGTGCATCTTTTCCTACTGAGAATCCTGCTTCCAGAGCATAGTTTCCGTTTAATACCACATAAGCAGTCTCGCCTGTAACACGTGCTACCTGTGCTGCTTCCAGCTCTACGATCTCTACATTGTGAGGATTCTCTGCAATATCCTTAACAGTTGCATTTAATCCTGCACCATCTTTCAGAGTGATAATTCCGTTATCCTGGAGAAGAAGAAGTGCTCTTGCTTCGTTTGTGGTATCATTTGGTACTGCGATAGAATCTCCGTCTCCCAGATCATCCAGGCTGTCTTTTGTTCCGGGATAGATTCCGAATGGCTCATAGTGAATACCGCCTGCATTTACAAGGTGTGTGCCCTTCTCCTCATTAAACTGATCCAGATATGGGATATGCTGGAAGTAGTTTGCATCAAACTCTCCACTCTCAACTACCTCGTTTGGTCTTACATAGTCATCAAACACAGTAACTTCAAGTTCATATCCTTCTTTCTCAAGAAGCGGTTTTGCCTCCTCAAGGATCTCTGCGTGAGGTGTTGCAGATGCTGCAACTGTAATGGTCTTGTCATCATCCTTTGCATAAACACCTGTGCTTAATGTTCCTGCTACCAGTACTCCTGTTAAAACTGCTGCCACTAATTTTTTCATAATAATTGTCCTCCTGAATTTTATATTTTAACTTTTTTCATAACCATTTTATAATCAACAATTTCTTAAAACGATTGAGTTTATGTTATTTTCATCCATTCGAAAATATTTCATTTCCTTATTTTAATTATGGATTTCCTATAGCTATTTTCTTCTGTCAATCTTATTTGCGATCATCATTCCCACTGACTGGAAAATCTGTACCAGCACCACCAGCAGGATAACTGTAACGATCATAATATCTGACTGATATCTGTAATATCCATAGCGGATGGCGATATCTCCAAGTCCGCCTCCTCCTACTGCACCGGACATGGCTGAATAACCAAGGATCGTTCCGATCGCAATAGTCGCTCCTGTGATCAGTGAAGTTCTGGCTTCTACCAGAAGAACCTTCACGATGATCCTTATATTGCTGGCACCCATAGCTCTGGCTGCCTCGATCACACCTGCATCTACCTCTTTAATAGACGATTCCACCATTCGTGCGATAAAAGGAATGGCAGCCACTACCAGAGGAACTACCGTTGCTGTTGATCCATAGCTCTTTCCCACCACTGCTCTGGTAAAAGGAATCAGCAGGATCAGTAAGATCAGAAACGGAATACTTCTCACAATATTTGCAATTGCATCCAGTATCTTATACAACACTGCATTTGGTTTCAGTCCCTCTTTATCAGACACTGCCAGCAGCACTCCCATAGGAAGTCCGAACAGGTATCCCAGAACTGTGGAAAGAACTGTCATGTAAAGTGTTTCTCCCACACCCTGGACAATCATCATTATTGTTTCATGATCCCACATATTCTGTCACCTCCCCGATTGCTAAACCTTTTTCTTTCAGATACTGCTTCATCATTTCTGTCCTGGTACTGCCTTCCATAAACTCCAGTATCATCTCTCCCTTGGCTACACCACCTACATTCTTGGTATCTGCCTTCAGGATATTTACCGGTTCTCCGAAGGTAAGGATCAGATTTGCAATCACAGGCTCAAAAGCTGAATTCTCAGAGAATACGATTCGTATCTTCTCACCGCTTTTGATCTCTGCCTGTCCTTTTTCCCTGCCTGCATCCAGTCTGCTGTCTGCGTCGATATCAGAGCCTGTATCCTTTCGGATCAGTTCTTTGGCAACCTCCGACTGAGGATTTGCAAAAATATCTGCAACCAGTCCTTTCTCAACCACTTCACCCTCATACATAATCGCCACATGTGTACAGATTTCACGCACAACCGACATCTGATGAGTAATGATCACTATGGTGATTCCAAATTGCTTATTAATCTTTTTCAGCAATTCCAGAATGGAAGAAGTAGTCTGCGGATCCAGTGCACTGGTAGCCTCATCACAAAGTAAAATCTTCGGATCTGATGCAAGTGCTCTTGCAATGGCAACCCTCTGCTTCTGACCACCGGAGAGCTGTGCAGGATAAGCATTCTGCCTGTCCCCCAGACCAACGATCTCCAAAAGCTCTGCTGCCCTCTTTCTGGCCTCTGCCTTCTTCTTTCCTTTTATATAAAGTGGAAAACAGACATTATCAATCACTGACTTCTGCATCAGCAGATTGAAATGCTGAAAGATCATACCAATCTCTTCCCTCTGTTTCCTCAATTCCTTCTCTGTCAAATCTCCTAGAGCCTTCCCATCTATCAGAACCTGTCCCTCTGTAGGAACCTCCAGAAAATTCATACATCGTACCAATGTACTCTTACCTGCCCCCGACATACCGATAATTCCATATATATCACCGGAATCGATATTCAGGTTCACATCCTTCAAAGCCTCGACCACGCCATCCTTCGTGTCAAAAGACTTCCGGACCTTCTCAATCACAATCCCAGACATCTCATTCTCCCTCTCTCTTATTCCCCGCTCCGTTGAGCATGAACATACTATACCACTCCACTTCTGATTATGCCAATTCATAATACCTAGTGCTAGTTATAGTTTAAAGTTATATCTTCATCACTTTACCTCATTAAAATCTATATCTCTTGAATTTATTCAGAAAGAAAAGCAGCAGGAGAAAGGTCATATTCCTTTCATCCTACTGCTTTGAAAGCACAATATTCATTAAAGACTATATTCCTTATATAATTACTTTACTGTCTGACAAATAGCAATTCCACCACTTGATCCAAATAAAGTAATCAAAATATTTTTCCCAACCATCCCCTTCCCACTCAAAAAAGGGCGCTGCCCAAGCAGCCGCCCTTTCGTTAAATCACATCTTTTTTAGAAATTATATTCTGTCAAGCGAATATTCGCAATCCGCTTGACTCTGAACTTCTTCATCCCATACTTCGCAGCCTACCCAACCAGGCAAACCCGCAAAGTTAATACACTCCTCCTCTGGGAACCTTCCGTCTGGAAAAATATTTTATCTAAAATATTCCACACCAGATTCGAATATTTTAATATCCTGCTCCCCATAGATATTAATAGCAACTCCGTCCCCGCGACGTTCGCTATGTGCCATCTTACCAAGGATACGTCCATCCGGGCTGGTAATACCTTCAATGTTCATATAAGAACCATTGACATTCCATTCTTCATCAACGCTGAGCTGTCCATCCGGAGTTACATACTGAGTTGCAACCTGTCCGTTTGCAAACAGCTTCTGCAGCCATTCTTCATTTGCAACGAAACGTCCTTCACCATGTGAAGCCGGGTTACAGTATACACCGCCAAGCTGTGCCTTCTGCAGCCAAGGAGATTTATTACTAACAACCTTCGTATAAACCATCTTGGAAATATGGCGTCCGATAGTATTAAATGTCAATGTAGGAGAATCTGCTTTCTGTCCGCAGATTTCACCGTAAGGTACAAGACCAAGCTTGATCAGAGCCTGGAATCCGTTACAGATACCAAGTGCCAGACCGTCTCTTTCATTGATCAGCTTCATAACAGCTTCTTTGATCTTCGCATTCTGGAACGCAGTTGCAAAGAATTTCGCAGAACCATCCGGTTCGTCACCTGCGGAGAATCCGCCCGGGAACATGATGATCTGTGCCTGATCGATTGCTTTCTCAAAAAGCTCTACAGAGTCATGGATATCTTCAGCAGTCAGGTTCTTGAATACTTTTACATCCACCTCTGCACCTGCACGCTCGAATGCACGTGTGCTGTCATACTCGCAGTTTGTTCCAGGGAATACAGGAATAAATACACGAGGTTTTGCAACTTTGTTCTTGCATACATAGATGCTGTCTGCACGATAAAGCTTCTCATCTCTGTCAGCTGCCTCTTTATCATTCTCAGAAGAAACTGTCTTAAATACTTTTTCCAGAGTACCTTTCCATGCATTTTCAGCTTCGTCTACAGTGATCACTGTATTTCCATAGGAGAAGTTACCGTCAGCAGTTACTTCACCGATCACTGTATAAGTAATGGAAAGCTCTCCAACCTTACCATTCGGAACTTCCAGGATAATATCGCCAAATCCAAGTGCAAAGAAATCTCTCGGATCAAGGTTATGCTCGATTTTCACGCCCATGCCATTACCAAATGCCATCTTTGCAACTGCAGCTGCAATACCATGGCGGTCAAGTGCATAAGCAGAAACAACTTTGCCGTCCTGCATATCTTTATGAAGTTTTTCATACTGATCCATGATTCCTGCATAATCCGGCAGATCATACTGATCCTTCGGTGCGCGAAGCCATACCAGTTTGTTTCCTGCTTTCTTTAATTCCGGTGTGATCACATCCTGGATCTTCGCAACGTCAACAGCGAAAGATACCAGTGTCGGAGGTACATCAATATCATTAAATGTACCGGACATACTGTCCTTACCACCGATAGATGGAAGTCCAAATCCCATCTGTGCTGCATAAGCACCGAGAAGTGCTGCGAAAGGCTGGCTCCATCTCTTAGGATCTTCTGTCATACGACGGAAGTATTCCTGGAATGTGAAACGGATTTTCTTATAGTCACCACCTGTAGCCACGATTCTTGCAACGGACTCTGTCACTGCATAAGCAGCTCCGTGATATGGGCTCCAGGAAGATAAATACGGATCAAAGCCATAGCTCATCATGGTTACAGTATCTGTTTTACCATTCTGTACCGGTACCTTTGCTACCATGGACTGAGTCTCTGTGAGCTGATATTTACCACCGTATGGCATAAATACACTGCCTGCTCCGATAGAACCATCGAACATTTCCACAAGTCCCTTCTGGGAGCATACATTTAAGTCTGCCAGAGTTTCCATCCATTTAGCTTTTACATCAGCTACATCCGGGCGCTCTTCAAAGAGGTTGCCTTCTTTGTTAGGGATTTCTACTTCTACAGTTGTCTCCTGATGTGCACCGTTAGTGTCAAGGAATGCACGGGAAATATTTACGATTTCTTTTCCTCTCCATACAAGTACCAGGCGAGGATCCTCTGTTACAACTGCAACAGGAATTGCCTCCAGGTTCTCTTCATTTGCATAGCCAAGGAAAGTATCTACATCTTTCGGGTCAACTACTACAGCCATACGTTCCTGAGATTCGGAGATTGCGATCTCAGTTCCGTCAAGACCTGCATATTTCTTCGGAACCTTGTCAAGATCTACCCTCAGACCTGCTGCCAGCTCACCGATAGCAACGGAAACACCGCCTGCACCAAAGTCATTACATTTCTTGATAATATGGCTGACTTCTTCACGGCGGAACATACGCTGGATCTTACGCTCAGTAGGAGCATTACCTTTCTGAACCTCAGCACCACACACTTCGATAGAAGCTTCTGTATGAACCTTGGAAGAACCTGTAGCACCACCGATACCGTCACGTCCTGTACGTCCTCCAAGTAAGATAATGATATCTCCCGGATCAGAATTCTCACGGATTACTGCGCGTCTGGGAGCAGCACCCATAACAGCACCGATCTCCATACGTTTCGCTACATAGTTAGGATGGTAAACTTCTTTTACATAACCTGTTGCAAGGCCGATCTGGTTTCCATAGGAGCTGTAGCCATGAGCTGCGCTTCTTACCAGTTTCTTCTGCGGAAGTTTACCCTTGAGAGTTTCTTTTACAGAAACAGTAGGATCTGCTGCACCTGTTACACGCATTGCCTGATATACATAAGTACGTCCTGAAAGCGGGTCACGGATTGCACCGCCAAGGCAGGTAGCTGCACCACCGAATGGCTCGATCTCAGTAGGATGGTTATGTGTCTCATTCTTGAAGTTGATCAGCCATTCCTCTTCTTTACCGTCAACATCTACAGGAACTACAATACTGCAGGCATTGATCTCATCAGATTCTTCCTGATCAGCAAGCTTTCCTTCTGCTTTCAGTTTCTTCATAGCCATCAGAGCCAGGTCCATCAGGCAGACAAATTTGTCCTTACGGCCTTTGTAAAGTTCTTCTCTGTCAGCAAGATATTTGTTGTAAGTATCTACGATCGGTGCTTTGTAATCACCTTCGTCAAATTTTACATCTGTCAGTTCTGTGGAGAAAGTTGTGTGGCGGCAATGATCAGACCAGTAGGTATCCAGTACACGGATTTCTGTCATGGACGGGTCACGTTTCTCTTCTTCTTTGAAATAATGCTGGATATGCTGGAAATCCTTGAATGTCATTGCAAGATTTAAAGAATCATAAAGTTCCTTTAATTCTGCTTCCGGCATTTCCTTAAATCCGTCAAAAATCTTAACATCTTCCGGTTCCTGGAAAACAGTTACCAGTGTTTCCGGTTTCTGCAGACCTGTCTCACGGGAATCTACAGGGTTGATGCAGTGATGCTTGATAGCATCAAATTCTTCATCTGAAATAGTTCCTTCAATTACATAAGTAGTTGCGGAACGAATGATAGGCTGTGCATTCTCATCCAGGAACTGTACACACTGAACAGCAGAATCTGCTCTCTGGTCAAACTGTCCCGGTAAAAATTCTACAGAGAAGATGCGGGAGCCTTCTGCTGCCTCAAAATTCTCCAGATATAAATCATCTACAGGTGGCTCTGCAAAAACAGTTTTGCATGCTTTATCAAAAACTTCATCAGAAATATTCTCTACATCATAGCGGATCAGCACACGTACTGCTGTTACGGATTTAATTCCCAGATAGCTGCTGACCTCATGTTTTAATTCCTTTGCCTGTACAGCGAAGGCCGGTTTCTTTTCTACATAAACACGTCTTACGTTACTCATAGAAACTCCTTTCTTATGTATGCATTGTTTTAAAAATGCTTTAAAAGCACCTTGCAGCCCGACTCCAGTGAACCTGCTGCTTGAACTATTGCTTTCTTTATAGTATCATAGGAAATATCATTAGTAAAATTAATATATCTTATATTTTTTATTAATGTAACTAATTAGTTACTGTTCACTGGTAATATCCCGCGAGGTGTTTTTGTGAGCGAAGGTCACAGAAAACCCAAGATATACCGCGCGAATTTATGCGATTAGCATAAATTCTGTGCATCGCGAAGCGTGCTACTGAGAACGGAGTGAACAGTAACACTAATTAATCACTATCCGTGAAATGTTTTGGAATGAATATGCTAAAATCCAGAGACATACAAGCTCTAAAGTTCCATTGCTGCAGACAATTTATATCATCATATTATTTTATGAAAGGATTTATTTCTATGGATATTAATCTGGAATTATACAAAGTATTCTACTATGTTGCCACCACCCTGAGCTTCTCAGAGGCCTCCCGCCAGCTTTTTATCTCCCAGTCAGCAGTCAGCCAGTCTATTAAAACTCTGGAAAAAAAGCTGAATCATCCTCTCTTTATCCGAAGCACCAAGAAAGTATTGTTAACTCCTGAAGGAGAACTTTTGCTCCAACATGTAAAACCGGCTCTCCAGCTTCTGGACGAAGGGGAATCTCTCCTGTCCGGAGACAATCTGCTGAAAGGCCAGCTGCGTATTGCTGCCAGCGATACGATCTGCCGGTATTTTCTCATTGATTATCTGCAGAAATTCCATCAGACCTATCCTGATGTCCGCATTAAAGTCACAAACAGTACCTCCATCGGCTGTGCAGAGCTTCTGGAAAAGGGTCAGGCAGATCTGATTGTATGCAACTGTCCCAATTCCAGGCTTGGCAGTCATTTTCAGACACGTGTGCTAAAAGAATTCCTCGATGTATTCGTTGCCAATACGGATTACTTTCCTGTACACACTGTTCAGACTGAACTGCAGGAGCTTCTGAACTATCCGATCCTGATGCTTTCCCCCAAAAGTACCACCAGCGAATATCTGCGGGAGGCATTTACAGCCCATAATCTCAAGCTTCTTCCTGAAGTAGAGTTAAACAGTAATGACCTGCTTCTGGACCTGGCACGGATCGGACTGGGAATTGCCTGTGTTCCTGATTATATGTTAAAAGAAAATGATCAGCTGACACCACTCATGTTAAAAGAGCCTCTTCCCGGACGTCAGCTTGTACTTGCTCAGCATGACAGCCTTATTGTCTCTCAGGCAGCTGAACGCTTTATTGAAATGTTTACTTCCATATGATCATCATACTCATCAAAAATACTACAGATAATTTTTTACAGGATTTTCATACTATAAAATTTCCACACTATGAAATTTCTATGCTGCAGTTGCAAAGCCTTTGTACAATAAAAGAAGTCCTCACTCAGTACTGAAACAACAATTTTTATAATCGCGTTTCTTACTGAATGAGAACTTCTTATTATTTTTCTATTCTGTTTTTCAATCTGAAGTCCAGCGGATATTCACAATCCACTTCACTATTTGGTCAACTTTCTTATTTCGGCATTACAGCCAGCGCATCAGTAATATACTGATTGTCGATTGCTGCAAAGAATCCGCCGTCTGCCTTAGTTGCATAATCCATATCGATCGGCATTTTTCCAAGTACAGGAACCTTCAGTTCTGCTGCGATCTCATCAATATGGCTCTCGCCGAATACTTTGATCTCTTTTCCGCAATCCGGACATTTCACATAGCTGTAGTTCTCTACGATTCCAAGTACCGGTATCTTCATCATCTCAGCCATATTAAAGGCTTTCTTAACGATCATCTTAACCAGATCCTGAGGTGATGTTACGATCACGATTCCTTCGATTGGCAGAGACTGGAATGCTGTAAGTGGAACATCACCTGTTCCAGGAGGCATATCCACAAACAGATAGTCTACGTCGCCCCAGACAACATCTGTCCAGAACTGTTTTACCATATTTGCAAGAACCGGACCTCTCCAGATTACAGGAGTATCCTCTGTAGGAAGCAGAAGGTTGATGGACATTACCTTGATCCCGTTTTTTGTGATCATCGGGTAGATACCTTCATCATTTGCCATTGCTGCACCCTTTAATCCATACATTTTCGGAATGGACGGTCCTGTGATATCCGCATCCAGGATACCAACCTTGTATCCCTGTGCTGCCATCATGTTTGCCAGGGAGCCTGTTACGAAGGATTTACCAACGCCACCCTTTCCGCTGACAACCCCAATCACATGTTTTACATTTGACTGAGCATTCATTTCTGCCTGAAAGCTCTGTTGTTTCTTGCTGCTGGAACAACCTTCGCAGCTTGCTTTGTCGCATGAAGTGTTGTTACATTCTTTTGCCATAATTAATCTTCTCCTTTATATTTACGCACTGCTGTACTGACAAAATATTGTTACTGTTCACTCCGTTCACAGTAACGTAGCCAAAATTCATTCCAGATTGCCTGCGGCAATGGAATTTTGGCTTGTATGTCTCGGGATTTTGGCATATTCATGCCAAAACACCTCGCGGGATAGTGGTCTGTGAACAATAACAAAATATTCTCTATTGCCAGTGTGGAGCATGTCTGAAAAATCATTTCCACAAATTGTGACGCACATCTTGCGTAAAGCATTTTTCAAACAAGCTCCAGAGTACGCATATTACTTTACAAATCTGTCAATTGCTATCTCAAGTTCTTTAATTGCCTCTTTATCACCATGTTCCACTGCATCTACGATACAGTGTTCGATATGATCCTGCAGAATGATCTTACCTGTATTATTGATAGCAGATTTCACTGCTGAAAGCTGTATCAGAACTTCCGCACAGTCTCTTCCGTCCTCTATCATACGTTTGATAGATTCCATATGTCCGATTGCTCTGGACATACGGTTCAGCACTGCCTTTGTATGTGCATGACTGTGATGATGCCCATGCTCCCCATGAGAATGTTCAACTACCGTCCCATCCTCCAGGACATGCGTATGTGTCTTTTGTTCCTCGGCCATAACATTCCCCTTTCTCTTTCAGAATATCCGATTCTTTACCGCTTATCTGTCTTTATATCCTCACACACTGTCTGTGGCTTTCCTGCTTACAGCACTTCTGTACAGCGTAAATGATATTATACCACATTTGTCAAATTTCTGTAAAGGAGCAACGCTGTTTTATTTGTGAAGTCGTAATATCAAAAATAATGGTTCCATCCTCCAGGACAGTTTTTTCATAGGAAACTTCTTTTCCTTTGAATTTATTTCTGATATATTCTTCCGGATCCTCAAGTTCCAGCTCTTCCACAAAAACATCACGCATCTGATTCCGCGGACATTTATTAAAAATTTCCCATATCAGTTCATATTCTTTCATATTCCATCTCCAGTCCGTAAGACGGATATTCACAATCCGTTTCACTATTTAAGACCCAGCCCGCTGCTTATTTTTTCGCAGCTCTCTTCGGCTGATTTACGGCAATCTGCTCAGATTGTCCTGTGGTTTTTCTCAACCAGTCTGAGACTATTATAATTATTTTTAGATTTTTTGTCAAAAATAATTGCATGAATACGAATTATAGCGTATCATAGTCTATAATTATCAAAACAGCAATGTTACTGTTCATTTTGCAGCCTGATGTTTTTTGAATTCTGCATATTCACAGTAACTGTAACTATAACTATTCAGTACTTTCGGGAATCAGTCTACCGAATAGTTACTGACAGCTACAAACTAATTACATATATAAAGGAGAGAAATCTATGAAGCTTTTAAAAGACCGAATTCTTAAGGATGGAGTTGTAAAACCGGGAAATATTTTAAAAGTAGACAGTTTCTTAAATCATCAGATGGATATTACCCTCATCAATGAAATCGGCAAAGAATTCAAACGCCGCTTCTCCGACTGTCCAATCACTAAAATCCTTACAATTGAAGCATCCGGTATCGGTATCGCCTGTATTGCTGCACAGTACTTTGATGTACCTGTAGTTTTTGCCAAGAAAGCACAGAGCGTGAATCTGGATGGAGAAATGTATACAACTAAAGTAGAATCTTTCACTCATAAGAAAGTATATGATGTGATCCTTTCCAAGAAGTTTCTCGGACCTGAAGATCATGTACTTCTGATTGATGATTTCCTTGCTAACGGATGTGCACTTCTCGGCCTGATCGATATTGTTAAGAAATCAGGGTCAACTCTTGAAGGAGCCGGTATTGTTATTGAGAAAGGATTCCAGCATGGCGGTCAGGAGATCCGCGATATGGGAATCCGTCTTGAATCTCTTGCCATTGTTGATTCCATGACAGACGATTCCTTAACCTTCAGAGATTAACTATAAAAGGATGGGAAAACCCATCCTTTTTTTGTTCTATGAATTCTTTGTTTTTTTCTGATCTGATGTTTTCTCCACTTTTGAGTTATCTTCGGAATCATAGATCAGATTTTCTCTCGTTTCACCTTCTGATTTATCTTCTGTTTCGGGAGTTGGTGTCACTTCTTTTGAATCTTCCTCTGAGGCTGTCTTTAATGTCACTTTCGGCACAGGTGTTGCCTCTGGCGCAGGTGTCACCTCCGGTGTCGGTGTGGAATCAGGAGCGATCTCATCTTCCATATAAGTTCCGTTATCCACAAGAATCTGATAATTATCCTTGTCGATCATCTGTGCTCCACATGTAAAAGTTCCCACAATCTTTACTCCGTTATCATACTGTGAATAATCTTTTACGTCAACTTTCTCTCCTGTCAGATAGTCAATGGCCATCTGTGCTCCGCCCTTAGCCAGTTCCTTACGGTCCATAAACATGGTAAATGACATTTTACCTGCTGCAATATCCTTTACTGCCTGTGCCTCACTGCCATATCCTGTGATCATCGGCCATTCATCACTTCCTGGTTCCAGACCACTGTCACTTAACACTTCCTCTGCAGCATACGCAAATCCGTCATTTGCAGTACAGATAATATCCGGAGCCTTCTCCTCTGCATAAAACTCACTTATAATCGAATCAAGTTTTATCTTTGCAGATGTCTCGCTCCATCTCATGATTCCTGTATCATCAAATGACGTATTTCCGGATTTACATACAAGTGTTCCATCATCCAGATATTCCTGAAGCCCTTCCTGAATTCCATTACTCAGAAACAGTGCAGCATTGTCATCCGGAGATCCCATGAGAAATTCTATTGTATAAGACTTCTTATCCTCTCTGGCTTTATCCAGATCCATTTTTTTGATAATTTCTTTGGCAATATCCTTTCCTATTGCTCTGGTATCATAAGTTGCATAATAATTGATATCCGCAGTATCCCGGATCAGACTGTCATAGGAAATAACCGGTATTTCCTGCTCTTTGGCAGTTTTCAGGATATCTGTCAGACCATAGGAATCTACCGGATCAATGATCAGGGCAGAAACCTGCTCATCAATAAATTCCTGAATCTGGGAAATCTGAAGCGCAGGATCGCCGCCGGCATTCTTCACATCTGCCTCATATCCTCCATCTTCAATCTGCGAAGTCATCTCTTCGCTGTCAATTTTTGCATCCTCATCGTCATCAGAAAGAAGCACACCTATCTTTCCGGCAGAAGCTTCCGTTACCTCAGCATCTTCCTCTGATTCATCATCTGAATCTTTTCCTGAAGAATCTCCGTCTTCTTCCTCCTTCACTGATATCTCTTTATTGTCTTCGTCTGATTTTGCACTGTCTCCTGCCTTGCTGCTGTCATCGGCATCAGAAGCATTTTTATTTTCTGCCTCTACTTTTTCACCTTCCTCAGTTACTTCGCCTACGCCCTCTTCTTCTACCTGGGCGCTTTCATTTGCTGCTTCTTTTGCCTCATTCTTCCCGCAGGCAGACAGGAACATGGAGGATACCATTATTCCAAGCAGAATAGCTGTTGCTCTTCTTTTCATAATACGATCCTTTCTGATATCATATTTATTTATCAATTCCCTTATAATCTTTTGCAATGTTCTTCAGATAATCCCGATAGGCAACGGCTGCTTTCTTTGGTTTCAGAATATGTACATTTCTTCCCATAGAAGTCAACCATCCAAAAAATGCCTTATCAACCACAACCTCAACAGTTACAATAAAATTATCCTCCCCTTTTATTTTGCAGAAAATCTCCGAACCAAAGGTACGCTGGATTTTTTTCTTTGTAGAATTCTGACATACAAGCCTGATTTCTTTTATATTCTCTCCTGTTTGGGAGGGTATCGGAGCACTGATCTTTGCAGGTGCTTCAGATTCTTTTCCAATCTGTTCCTGCACATTTTCAGATTTCTCTCCTGTTTCGCCATCTGGCTGATGTATTATCGTATTATCCGCTTCTGTTTTATCTGAAGCGGATTTTTCCTCATAATATCCTCCTTCCCGTCCTCTTCTGTAATGTATATCCATTCCAAAATCACGCAGGGTTTCCATATCATCATAAATACTCTTTCGCTCAGCTCGAATCCCCTGTTCTTCCAGTTTTGCCAGAATCTCCTGCATGGTGACAGGCTTTTGGCTGGTTGTCTCAGACAGCATTTTCTGCAGATACAGTATTTTTCCTTTTTGATTACATGATTTCGCCATAATTATCCTCTTACAAATCTGTGGTATATATAGTCATTTGCTTCTTTTTCCTGACTGTCATCTAACGGTGTAAGTTCTGTTTCTTTTCCATACTTTCTTTCCAGCGCATGTTGAATGAGCCAGTCTGCAAGCTGCGGATTCTTCGGAAGTAACGGTCCATGCAGATAAGTCCCTATCACATTCTTATATACTACGCCTTCATAGCCTGACTTACCGTCATTTCCTGCACCGTAAAGTACTTTTCCCAGTGGTTTGTTATTATTAATGCAGGTTCTTCCTCCATGATTCTCAAATCCAACGATCGGCATATCAAACAGCTCACTCTGCAGAACGATATTCTGGATCAGACGGCCTTCGCCCTGCTCTGTATACAAGTCTACCAGGTCCAGTCCTTTCATGTTTCCCTGATCTGTTTTGTAATACTTCCCAAGTAACTGATAGCCACCGCAGATTGCAATGACAACGCCGTTATCTTCCACATAAGCCTTAAAATCCGGTTGGATTTTCTGTAGCTTCTCACATACGATCATCTGTTCTCTGTCCGAACCGCCACCCAGAAGTACGATATCAAGCTTCGAGAAATCTATTTTATCATCCAGCTCAAACGGTATGGTCTCAGCCTCAATCCCACGCCACTGGCATCTCTTCATCAGACACTGGATATTACCTCTGTCACCGTAAAGATTCAGAAGATCCGGATATAAATGTCCTATTGTAATTTTCATTATTTCTCGCCCTCCAGTCTCTTCAGAATATTTCTGGTACTGAATAATGCTGTATAGTTTACCAGCACATACAGATTCCCCACTCCGTCCTCTACTCTGTCGCGGATTGCTTTCTCAACATCGCCCTCGAGGACAGACGGGATATCCACATATTTCAGCCGCAGACGCATATCCTGACAGCGGATACCGCTTACAGTAATAGATTTCACTGAATCATTTCCGAGAAGATCAAAGTCAACATCCCAGAGCCAGGAAATATCTGTTCCATCCTGAGCATTATCATTGATCGCAATAATGATGTCCTTCGGTGCCTGATCCTGCATCACTGCGGAAATATTCTGATTAAATCCCGCCGGATTCTTGGCAAGATTTAAGGTTACTCCTGTTCCCTTAATGCGAAACTGCTCCATACGTCCGTTTTCCGGATTAAATCTGCGGAGCATATCCCCGAAATGCTCTCCTGCAAATCCCGCGGTCCTCACTCCCGCATAAGCTGCCAGTATATTATACACATTATAAAATCCCTTATAATTTGCTACAATGTGTTTTCCTTCTACACAAAAGCTAAGCTGGTCGCTTACCTTTACATCCTCCGCATCAAAATCCGGCTTCGGTCTTGCAAATCCGCATTTTGGACAATAATAATCTCCCAGCTGGCTGTAATGATAGAAACGATATTCCAGTTTTTCACCGCATCGCTTGCAGAAACGTCCCTCCCTGATCTCATTTGCTGCAGATTTGATCACCGGTTTACTGATACCATAAGTTACATATGGATTCCCGGAATCCATGGCAAGATATGCGGATAATGCATCATCACCGTTTACAATAATCTGCATCTTCGGAACCTTGCGCATCATTTCTTCCAGAATGTTCATAGTGATATCAATCTCTCCGTATCTGTCAAGCTGATCGCGGAAAAGATTTGTCAGAAGCATATAGTCCGGTTTGATTCTCGGGAAAATATGTCTGGTGGATGCTTCATCGGCCTCAATACATGCATAGTCCGCATCGATTTTACCATTCCATTTCGAAGCCAGCACAAATGCGGCAACAACTCCATTGAGCATATTGGAACCTGTATGGTTACAGATTACTTTCTGTCCTTCCGCTTCCAGTGCCGCACAGAGCATATTGTTGGTAGTTGTCTTTCCATTTGTACCGCAGGTTGCAAAAATAGCCTTTCGTACCTGTGAGGAAAGCTGTTCCAGAATGTCCGGACAGATCTTAATCGCCACTTTTCCTGCCCAGGTCACACCCTGTCTTCCCATTTTCTTACATACGTATCCTACAAATTTTGCTGCACAGACAGCAATCATTACTCTTATTTTCATTGTGTATGATAATTTCCTTTATAAATATAATCTTTGTTATTGCCGCTTATTTGTTTCAACTCACAGTCGGTAATTTCACAGAGTCTGACGTGTCAACAACATACTGACTGTGGTTTGCCTCATGTCATTGGGAGATACCGATTTCTCTCCGCCCGCCACTGCCGTTCATTTTCTTATTTGCAATTCATCTACCACCTATAGAGGAGGGAGAATTCTTGCTATATCCTGTTAAAATTCTTTTTGCTCCTGATATCTTTACCCTTATTCATTCCGGAACAGCTATAGCTATAATAATCCTCTATGATCATTTCATAATGCCGGCAGAACAACTCAGTTAAACATAGTATCCTGCAAATAGTCTGAGCATACACCTGCCGCACCCTCTTGCATATAATATTGTGCTTCCTTCAGGTCATTCACAGTATAAATATATAACCTGATTCCTTTTTTGTCAAAAATCTTCTGCACATCCTCTGACCAGTATTTATAGTAGACTGTAGCTGCCTGAATATTCTTTTCTCTGCAAAATGCCGCAATTTCAGTCAGTTCTTTAATAGAGTATTCCTGCCATAAAGAATAAATATATCCTGGAAAATCGTACAGCAGTGCTGTTCCGGCAAACATTGCCTGGTTATAAATTTCCGGTATGACCTGCCGCATCACATCCGGGACACCGGCAGCCTCTGCCAGTTCAATATAGTCTGCATAATCTTCCACTGTTTTCTGATAATTACGGAGAGAATACTGTTTGGAATCTAGCATCACAAAAGCGTCCGGATAATCACTCAGCAGAATCAGCAGATCTTCAAATGTTATAGGCGTATATTTTCCATAAATGGGCCGGGATAAGAATTCCTCTGAGGACAGAACTTTCTTTTCATCGCCCTCCCATTGTCCAAGAGGCTGATACCAGCTATGGCGGCACACCCATACATTGTCAGACGTCTTCACAAGATCAACTTCAAACAACCTGCACCCCATCTGATAGCCTGCCAGAAAACTCTCTTTTGAATTCAGATAGGTTTTATCACCAATCCCTCCCAGTGCATGTGCGATCGTTTTATAATTTTCCCACTTAAATTCAGGTGCGGTGGCAGATATGGAATAAGCATCATTTCCCCACAGAAACAGTGTAACAGCCAGTAATTCCACCAATAACAAAAACATCCTGATGAAATAACCCAATCCTGATCGTTTCTTTTTCGTATTCTGCCTCAATTTTTCAATCTCCTGCCGGTCATTTGTATTCCTCGCTTATCTTTTGCTCTCGTATTTTGTAACAGTCCAATGTCTTATTTAACCCTTCTTCATCAATATGGTTTTTATATACTCTACGATTTTACGCTATCTGGCTCAAATAATCAAGGGTAATAAACGGTTATGTTACAGGAAGTGATGTTACTGTTACTGTTCACATACCACTATCCCGCGAGGTGTTTTGGCATGAATATGCCAAAATCCCGAGACATACAAGCCAAAATTCCATTGCCGCAGGCAATCTGGAATGAATTTTGGCTACGTTACTGTGAACGGAGTGAACAGTAACGTCGTGATTTCCTATAACATAACAAAAAAAACTGCATATATACGGCATGAACACCATACATATGCAGTCTTATCATCGTCTGGACAAATATAAAATCGAAAATCTGGCTGGATTATACTAATTCGATCAGTACTTCCATTGCAGCATCGCCTTTACGCGGTCCGATCTTAACGATTCTTGTGTAACCACCGTTACGGTCAGCGTATTTTGGAGCGATTTCATCGAACATCTTAGCAACCATATCTACGTCTTTAGTGTTTTTCTTTCTTCCGGCACCCTTTGCAGGTACTTCTTTAACCGGGTAGAAAACTTTCATCATCTGACGACGAGCGTGAAGTCTGGAAGGAGCATCTTTCTTAATCTCTTTCTGTACTTCATCGTATACAGTTTTCTTCTTTCCGTCAACAACTTCTTTTACTCTCTTGCCTTCAGCATCTTTACGAGCAACTTTAGCAGTTACAGTAACAGTTTCGAAGTTATCTTTTTCACGAACAGCCATAGCTACAAGGCCTTCTGCGATTTTACGGATTTCTTTTGCTTTAGCTTCTGTAGTAACAATTTTTCCATGATATAAAAGGCTTGTTACCTGGCTTCTCAGTAATGCTTTTCTCTGGTCAGAAGTTCTGCTTAATTTTCTATATTTTGCCATTTAATTTTCCTCCATCTGTGGGACAGCCGGGCACGCTTGTTCGGTCTTACTGTCCGACTGCTTAGGCATCCCCACCGTATAATATCTCTTTGCTAACTGGTTATTGTTCCCTTAGAGAACCAATAACCTGATCAATTCTTACTCTTCTGCAGGCTGAAGCTGTAAGCCCAGCTCTTTCAGTTTCGCAAGAACTTCTTCTAATGATTTACGTCCAAGGTTACGAACCTTCATCATATCATCAGAAGTCTTGTTACATAATTCTTCAACTGTATTAATGCCGGCTCTCTTCAAGCAGTTATAGGAACGAACAGATAACTCAAGTTCATCAATGCTCATTTCCAGGACTTTTTCTTTCTCATTGTCTTCTTTCTCGATCATAACCTCAGCAGTCTTTGCATTCTCGGAAAGGTCAATGAAAAGGCTCAAGTGCTCGCTTAATACTTTTGCTGCAAGGCTTACCGCCTCATCCGGATCAAGTGTACCGTTTGTATACACATCCAGTGTCAGCTTATCATAATCGGTTACCTGACCAACACGTGTATTCTCTACAGTCATGTTGACTCTGTCTACCGGTGTATAGATAGCATCAACTGCAAGTACACCGATCGGCATATCATCAGATTTACCTTTATCAGCACTGATATATCCGCGGCCTTTTGTAATAGTAAGCTCCATAGCAAGTCTGCAGTCCTTGCCACCGTTTAAAGTAGCAATCACCTGATCCGGATTCATGATCTCGATATCCTGATCAGCCTGGATATCAGCTGCAGTTACAACACCTTTTCCTTCACATTCGATGTATGCGGTTTTCGGCTCATTGTCTGTGCTGTGGTTCTTAATAGCAAGGCTCTTCAGATTCATGATAATATCGCTCACGTCTTCTTTTACGCCCGGAATGGAGCTGAATTCGTGAAGCACACCATCAATTTTAACCTGGCTTACAGCTGCACCCGGCAGGGAAGACAGCATAATTCTTCTTAAAGAATTTCCAAGTGTAATTCCATATCCTCTTTCCAGAGGCTCAACTACGAATCTGCCAAATTTTTTATCTTCAGATAATTCGGTAATCTCGATCTTAGGTTTATTAAAATCAAACACTATAGGGTTCCCTCCTTCTGGGTTAATAAAAGTTTGAGGGGTATTCATTCAAATACTACAATTCAGCGGAAGATAATAATCAACCACTGAATCGTATAAATAATAGAAATATTACCAGGTAATTTTCTATGATATAATCCTATGGATTATTTGGAGTACAACTCGACGATAAGCATCTCGTTTACAGGAACATCAATTGCTTCTCTGTTAGGAAGTTCTTTTACAGTTCCTTTTAAATTCTCCTGATCTACATCGATCCATTCCGGAACAAGACGTCCGCCAGTTACTTCAAGGATACCTTTGTATCTTTCAGAACCTTTGGATTTTTCTCTGATCTCGATCTGATCACCGGCTTTTACAAGGTAGGAAGGAATGTTTACACATTTTCCGTTTACAAGTACATGCTTGTGGTCAACAATCTGACGAGCTTCTTTTCTTGTTCTTGCAAATCCCATACGGAATACTACATTGTCAAGTCTGCTCTCAAGAAGGATCATAAGGTTTGCACCAGTCTGTCCAGGCATTCTGTCAGCTTTGTCGTAGTAGTTGTGGAAAGGTTTTTCCAGAACTCCGTAGATGAATTTTGCTTTCTGTTTTTCTCTTAACTGTAAACCATACTCAGACATTTTACGATTTGCACGTTTTAACTGTCTTGTGGATTTTTTATCAATTCCTAAATAAATCGGATCCAGGCCAAGGGATCTGCATCTTTTCAGAACAGGCACTCTATTTACTGCCATTTCTCAAATACCTCCTAATATTCTAAATCAATTAGACTCTTCTGCGTTTTGGTGGGCGGCAACCGTTGTGTGGTACCGGAGTTACGTCGCGGATGCTTGTTACTTCCAGTCCGCAAGCCTGAAGGGCACGGATTGCAGCTTCACGTCCAGAACCTGGTCCTTTTACCATAACATCTACAGTTTTTAAACCATGAATAAGTGCAGCTTTTGTTGCAGTCTCAGCTGCCATCTGTGCTGCATAAGGAGTAGATTTTCTTGAACCTCTAAATCCAAGACCACCAGCACTTGCCCATGAAAGAGCGTTTCCTTCATTGTCAGTCAGAGTAACAATTGTATTGTTGAAAGAAGACTGAATATGTGCCTGTCCGTGTTCAACGTTTTTCTTGACACGACGTTTTGCAGTCGCTTTTTTAGTCACTTTAGCCATTTTAAAACTAACCTACACTTTCCTATTTATCAATCAAATATATGTTACAAGAAACACCATGTCCACTAAATTCATTTCCTCGCTTCGCTCGTCATTCATCAAGTGTCCATGCAAGCTTCCTCATAAGATCAGCTTACGCTTATCAGATGTTTAAAGCTTTATTTATTTCTTCTTATTAGCTACTGTTCTCTTAGGACCTTTACGTGTTCTGGCGTTGGTCTTAGTCTTCTGACCACGAACCGGAAGTCCTTTACGATGACGGATACCTCTGTAGCATCCGATTTCCTGCAGTCTCTTAATGTTGAGGGCGATTTCTCTACGAAGGTCACCTTCTACTGTCATTGTTTCATCAATAACTGCGCTGAGTCTCTTTACTTCGTCATCAGTCAGATCTCTGACACGTGTGTCAGGATTAACTTCTGCCTTTGCAAGGATCTTGTCTGCGCTTGGTCTACCAATACCATAAATGTAGGTAAGACCGATTTCAATACGTTTTTCTCTTGGTAAGTCTACACCAGCTATACGAGCCATGTACTGTTTCCTCCATCTTCTACTTTGAAAGTCCTTAATGCCTGTACATCACTTACCCTCGCGAATTCTCTCACTCAAGTAAGGTGAAATGGGATGTATCGGACACATCACTTCCTTATTTCTCAGTTCCTAATTGGGGTGCCTCGGTAAAACACCCAGCTGCAATTGGCGAAAAGCAGCCTTTCCGAATTACTGCGGCCAACGGGCCAACGTTGCCTCTCGGTATTAGGCAATACATGCTAAAACTATCTTAACAGTCTGGACAACCTCTCCGGGTGTCTCATACTGCAGCCGCACATTACACAAACTTTAAACTGTCAATCAACCCTGACGCTGTTTGTGTTTTGGATTCTCACAGATTACTCTGATAGATCCTTTTCTTTTAATGATCTTGCATTTTTCGCAGATCGGCTTTACAGATGATCTTACTTTCACTGGAAATCCTCCTTCCGTAAATTCATTAAAATCTGCAGTTTTTTGAGCGCACAAATACAATATACTCACGCGTTCGGCTTATATATTATCACAGCAAAATATAAAATGCAAGCACTTTTTTGAATAAAATCACATTTTTTCATTTTCTCCCCCATTCCCACCTAATCATCCATCTATAAAAACTAGTTTTAATATCTATTCTGGAGCATGTTTGAAAAATCACAGCTAAACCTTCCCACTGCCAACACACAGCGTAGAAAAATAATTCATTTCATGTGCATTTGCAGGCATCTTAGATATTCTTAGGCGAAAAAAATCTGCGTTATGAGCCGACTGCCTCACTGTCTGAGCGAAGTCGGAGGCGGAGCGAGTTTGATAAGGCGGCTCATGCCTTTAGCAGATTTTTTTCACCTTAGAATATCTTAGATGCCGAAACCGCACATGAAATGAATTATTTTTCTACGCGTCCCTTCCGGCACACAAAAAAAGAGAACCAGATCCCTCCAGCTCTCTTTCTCATCACTGCACCAACTGCAGTCCAATATTTCTTACTTATCTCTCCAGATAATCCTGCCCTTAGACAGATCATACGGAGACAGTTCAATCGTAACTTTATCTCCGGGAAGAATACGAATAAAATTCATACGTAACTTACCACTGATATGTGCAAGCACCACATGTTTGTTCTCCAGTTCCACTTTAAACATCGCATTAGGCAGCTTTTCCAGAACAGTGCCTTCCACTTCGATTACATCTGCTTTTGACATTTTAAACCTCCTGTATGTCGTCCAATTATTTCGTAAGAGTCAGAATCTCCGGATCTCCGTCTGTAATAAGAATCGTATTCTCATAATGAGCAGAAAGAGAACCATCCATAGTTACAACAGTCCACTCATCATCCAGCCATGCCACATCTGCACGTCCCAGATTGATCATAGGCTCTACAGCAAGTGTCATACCCGGCATCAGACGAACTCCTCTTCGCTTCTGCGGAAAATTCGGGATCTGCGGATCCTCATGAAGGTGAGTGCCGATTCCATGTCCAACCAGGTCGCGGACAATCCCATAATGATATTTGGCAGCATGAGCACCGATTGCCTTGGAAATATCATTCAGATGATTTCCCGCACGTGCGGCCTTGAGTCCCTCAAAGAAACACTCTCTGGTCACATCCATCAGCTTACGTGCCTGCGGTGAAACTTCACCGACAGCATAAGTTCTCGCTGCATCAGAATGATACCCCTTATAAATAAGACCGGCATCAATCTTTACAAGATCTCCCTCCTGAATGATCTTCTCTTCAGACGGGATCCCATGAACTACCTCATCATTCAGACTGATACAGAATGACGCCGGAAACCCTCCGTAGTTCAAGAAATTCGGGATGCATCCCAGATCACGTATCATCTGTTCTCCGATACGGTCAATCTCCTTTGTGCTCACTCCCGGTTTAATGTAAGGGATCAGACCATCATGCACTTTTTCAAGCAGATGACCTGCCTCCCTCATAAGTTCAATTTCATGTTCTGTCTTGATAGAAACCGACATTTTACCTCCAGATGGTGTTTAAAAACACCCAATTACTCTCCCAGGATGGCAACAATATCTGCAAATACTTCTTCAAGATCTTTTGTACCATCCACTGATTTTAAAATTCCCTCTTTAGTATAATAATCGATCAGCGGCTGTGTCTGCTCATGATATACGCTAAGACGTTTCTGAACTGTTTCAGGCTGGTCATCATCACGAAGCACCAGTTTCTCTCCACAGGTATCACAAACGCCCTCAACCTTCGGTGCTGCATGTACAACATGATAAGTAGCACCACATTTCAGGCAGGCACGTCTTCCGGACATACGGTTTACAATATTGGAATCCGGAACATCCACATCGATTGCATAATCAACTTTACTTCCCAGTTTGTTCAGAGCCTCTGTTAAGCACTCTGCCTGAGGAATTGTTCTTGGAAAACCATCCAGCACATAACCATTTGCTGCATCCGGCTGTTGTATTCTGTCCACAACCAGATCACAGGTCAGTTCATCAGGTACGAGAAGTCCCTGATCCATATAAGTTTTTGCTTTTTTACCCAGTTCTGTTCCATTTTTGATGTTTGCGCGGAAAATATCTCCGGTAGAAATATGCGGAATCTGATATTTCGCAGCAATTTTCTTCGCCTGAGTTCCTTTTCCTGCTCCCGGTGCACCCAACATAATGATTTTCATAAGTTATACCCTCCGTTTTCTTTTTTAGCAAATCAAGGCTGTGATGCCATGCACCACAACCTCTCATTTTTAATTGTTCAGAAAGCCTTTGTAATTACGTACGAGAAGCTGTGATTCAATCTGTTTCACAGTTTCGAGGATAACACCAACAATAATGATGATAGATGTACCACCGAATGAAACATTCGCTCCGAACACACCATTAAAGATGAACGGAATCACGCACACAATGATAAGACCTACTGCACCTATAAATATAATATAATTCAAGATATTAGTCAAATAGTCTGACGTAGGTTTTCCAGGACGAATACCCGGAATAAATCCACCCTGCTTTTTGATATTATCTGCAACTTCCAGAGGATTGAATGTAATGGAAGTGTAGAAATATGCAAAGAAAACACAAAGTACGATGTAAAGAACCAATCCCCATGTATACTGGAGCTGTTTCGGATTACACCAGTTATTGGAAGAAAGACCACGAATAATCTCACTTCCGATTCCTGTACCATTACCTTTTCCTGTTAACTGCGCAATGACAGCCGGGAAAGACATAATGGAGGATGCAAAGATTACCGGGATAACACCGGCGGTGTTAACCTTCAGCGGAATATTGGTGGACTGACCGCCCATCAGCTTTCTTCCAACCATTTTCTTGGAATACTGAACCGGAATTCTTCTCTCTGCTCCGTTAAGGATAAGTACCAGAACTACTACCAGAAGAATAACGGCTGCAATGATCAGTCCTGCAAGAGTACCCTTTGCAATCGTTTTTCCTTTAATAAAGTTCTCATACAGTAATGCCAGGTCGCTTGGTACTCTGGAAATGATATTAATGGTAAGTACAATGGAAATACCATTTCCAACGCCTTTTTCCGTAATACGCTCACCGAGCCACATCAGCATAGCTGAACCGGCTGTAAGGCAGGCAACAACTACAACACCTTTAAAGAAGTCCAGATTCGGAATCATACCCTGACGTCCGAATCCGATTGCCATTGCGATTGACTCAAATAAAGCAAGACCTACGGTCACATAACGTGTGATCGCAGTCATCTTCTTTCTTCCCTCTTCACCATCTCTCTGCATTTCTTCCAGTGCCGGAATTGCAATGGTAAGAAGCTGAATGATAATGGAAGATGTAATATAAGGTGTGATGTTTAATGCGAAAATTGACATTCTTTCAAATGAACCACCGGTAAATGCATCAAAGAAATTGAATGCATCACCGGCATTGCTGCTGAACCACTGTTTGAAGAAATCACTGTCAACTCCCGGTACCGGAATCTGGCAGCCGATACGGATGATAAAAATCATCCATATCAGATACAACAGCTTGCGTCTCATTTCTTTCACTCTAAAAACATTTTTAAGAGTTTCAAACATTAGATCACCTCTACTGTACCACCAGCAGCTTCAATTTTTGATTTTGCAGTCTCGCTGACAGCATTTACTTTGACATTAAGTTTCTTTGTCAGCTCACCGTTTCCAAGAATTTTAACGCCATCAGCGATCTTGGAGATTGCACCGCTTGCAAGTAAGCTTTCTGCTGTAACTTCTGCACCATCTTCAAAACAGTTCAGTACGTCAACGTTGATTGCAATAATCTCTTTTGTATTTCTGTTTTTGAATCCTCTCTTAGGCAGACGTCTGTATAAAGGCATCTGACCACCTTCAAATCCCGGTTTCTTGTGACCGGAACGAGCTAACTGTCCTTTGTGTCCTTTACCGGCTGTTTTACCGTTTCCAGAACCATGTCCACGGCCTCTTCTGAAGTTATCGCTGTGCTTAGAACCTTCTGCTGGTCTTAAGTTTGATAATTCCATGTTGGCACCTCCTTATTATTATTTCAAATCTATAAGTTCAGATTGTATTGTGTCTGAATATGTTTCTGTATGCTCCTGCCATTCTCTGCGAATAACAGGTTCATATCAGATCCATATCAGAATTCTCTCTGGTTAAATTGCAATTAAGCTTCTTCAACCTTTACCAGGTGCTGTACCTGCTGAATCATTCCTCTTGTTGCTGCGTTATCCGGCATTTCAACTGTTTTGTGCATTTTTGTAAGACCCATAGCTGCAACAGTTTTTTTGTGTTTCGGAACTGCACCAATAGGAGATTTTACTAATGTAACTTTTAATGTGTTTGCCATTTTTGTATTTCCTCCTTAAGCCAGAATCTCATCAACAGATTTTCCGCGAAGTCTAGCAACTTCTTCCGGAGTTTTTAACTGTCTTAAGCCTTCGATTGTTGCAAGAACAACGTTCTGTTTGTTTCTGGATCCCATACATTTTGTACGGATGTTTTTGATACCAGCTAACTCGATTACCGCACGGGCAGGACCGCCGGCGATAACTCCAGTACCTTCCGGAGCTCTCTTCAGAAGCATTTCAGCGCTTCCGTATTTTCCAACGAAGTCATGTGTAATAGAGTTGTTTTCGTCTCTTGCTACTGTTACTAATTTCTTAATAGCATCCTCTTTTCCTTTGCGGATCGCTTCAGGAATTTCGGCTGCTTTACCTAAACCTGCACCAACGTGTCCGTTGCCGTCACCTACAACAACTAAAGCTGTGAAACGGAAGTTACGACCACCTTTAACAACCTTGGTAACACGCTTGATTGATACTACTTTATCTTCTAATTCTAACTGACTAGCATCAATAAGATTACGTTTCATGTGTTTCGCTCCTCCTTATTAGAATTTCAGCCCAGCTTCTCTTGCTGCGTCTGCCAGTGCTTTAACTTTACCGTGGTAGATATAGCCTCCTCTGTCGAAAACAACGCTTTCGATGCCAGCTTCAACAGCTTTCTTACCAATAACGGTTCCTAAATGTGCAGCAGCTGCTACATCATCAGTGTTCTCTAACTCAGCTCTTACTTCTTTCTGAAGAGTAGAAGCAGATACTAAAGTTTTTCCTACAGTGTCATCAATGATCTGAGCATAAATATGCTTGTTGGAACGAAATACTGCTAAACGTGGTGTTGTTGCAGTTCCGTTTAAATGATGACGTAATCTTCTATGCTTATTCTCACGAATTTTCGCTCTAGATGCCTTATTTACCATTTTCTCACCCTCCTGAATTATTTCTTACCAGTCTTACCAACTTTACGTCTGATAACTTCATCAACATACTTAATACCTTTACCTTTATATGGCTCAGGTCTTCTCTTGTCTCTGATCTCAGCTGCAAACTGGCCGACTTTTTCTTTGCTGATACCGGATACGATAATCTTGTTACCATCTACTTTGGTTTCGATTCCGTCTGGGTCTTCCATTTCTACCGGATGAGAATATCCAAGGCTAAGCACAAGCTTTTTGCCCTGTTTTGCTGCTTTATAACCTACACCGTTAACTTCAAGCTCTTTTGTATAGCCTTCGCTTACACCAACAACCATGTTGTGGATCAAGCTTCTTGTTAAACCGTGAAGAGATTTCATTTTCTTTAAGTCGTTTGGTCTGGATACTACTACATGACCATCTTCGACTTTGATTTCCATTTCTGTAGGAAGTGCTCTTTCGAGAGTTCCTTTTGGTCCTTTTACAGTTACTACGTTGCCTTCAGCGACAGTTACTTCTACGCCTGCAGGAATAGCAACCGGAAGTCTACCAATTCGTGACATATGTTTGTCCTCCTTACTTAGATTATCGGAGAGGATGTTTCATCCTCTCTGTTTTCAGTTTGTTCTCTATAAAAAATCTTGGTTCAAATTACCAAACGAATGCTAATACTTCGCCGCCAACCTGAAGTTTACGAGCTTCTTTATCAGTAATAACACCTTTGTTTGTAGAAAGAATTGCGATTCCAAGTCCACCAAGAACTTTTGGAAGCTGATCCTTACCTGCGTAGATACGAAGACCAGGTTTGGAAATTCTCTTTAAACCAGTGATGATTTTTTCGTTTTTGTCTTCACCGTATTTCAGTGTGATATGAAGAGTTTTAATAACTCCGTCTTCAACTAAATCATATTTTGCAATATATCCTTCATCAACAAGGATGTTAGCAATTGCAGTTTTCATTTTGGATGCCGGAACATCTACTGTGTCATGTTTTGCAGTGTTTGCGTTACGGATTCTTGTAAGCATATCTGCGATTGGATCGCTCATTGTCATGTTAGTTTCCTCCTGTTATTCAGACTTTACATGTGCATATATATTAATTGTTTACATTGTTACCTGTTTTATCATAAATCTCGTTTGGACATATGATCGGACTGATAAATCAGCCGATCGTTTATTTTATTTAAATCCGGTTCCTACCAGGAAGCCTTCTTAACACCCGGGATCTGTCCCTTGTAAGCTAATTCACGGAAGCAGATTCTGCAGATTCCGTACTTTCTTAAAACAGAATGTGGACGTCCACAAATATTGCAACGTGTATATTCTCTTGTGGAGAATTTCTGTTTACGCTGCTGTTTGATTTTCATTGCTGTTTTAGCCATGAATCGTTCCTCCTATTATTTTGCAAACGGCATATTGAATAATGTCAGTAATTCACGAGCTTCTTCATCAGTCTTAGCTGTAGTAACGAAGATGATGTCCATACCTCTTACTTTGTCAACTTTGTCATATTCAACTTCCGGGAAGATCAGCTGCTCTTTGATACCCAGAGCGTAGTTTCCACGACCATCGAATGCGTTCGGGTTAACACCACGGAAGTCACGTACACGAGGAAGTGCAAGGTTGATCAGACGATCAGCGAACTCGTACATTTTTTCTCCTCTTAATGTAACTTTACAACCGATCGGCATACCCTCTCTGATTTTAAAGTTAGCGACAGATTTTTTAGCTTTAGTAGCGATTGCTTTCTGTCCTGTGATAAGTTCCATATCTGCGATTGCAGCATCAAGAAGCTTAGCGTTTTCTTTGGCTTCACCAACACCCATATTGATTACGATCTTGTCGAGTTTTGGCACTTCCATAACATTTTTGTATCCAAATTTTTTGGTCATGGCATCCATGATCTCATTTTTGTACATTTCTTTTAATCTACTCACTTGTCATGCCTCCTCTCTTAATTAATCGATAACCTTACCGGTCTTTTTAGCAACGCGGACTTTTTTGTCGCCGTCCATCTGGAATCCTACTCTTGTAGCCTGTCCATCAACAACCAGCATAACGTTGGAGATGTGCAGTGGAGCTTCTTTTGTAATGATTCCGCCCTGCTGATTTGCAGCAGATGGTTTGCTGTGTTTTGTAACTTTGTTGATATTCTCAACAACAACGGTATTGTCTTTTGCGTTAACTGCAAGGACTTTACCCTCTTTGCCATTATCTTTACCAGCGATAACTTTTACAGTATCACCTTTTTTAATTTTCATAGCTGACATTAGGCACCCTCCTATAATACTTCCGGAGCTAAGGAAACGATCTTCATGAATTTCTTTTCACGAAGCTCTCTGGCAACTGGTCCAAAGATACGTGTTCCTCTCGGAGTTAAGTCGTCTTTAATGATTACGGCAGCATTTTCATCGAAACGGATGTAAGATCCGTCTTTACGACGAGCGCCTTTTTTAGTTCTAACTACAACAGCTTTTACAACGTCACCTTTTTTAACAACGCCGCCTGGTGTTGCATCTTTAACAGTAGCAACGATTGTATCGCCAATGCTTGCATATCTTCTTGTAGAGCCGCCCATAACACGAATACAAAGGATTTCTTTTGCACCAGTGTTGTCGGCAACTTTCAGTCTAGTTTCCTGCTGGATCATACTGGTTTCCTCCTTATTTAACTTTCTCTACGATTTCAACCAGTCTCCATCTTTTATCCTTGGATAACGGTCTGGTTTCCATAACTTTTACGGTATCACCGATATTGCACTCATTGTTTTCGTCATGAGCTTTTAATTTATATGTTCTCTTCACGATCTTTTTGTAAAGAGGATGTTTTACATGGTCTTCAATAGCAACTACAATGGTCTTGTCCATCTTATTGCTGACAACCTTACCCACGCGGGTTTTTCTCAGATTTCTTTCCACGATAGTTTCCTCCTATTATTTGGAAGCGTTAGCCTGCTCAGTAATTACTGTCTGGATTCTTGCAATGTTCTTGCGAACCTCTTTAATGCGGCTTGTATTCTCTAATTGATTAGTTGCATTCTGAAATCTCAGATTGAAAAGTTCTTTTTTAGCAGCTACTAATTCTTCATTTAATTCTGCAGCTGATTTTGCCTTTAAATCTTCCACGAATTTATTAATTTTCACTGTTATCACCGCCTTCTAAGTCTGCACGAGAAACGATTTTACATTTACATGGTAACTTGTGCATCGCAAGACGTAATGCTTCACGAGCGATTTCCTCGGAAACGCCTGCGATTTCGAACATTACACGTCCTGGCTTAACAACTGCTACCCAGTATTCGAGAGCACCTTTTCCGGAACCCATTCGTGTTTCTGCTGGTTTCGCTGTTACTGGTTTATCTGGGAAAATCTTGATCCAAACCTGACCACCACGTTTGATATAACGAGTCATAGCAACACGGGCTGCTTCGATCTGGTTGGAACGGATCCAACACGGTTCGGTTGCAACAAGTCCGAATTCACCATAATTGATCTTATTACCTCTAAGGGCTTTTCCTCTCATGGAGCCACGGAATTGTTTACGACGTTTTACTCTTTTTGGCATTAACATTATTTATCGCTCCCTTCCTTAGTTCCTTTTGTTGGAAGTACTTCGCCATTGTAGACCCAAGCTTTTACGCCAACTTTGCCGTATGTTGTGTCTGCTTCTGCGAATCCATAGTCAATATCTGCACGAAGTGTCTGAAGCGGGATAGTTCCTTCGCTGTAGAACTCTGTACGAGCCATATCAGCACCGCCAAGACGTCCGGATACGGATGTTTTGATACCTTTAGCTCCGGCCTTCATTGTTCTCTGCATTGTAGATTTCATAGCACGTCTGAAAGAGATACGGTTCTCAAGCTGAAGTGCGATATTCTCTGCTACTAACTGAGCATCCTTGTCTGGTCTCTTTACTTCTTTGATATCTACGATAAGTTTCTTGTCTGTGAATTTCTTTAATTCAGCTTTAACTTTTTCGATCTCAGCTCCGCCTTTACCGATTACGATACCAGGTTTAGCTGTGTAGATGATGATCTTAACTCTGTCAGATGCTCTCTCGATCTCGATCTTGGAAACACCTGCGCTGTATAATTTCTTTTTAAGGAATGTTCTGATGTTGTAGTCTTCTACCAGGTAATCAGCGAAGTCTGCATCAGCATACCATCTTGAATCCCAATCCTTGATAACACCGACTCTAAGGCCATGTGGGTTAACTTTCTGTCCCATGCTTTTCCTCCTTATCTTTCATCCAGCACGATGGTGATATGGCTTGTTCTCTTCTCGATTCTGTAAGCTCTACCCTGTGCTCTTGGCTGAATTCTCTTCATTGTAGGTCCTTTATCTGCATAGCAGGCTGCAACGTAGAGGTTGTCTGCATTCATTCCATTATTGTTTTCAGCATTTGCAATTGCTGACTCAAGAAGTTTCTTGATAACGCTGGAAGCGTATCTTGGGTTGTATGTTAAGATACCAAGTGCTGTCTGCACATCTTTACCGCGGATTACATCTAACACGTAGCAGGCTTTCTGAACAGAAATTCTTGCATAAGATAATTTTGCAGACGGTCTTGTCTCTCTATTACTCTCATTTCTGGCTCTTTTTATCTGGCTTCTATGTCCCTTTGCCATTTTAAAGTGCCTCCTTTCCTCTTTCTCTCAATATCAGGTTAACCTGTCCGCTGTCTTGTGGGCAGCAGACAGAATATAAAGTCAAATACTAGCGAACACCGGATTTCTTTTCGTCTTTTCCGTGTCCTCTGTAAGTTCTGGTTGCAACGAACTCACCGAGTTTGTGGCCAACCATATCTTCTGTTACATATACCGGCACGTGTTTTCTTCCGTCATGGACAGCGATTGTGTGTCCTACGAAGGACGGGAAGATTGTAGAACGGCGTGACCAGGTTTTGATAACGGATTTATCATTTGCAGCGTTTAATGCGTCTACTTTTTTAAGTAAGCTGGCATCTGCAAAAGGTCCTTTTTTCAGTGAACGAGACATGCTTAATCCTCCTTATTATTTCGATAATGCTTTTCCATCGCGTCTTCTTACGATGAGCTTGTTGGACGGTTTGTTTTTCTTTCTTGTCTTCAGACCAAGAGCAGGTTTTCCCCATGGAGTACATGGACCTGGACGACCGATACCGGTCTTTCCTTCACCACCACCATGTGGATGGTCATTCGGGTTCATTACGGAACCACGAACAGTAGGTCTGATACCCATGTTACGTTTACGTCCGGCTTTACCGATGTTAATCAGGTTGTGATCTCCGTTTCCGACAACGCCTACAGATGCGCGGCATACGATCGGAACCATTCTCATTTCACCAGATGGCAGACGCAGTGTTGCGTATTTGCCTTCTTTAGCCATTAACTGAGCGCCGTTTCCAGCAGAACGAACCATCTGTCCGCCCTTTCCAGGATGAAGCTCAATGTTGTGTACCATAGTACCAACCGGGATAAGCTCTAATGGTAAGCAGTTACCAACACGAACTTCTGCATCAGCTCCGTTCATAACTTTCTGACCTACTTTTAAGCCTTCCGGTGCAAGGATATATGCTTTCTCGCCATCTACATAAGAGATTAAAGCGATGTTTGCTGTTCTGTTTGGATCATACTCGATGGAAACTACTGTTGCAGGAATTCCATCTTTTCTTCTCTTGAAGTCGATGATTCTGTATTTTCTTCTGCTTCCGCCTCCGCGGTGTCTAACTGTAATCTTACCCTGGTTGTTACGTCCAGCGTTTTTCTTTAAAGACACGGTAAGAGATTTCTCTGGTGTAGATTTTGTGATCTCTGAGAAATCGGAACCAGTCATATGTCTTCTAGACGGTGTATATGGGTTATAACTTTTGATTCCCATTTTTGTTCTCCTTTCAAATTTGTCCTCACGCTTTTGAATGCGTATACTCGCGATAATCAGAGTGCCGAGGATTCATAAGAAACAGACCGTCATGCTTGCATGTAAGGTCGGATTCCTGTGAAGACTCATAAGCGTGTAACGCGGCTGAAGAAGCAAAGCTTCCGAAATGGCACTCGTACCGCATGGGCTATCAATTAAAGTCCTTCGAAGATTTCGATATCTTTGCTGTCTTCTGTCAGAGCTACGATAGCTTTTTTGGTTTTAGCAGTTGTTCCAACTGTCATACCACGGCGTTTTTTCTTTCCATCCATATTCATGGTGTTAACGCTCTTTACTTTTGTTCCTTCGAACATTTTCTCTACAGCTTCTTTGATCTGAGATTTGTTTGCTTCCGGATGAACTAAGAAAGTGTATTTCTTTTCAGCCATTGCATTCATAGATTTTTCTGTAATCACTGGTTTCTTGATTACGTCATAGTACTTGATATCAGCCATTATGCATATACCTCCTCGATGGATGCTACAGCATCTTTGGTTACGATTACGGTGTTGTGGTTCATAACATCGTATACGTTGATAGTACTTGGAGTTGCAGTCTGAACATCAGTGATGTTTCTTGCGGAAAGGATTACGTTCTTGTCATCTGTTGCTGTGATAACCAGAGCTTTCTCAGCTTTCAGGTTTGTAAGAACTTTCTGCATTTCCTTTGTCTTAACATCTGCTAATGTAAGAGCATCAACAACTACTAATTTATTGTCCTGAACTTTGGAAGTCAGAGCAGATTTTAAAGCAGCTCTTCTTTCTTTCTTGTTCATTTTTACTTCATAATCTCTTGGTACCGGAGCGAATACAACACCGCCGCCAGTCCACTGTGGTGCACGGATGGAACCCTGTCTAGCATGACCTGTTCCTTTCTGTCTCCACGGTTTTCTTCCGCCGCCGCTTACTTCAGAACGTGTTTTAGCTTTCTGAGTACCCTGGCGATTATTTGCAAGCTGACGAACAACAGCAAGGTGAACAAGATGCTCATTGACTTCTACGCCGAATACTGCATCATTCAGTTCCATTGTTCCAACTTCGTTGCCTTCCATATTATAAACAGTTACGTTTGCCATTTGTGTGCTCCTCCTTTCTTATTATAAGGACTTTACTGTCTCTTTGATAGTAACCAAAGATTTCTTAGGTCCTGGAACAGCACCTTTAACTAACAGTAAGTTATTTTCTGTATCTACGCGTACGATCTCAAGGTTCTGTACAGTAACCTGAACATTTCCCATATGACCTGGCATGTGTTTTCCTTTGAATACCTTGCTCGGATCAGAACAAGCACCATTGGAACCTGCATGACGGTGATATTTGGAACCGTGAGCCATAGGTCCTCTTGACTGACCATGTCTCTTGATCGCACCCTGGAAACCTTTACCTTTGGAAACAGCTGTTGCATCAATGTGATCGCCGTCTGCAAAGATATCAGCTTTAATTTCCTGTCCTACTGTATATTCAGCAGCGTTATCAAATCTGAACTCTTTAACGAATCTCTTTACTGCAACGCCAGCTTTGTCAAAGTGTCCTTTTTCCGGTTTGTTAACAAGGCTTTCTCTGATGTCTCCGAATCCAACCTGAACTGCTTCGTATCCATCGTTCTCTTCTGTCTTAACCTGAGTTACGACACAAGGACCAGCCTGTAAAACTGTTACCGGAATCAACTGGCCGTCTTCATTGAAGATCTGAGTCATTCCGACTTTAGTAGCTAAAATAGCTTTCTTCATTCTTTCTTCCTCCTTATAGCGGATTACCGATTACCGGCAATCATATAGTAAATAGCTTAATGCTTAGAGCATTATCAAATTGGGGTTGATGACTAATTATTTAGTCTTCATCTTGATATCGATGTTAACACCTGCTGGCATTTCCAGTCTTGACAGAGCATCTACTGTCTTCTGTGTTGGTGTAAGGATATCGATCAGTCTCTTATGAGTTCTCTGTTCGAACTGTTCTCTGGAATCTTTGTATTTATGAACGGCTCTTAAGATTGTAACAACCTCTTTCTTAGTTGGAAGTGGAACCGGTCCGCTTACCATTGCTCCGTTCTTTTTAACAGTCTCGATGATTTTTGCTGCTGATGCATCTACTAACTGATGATCATAAGCCTTTAATGTGATTCTCATTACCTGATTTGCCATAAAAAAAGTCTCCTCCTATTCGTACTTTTCAAGCAGTACGACAAGCGGCGACTGTACACATCTCCGTGTGTGTCTTTCGATTTTTTACCACACACGCCATCCCTGGATGGTCTTCTGAACTTGTACAGTGACTTGTCGTCAGTTTTCAAACTTGACATTCGCTCCACGGAAAACCTGCCATCTCTGTAGCAGCAACCTCGCGCTTCATTGCTATCAATGTCACAACAATTGAGAGTATACACGACCTCTCAGAAAAATGCAAGTGTTTTTTTCACTTTTTTTGATTTTTTTTGTACTTGATTCCGTACAATTTTTTATTGAATTTGGGCTTGTATGTCGAAACAAAAAAGAATCAACTTGTCGACACACTAATGGCTTTATTATATAGAAACATTACGGAATAGTGAACGACAAGGCCGATATCTGCGGGTCTGCTGACGCAGGACTTCACGATATGATGGAGATCGGATTGTCTACAGTAAAAAGAACGTGTTCCTTCTATATTATATATAGGAAGAAACACGTTCTTTTCATCGTCATATTTTTTCAATCTCTTATTTTATTCTTCAGCAGTCTGTTTCTGCGGATAGACCGGCTTCTCATCCGCAATGATATCGGAATAATCAAATAATGTAACCTTTGTAACATCGTCTCTCACAATATCCGGCGCATCGCCCTGACTTCTGGCTGTCTCGGCAATCTGTGCTGCCGACCATGTCGGAATTACCATACGCCTGATTTCTTCCTGTGCGTTTCCTTCTGTTTCCTCTGCTTCTACCGGTTTTCTGTCCGAAGCATTCATCATCTGTTTCAGCTGCTCTTTTACCTGAGGCACGATCACTTCTGTCTTTCCGGAAACAGGCTCCATATGTATATCACCTGCATCCGGTTTCGTCTGTACAGATTCTTCCTGCTTTACCGGTACATCCGCCGTAGCTGCTGCAATCTCTTTTCTGAGAAGTTCATGGGCTTCGCTTGTCGCAGTCTGAATTGTTTCCGACTGCGCAGGCTTCACAGGTTCCAACTCATCTTCATAGATTTCATCCACAAAACCGCCTGTTTTAATTTTCTTTCGTTCCGGAGCCTTTCCTTTCCTGCGTGCCCTTTCCTCTTTCTTAATCTGGCGTTCCTCTTCTTTATAACGCTTCTCTCTTGCCTTCTCTTCTCTCTTAAGTTCCTTATTGCTCTTAACATATCCGGGTTCTGTATCTGTTTCATCATAATCATCCTGCGGTTCTTTTTTCAGAAGTTCCGCAACTATATACAGAATTACCAGGAAAAGGACGACAAGTCCGAGAATAATAAGTCCCTCTATGCTTTCTGTTGCAAGAAGGAGATATCCTGCATATCCTACTGTGATCACAACCTTCGGTATGTAATCCTTCACCTCAACGGCAACAGGTTCTGCATCTTTGTCACTGGAATCTATCACCTTAAAAATATGATTCTTTTTATCCATTTCCGTAATCATATAACGGTATGCTTTAGAATCAGTCTGATACAGAATAGAATCACCAACCGCTGCCTCTTTGATCTTTACCGGAATTGCATAAGTAACCGATCCCATGGGCAGATTCGTTTCTTTGCCAAAATCATCCATAATCTCTGTCGTAATCCCCAAAAACGGCGGAACTGCCAGCCCGACAACACAGACAATGGTGCATATCACTATAAAATGTACAATAAATTTCAGAAACTTTGACATTTGTTACGCTCCTCATTTCTACTCTTTTCGCTCATTATACCCTGTTTTATCTTTATGGTCAATCTAATGTTATTGTTATCACTGTTCTATTTTGTGGCAATGTTACTGTTCACATATCATTATCCCGAGACATACAAGCCAAAATTCCATTGCCGCAGGCAATCTGGAATGAATTTTGGCTACGTTACTGTGAACGGAGTGAACAGTAACGTGGCAATGCAATTGATTGCTGTCGTACACACGACAAAACACATCCGAAAAGCGGTCTTCCCTTCCGGATGTGTTCTATCCTGAATACTATTTGATCACTGATTACTTAAGTACTGCTCAATACCTGCCATAGCAGCTTCCTCATCCTCACCATTTGCAGATAAAGTAATTTCTTCCCCTGCATCAAGCCCAAGCGTCATCATACCCATAATGCTCTTTGCATTCACGCGCTTCTTTCCAATCTCTACATAAATCTCACTGTTGAACTGACTAGCCACCTGTACTAACTGTGCCACCGGACGCGCTTCCAGACCTGTGGATAAATTGATGGTGATTGGTTTTTTGATCATAATAATTCTCCTCCTTGTTTCTCCCGCAGTTCGTCAGCCATTGCACTCAGCTTTCTCAGTCTGTGATTGACTCCCGATTTGCCCACCTGCGGGCTTAACATCATTCCTAATTCTTTTAGTGTAGCTTCCGGATACTGCATCCGAAGTTCAGCAATCTGTGCAAGTCCTTCATTAAGCTGCTCAAATCCTATTTTCTGCCGGACCAGCTTAATATCCTCCATCTGCTTGACGGCTGCATTTACGGTTTTATTAATATTCGCAGTTTCACAGTTTACTTTTCTGTTTACTGAATTTCTCATTTCCTTCAGTATGCGGATGTTCTCCAGGTCCATCAATGCCACATTAGCTTCCATAACAGCAAGCATGTCAACAATCTGCGCACCTTCTTTCACATAGACCACATGTGATTTCTTACGCTGTACGATTTTGGCATCTACCGAAAAACTGCGGATGATCGTCTGTAGCTGCTCTGCTCTTTTTGCATCAGAACATACAATCTCAAAATGATACCCCTTCTCAGGATCACTGATTGAACCGGATGCTAAAAAAGCTCCCCTGATAAACGCCCGTTTGCAGCAATTCTGCTGTACCACCAGCATATCCGACAATACAAGCGTACCCTGGTCGATACTGTTCGTGACAAGCCGCAGTGCCTGAAAAATTACCTGGATTTCTTCGGGATCAGTTATTTCTATTGTATATACCTTCACCCGTTTCAGGTGACTGTTCTCACGTACAAATATCTTTGTTTCTATATTAAATGTTTTTTGCAATAATGTAAAGCACTTTCTTGCAACTGCTTCATTTTCCGTCTGGATTTTCAGTTTACTGTCCCCTGAAAAACATTCCATTTTCCCACAGGAACATAAAATCGCAGCCAGTTCTGCCATTTTGCAATGTCTGGCCAATCCAATCTGTCTGGAAAGTTCTTCCTTCACCATCCCTGAAAAAGACATCTCTCCTTTATCATCCTTCCTGTTTTCTGACCAGTCGGTCTTTCTGTGCATCTCTGTGTTCCAGCCTGAATCCGTATTTTGTATTTCCAGACAATCTGGAATAAAGTTCTCTTGCCAGCGTGACGGAACGATGCTTGCCGCCTGTACATCCAATTGCGATCACCAGATTTGTCTTTCCCTCTTTCACATAATTCGGAATAAGGAAATTGATCATATCTTCCAGTTTATCCGCAAATGTCCTGGCTATATCACAATCCATTACATAATTAAAAACCCTGTCATCCAGCCCTGTCAGCGGTCTGAGTTCGTCCACATAGTATGGATTCGGCAGGAAACGCACATCAAACACGAGATCCGCATCTGCCGGTATTCCATATTTAAATCCAAATGACAGTACAGAAATCATCATATTGCAGAAATCCTGATTATCTACAAATATCCTGTCGATCTCCTGTTTCAGTTCTCTTGTCAGAAGATTGCTGGTATCAATGATATAATCCGCACGCTCTTTCAGAAAACGCATCTTCTCTCTTTCCATCCGGATTCCATCATCCACTCTTCCCCCCATTGCAAGAGGATGACTTCTGCGGGTTTCTTTATAACGTTTGACCAGAACACTGTCCCGCGCATCCAGAAACAGGATTTCAAAATCATACCCTGCCTTTCTCATTCTGTCCAGTACAATCTCCAGCTCATCCAGAGAACGCCCGCTTCTTGCATCGATCCCCAGTGCAACATTCTGCACATCTTCTCCATGTATCTCAGGCATCAGTGATGCAAATTTCTCCAGTAAAGGGATCGGCAGATTGTCTACACAAAAATACTTCGCATCCTCCAGCATTTTCAATGCAGATGTTTTTCCTGCTCCCGATACTCCTGTAACTATTACAAAACGCATTTTCTATCTCCCGTCACTTCTTAATCTCATCTGTTGCTCATTGGTCTTTGGTCTTTGCACTCTGTTCACAGTACTTTTTCGATTCAGTCAGATCAAAATTTTCCAAGAAATTTCACTTCCGGTTCAAGAGTTACGCCAAACTGTTCTTTTACTTTATCCTGTACATCTCTGAGCAGTCTGCACACATCTGCTGCAGTTGCATTATCTTTATTGATCACAAACCCACAGTGCTTCTCGGAAACCTGTGCACCGCCTGTCTGGTATCCTCTCAGCCCTGCATCCATGATCAGCTTTCCGGCAAAATACCCTTCTGGACGTTTGAATGTGCTTCCCGCACTTGGAAACTCAAGAGGCTGTTTGCTTACTCTCTGTTCTGTCAGTTCTTTCATTCTTGCTTTTATGGCTTCCTGATTCCCCTGTTCAAGAACGATTACTGCGCTCAATACCAGATATCCTTTTGTTTTCACAAGACTTGTGCGATATCCCATTTCCAGCTTCTCTGCCGGAAGTACGAGAATTTCTCCTGCAGCTGTCATAACAGTTACTTCTTTCAGCACATCTTTCATTTCACCTCCATAAGCACCTGCATTCATGACAACTGCACCGCCTAATGTGCCGGGAATTCCTCCGGCGAACTCAAATCCTGTCAGCGACGCATTTTTAGCTGCCGCCGCGATCTGTGACAGCAGAGCTCCTGATGTTGCATGGATTTCATTTCCTTTTACTGTAATATCACCATAATTTCTGTAAAGCTGAATAATGACACCCCTGTATCCTTCATCGCTTACCAGAAGATTACTTCCATTTCCAAGAATGAAATATGGCAGTTCTTCATTTTTGCATATCTTCAGAATCCCGCTCAGTTCTTCCTCAGAAGACGGAAGCAAAAAGTAATCTGCCGGACCGCCAATCCGAAATGTGGTATGACATTTCATGGGTTCATCCACTTTCACTTTCTCTTCTCCCAGCAGATCATTAAATTTCTCTATTATATTATGATTCACAGATTTCATTCCTCAATCTTTCTATATTTATTAATTTATTATGTTTCTTTTGACGTTTTCATTCTGTCGAATTTTCCGATCAGTTCCTGCATTGTCAGATAATACAGTCATTATACTGTTACTGTTCACTCCGTTCTCAGTAACTTAACCAAAATTCATTCCAGATTGCCTGCGGCAATAGAATTTTGGCTTGTATGTCTCGGGATTTTGGCACATTCATGCCAAAATACCTCGCGGGATAGCGGTGTGTGAACAGTAACATTATACTATCTCTCTCTCCAAAAGTACAGTTATTCATACACTCTTTTGCTGCCGGATATATTACCAGGGTTACTGTTCGCTCTGTTCTCAGCAACAAATAAATGACAGTGTATATATTTTTATATTTCTGACATAATACATATCACAGATATCTCTGTCCGGTGCTTCACAATAACAGACTGCCGGACAGTTACCCGGAAACTTCTTTTGTTGTCGGCAGGATCGGAGGCACTTATGTTAGAGCAGATTTTTCTCGGATTTACAGGACTATGTTCCGGTTTTATTATTGCCGGAGGACTAACCGGTCTTATGATCGGCCTTTCTATTATTCCCAGATATGCAGGAATTACCCACACAGCAGATCATATATTGCTGTACGAAGACATCACATTCTGGGGAACAGAACTTGGAAACCTGTTCTTTCTTTTTCACTGGAATATCCGGTTCGGCACCCCGTTTCTGATTCTGTACGGGCTCTTTTCAGGGATTTTCCTTGGTGGATGGATCATGGCTCTGGCAGAGATGGCAGATATTTTCCCTATCTTTGCCAGAAGAAGCAGATTCCAGAGAGGTCTGTCTTTTACAATCCTGTGCATAGCCGCCGGCAAAACTGTCGGGGCACTGATTTACTATTATAACGGATGGCTGCCATAATTTCCAGCTAATCTTTAACATCAGTGCCAAAAAAGCAGCAATCGATTACTCTTTACTCAGTGTGCCAAAATTCCGAATTTTCAATCAGAAAGGTTTTATATTATGTCAGACAATAATCTCAGTCAGAAAAAACAGAAACAATATGAAGAATACGTAAAAGCAGTCACTCCTGTCCACAGCCTGCCACTGAATATGTGCAAAGCCTTTTTCACAGGTGGAGTCATCTGTGTTGTTGGACAGGTCATCTTAAATTACGCAGATACCCTTGGGCTGGACAAAGATACCGCCGGCTCCTGGTGTTCCCTTATCCTGATCCTTTTCAGTGTGATCCTCACAGGATGTAATCTTTATTCCAAAATCGGCAGATTCGGCGGTGCCGGAAGTCTTGTCCCGATCACCGGTTTTGCCAATTCCGTAGCTTCCTCTGCGATCGAATATAAGGCAGAAGGACAGGTATTCGGCATCGGGTGCAAAATATTTACGATCGCAGGACCCGTAATTCTTTATGGAATCCTGAGTTCATGGATTCTCGGTGTAATTTATTATCTTTTTACAATGATCCCGTAACTATTCAGCATCCATATCCTGAGAGGTGTTTTTGCATAAGAATCATATAATTATACAAGGAGGTTTCCTATGAACAGACAAATGACCTGCGGTACATCCAGCATTTCATTTCAAAATCCTGTCTTTATCCAGAGCTGTGCTTCTGTTGTCAGCCGGAAAGAAGGAGAAGGGCCATTGGGCGCATACTTTGATACCATATGTGAAGATCCCATGTTTGGAACAGATACCTGGGAAGCTGCAGAAAGCACTCTGCAAAAACAGGCCGCTCTGCTGGCAATCAAAAAAAACGGCCTCACCTGTTCCGATATACAGCTTCTTTTTGCAGGCGACCTGCTGGCTCAGACATCAGCCTCTTCTTTCGGAACCGCTGATCTGAAAATTCCTTTTTACGGTCTTTTCGGAGCATGCTCCACTATGGGAGAATCTCTTTCCCTTGGTTCAATGTGTATCGACGGCGGGTACGGAAAATATATCCTCTGCGCAACTTCCAGCCACTTTGCCAGCGCAGAAAAAGAATTTCGTTTTCCCCTGGGATATGGAAATCAAAGACCCTTATCTGCTACCTGGACAGTCACCGGTGCCGGAGCCTGTATACTTGGATATGAACCGCCACCACGCCCGGACACCAAAACACTAAACACACTCCGTAACCGCAATATCTGTGCAGTTATAACAGGAATCACCACCGGAAGACTGATTGACTTTGGGTTCAGGGATTCCCTCAATATGGGAGCCTGCATGGCTCCTGCTGCCTGCGACACCATAGCCCGAAATCTTCAGGATTTTCACCGAAAAACATCCGATTATGATGCCATCTTCACCGGTGACCTGGGCATGGTAGGACAGACAATCCTGTTCGACCTTCTCTCAGAAAAAGGATTTGATATCTCGTCTGTCCATCAGGACTGCGGTATGCTGATCTATGATTCTCAGACTCAGGATACACATTCCGGCGGCAGTGGATGTGGATGTGCCGCCTCTGTTCTGGCAGGCTATATTCTTCCGGGTATTATACAGAAAAAATGGAAAAGGATTCTCTTTGTTCCCACAGGTGCCCTTCTGTCAAAGGTAAGCTTCAACGAGGGGGATCCAATTCCCGGTATCGCACACGCTGTTGTAATAGAACAGTACAGGGTTCCGGATATGATGTAGATACAGAAATTAATTTTTTCAGGAGGAAAAATACATGGACTATTTTAATGCATTCTGGACAGGCGGACTGATCTGTGCCCTGGTACAGATTCTTCTGGACAGGACAAAGCTTATGCCCGGACGGATCATGGTACTTCTGGTATGTACAGGCTCTGTTTTAAGCGCTGTCGGAATCTATCAGCCATTTGCAGAATTTGCCGGAGCAGGCGCTTCTGTTCCCCTGCTTGGTTTTGGCAATATCCTGTGGAAAGGAATGAAAGAATCCATTGACAAAAACGGACTGATCGGACTCTTTATGGGAGGCTTTACCGCCTGCGCGGTGGGAGTCTCCGCAGCTTTGATCTTCTCTTATCTTGCAAGCCTGATCTTCAAGCCCAAAATGAAAGGATAACATACCATGAGTGATACTCTCTATTTACAGTTAGATCAAAATATCCAGATAAACCATCCACACATTTATCTTCAGGACATTGCAAAACTTTCCTGCAGCAACAGTAAAATCCTGAATCGGCTCCGGGTGATGCCGGTTATAAATCTTGACCCTAATAAACCAGGACGTTATGTAATGTCTGTCATGGATCTGATCTCCGAAATCAAAAAAAAAGAACCGGACCTTGAAATCAATAATATTGGAGAAGCCGACTTTATCATCACTTTTAAAAACAAATCCGGTCCCGGACTTGTCTGGCAGTGGTGCAAGATTATTTTCGTCGGTCTTGCCGCCTTTTTCGGTGCAGGTTTCTCTATCATGACATTTAATAACGATGTAGATGTCGGTGATCTCTTCTCGCAGATCTATACCCAGGTCACAGGACAGACTTCCGGTCATTTTACTGTTCTTGAAATCACTTATTCCATAGGAATTGGACTTGGGGTACTTTTCTTCTTCAATCATTTCGGTCATATGAAAATAACAGATGATCCAACACCTATGCAGATACAGATGCGTCTGTACGAGGAAAATGTTAATAAAACTCTTATCAAAGACATTGACCGTACTTCCGAAAAGTGATATACTTCGATAGCCGAGTGTTCGAAACCTTCCACTCGTAAAACAAATACTAAAGGAGATAATCAAATATGAAAAACAAAGGTACTCAGTTTCTGACAGAAGCAGCAGTGATTGGAGCCATTTATGTGGTTCTGACTCTTTTATTCGCACCACTCAGCTATGGAGAAATTCAGATTCGCTTTTCGGAAGCACTGACCATCCTGCCATTCTTTACACCGGCTGCGATTCCGGGGTTATTTGTGGGATGTATCATTGCCAATCTCTTTGGCGGTGCCATTCCTGTAGACATTATTTTCGGAAGCATCGCAACGCTGATCGGAGCAGTATTTACTTACAGACTCCGCAGCTGCAACCGTTTTCTTGCGCCGATCCCGCCGATTGTTTCCAATGCAGTCATCGTGCCATTCGTACTTCACTTCGGATACGGAGTAAATCTTCCGATTCCGCTTATGATGCTTACCGTAGGTATCGGAGAAGTAGTTTCCTGTGGTGTAGTAGGACTGATTCTTCAGACAGCCCTTCTGAAATACAAAAATGTGATCTTCAGATCACAGAGAACTGTATAACTTACAATATATAACAATAAAGATATTATAGCAAAAAGAGTGTGCAATATTATAGTAATCCGCACACTCTTTTTGTTACTGTTCACTCCGTTCACAGTAACTTCTTTTTTATTTACCTCTTCAGAGAATACTCCACCTTCTACAAGCGGTGAGTTAATTACTCCCCTCTGCTTATACCTGCTTTTTAAGTTCCTTCAGAATCCGCTTTTCCATCCTGGACACTTGGACCTGGGAAATTCCCATCTCTGCCGCAATCTCCGTCTGCGTCATATCCTTAAAATATCTCATACCGATCAGCTGACGTTCTCTTGCATCCAGTTTTTTCAGGATTTCATCCAGAAAAATCCTGTTCAGTGCTGCATCCTGTCCATTTTCTTTTTCCTGGAGCCTGTCCATAAGCGAAATATCATTTCCATCTCCCTGATAGATAATTTTGTGCAAAGATTCCACTTCAGCTCCTGATTCCATCGACATCACCACTTCATCTACTGAAAGTTCTGTCGCTTTCGCAACTTCCTCCAGTATCGGTTCACGTCCCAGTTCTTTTTCCAGTGCTTCTCTCACAGAATAAATTCTGGCACAGTTCTCTTTCAGGTTTCTGCTCACCTTAAGCATCCCGTCATCCCTCAGATAGCGTCTGATTTCACCTATGATCATGGGAACAGCATAAGTTGAAAACTTCACATCGTACGAAATATCAAAACGATCTATGGCTTTCAGTAGCCCAATGCTTCCTATCTGCACGATATCTTCCATTTCCACACTGCGCCCGGCAAATCTTTTCGCCATGCTGTACACAAGTCCTGCGTTTTCTTTAAATACAGTATCTCTTGCTTCTTTATCTCCCTGTTGTGACTTCATGATCAGAGCAAGAGTATGATCCATTCCTACCTCCCGATCGTCTTTTTCATATGGACAACTGTTCCATATCCCACCTGTGATTCTACTGTTACCTCATCCATAAACGCTTCCATAAATGTAAATCCCATCCCGGAACGATCCTTCTCCGGCTTTGTTGTAAAAAGAGGCTCCATAGCTTTTGCAACGTCTCTGATCCCCACTCCCTTATCGATCACATCAACCCATAATTTCTGCCCTTCCCTTCTGCAGAAAATCTCTATCTTCTGCACCTGGCCTTCATAAGCATGAATAATACAGTTTGTCACAGCCTCTGACACGGCAGTTTTCAGATCTGCCACTTCCTCCAGAGTAGGATTCAGCTGTGTGCAGAAAGCTGCCGCCGCAACTCTTGCCAGCCCCTCATTCTCAGGTCTGCTGTCAAAAATAATTTTCATTTCATTGGTATTTTCCATAATAGTTTTCTTCCCCCTCTCTTTAGACTTCCCCACAGATTTCGACAAATTTATATACCCCTGACAGATGCAGCAGCTTTTCAATATAGGAATTTACTCCTGTAGCCTGTATACAATCACCGCGCATCCCCATCATCCGGTATCTCCCCATGATCAGCCCTATCCCTGAACTGTCCATAAACGCTGTTCCTGAAAAATCAAATGTGATCGTTCGTATATATTTTTTCCGTATAATATCATCTGAATCTCTGCGTATCTCGTCTGTCACCATATGATCTACCTCTTTCGGTAAATGAATGATCAGGGAATTTCCCTGTATTTCAAATCTGTTCTCCATCATATCCCTCCTCACTTTTTGTCAGGCGAATGTTCGCAATCCACTTTGCAGTGTAGCTCTACATCAAATAACTTTTTATTGCTTTTCGCAGCCTTTTTCAGACACGCTCCAGGGAACTTACTTGATTCGGTAAAAAAAGAGACACATGACTTCCATGCATCTCTTTTGTATCTTTACATCTTCTTATAATACTTCATGTCTTCTGCCACATCAAAATGAAAACCCGGTATCAATATCCGGAATCGTCATAATCACCGGTGTCATAACTTCCGTCATCCGCCGAATCACCATCAGAATTATCGTAAGAGCCATCATCATATTCCCCACTGTCATAGGAACCATCGTCATAACTTCCATCTTCCGCTGAATCTGAAGAAGTATCTCCCTCTGCGCTGTCAGCACTGCCGGTTCCGTCTGCGACTTTCGCATCTGTAGTTCCTTCGATCCCGGTCGTACCTGTAGTGTTACAGATCGTATTGTAAATTCCTTTCAGATCCGCAGGCAGCAAATCCGCATAAACATTCTGTATCTTCAATGCCGCTTCATCTGTATTCTGTTGCTGCAATGCTGAGTACGCCTCGATCAGAGCCTCATAACTGCTGCTTTTTTTCTTCTCTTCCTCTATCTGTTTGGAGGCCGCCTCAACTGTGTCTCCAGATTCCTGAGCCTGATTCTGTGCCTTGGTCAGTTCAGCTCCCTGACTGGACACTGCATCACTGTATTTCATAATCTGCTGATTCGCTTCCCTGTAGATTCCCTGACGTATGGCAGGAACAGCCAGAAGATAAAACGCCAGCAATCCTGCACAAAATCCGGCAACCAGTGTAAAAAACAGCGGAATCCTTCCTTTTTCTTTATACTGAGGAATCTGGATTGCCATATCATTCTCACTGCTGTCCACAGCTTTCCTGTTTCTTTTATTCTGACGTTCCAGACGTGTGGATACTCCTGTCTGTTCGTCAATCTCTCTCAAAAAACGAAGGGTTGTTGTATTTGTTTTATCAATCCGCGCGGCTTTCCTTAACGTCTTTCTTGCCTTGTTATATTCCCCCTCTTTCATCTGCACAAGTGCCAGAAGATGGTAACCTTTGATCAGTTTTGGATTCTGTATGAGAATCTTCTTCAGCCTGATCGCAGCCATATCCTCATGACCTTCCCTGCACAGGTTTAAGGCATCATTATACTTTCTGATCGTTTCATTGATTGCCTCAAGCTTATTGGAGTTCGCCTGCAGCTTGTTAATATATTCTGATGCCAGATTTCTGGATGGCTGAAGATTCTTACTGATCACCCATTCACTGAGTGCGGCAACCACCTCCCCTGTCTCAAAATATACCAGTCCAAGAAGATTTCTCGCCTGAATGTTATGCTTATTATAAATAAGACTCTGCTTCAGACAGTCAATCGCCCCTGAAAGATCGCGGACACTGGCTTTCTCAAGCCCCCGGTTGTAATACTGTCTGGAAAGGTAATCTACCTTTTTCTGGATCAGCACATTACATCCACATTTCGGGCAGTAATCCAGATCTTTGTCCACCAGAAATGCGCCACAATTCATACAATTCATGTGTATCTCCTTATTTTACCCGTCTGCCACTCTTGGCTTCGCGGAGAACTTCCTGAAGAATATCCAGGATATCCGTCAGTTCTCTCTCATAAATCGCACCCTCCGCATCTGCCACATCCAGACAGGGTTCAAATTTCTTCAGTTCCTCTTCATAATCTATCATTTCTTATTTCTCCTGATCACATCTTTAATCTCACCGACAAGATACAGGGAACCCACGCAGAAGAGCATTCCGTCATCCCCCTTTACTTCCAGTGCTCTACCAAAGGCTTTCTCAACATCCTCCACTACTTCCACAGAAGAAGCACCTGCTTCTGTAAAAAGCTTTGCAAATCTCTCAGCAGGAACCTGGCGATATCCGCCAACAGAGGTTACTACCACTTGACGGAACGTGATCCTGCTGCAGATCGTATGTATCATATCTGTATAATCTTTGTCATCTACTGCTGAAAAAAGCAAAGTCAGCGGACATTCTTTCTGAAAATGTTCTGCTGTCTCTACAAATTTCTCTACCCCGTCCTCATTGTGAGCGCCGTCCACGATCACACCCGGAAGCACTGTTTCCATTCTTCCCTGCCAGCGTGTTCCGGCAATTCCCACATGGATCTGATCCATAGATACAGAAATCACATTCTGCAGAACCTCAATCGTCTTTAATGCAAGTGCACTGTTCATCACCTGATACTTTGCAATAAACGGAATGGAGAAAACCATATCCTTATAATACTCATTACGAAATGCAAAATCAATTCCCGCCGAAGTATTTCTGAGCACTTCTGTATCTGATCTCTTCACTTCATAAGCAGGGCTTCCCAGTTCTTCTGCTCTGGCACGGATCACTTCTGCTGCATCCGGGTCGTTTCCGTCATAGATTACCGGTACCCCCGGCACAATGATCCCGGCCTTTTCTCCTGCGATTTTGGCAACTGTATCTCCCAGATACTGCATATGATCCAGACTGATCGATGTGATCACACAGGCAACAGGATTCTCCACAGCAGTAGTCGCATCCATTCTTCCGCCCAGTCCTGTTTCCAGAGTCACATAATCAACACCTGCATCTGCAAAGATCACCATTCCCATCAGAAAAAGCATCTCAAAATAAGTCGGATGATAGCTGCCTTCTGCAACCAGTTCATCCGCAAGTACCTTTACTTTCTCAAAGGCCTTCAGGAAAGTATCATTATCAATATTCACCTCATTGATCTGGAAGCGTTCATTGATCTCCACCAGATGAGGAGAAGTAAATAATCCGCAGGAATATCCCGCCTCTCTCAGAACAGAGGTCAGAAACGCACATGTACTTCCCTTTCCATTAGTTCCTGCCACATGGATCACCTTAAACTTATCCTGAGGATTACCAAGTCTTCTCAGACATTCCTTTGTGTGATCCAGACTGTTCTTCTTTGTAAATTTCGGAGTTTCATCAATATAAGCAACTGCTTCTTCGTAATTCATAAAAAAATTCCACCACTTATCTATAATGTATTTAGTTACTCTAACATTATATAATAGTGGTGGAAGATGTCCAGTACCAATCGTAATATTTTATCCGACAAAATTATGGATTAATTCTCATTCGTACCGGCACTTTCTGTTAATTTCCATTTATTATTTGAATAAAGTGCATAGCAGGACCGGTCATAGCTCTTACTCAGCGGTTTTCGCGTCGAACTGTTGCTTCGCTGGATCACCGCCAGCCTGTCGAAATCATTCAGCTCCGTACCTGTGATCATCAACGTAGTCGGATTGATATAGACCGTATCATACCATTCTCCGTTCAGTTTGATTTCACTGGACGGCGTAAATTCCGTTCCCTTGATGTAATATGTATGATCTGCCTCAGAGATACATTGAATGGAATCCAGAGTCACATCATAGATTCCCATACGCATTCTGGTACGCAGATAAGGACTTTCGCCGCTTTCCCCGTAGGAATATCTCTTTCCATAAAGGAGGTCATACTGCAGGGTTTCCAGATCCACCTGATAATTTTTGGTATTTCTTCTTGCCTGATGATAGCGGAAAACAGTTCCCTCATGGATTCCCACACGATCCATAACCTCTGCCGCCATCTGGTATGCTGCAAGATTTTCATTCTTTTTCTTAAGTCCGAAGTTATCCCACATCACATACTCTGTCTGGAACAGATACTTGTTCTTCAGGTCCTCCACAGTCAGTCCCATAGTCGGAAGGTGATCACCGTACATAACAAGGACCACATCCTCAGGATAATCTGCCAGCTTATCTGTCAGCTCTTTTACAAAATTATCCATCTCATGGATCTCATTTACGTAATATTCCCATTTATTGTTCTCTTCCTCAGTCGGCGCACCGGAAACTGTGATCTCAGGATCCTCCAGAATCTGCTCATCCGGATATGCACCATGTCCCTGTACGGAAATAGTATATACATAATCCGGCCCCTCAGTAGAATCCAGACATTTCAGAATTTCATCTGTCAGAACCTCATCCTTTACCCAGCCATTTGGATTCTTCTCGTTCTCTCTTGCCATGTACTCTTCAGAAGTAAAAGTATCAAATCCGAGATTCGGGAAAATAGATCTTCTTCCATAGAAGTTTGCCTCATTATTATGAACCGCATGGGTGGTATAGCCCATATTCTTCAGTACGTAAGGTGCACTCTCACAGGTAGTCTCTCTCAGAATACTCTTATAAGGATATTCCCCGGGTCCGAAATAATGCATACTCATTCCTGTAATGGATTCAAACTCCGTATTTGCAGTACCTGCACCTACAGAGGGAACCTTATAATATCCGGAGGAATATTCCTCCATCAGCTTTCTGAACGTAGGGATAGGATCTTCCGAAATATTCAGATAGTTTACCAATGTGGGATCAAAGAATGATTCCAGCTGCAAAAACAGAATATTCGGATGATTTTCCCCTTTTGACTCCGGCAGGTTCTTCTCTGTTTTCTCAATCCGTTTAATCTCTTTCTCAGAATAATCTCTCGGACAGCTGATTCCAGTATTAAAAACTGTAGTCGCCAGACAGTAAGGATATCCATAATCCTCATATGCAAAAGCAATATTTCCAAAGTAATTGGAAAGTACCCTCTTCTCCAGTGCCAGCTGTGTACTTCCTGCAAAAAGAGCAACTGCCAGCAGGATCAGAGGAATATTATAGCGGTATTTAATCTTGTTCTGATACTTCGGTCCTTTAATAAGCAGGATCAACAGTAAGATAACAAGAATCCCAAACAGGATGCAGACTGCCACAACACCTGCAGCAGGCAGGTATTTATTGGCAATCTTTAATGCATCTGTGATCAGATGCAAATCCGGTCCTGTAAACGGTGTAACACGGTTGAGCAGGAGAACACCATTGATAATGGCCAGTATCAGCCAAAACAATGTCACAAGGATTCTCCAGAACACTCTCCTGTGAAACAGATAAACAATTAGTGACGAGGTAAAAATGAATGCCGCATTATATGCAAAAACCAGAGGTCTCTGTGTCATATAATTCCAGGCTTCTATAAACGAGTGACGGCAGATTGCCTCCATAACAAAATATCCCGCTGCGCTGGCAAGTACATGGAGTAAAAGGGAGATTTTGTTACAAATCTTATACAATTTCATCTAAACACTCCCTTATTTCTTAAGCTGCTCTAACTGTCCTTTAACCTTATCCATCATTTCTTTATATTTCGCAAGTTTGTCTTTCTCCGCATCCACCTTGGCAGCAGGTGCCTTGTTTACGAAGTTCGGATTATTCAGCATACCTTCACATCTTGCGATCTCTTTTGTGAGACGTTCTGTTTCTTTTGTAAGACGTTCAATCTCTTTATCTTTGTCAATCAGGTCTTCCAACGGCATATATACAACCGCATTGGAAACAACTACTGAAACTGCATCTTCACTGATTCCGTTCTTGTCTGTCTGTACCAGAATCTCTTTTGCAAATGCAAGATTTACAAAGGATTTCTTGCTGTTCTCATACATTGCTGCTGTTTCAGCATCCTTTGCCACAATATGCAGGCTTGTCTTGCGGTTATTCGGAACATCCATCTCTGTTCTGGTATTACGGATACCTCTTACAACCTCTTTGAAGCCCTCGATTGCTTTCTCAGCATCCGGGAAGTTTCTCTCTTCTCTGTATACAGGCCATTCGGAGATCATAATAGACTCTTCTTCAGGAAGAAGTGTGCAGTAGATTTCCTCTGTGATAAACGGCATATACGGATGAAGAAGCTTCAGGCCTTCTGTCAGCGCTGTTCTTAATGTCCAGAGTGCATCATTTGCTGCCTTCGGATCTTCCTCTGCCTTCCACAGACGAACCTTAGCCATCTCAATATACCAGTCGCAGAGTTCATCCCACAGGAAGTCATAAACCTTCTGTACTGCAATGCCAAGTTCATATTTTTCCATGTTCTCTGTAGCTTCGCGGATCACTGTATTTAAGTGAGACAGAATCCATTTATCCTCTGCACAGAGATCATTTAAGTTCTCCGGCTCTGTCACTGTCTTGCCTTCCAGGTTCATCATGATGAAACGGGAAGCATTCCAGATCTTGTTTGCGAAGTTACGGCTTGCTTCTACCTTTTCCCAGTAGAAACGCATATCATTTCCAGGTGCATTACCTGTCATCAGAGTAAGACGAAGAGCATCTGCGCCGTATTTATCAATAACTTCCAGCGGATCGATACCGTTTCCAAGAGACTTACTCATCTTACGTCCCTGGGAGTCACGTACCAGACCATGGATCAGTACATGATGGAACGGAACCTGATCAGTCTGCTCCAGAGCAGAGAATACCATACGGATAACCCAGAAGAAGATAATGTCATATCCTGTAACAAGTACATCTGTCGGATAGAAATATTCCAGTTCCGGTGTTTTCTCCGGCCAGCCAAGTGTGGAGAATGGCCATAATGCAGAACTGAACCAGGTATCCAGTGTATCCTCATCCTGATGAAGATGTGTGCATCCGCATTTCGGGCATTTCTCAGGCATTTCTCTTGCAACAACTACTTCACCGCACTCATCACAGTAATAAGCCGGAATTCTGTGTCCCCACCATAACTGTCTGGAAATACACCAGTCGCGGATATTCTCAAGCCAGTGAAGATACGTCTTGTCAAAACGGGACGGAACGAATTTCAGATCTCCGTCATCCAGAGCTTTGATCGCAGCCTTTGCCATCTCGTCCATCTTTACAAACCACTGTGGCTTGATCATAGGCTCTACCGTTGTGCCGCAGCGGTCATGAGTTCCAACGCTGTGGTTGTGAGGAACTACTTTTACCAGAAGTCCAAGTTCTTCCAGATCTGCTACCATTGCCTTACGTGCTTCGTAACGGTCCATACCAGCGTATTTTCCACCAAGCTCGTTGATGGTCGCATCGTCATTCATAATGTTGATCTCTTCCAGATTGTGACGGCGTCCAACCTCAAAATCGTTAGGATCATGGGCAGGTGTGATCTTTACACATCCTGTTCCGAATTCTTTGTCTACATATTCATCGGCGATCACCGGAATCTCTCTGTCTGTGAGAGGAAGCTTCAGCATCTTGCCGATGAGATCCTTGTAGCGCTCATCTTCCGGATTTACGGCAACAGCAGTATCACCCAGCAGGGTTTCCGGACGTGTAGTTGCAATCTCTACGAAACGTCCCTCTTCCCCTACGATCGGGTAATTAATGTGCCAGAAAAAACCGTCCTGATCCTTATGCTCAACCTCTGCATCAGAGATGGAAGTCTGGCATACAGGACACCAGTTGATGATTCTGGAACCTTTGTAGATATAGCCTTTTTCATATAATTTGATAAATACTTCCTGTACTGCTTTGGAACATCCCTCATCCATTGTGAAACGTTCTCTCTCCCAGTCTGCGGAAGCACCCAGTTTCTTTAACTGATTGATGATCTTTCCACCGTACTCCTCTTTCCATGCCCACGCATGTTTTAAGAATTCCTCACGGCCGATATCGTGTTTGTCGATACCTTCTTTTTTCAGCTTGTCGATAACCTTAACCTCTGTAGCGATAGCTGCATGGTCAGTTCCCGGCTGCCATAATGCTTCATAGCCCTGCATTCTCTTGAAACGAATCAGGATATCCTGCATGGTTTCATCCAGCGCATGTCCCATGTGAAGCTGGCCGGTTACGTTTGGCGGCGGCATAACAATAGTAAACGGTTTCTTGTCCGGGTTTACTTTTGCATGGAAATATCCATTGTCCATCCATTTTGTGTAAAGACGCTCTTCGATTCCCTTAGGATCGTAGGTTTTTGCAAGTTCTTTGCTCATAATGTCCTCCTGATATTCTATATCTGTAATAAAAGTATCTGCGGATCACTCCGCTGTAAAGCAGCCCACGGCTCTATAAGCTTATTCGATTAAAAAACGCCCTTTACACGCATTATACGTGCAAAGGGCGATATAAATCGCGGTACCACCTTAGTTTGTCTCTCATTCCCTTAACGCGGGATACGTGAAAGCCTACCATGCGCGTATATGAATCTCAGTATTATCATACCACTCACTTCAGCCTCCCGGCTCCAAAGCTACCTTCAGCGCTTCTGTTCCCGGGAAACCTTCCAGCTTATAAGCTTCCCTCTCTGTGGGACATTACCGCCTACTCCTCTTTTTCACAGCCTTTTTCTGGATTCTACTATAATGAAAAAAGGCTTTCTTGTCAAGAATGTTTCTCCGGATTTCACAAATTTATGCCGGCAATTGTTTATCAAGTGGATAAAATCATCCTCTTTGCTGATTGCTATAATAACTTAATAACTGCTCTGCAGTTTATTCGGTTAAATTCATAAAAACAGCGAGTAAACATTTTGTTTACCCGCTGTAAAAGAAATCCTAACTATGGTCTTTTTTTGTAAAAAGGGATTTTATCTGCTATATTATTTACAGAGCTTCTTAAACTCGTCTGCTACGAACTGAACTTTTGTACCGATTACAACCTGAACAGAATTTTTACCAGGTCTGATCACACCGGCAACACCGGCTGATTTGATTTTCTTTTCATCAACAGCCGTATAATCTTTGATTTCCAGACGAAGTCTTGTAATGCAGTTATCGATAGATGCAACGTTTCCTTTTCCGCCAACACCTTCTAAGATAATTTTTGCAACTTCTGTAAAGTTATCGTTTGCAAGCTTTACAGTTGTTTCATCTGTATCATCATCTTCTCTTCCAGGAGTCTTCAGATCAAATTTAAGAATTGCAAATCTGAATACCACATAGAATACGATAAATGCTGCGATTCCCAGAGGAATGATCAGCCATGTTTTCTGTGCTGCAGGCAGAGATGCGGAGAACAGAAGGTCTGTTGCACCTGCTGAGAATGAGAAGCCTGCACGGAATCCTAATAATACTGTGACAACTGTAAAGATACCATATAATAATGCATAAATAACATAGAGTCCCGGAGCCAGGAACATGAAACCAAATTCGAACGGCTCTGTAACACCACAGATAAATGAACAGATTGCTGCGGAAGCTACCAGACCAATAGCAACTTTTTTCTTATTGTCCTTTGCACACTGGATCATTGCCAGAGCTGCACCAGGAATACCAAACATCATACATGGGAAGAAACCGGACATGTACATTCCAAGGCTCCAGTTTACATCTGCAGATGTCTCACCTGCCCAGAAATGAGTCAGGTCGCCAAGTCCGATTGTATCGAACCAGAATAAATCCTCACACGTTCCAGCGGCATATTCGCCAGCAGTTCCTTGAACTGTTCCGCCAGTGTCCGGCTTTTAATGCGAAAGATTTTACTGATCTGGTCAGCAGGAACCACTTCTCCCTGTTTCTTTTTGAAACCAATTCCACGTCCCATCACAATTACTTCTGCACCGGATTTCTCATATGCCGAGATAATATTGTTATTGATCACTTTTTCAATTATGATATTATCCATGTCTTTCCTTTTCCAAACGATATATTTCCTGACAGCGGAGTAATTTCCCTGTAACGTAACAAGAAAGAATCCTGCTTACAGGAACATTACGAAGTAATTTCCCTGTAACATAAAAAAACCAGAATTTACAGACTGATTTCCTCAGCCATAGATTCTGGTTTTGCCTGCCTAACAGTAACAATCCGTATGTTTTTAATTGATGAAGCCATTATGACAAAGTTACAAAAATACGTCAACCCCACTTTTTTATTTTATCAAAAATCGCTATTGTATTTTCATTCTTCTTTGTATTTTATCTGATATATTTCACATTTTATCCTGTATTTTTCTATTTCTTCTCTCCTGCAATAAAGCGGCAAATCGTTTATTCCACACTTTTCAGGGATTCTACCATGTCAATCTTCTTTAATTTCTGATGCATAAACAGATTTACGATCATGGAGAATCCAATTGTCAGCAGTCCGCAGTACAGGAAACTGACAGGATTGATATTTCTTCCGAACATGACCGCATCCACTTCCACAGTACGGATAATATACCTGTGCAAAAAGATTCCGAATACAGCCCCTGCCAGCACGCCTATGAGGGTAAGAATAACATTCTCCCTGTATACATAGGCCGAAACCTCAGTATCATAGAATCCCAGCACCTTCAGGGTTGCCAGTTCTCTCTGGCGCTCCGTAATATTGACATTGTTCAGATTATACAGAACCACGAAAGCAAGCATTCCCGCAGAAATGATCAGCACTATGATTACCGTATCCAATGCTCCCAGCATTCTGTGAAGCTGAGCCTCCAGACTGCTGGTATAGCTGATGCTTAACGCAGCCGGATACTTCAGGATCTCATTTCCCACCTCAGATTCTGATTCTTTGTACTCCTCTTTTACTGTGAACACAGTTGCAGAATAGTTCGGCTTCTCCCCGAAGGTCTGTTCATAGACATTTCCTGTCATATAAATATAATGTCCCATGTAATTCTCTGTCACTGCTGCGATCTTTGTCTCATAATTTTTTCCATCCTTTGTGATGGTCATGGTATCCCCGACTTTCAGTCCTGTCAGGGTTGCCGTCTTCTCACTGATCACTGTACCTGCTTCTGTCAGCTTATATTTCTCTTTTGTCTTTCTGTCCTGAAGAGTTACATCCTTATTAAAGGTCTCAAGATTCTCAGGCACATACACATATACGCTGATATTGGATTTATTTCTGGGAACACTCATCTTGGTAAACTGCACATGGGTATATCTCTCGATCTGGCTGTCATTCTTCAAAAATTCATCCAGCTCCTGTCTCTCCTTATCCGTTGCATCCTCATCATCAATAATCGTTCCTGTATAATGCTGAAGCTCCTGATACTGCCGTCTGGCAATATCCATAATGGAATCCCTGAGTCCAAAACCTACCAGCATCAGCGCCATACTTCCCGAAATACCGAAAATCGTCATAAAGAAACGTTTTTTATATCGGAAAAGGTTTCTCAGAGTAGATTTCCATGTAAAATTCAAGTGCTTCCAGAAAAGCGGGATCCGTTCCAGCAGGATTCTCTTACCCTCTTTGGGAGCAGGAGGACGCATCAGTGATGCCGGAGTTTCCGCCAGTGCCCTGTAACAGGAGAAAATGGTGGATCCGACGGTACACACAGTTGCCGCACCTGCTGCTATCATTGCAAATTTAAACTCATAACGGATCTGAATATTGTTCATCATGCCCTTGTACATAATGCCATACCCGTTAATAATAACCAAAGGCAGGATCTTCTCTCCGATCAGAATTCCCAGAATACTGCCTCCCACAGTGGCAAGAAAGGCATACAGCAGATATTTGGATGCAATCGCATACTTGCCATATCCCAGAGCCTTCATTGTACCGATCTGGGTTCTCTGTTCCTCCACCATTCGTGTCATGGTAGTCAGACTTACCAGTGCAGCCACCAGGAAAAAGATAACAGGGAAAACCTGTCCGATACTTCTCATTCTGTCTGCATTATCCCCATAATCTGAATATTCCGGCAGATCATTTCGGTCCGTTACCATCCATTCCGGCATACTGATATCATCGATCTCATCCTGGGCATCCTGAATCTTCTTCTCACCGTCTGCGATTTCTTTCTCTGCATCCTTCTTGCCGTCTTCGTATTCTTTTTTACCTTCTTCCAGATCCTTCTCAGCTTTTTTGATGTCCTTTCTGGAATCCTTCAGCTTCTGCTCGTTCTCTGAGATTTCCTTCTCGCCATCCTTCAGCTTCTGTTCATTGTCGGCAATCTCTTTCTCACCGGAAGCAAGCTTTCCTTCATTCTCCCGGATCTGTGCTTCTCCTGAAGCAAGTTCTGCCTCCTTCTCCTCTAACTGAGCCTGACTGGAATTTAATTTTGCTCTTGCAGCATCGATCTGTTCCTGTGCTGACTCAAGCTGAGCTTCTTTTTCCTGAATCTCTTTTCTGGCAGGCTCCAGCTTCTTCTCCTGAGCCTTCACCTCTTTCCATCCTGCATCAATCTTTGCCTGGGCATCGGGAAGTGCAGCTTCCTGCTGGTTCAATTCTGCTTCCTTTGCATCAAGCTGGGCCAGTCCGCTCTCCACCTGGCTTAAACCACTCTCCAGTTCACTTCTTGCTGCTGCGATCTGGTTTCTGGATGCTTCCAGCTGGGCTGCCTGACTGTCCACCTGCTCCTGATAAGCGGAAACCTGTGCTGCCAGAGCCGCCAGGTCTTCCTCGGAATATGTGCCTGAAGCTTGTGCCTGCTCATACTGTGCCTGCAATGCTGCAAGCTGACTTCTGGCACCCTCAAGCTGAGCCTCTCCTTCTGCAAGTTCGGCCTCCTGCTGCTCAATCTGGGCCAGTCCCTGATTGCAGCTTTCCTTTTTGGCATTTAAGTCCTGTCTGGTTGCTGCAATCTGCTCTCTGCCCGACTGGATCTGCGCCTTTCCATTGTCAAGTTCCTGCTGGCTCTGGGTAAGCTGCGTCTTTGCATCCGCAATCTGCTTCTCACCGGCTCTTAACTGATTCTTGCCATCCTCAAGCTGAGCCTTTCCATCCTCAAGCTTTGCCTGGTTCTCTGAAACCTCCGCCCATCCGGCATTCAGCTGTTCCTTTGCAGATACGATCTGTGCTCTGCCACTGGCAATCTGCTCTTTCGCACTGGCAAGCTGGGATCTGCCATCCTCTAATTCCCTCTTTGCGTCTGCAAGCTGGGCTTTTCCGTCCTCCAGCTCCTTTCTGGCATCTGCAAGCTTTTTCTTGCCATCCTTATATTCCTTCTTGCCATCTTTTAACTTCTTTTCGCCATCCTCCAGTTCCTGTCTGGCATCCGCAAGCTTCTCATCAGCTTCCTTCTTTCCGTCTTCAAGTTCCTGTCTGGCATCTGCAAGCTTGTCATTAGCTTCCTCTACAATCTCATCATATCTGACCTGACACTGTTCTGCCTCAATCCCCTCCACTTGCTCCTGCACTCTCTCTATCAGGGAATTATAAGCATCTGTATAGCTGATCAGATCCTGTGCCCCATGAGCCTGCACATAAATCTGCGTATACACTTCCTGGTCAAAATCCTCAGGGAGCACATAGGCAAATCCATTAACCTCACCGGAACCCAAAGTGGAATTTCCGCGATTATAGGATATGTAGAGAGGACTCTCTCCTAAACCTACAACTGTGTAATCTGTCTTTTTCAGCAGTTCGCTGTCTCCGCCCTCTTTCAGGGTAATCTGATCACCCACCTTATATCCATTGCTCTCAGCAAAAATACAGTCAAGGAAAATCTCTCCGCTTTTTTCCGGAGCTTTTCCCTCTGTCACTGAGATCCGATTCATGGTTTGATCCACAGCTTCCACATGAAGTACTTTCTGCTTCTCGCCCTCTCCACACATTACATCTGTCCCATAAGCACCCTCTGCATTCTCTACTCCGTCCACCTGCTTAACGGCAGCTACATCATCCTCCGTCAGTCCCAGAGTTCCCACTACTTTGATATCCATAAGATTGGTTTCATCATAATAGGCATCACCCGAGAAGCGCATATCCGGTGACGAGGCCTGTATCCCGGAGAAAAACGCAACTCCCAGAGCAACGATCATAAATATGGAAATAAACCTGGCCTTACTTTTGCGTATTTCCATCCAGAAATCTTTATGCATTGCTTTCATATTCATCACCTACCATTCAATCTCCTCTATGGGTGTAGGATGGTCATTCATCGTCATCCTGGAAACCTTTCCGTTCTTGATCTTGATCACACGGTCTGCCATAGGTGTCAGCGCCGAGTTATGGGTAATGACAATCACTGTCATTCCACGCTCTCTGCACATATCCTGCAACAGCTTCAGGATTGCCTTACCAGTCTGGTAGTCCAGTGCACCTGTAGGCTCATCACACAGTAAGAGCTTGGGATTCTTCGCCAGTGCCCTGGCAATGGAAACTCTCTGCTGCTCACCACCGGAAAGCTGTGCCGGGAAATTGGTCAGTCTGTCCTTCAGTCCCACTTCCTCCAGAACCTCCCTGGCATCCAGCGGATTTTTACAGATCTGCAATGCCAGTTCTACGTTCTCCAGCGCTGTAAGATTAGGCACCAGATTATAGAACTGGAATACAAATCCAATATCATTTCTCCGATAACCGGTGAGCTGCCTGCTGTTATATCTGGCAATATTCCTTCCATCCACCAGAACTTCTCCGCTGGTAGCCTGATCCATACCCCCAAGAATATTCAGCACTGTCGTCTTGCCCGCACCGCTGGGACCAACGATCACTACGAACTCTCCCTTGGCAATCTCAAAGCTGATCTCATCTACTGCAACGATCTTTACTTCTTTGGTTCCATATATCTTGGAAACCTTATCCAGTTTTACATATGCATCTGTCATCTCGCTCATCCGCATTTCCCCTGTAATTTTATTTTTGCTACACCGGTAATTTTATTTTTTTACAATTATTAACGATTCTTTTGACCCCGATTTATTTCCGTATTTATTTACAGGCAGGTCAAATTCTGACCTGCCTGGTAGTCTTAATGGTTATATT
>SAMEA3387459__coassemble_2087_pt1 | contig 63996 bp, 56 predicted proteins | sample SAMEA3387459__metabat2_low_PE_021 | metagenome-assembled genome bin SAMEA3387459 (sample SAMEA3387459) | Felis catus | biome: Faeces | place: United Kingdom | collected 2012 | reverse complement strand
AAGCGGAGAGAGTGGGATTCGAACCCACGCGCCCTTGCGGACAAACGGTTTTCAAGACCGCCTCGTTATGACCACTTCGATATCTCTCCATATGTTGTTGACTGCGTTCGTTGTGTTCTCACCGCCGACGCAAGTGATATTCTAGCATCAATACCCGCATCTGTCAACAACTTTTTTACATTTTTTTCAATTTTTATTTTTATCTTCCCAGATTTCCCATAAAACCCGCTAAAATACGGCATTTTTCAATCACCAAACATTCTTTAATGTTTCAAAAATGCTTCCGCGATATCAAGATCCTCCGGTGTTGTGATCTTAATATTCTGATAAGATCCCTCTGCCAGAGCAACCTTTGCCCCTGTCTCCTGCTCTACTACCATGGCATCATCTGTAATTTTGCTCATATCTTTCTGACGAATGCTGTCATGAGCCTCACGTATCAGTGAATACGAAAAAATCTGCGGGGTCTGAATTGTCCACACACACTTTCTGTTTGGAGTTTCTTTTACATATCCCTCTTCATCAGAAAGTTTGACTGTATCTTTAGAAGGCATACCAATCACACATGCACCTGTTTCCTTCACTTTCTGCAGACCACGTTTAAGAATTTCTTCTGTCACAAAAGGTCTTGCACCGTCATGGATCAATACATATTCACAGTCTCTGCATTCACAAAGACCTGCATAGACAGAATCATAGCGTTCTTTTCCTCCCGGGATTACTGCCGATACCTTTGTAAATCCATATTTTTGCACGATTTCTTCTTTACAGTAGGAGATAGATTCCTCTCCTGTCACAAGAATAATATCCTGAATCAGAGGACTTTCCTGAAAACAGCGCAGGGAATAATACAGAACCGGGTATCCCTGTATCTCCAGGAACTGCTTCTGTACTTTACTGTGCATTCTTTTTCCCTGCCCTGCTGCCAGAACAATGGCCGTATTTCTTTCTGACATCTCAACGCTCTCCCAGTTTAAGATTCGGCACAGCATTCAGATCCCAGCCATGACGTGTACCTTTAATATATTCATAATAAGCAGCTACTCCGATCATTGCTGCATTGTCTGTACAGAAGATCGGTGACGGCCGATAAAAACTGTAATTATTTTTCTTACATGCTTCTTCCATTGCCGCTCTTAACGTTCCATTCGAAGCCACTCCGCCTGCAATTGCAATCTTAGTCATCCCATAATCTTTGGCTGCAAGCATTGTATGCTCCACCAGCACATCAACTACCGCTTTCTGGAAAGATGCTGCCAGATCTGCTCTGTTTATCTCTTCTCCGGTCATCTGCGCATGATTAATATAATTCAACACTGCTGATTTTACACCACTGAAGCTGAAATCGTACGGACAATCTCCAATTTTAGCTTTTGGAAACTCAATTGCATTGGGATTCCCCTCTTTAGAGAGCTTGTCTACCTTTGGTCCTCCCGGATATCCCAGTCCGATAGCTCTTGCAACTTTGTCAAAAGCTTCGCCTGCAGCATCATCACGGGTACGTCCCAGGATTTCAAATTCTCCATAATCCTTAACGATCACAAGGTGTGTATGTCCTCCTGACACGATCAGACATAAAAATGGAGGTTCAAGATCCGGATGTTCAATATAATTTGCTGACACATGGCCCTCAATATGGTGGACCCCTACCAGTGGAAGCTTCTTTGCATAAGCAATTGCCTTCGCCTCAGCAACGCCCACAAGAAGTGCACCTACAAGTCCCGGACCATAAGTGACACCAATTGCATCCAGATCATCAAGAGTTACATCTGCATCTGCCAGTGCCTGTTCAATTACCTGGTTAATCTTTTCAATATGTTTACGGGAAGCAATTTCCGGAACTACCCCACCGTATAAAGTATGAAGAGCGATCTGTGAAGAGATCACATTTGACAGAATAGTTCTTCCGTTTTTAACAACAGAAGCTGCAGTCTCATCACAGGAACTCTCAATTGCAAGAATTAATGTATCTTTCATTTTCTGTTCCTCATATATCGGACGGATAAGTCATCCGTTTTACTACTTGTTCATAATCAGTTTCAGTGACATATTATTCCTCAAAATTCAATTCCAGACTCTTTCCGTCTTTTCCCGGATATGCATTTGGAAAAATTTCACGAACTTTATCCATAAACTCATCCGGTCTGACCAGAGACGGACTGTAATGTGTCAGCCACATCTCCTTTACCCGGGCATCACGGGCCAAAACCGCCGCCTCGCGGAAAGTCATATGCTTGTATCCGCGTGCTTTGTCTGCTTTGTCATCTTCTCCGTACATTCCTTCACAGATAAACAGATCCGATTCCTTTGCATTTTGCAGGATAGATTCTGTTGGTCTGGTATCTGTTGTATAAGTAAGCCTGATTCCTTTTCTCGCAGGTCCAAGTACCATCTCCGGTGTATAGGTAATACCGTCTGCTTCGATGGTCTGCCCTTTCTGGAGCGGATTCCAGTATTTCAGTGGAATATCCTGCTCTTTCGCTCTCTCAGCCGAGAATTTTCCCTGGCGGAGAATCTCAAGGGTATAGCCATAACAGAGTACATTATGATTCACTTTAAAAGCCGTAATACGATAGCCATTTAATTCAATGACCTGCTCCGGCTGTGTAATCTCAATAAATTTAATTTCAAACGGAAGCTCCGGTGCAATGACGCGAAGTGCATTGACCACTCTCTCCAGACCTTTGGGACCTACCAGAGTCAATGGTTCTGTGCGGTCTGCATTTCCCATAGTAAGAAGAAGTCCCGGAAGCCCACTGATATGATCTCCATGATAATGAGTAAAACAAATCACATCAATAGGTTTAAAGCTCCATCCCTTCTCCTTAATTGCTACCTGAGTACCTTCACCACAGTCAATGAGCAGACTGCTCCCGTTATATCTTGTCATAAGCGCAGTCAACCATCTGCGAGGCAGAGGCATCATTCCACCGGTTCCAACTAAACATACATCTAACATATATTCCCTCTATTTTCCAGCTTCCGGCAATTCCCTTAAAAGGTGTATGGTCCGGCTGCTGATTTTTTCTGCTTTCATTTCTTTTTCATTCGGGATGTCTGGTCATAAGCAGCGCATCCTCCACAGGATCACTGTAATATGCCTTACGTATTCCATCTCCGGTAAATCCCATACGTTCATAGAGACGGATTGCAGTCTCATTTCCCACACGTACTTCCAGATGGATTGTCGTAACCTCCCTCTCTGCTGCAAGGCGGATCAGGCTCTGCATCAGAAAAGCGCCAATTCCTTCTTTTTGTCTGTCCCTGCGCACAGCCACATTGGTAATATCTCCCTCATCCAGAACCATAAGAAGACCGCAGTAACCCAGAATCTTTTCTTTCTCTTCCACCACCAGAAACATGGCATCATCCCTGGTCAGAAAAGTAAAAAAACCTTCTTTTGTCCATGGCACATGAAAAAGATCCTGCTCAATCTCCATTACCTGATCCAGGTCATCCACAAGCATTTCCCGCAGGATCATATTTTTGTACCTGCCGGTTTCTGCTCTTTTTCTCTCTCTGCACGCTCACGCTCTGCCTGGGAAACGCGGAGATATTCCGGGATATGTTCCATAGCAGTCTCTGTGCGTCCTTCTTTATAATAAATACTGCCAAGAGCCGCCACTGCCGCTGCTCTCTGTTTATTTACATGAGCCGGTGCAAAAGAATACGGAACCTGCAGTTTCTCTGCGATCAGTTCACGAAATACAGGTACACCGTCTCCCAAAAATGTAACCATCTCTCCTCTCTGATTCAGTTCTTCCAGCAGTTCCTCGATCGGTGCTGCCCACTGTTCTTTCAAAGTCATAAGCTGATGCTCTTCAAATCTGTAAATTCCTGTATATACCTGCTTTCTTCTGGCATCCATGATCGGACAGATCAATCCCTGTGCATCATAAAGATTATATGCCAGTGCATCTACTGTCGGTACTGCTACCAATGGTTTCTTCAGGGCAAGTCCCAGGCCTTTGGCTGTTGCCGAGCCGATACGGAGTCCTGTAAAGGATCCCGGTCCCGCTGCCACTGCAATAGCATCTACGGATTCCAGTTCCAGTTCTGTCATCTTCACAATCTCATCTAACATCGGAAGCAAAGTCTGAGAATGTGTTTTCTTATAATTTACAGTATACTCAGCCAGTAATGTATCATCTTCCACAACTGCTACAGATGCAACAATTCCTGAGCTGTCCAAAGCTAAAATTTTCATTTCTACCTCCTAACTGTTCTCCGGACCAATCACTGTAATCCTTCTATAATCAAAGCCTTTCTCCAGATCTTTCTCTATGGTTACTTTGATCAGCTTTTCCGGAAGGATTTCTTCGATCAGATCAGCCCATTCGATCAGACAGATTCCCTGTCCGAAGAAATAATCGTCATATCCGATTTCTTCCATTTCCTCAATGTCACCGATACGGTAAACATCAAAATGATATAAAGGAAGACGTCCGCTTTCGTATTCCTGAATGATCGTGAATGTCGGGCTGCAGATAGGCTCTGTGATCCCAAGCCCTGCCGCAACTCCCTGGGTAAATACGGTTTTTCCAACTCCAAGATCACCTGTCAGAGTATAAATCTGACCCGGTTTCGCATTCTCTCCGATCTTCTTTCCCACCTCAAATGTTTCCTGTGGTGTTTTTGTCTCTATAATCATCTTTTCCACCTTTTTCTTGCAGAATTGTTCTTTGCATATTATAATAGAGCGAACAGTGAAATACAATACTTTTTGAAAAGGAGACTTGAAACTATGGCAAATCCGATAGTTACAATTACCATGGATAATGGCGATGTGATGAAAGCAGAATTATATCCTGAGATTGCACCGAATACAGTTAATAACTTTATCAGTCTTGTAAAAAAAGGCTTCTATGACGGACTTATTTTCCATCGTGTGATCAACGGTTTCATGATCCAGGGAGGATGCCCGGACGGAACAGGTATGGGCGGTCCGGGATACAGCATTAAGGGTGAATTCACTCAGAACAGATTTAAAAATGATCTGAAACATACTGCAGGTGTTCTTTCCATGGCACGCGCCATGCATCCAAACTCAGCAGGAAGCCAGTTCTTTATCATGCACAAAGATGCTCCACATCTTGACGGTGCTTATGCTGCATTCGGCAAGATCACTGAAGGAATGGATGTTGTAAACCGTATTGCAGAAGAAGATACCGATTACAGCGACCGTCCGCTTGACGAGCAGAAAATCAAATCCATGACAGTAGAAACTTTCGGTGTTGATTATCCGGAACCGGAGAAATGCTGATTCGCTGACTGTTTATGCCCCCATGCAGTTTTCAGGCTGCATGGGGCATATTTTATCAGTCCGTAAATACTTTCACTTCACCGTCAATCACTGAATAGTAAAGATCTTTCTCTTTCTTCATCTTCGCTCTTCCATTTGTTCCCTCGGTGATTGCTTTTTCTACAAATGCAATCTGATCCGCCGGAACCAGCAAATGCAGAACTACCCTGTCAGTGTATTCAGAATCAAGGATCGGTAATTTCTGTTCTCCGGCAATATACTGGATCTTGCCTATCCCGGTATAATCCGTAACTACTTCCATAGAAATTCCGTAGGTTTTCTCAATCACTGTGCTGGCGGCAAGACCTTCCTGCAGACTCCTGGAATATGCTCTGACAAGACCTCCTGTTCCAAGAAGTATCCCTCCAAAATATCTGGTAACTACTGCTGCCACATTATAAATATCTTCCCCCAGGATTACATCCAGCATTGGTCTTCCCGCAGTGCCTGACGGCTCACCATCGTCACTGCATCTGGTATATTCCCTGTTCTTTCCCACCGAATATACATAGCAGTTATGTCTGGCATCCCAATATTTCTTCTTCATTTCCTCTATAAAGGCCAGTGCCTCCTCTTCGGTCTGTACAGGACGCACTGTAGCAATAAATCTGGATTTCTTTTCCACGATCTCGCCTTCCCCGCCCTCGTAAACTGTCTTATATTTCTCAAGCATGTCTCATACTCCTCTTTCCGTTCTCTTATTGACTCAGTGTACCATGAATTACAAAAATGTGCCAGCACAGTGTATACTAATCCTGTAAAAAAACACAATAACCATTAAAAAAGATCCAAAAGCAATTGTGAATTTTTATTTTTCTGCTTTATTTACTTATTCTTATTTGATATAATAGAACGGATTATAAAGGAGGTTTAACATGAACTACGGTAAAAAGTCGACTGCAAAGAAACGGACGGCACTGATTTCCCGTTCTTCCATGATGGGAAAGCGCGCCAGAGTTTCTTTCATCAGAGTCCTGTTCGTATCACTGATAGCACTCTGCATCGCAGTAACCTGTCTGGGTGTGGGGTCATTCAGGGGTGTAATTGATACTGCTCCTGATGTTGATGATATTGATATTATGCCACTGGGCTATGCAACCTTTCTCTACGATGATGCAGGGAATCAGATCCGTAAACTGGCTGCTCCGGATTCCAACCGACTGCCTGTCACTCTCGATCAGATACCTGTTGATCTGCAGCATGCAGTTGTCGCAATTGAGGATGAACGTTTCTATGAACATAACGGTATTGACGTAAAAGGTATTCTTCGTGCCGGAATGAAAGCTCTCACTACCGGAGATTTCTCAGAAGGTGCCAGTACGATCACACAGCAGCTTCTTAAGAATAACGTATTTACCAACTGGACCAGTGAATCTACTCAGCTGGAAAGATTTACGCGAAAAATCCAGGAACAGTACCTTGCTGTCCAGGTTGAGAAAAAAACTGATAAAGACACCATTCTTGAGAATTACCTGAACACAATTAACCTGGGTGCCGGTTCCTACGGTGTACAGGCTGCCGCACGACAGTATTTTGACAAGGATGTATGGGATCTGAATCTTTCTGAATGTGCAACTCTGGCAGGTATCACACAGAACCCGACGAAATTTAACCCGATCATCAATCCTGACAGCAACAGGAAGAGACGCAAGGAAGTTCTCCAGCATATGCTGGATCAGAACTATATTACTCAGGATCAGTATGATGAAACTCTTGCAGATGATGTTTATTCCCGTATCCAGGCCGCTCAGGAAAAGAACTCCAGCACTGAGAATACTGTTTACACATATTTTGAAGATGAACTGACAGATCAGATCATCAACGACCTGATGAATATCAAAGGTTACACCAAAAAACAGGCAACCAATCTTCTCTACAGCGGCGGACTTAAAGTATATACAACACAGGATTCCAAGATCCAGAATATCCTGGATGAGGAATATGCAGATCCTTCCAATTATCCGGACACTGTCCAGTATGAACTTGACTATGCCCTGACGGTTACCGATCCTGATGGAAATCCGGTAAACTACAGCAAGGAAATGCTGCAGCTTTATTTTCAGAATGAGGATCCCGATTTCGATCTTCTGTTCGATTCCCCGGAAGATGGACAGACTTATGTAGACAAATATAAGGCAAGCATACTCGCCAACGGAAGTAAAGTTCTTGCAGAGCGTGTCAATTTCGCACCTCAGCCACAGTCTTCCATGAGTGTGATCGACCAGCATACCGGCTATGTAAAAGCTCTGATCGGTGGTCGTGGAGAGAAAACGGCAAGTCTTACACTGAACCGGGCAACGGACACTACCAGACAGCCTGGTTCTACCTTTAAGATTGTGTCCACTTATGCACCTGCTTTAAATGAAAAAGGCATGACTCTTGCAACAACATTTGAAGACGAACCTTATGAATATCCGGATGGTTCCCCTGTAAACAACGCAACCCGTTCTTACAACGGAACAACCACGATCCGTACTGCGATCCAGAATTCCATTAACGTTGTAGCCGTCAAGTGTCTGGAAAAAGTAACTCCTGAGCTTGGATTGAAATATCTGGATAACTTTGGTTTTACAACCCTTGCTCATGGAACAGAGGCTGACAAAGATGCCAATGGTAATGTATGGAGCGATGCAAACCTTGCCACTGCGCTTGGCGGCATCACCCGCGGTGTCACAAATGTTGAACTGTGTGCATCCTATGCAGCCATCGCAAATGACGGAAATTATATCAAGCCAATTTATTACACAAAAATTCTGGATCACAACGGAAACATCCTGATCGAGAATACTGCTGCCGAACGTTCCGTAATCAAAGAAAGTACTGCTTTTCTTCTCACCAGTGCAATGGAGGATGTTGTAAAACAGGGTACAGGTACAGCCTGCCAGCTTGACAATATGCCTGTTGCCGGAAAAACAGGTACAACCGAAGCCTATAACGACTTGTGGTTTGTGGGTTATACACCATATTATACATGCGCAGTATGGTCCGGTTATGACAATAATGAGAAATTACCTGATTATGCGCGTAACTTCCACAAAGCTTTATGGAAAAAGGTTATGACTCGTATCCATGAGGGACTTCCTTCCAAAGAATTCGAGAAGCCTGCAAGTGTAGAAAAGTTAAGTGTCTGCGAGGAAACCGGACTTCTTCCAAGAGCCGGCTGTCCGGTGATCACTGAATACTTTGACGTAGGTACCATGCCTACTGAATACTGTGACCAGCATTTCTATGACAGTGATGATTATGATTATGACTATAATTATGATACAGATTCCTCTGATCAGACTGACAACACCACTGACACTGATAACAGCGGAAACTCTGATAATGGAGATACCGACAACAGCGGTGACAGTAACAATACTGATGACAACGGTAACAGCGGTGACGATGGTACTGATAATACCGGCGGAAGCGATGACAACGGTGACGGTAACGAGGATGATTCCTCTTATCAGGTCGACTATTATTAATGCAAAAATACCGGTACAGGAGCACCTCCGAATGATGTTCCTGTACTGCAAAAAATCCACAGTCCTGTCAACTCAGGGCTGTGGATTTTTTATATATTTTCAAAATTGATTCTCAGATATTATACTTCTTTAATAACCATACGCGCAGATCCGTAAATACCTGCATCATTTCCGAGAGTTGCAAGAATGATCGGTGTTTTCTTGCATGCTGTAAAAGCATATTTCTCATAGTATTTCTGAATACAGTCGATCAATGGCTGTCCGGCTTTGGAAACACCACCGCCGATAACGATGGCTTCCGGATCTGTCACACATGCAAACATGGCAAGTGTTCCGCCAAGCATTTCTCCTACCTGTGCCATAACATCGCAGGCTACTTTGTCGCCCTCTTTAAAAGCATCCAGAACATTCTTTGCTGAAAGTTTTGTAAATTTGCGAAGAACAGTCTGCTCATCTGTAGCAGCCAGAGTTCTCTGTGCCACGCGAACGATACCTGTTGCAGACGCATACTGCTCCAGACATCCACAGTTACCACAGTTGCAGGCTTCCTTTTCTTCATGGTCAACTGCTGCATGACCGATTTCTCCACCTGCACCATGAGCACCGCCAACAATCTTTCCATCAACGATGATTCCACCGCCGACACCTGTTCCAAGAGTTACAAGAATAACGTTCTTAGCTCCTGCTGCTGCGCCTTTCCATGCTTCGCCAAGCGCTGCTACATTGGCATCGTTTCCTGCTTTGGACGGAAGTCCTGTCAGTTCTGTCAGTTCCTTAGTAACTTCTTTAAAGCCCCAGAAAAGGTTTACCGCACATGGCACTTCCCCTCTCTCGTTAACAGGTCCCGGTACCCCGATTCCCACACCGTCGATTTCTTCTTTATCCAGCTTACGCTCTGCGATCTTGTCAAGGATTGTCTTTGCAATATCCGGCAGGATTGCTTCTCCACTGTTCTCCTTACGTGTAGGAATTTCCCATTTCTCAACTAAGACTCCGTCTGTCTGAAAGAGTCCACATTTTACAGATGTACCACCAACGTCAATTCCAAAACAATACTTTCCCATAATATCTGATATCCTCCAAATTACTTTAAATTATTTTTCTTCACGTTTCTTTGCAAGGTTTGCCTGAACACGTTTGTACAGCTCTTCCGCTGCATTGTATCCCATCTTCTTCTGTCTGTGGTTAACTGCCGCAGATTCAACGATAATAGCCAGATTACGTCCCGGACGGATAGGCAGAGAATGGCATACAATCTTATTTCCAAGATACTCTGTATATTCCTCATGCAGGCCGAGACGGTCATATTCTTTGTCTCTGTCCCACTCTTCCAGTTTGATAACCAGATCCACTGACTGTGTATCCTTAACGCTCTCAACACCAAACAGAGTTTTGACATCGATAATTCCGATACCACGAAGCTCAATGAAATGTCTTGTGATATCCGGTGCCGAACCCACCAACGTCACATCACTGACTTTACGAAGTTCTACAACATCATCACTGACAAGACGATGTCCTCGTTTGATCAGTTCCAGCGCAGCCTCACTCTTGCCAATTCCGCTCTCACCAGTGATCAGGACACCTTCACCATATACATCCACAAGCACACCATGGATGGAAATACATGGTGCCAGCTGTACACCCAGCCAGCGGATAATCTCAGCCATAAAACTGGAAGTTGTACGCTCTGTCACGAAAGTCGGAACATTATATTTAACTGCCAGATCGATCATATCCTGTGATGGTCTTGTCATTGTACTGAAAATTACACAGGGAATCTTGCTGGAAATAAATCTTTCATATTTAAATTTCCGTTCCTCATCACTGAGCTGCATCAGATAAGTATACTCTACATATCCGATGATCTGTACCCGTTCATTTGCAAAATGCTCCAGATATCCTGTCAACTGCAATGCCGGTCTGTTGATCTCCGCTGTCTTGATCACAATCTCAGACAGATCAATTTCAGGAGTCAGGTTGTGAAGTCCCAGTTCCTGAACTAATTTTGTCAACTGTACACCCTTCATTTATTTCTCCTTTTCAGTTCAAAATCTGAAAGCCCGGTCTGTCCGCTATCTCAAAACCTGTTCATACAGACATAACTCATTTATAGCTGTCGTCCGAAACTTTCATAGTAAATTTCACGTCTTTTTTATTATATCACATCACTATATACAACTTCAATTACAAAAAGCGAGAGTCTTTGGGTAATATGTAGAAGAACCCAGGAATATTTTTACATATTTTATATTTTTTCTCACCAGTGTGCCGACAAGTTGATTCTTGAAACAATCTTGCAGGATAAATTTTTTTATTTCAAGGCAGAGGAAGGAGGCGTAGCGGGCTACGCTGAGGCTTTTAGACCTGTGCAATCGGATTCGCAGACAAGTGAGTGGTATAGTTATTTCGAAAACGATGTACTAACTCCATGAAAAAATTCATAGACTTTCTGTGCACTTCCTGCATTCATGCTTTCTGTCTCCGCAAGTTCTTCCAATGATGCATCTCTGATATTCTCAATGGATTTAAATTTCCGCATCAATGCTTTCCGCCTGGTTTCACCGATACCAGGGATATCATCCAACAGGGAATGCACCTGTTCTTTACTTCTCAGAGATCGGTGAAATTCAATGGCAAAACGGTGCGCCTCATCCTGGATTCTGGTGATCAGTCGGAAGCCTTCGCTGTCTGTATCAATGGGAATTTCAAGATTATTGTAATACAGTCCTCTGGTTCTGTGATGGTCATCCTTGACCATACCACAGACAGGAATCTCTATTCCCAGAATTTCCAGGACTTTTAACGCAATATTCACCTGTCCTCTTCCACCATCCATCAGGATCAGATCCGGCATAATAGAAAAGCTGTCAAACTCATCTTTTCCCTCATGAGTAAATCGTCTGGTAAGTACTTCTTCCATGCTTGCATAATCGTTTGGTCCCTGAACCCACTTTATTTTAAATTTGCGGTAATCACTGCGCTTTGGCTTTCCTTTCTCATACACAACCATGGAACCTACAGATTCAAAACCACTGATATTGGAGATATCATAAGCCTCCATACGCCTGATTCCCGACAGTCCAAGCCACTCTTCCACTTCATGAACTGCTCCGATGGTTCTTCCTTCTTCACGTTTGATACGCTCTCTGTCTTTATCCAGAACCATCTTTGCATTCTCTTCTGCCAGCTCTACCAGCTTCTCTTTCGTACCTTTCTTCGGTACCCTGATATAGACTCGCTGCTTTCTTCGATCTGTAAGCCATTCCTCTATGATCTTGGCATCTTCGATTTCTTTTTGCAGCATGATCTCACGTGGGATAAACGGAGTTCCGGCATAAAATTGCTTCATAAAGCTGGATAATACCTGAGCCTTTGTATCGCCACGCGCCACACGCAGATAGAAATGCTCCCGCCCGATCAGTTTGCCTCCACGGACAAAGAATACCTGTACAACAGCATCCTGCTCCCGCAGATCAAGGCTTTCATCCATGGCAACTGCGATGATATCCTTATCTTCCTCTCCGTAACCTGTAATTTTCTGACGTTCTCCGATCTTCTGGATACTGCGGATCAGATCCCGGTATTCCATGGCATCCTCGAAACGCATTTCTTCTGAAGCTGCCATCATTTTGTCGGTAAGCATATCAATCGTATCCTTAAAGTCTCCATTGAGAAATTTCAGCAGTTCTGCGATATTTTTCTTATATTCTTCTGAACTCACATAGCCCTGGCATGGCGCGCTGCACTGCTTCATGTGATGGTACAGACATGGACGGTCCTTCCCACAATCTCTTGGCAGCACCCTGTTACAGGATCGCACTTTATAAAGTTTGCGCACAAGCTCGATCACATCTTTTACAGCCCCGGCACTTGTATATGGTCCGAAATATTTCGCCTTGTCTTTCTTCATTCTTCTGGCAAAAAGAACTCTGGGATATTCCTCATTTACTGTGACTTTGATAAACGGATAACTCTTATCATCTTTGAGCATGGTATTATATTTCGGTCTGTGCTCCTTGATCAGATTACACTCCAGCACAAGGGCTTCCAGTTCCGAATCTGTGATAATATACTCAAATCTGGTGATATGGGTAACCATCTGTTCAATCTTTGCGCCCTTATTTCTGCTGCTCTGGAAATATTGACGCACCCTGTTTTTCAGACTGACGGCTTTTCCAACATAGATGATCTCGTCCTTCTCCCCATGCATAATATAAACCCCCGGCTTACCCGGAAGTTTTTTCAGTTCTTCTTCTATCTGAAACATAAACTCTCCTCTATACAAAAAATCCTGCCCTGAACGCTTTTCGTATCCATGAGATATTACAGCGTAATTTTCTGTGATACGAAAACAGAGCCGGAAATTATTTCGTTTCCGACTCTGTTATTGTATCACTGAATCTCTGGCTTATCCAGCGTTACTGTATTCTGTTTTTCCTCTGGAATTACCAGATCATCCAGATTTTCCGGAATCTCGATTCCACGCTCTACCGCATGGAAAATCTTCATAAATTCCTTACCTGTAATAGTTTCCCTGCGGATCAGATAAGCAGCAATCTTATCAAGTGCTTCTCTGTGACTGCCGATCAGTCTCTTTGCTTCTTCATAGGAATTATGCAGAAGTATCATCACCTCATGGTCAACCTCTGTGGCAGTGTCATCGCCGCAGTTTAACACTGCTCTTCCGCTGAGATACTGATTCTCCTGTGTAGCCAGACCCATAAGTCCGAACTTGTCGGACATACCGTACTGTGTGATCATGGCTCTCGCCACCTTGGTAGCCTGCTCAATATCATTGGCTGCCCCGGTTGTGACAGTATCAAATACCAGTTCCTCTGCTGCGCGTCCGCCAAGATATCCCACAAGCATTGCTTCCAGTTCCTTCTTTGTATTAAGATATTTCTCCTCCTCGGGTACCTGCATTACATAACCAAGTGCCCCCATTGTTCTCGGCACAATAGTAATCTTCTGTACAGGCTCTGCATCTTTCTGCAGGGCGCTTACCAGTGCATGTCCTACCTCATGATAGGATACGATCCTGCGCTCCTGTGCACTGAGGATCCTGTCCTTCTTCTCTTTACCTACCAGAACTACTTCAACAGCTTCGAGAAGATCTTTCTGGGATACTGCGCTGCGTCCACTCTTAACAGCAAGGATAGCAGCCTCGTTGATCATATTAGCCAGATCCGAACCCACTGCCCCGGAAGTTGCAAGTGCAATGTTCTCAAAATCAACAGTCTCATCCAGATGTACATTTCTTGCATGAACCTTCAGGATCTCGATTCTTCCCTTCAGATCCGGTCTGTCCACAATGACACGTCTGTCAAAACGTCCCGGACGAAGAAGTGCCGGATCAAGAACCTCCGGACGGTTGGTAGCAGCCAGGATCAGAAGTCCCTTTGAAGTGTCAAATCCGTCCATTTCCGCAAGAAGCTGGTTCAGGGTCTGCTCACGCTCATCATTGCCGCCGCCATAATGAGAATCTCGGCTCTTTCCGATTGCATCAATCTCATCAATAAAAATGATACATGGTGCATTCTTCTTTGCTTCCTCAAAGAGATCGCGGACACGTGATGCACCCACACCTACAAACATCTCCACAAACTCAGAACCTGACAGGGAGAAAAACGGCACATGTGCCTCTCCTGCTACTGCCTTTGCCAGAAGTGTTTTACCGGTTCCCGGAGGTCCTACAAGCAAAGCTCCTTTCGGCAGCTTCGCTCCGATGGTGGTATATTTGCCGGGATTATGCAGGAAATCCACCACCTCCTGCAGTGATTCCTTAGCCTCATCCTGCCCTGCCACATCCCTGAAAGTAATTCCTGTATCTTTCTGAATGTAGGCTTTGGCGCGGCTCTTTCCAACGCCCATCATTCCGCCGCCCTTATTCATGCGGCGCATAAATACCGTCAGAAGTACAAAGAGCAGAATCGTTGGCAGAAGCACACTGACCAGCATAGAAATAATTTCCCCTGCTGCATCCGGCTTCTTATACTCAAACTTGATTCCTGTTCCCTCAAGTCTCTCCGTCAGCTTATCTACTGACTCCATCTGATTGGCATAATAAACTTCTTCTGAAAATCCTGATGACTGATGTTTCGGCGTGATCGTCAGTGTATTTGACTGAAGCGTAACCTCTTTCACATCTCCATCATCTACCATCTCAATAAATTTATCATAAGTGATCTCACTCGAATTATCCTTGAGCATATTGGTAAACATGGCGAAACATACCAGAGTTACCAGGAGGCATACCAGAAAGGCCAGTATCGACTGATGATTCTTGTTCGGGTCCTGTCTGCCCGGACCTTTATTATTATCAGGACGATTGCCATTCGGATTGTTATCCATATGATTATCCATTTCATTCCTCCTAAACGTTATCGTTCTTATTATAAAGAGAATTATTCTATAAATCAACCGCGAGATTGTGAAATTTACGTTATATCCGGATTTCCATTACTGAAAACAGCATCTGTGCTTTTTCTGCAACAACAAAATTTATTTATATTTTTCTAAATTTCTCTGTTACAAACCGTTCTTTTTGTAGTATACTATTGACAAACTGATTACTGCTCACTTTGTTCCCGGTAATGCGCTCCGCGGGATATTTCAAATGAGCAGTGCTAAAAATGTGATGAGGAAAGGAAATGAACAAATGAAGATAGGATTTGACAACGATAAATATCTGAAAATGCAGTCCGAACATATTCGGGAACGTATCAACCAGTTTGGAAACAAACTTTATCTGGAATTTGGCGGCAAGCTTTTTGATGACTACCATGCTTCCAGAGTTCTTCCGGGATTTGAGCCGGACAGCAAACTGCGTATGCTGATGCAGCTTTCTGATCAGGCAGAGATCGTTATTGTAATCAGCGCTGCTGATATTGATAAAAATAAAGTCAGAGGTGACCTTGGTATCACTTATGATGAAGATGTACTCCGCCTTATGGAAGTATTTACCGAGCGCGGACTTTATGTAGGAAGTGTCTGCATCACCCAGTATTCCGGACAGGAAAGCGCAGATGCGTTTAAGAAACGTCTGGAGAAGCTTGGAATCAAAGTATACGTGCTTTATCTGATCCCGGGTTATCCGAATAATACTTCCTTTATTGTAAGTGATGAGGGATATGGCAAGAACGATTATATCGAAACAACAAGACCACTGGTTGTCATCACTGCTCCAGGACCCGGAAGCGGAAAAATGGCCGCCTGCCTTTCTCAGCTTTACCATGAATACAAGCGCGGTGTCAAGGCAGGATATGCCAAATTTGAAACTTTCCCAATCTGGAATATCCCGCTGAAACATCCGGTAAATCTGGCATATGAAGCAGCTACTGCTGACTTAAATGATGTGAACATGATCGACCCGTTCCATCTGGAAGCATATGGTGAGACTACTATTAACTACAACCGTGACGTTGAAGTTTTCCCTGTTCTTCAGGCTATGTTTGAAAAGATCATGGGCGAGTGCCCTTACAAATCTCCCACAGATATGGGCGTTAATATGGCCGGTAACTGCATCGTTGATGATGAAGCCTGCAAGGAAGCTGCACGTCAGGAGATTATCCGCAGATATTATAAGAGCATGGAGGCTCTGGTTCGCGGAACCGGACGCGAAGAAGAAGTTTTCAAGATCGAACTTCTGCTGAAACAGGCTCATGTTACATTGGAAGACCGCAAGGTTGTTCCGGCTGCACTGCAGCGTGAGGAAGAAACCGGTGCACCTGCTGCTGCCATGGAGCTTAATGACGGACGTATCATTACAGGAAAGACTTCTGATCTGCTTGGTGCTTCCTCTGCTCTTATCCTGAATGCATTGAAAGAACTGGCTGGAATTGACCATAGCAAACATGTTATTTCTCCGGAAGCTTTAAGACCGATCCAGACTCTGAAGACTCAGTATCTGGGAAGCAAGAACCCGAGACTGCATTCTGATGAGACTCTGATCGCGCTTTCTATCAGTGCTGCTGATAATGAAGATGCGAAGCTTGCACTGCAGCAGATCCCGAAATTAAAGGGCTGCCAGGTTCATGCTTCCGTACTTCTGTCTCAGGTGGATATCCTGGAATTCCGTAAGCTGGGTGTTGAACTTACCTGTGAGCCGAAATCTGAGCATGCTAAGAAACTGCAGAAATAATTTCTGAAATGGTTTTCAAATAGCAGCAGAAAACTCTGAAAATCCACAATATCTATATAATGATACAAGAAAGAATCCTGCCTGAACATATGACAGTTTCATATGAACAGGCAGGAATTTTTTATTTCTCTATAATCTCAATCGCTCTGTCCGGATAATTGGTAATGACTGCTTCTGCACCTGCGTCTTTTACCAGCTGGATGTGTTCTGGTTTGTTGGCAGTCCATACGTGCATTTTGAGTCCGGCGCGTTTGACTTCTTCCATGAACTGTGGGTATTTCAGGTGGTAAACTGCAGGGTGTACGGCGTTGATTCCGAGATTTTTGGCGTACATGGCTGGATTTACCCATCCGTCGCTGAAAAGGATTCCGGTCTGTACATGGTCGTCCAGTTGTTTTAACTGTAACAGGCTGTAATGGTTAAAGGAGGAATAGATCAGCTGGTCTTCCATGTTCATTTCTTTTACCAGTTTCAGGATTTTCTCTTCCATTCCCGGATAGAAGCAGATGCTGTTCTTTAATTCAATGTTTACCATCATGTCTGTAGTGCGCATGAGGTCCAGCACTTCTGCCAGAGTTGGGACGCGATAGATTCCTGTTGGTTCTGCGGAAGTGCTGACTTTTAATTCTTTTAACTGAGCCGATGTCATATCTTTGATTAGTCCAGTACCGTCTGTGACACGGTCTACAGTTTCGTCATGCATTACGATTAGTTCACCGTCTGCGGAGGTATGTACATCCAGTTCGATTCCGTCTGCGCCCTGTCTGATGGCAAGTTCAAATGCTTCCAGAGTATTCTCAGGTCTGTATCCGCTGGCGCCCCTGTGTGCCCATACTTTTGTTATTCTCTTTGTTGTTTCTGTCATTTCTATATGCCTCTCTTATATAAAATTCATTTACAATACTCCCCCAATAATATATTTCACCTTTTCCATCTCCGCTTTTTTGCAAAATACCCGGACAGCCAGGCTGTCATATTGTGGAAATTACCGTAAATCTTCATAAACAGGGAACCGCATACGCAGCCCCCTGTCCTCATTTAAGTATAAATATTTTTCCTGTGAATGATTATAACACCTCTCGGTATACTGTTTTCAATATTTTTTATTCATTCAGCAAGTTATAATCTTCGATAGATTTGTTCATATCAGAAGCCATTTTGCTCACCGCATCCTCTGCAGATTCTTTTCCGTTGAGCATATTCTCTACTTCTGTCTCTACAATCGCACGTGCTTCCGGGAATACACTGAGAAGTGCACCTGCATATTCCGGTGCAGAATCATGAAGCTGGTCAATGGCTGTCTGGAATTGTGGGTATTTTGCAATGTTGTCTTTGAATACCTGCTCGTCATGTGCTGCTGTTGTTACAGGGAAGTATCCTGTCTGTGCATTCCAGTATGCCTGTGATTCCGCAGATACCAGATATTTTACAAATTCCCATGTAGCTGCTTTCTTTGCATCATCCTGGTTGTCAAGCATCCAGAGAGAAGCACCACCGATGGATACACCACCTTTATCATCATCTGTAATGGACGGGAAGTATGCGGTACCTACTTCAAAGGAACCGTTTACATCCTGAAGGATCTGTTTCAGGGAAGCTGTGGAACCTAATGTCATAGCCGCTTTTCCGGAAGAGAAATCTGCAAGTCCGGAATCTCCGCCTCTTCCTACGTTTGGTGCGTAGCCTGCGTCATAGAGTTTCTTCCACTCATTAAGAATATTCAGTGCTCCTCCGTTTTCATCGAATGCAACCTTTGTAGCTGCTGCCTCACGTCCATTTCCGTTATCTACATATGGCAGACCCTGTTTGCACATAAATTCTTCAAAGAACCATCCATAGATTCCCATGGACAATGCTTCTCCCGCACCGCCTTTGTTTACAAGGTCATCTGCAACCTCTGCGATTCCCTCAAGGCTCGTAGGTATATCTGTCACACCTGCTTTATCAAATATATCCTTGTTGTAATAAAGAATCGGTGTAGAGGAGTTAAATGGCATAGAATACAATTTATCATCTACTGTATAATAAGCTGTTATATTTGGTTCCAGATCAGATACATCATATCCTTCGCTGTCAATCATATCCTGCATTGGGATCACCCATCCGGAATCAATCATGAAACGGGTTCCGATATCATAAATCTGCACCAAATCAGCTCCCATATTTCCAAGCTGGGCACTCTTTAACTTATTGATCTCATCGTCATATTCTCCCTGATACTGAGAATCCACTTTAATTCCATATTCATTTTCTTCATTAAATTTATTTACCAGATAGTCCAGTGCTTCCCCGTTGACACCGCCCATTGCGTGCCAGAATGAAATCGTTGTTCCCTCCGGAATGTCTGCCTTTTTCTCTGCTGCCATGCAGGTAGTTGGAAGAATTGCGCTGAATACTGTTGCTGCTGTTAATAATACTGCGAGTTTACGCTTCATAACTTACCTCTTTCTTTTCATGTTGTTTGTTTTTGTTTTCTCTATTTCTCAGCCTTTTACGGCACCTGAGAACATACCTCGGATCAGCTGCTTCTGTCCTGCAATGAATATGGAAATGGACGGAAGGATGATCAGCACTACGCCTGCGATCATCAATGTAATAGACTGGGAGTCTACGCTGTCTAGCATACCGATACCGATCTGCACAGTACGCATCTTGTCTGATCCTGTCACAAGTAATGGCCACATATACATATTCCATGCATTAATAAATGTGTACACTGCCATAGCTCCCATTGCTGATTTTGTCAGCGGCATCAGAATCTGCCAGATAAATCGCAGATTGGAGCAGCCGTCAATCTTCGCTGATTCATACAGCGAAATCGGAAATGTAAGATAAAACTGTCTGAACAGAAAGATTCCCATTGCAGATGTGAGATAGGGCACGATCAGTACCTGATAGGAATCCAGCCAGTTCCATCCGCTGACTGTCAGGTAATTGGAAATAATCGTTGCCTCTCCCGGAATCATCATAGTTGCCATCACCAGCATAAACAGCACATTTTTTCCTTTGAAGTCCAGGAAGGAAAAGGAAAATGCTGCCAGTGAACAGGAAATGATCTGTCCGAAAGTGATGAGACCTGCTACCAGGAAAGAGTTTACTACAAAACGAACCAGTGGAACCTTCTGCAGTGCCTGTCGGAAATTCTCCAATGTCGGATGTTTGGGCAGGATATTCATATCCAGAGTAAAAAGTTCACCGGATGGCATAAATGCAATACTTACTGCGTATAAAAGAGGCAGAAGAACAATTAACGCCACGACAATATTTAATGCAATGTGTCCGGCAGTTCTGACCACTCTTTTATATTTCTGCTGTGCCAGCATTTTTGCTTTTGCTTCCTGAAACCTCTGGCGTTCCAGGGCCATCTGTTTTTCTTTTTCAGCAGTGATGCTGCCTAACTGTGACATTAATATTTCACTCCTTTTTTCTCAATTTTAAACATTACCAGAGTAAGTACCAGCACGATCAGGAAAAGTACCACTGACTGGGCTGCTGCACTTCCGAAACGATAGTTAAAGAAGGCATCTCTGTAAATGGAATACACGATCAGGTTTGTGGATTCTCCGGGACCACCCTGTGTCAGAATCTTGACCTGTCCGAATGACTGGAATGCCTGAATGATGTTTACCACTAATGTGTAGAACATCATTGGTGCCAGTCCCGGAAGTGTCAGGCGGTAGAATTTCTGTAATGAACTTGCGCCGTCTACGGAAGCTCGTTCGTAAATAGTTTCATCGATGTTACTTAAGCCTGCGGAAAAATACAGGAAGTTAATTCCGCTGTTAAGCCATGCAGTAAGAACTGCTACGCAGATCAGTGCGTATTTCGGATCACTGACCCAGTTAATATCCAGATGGAAAATCTTATTGATGATTCCTACGGATGGATGAAGCATAATCTTGAAGATCATTGCTGCGGAACTGGATGCGATTGCCATTGGCAGTGCATATGCAGTACTGAAAAAACGTATTCCCGGAAATGTTTTGTTGCAGAGGACTGCTGTTGTAAGTCCCAGGATCATGCTGACTGCAACTACGATCACAACAAAGATCAGGGTAACTGCCAGACTGTTCCAGAATGAGGATGACTGTAATAATTCCTGATAATTGCCAAGTCCTACGAATAGTTTTGCCTGTCCCATCTTATTTGTTTTAAAAAGACTTAAGTATAAAGTCTTAAAAAACGGATAGAATAAGAAGATTCCAAAGATCAAAAAGCTTGGAAACAGGTATGCGTAGGCACCTGTGTTTTTTAACTTCTTCATGTATTGAACACCTTTCCTGTTTTTATGAGTTTTATATTGAACTTTTGAACAATATCATTGCTTATGAAAACATCCCTTTTCTCAGAGTGATATTCTCCTGAGTTTCCAGATCAAATGCTGAAATGTATGCCATGTCGATCCAGAGTGTTACTTTATCGCCTTTATCAAGCAGACTGTCACCGGAAACTTTTGCACAGCAGTCCTGACCATCGTGATTGAAATGAAGGATTACTTCTGCCCCAAGCAGTTCTCTGGCTGTGACTGTGACTTCCATTTTCCACTCTCCTCTGGTATCTGCTTCTGCTGGTTTTTCCAGGAAATGTTCCGGACGGATTCCGAGTTCAATGTTTCTTCCAACATAGCCCTGACGTTTCAGGATTTTCCATAAGAAATCCGGGATTGGGATGTCTCCGTCGTTCTCTGTACGGAATGTAGGGATTCCTACCTTTTCCATTGCCAGACCTTTGATAAAGTTCATAGATGGAGAACCGATGAATCCTGCAACAAACCGATTTACCGGATAAGCATACAGATTCTGCGGAGTATCTGCCTGCTGTACCACTCCCTGATTCATCACTACGATCCTGTCTCCCAGAGTCATTGCTTCTGTCTGATCATGAGTAACGTAAATAATGGTGTTTCCAAGGGCTTTGTGAATACCTGCAAGTTCTACCCTCATCTGGGTACGAAGTTTTGCATCCAGATTGGATAATGGCTCATCCATAAGAAGTACTTTCGGCTCACGGATGATGGCATTTCCGATGGCTACTCGCTGACGCTGACCGCCTGAAAGATTCTTCGGTCTTTGTTTCAGCAGATTTTCCAGTCCCAGAAGTTCTGCCACATGGTGAACTCTTTTATTAATTTCTTTTTTCGGTACTTTTCTTACCTGCAAAGAGAAAGCAATGTTATCGTAAATATTCATCTGTGGATAGAGAGCATAGCTCTGGAAAACCATTGCAAGGTCGCGCTCTTTTGGTTCCAGATAGTTGACCAGTTTGTCTCCGATCCATAATTCACCGTCGCTGATATCTTCCAATCCTGCGATCATTCGGAGTGTGGTTGACTTTCCGCATCCGGACGGACCAACGAAAACTACCAGTTCCCCTTTTTCTATTTCAAGATTAAAATTCTTTACTGCCTGAAAGCCGTTTTCATAGCTTTTGCAGATGTCTCTTAATATGATTTCCGACATTTGATTTTCTTTCCTCTCCTGCTTTTACAATTAATATTTTTCACTGATATTTTGGGGTCGGGCTGTTTTGGCAATGTAATACCTTTTCAGTTATCTTTATGAAAAATATCCGGCAAGTTTCCCCAGTGACTGGCACCGGAAACCATTTTTCCATTCTTCTGCACTGGCTTCGCCTGTAAGCACCAGACAACTGTCAATGCCTGCCCGTTTCCCGCATTCCATATCTGTATAGATTCTGTCACCGATAAGCAGGGTCTGTTTCGGAGTGCATCCTGTTTCTTCCAGACAGGCATATACCATTCCGGGTGCAGGTTTGCCGATATATTCCGGTTCTCTGCCAACAGATGCCGTAATCATCCGGCAGATGGAACCGCAGTCCGGTATCATTCCGAAATCAATAGGGCAACGCAGATCCGGATTTGTTGCAAACCAGGGAACTTTTGTCTCTGTGAGCTGTTTACAGACCTGAACCAATTTCTCATAGGTAAGCTCTGTATCATAAGCGCAAAGTACGCATTCTACATCATCCCCTGCCTGATCAGTGATGTTCAGACCTGCTTTTCGCAGTTCGCTGCAGTAGGTTTCGGTAGCTGCTACCAGGATTTTTTCGTTTCCGTAATATTTCTTCATGAAATCTCTGGCGTAGGTTCCTGCAGTGATAAATTCCTCTTCCGTAGTTTCAATTCCCCAGTCATGAAACTGCTCTACATAATCACTGGCTGCTTTGGACGAGTTATTTGTCAGAAACCGGAAAATTCCACCGTTTTCTTTTACTGTCTGAAGAAAGTCTGCTGCACCCGGAAGAAGTTCACTTCCCAGAGCAACAGTTCCGTCAATATCCAGAAGGAACAGTTTTTTTTCTTTTATCATTGATGCAAGATTGTTCTGCATATTATTGATATTTCTCTCCTCTTTTTTAACTATATTGCTTTTTATTGTCATTGCACTGTCCACCGACTTTTTGCATTTGACACTGGAGTGTGTTTGAAAAATGCAGATTGCGGGAATGATTTTTCAAATACGCTCTGGCATTATTATAAAAACTTTTTGACATCACCAACAATCTTATTTTGGTCAAATGAATGTTAAATGCGCATAAAAAAATCACGACTGTTCGCCGTGATTTTTTTACATTTTGATTTTATTGCTGTTGCCTTAATTACCTGTTTCTGCCTTATTCAGGTATTGAGAATGAGCTCTTTTCTCATTTTACTTAGATTTTATTTGTTTATTTTACAGAGATTCCTGTCTTTCTACCTCATAGTTTGACCAGTCAGTCAACTGTAGTAGATGCAGATGTATCTGCGCTGTCCTGATAAGAGCCTACTGTGATTATATAATCACTGTCGCCTTTTACATAAGTTGTTCCGTCTGTTTCTACGATGGAGACTGTTTTGCCGTCTGCATCTGTGATAGTTCCTGTGTTTGACAGGGATGTGATGGTGCTGTCGCCGTAGCGCCCACAGATATTGCTGTTATCATAACTCCCATGATCATTGCCAGATGTTTATATTTCACAGTAATACCTCTCTGTTCTTTCTATTTTGAATTTTCTCTGTTTTTTTGTTTTTGTTGATGGTATTACTATATCTGATAAATATGTTTGATCTATGGTCAGTCTGCGAAAAAAATGTGTTCTCCTATAAATGGTACATTTCAGATTTGCGGTGTTTTAATAATGGAAGCTGCTCTCTGATCTGGTCTTCCCGATCCAAATCTATTTCTTCTATTAAAATGCCCTCTTTCTCATCCAACTGTTTCATAACCTTTCCCCATGGATCTGTTACAATAGAATGTCCCCAGGAAATATATCCTGCCTGTGTATCTCTGGCAGGAGCACATCCAAGCATGTAGATCTGATTGTCAAGGGCTCTTGCACGAAAAGTCAGTTCCCAGTGTGCCGGACCTGTGGTCATATTAAATGCTGCCGGGACGAAAATCATCCTTGCACCGTCCAGTACCATTGTGCGGGCAAACTCCGGGAAGCGGATGTCGTAGCAGATCATGACACCCATTTTCCCAAATTCAGTATCAAATACTGTGGCATGATCTCCCGAAGTCAGAGTATCTGATTCTTTAAAGTACTGGCCATTTTTTACATTGATATCAAAGAGATGAGCTTTTCTGTGCTTGCCAATCTGTTTTCCATCTCTGTCAAAAATATAAGAAGTGTTGTAAACATTTCCCACATCATCTGCTTCCGGCATGGAGCCAGCGATCAGATAAATATGATACTTTCTGGCATAATCAGACATTGCCTGCCAGGATGGGCCACCTTCTTTTTCTGCATAAATTGGGAAGTTTTCGGTCTGATACGGACAGCAGAACATCTCCGGAAGGATTACAAAGTCCGGATTTTCTGCCTTTATTTTTTCTATATAAGTGCCGGCAGTACGGATATTTTGTATTTTATCTTTTACTGTAGGCATCTGAATTGCTGCTACTTTCATATGCGTCCTCTCCTTTCTTTTATCTATTATAGCCGAAAAAAATCACATCGCCAATCCTACATTAAAGTTGCTTCCAATATTTTTATATGCTATATTAAAAACAAGCCGAAACATATCTGCTTCTACCAAAGATAAAAATTCTAAATATCCCGGAAACCCCGGAAAAGGAGCATTTCTTTGTTTCAAATCACATATTCTAAAAAGGCTGAAAAATTTTTACGAAAGCAAGATAAAACAACACAGTATCGACTATTTACTGCTATCAGCAAATTACCATTAGAGGGAAATATCAAAAAATTACAAGGTATCTCCGGCTATCGACTTCGTATTGGAAATTACAGAGTACTATTCGATGTCAATGGATTCGTTGTTGATATCATAGATGTGGGAAATCGCGGACAAATATATAAAGGAGTGTGAGTATCATGTCTAATGTAAAAGAAAGAATTATAGGTGCAGTTACAATTATGAGCGAAGAAGAGGCTGAAAAAGTCTGGAACTTAATTCAGGCATCATTTATTTTGTCCGACGTTGAGGAAATAGAACCAGACCCAGAAGAATTGGAAGCACTACGCCGATATGAAGCTGGCGAACCTGATTATCAACCATCCATCTCTGCTGAAAATCTGAAAAGAGAACTAGGATTATAATTTAAAAACATCCCCCACACATGAACATTCCTTTCATGTGTGGGGGATATTGATTTTCCGCAGGCAAGTTGCTAAATGCACCTGCATTCAGTTGATTTAATTATTCTTCATAACCATTCGGATTATTGGACTGCCATCTCCAGGAATCAGCACACATTTCTTTAATACCGTTCTCTGCCTTCCATCCCAGTTCTCTCTCTGCTTTGGAAGCATCGGAATAGCAGGTTGCGATATCGCCTGGACGACGTGGCTTGATCACATATGGAATTTTAACACCTGTAGCAGCTTCAAAATTCTTCACAATATCAAGAACACTATAGCCTTTTCCTGTACCAAGGTTGTAGATACTTAATCCGGAATTATCTTCGATTTTCTTAAGAGCTTTTACATGTCCCTTTGCAAGGTCAACTACGTGAATGTAATCTCTCACACCAGTTCCGTCCGGAGTATCATAATCATTTCCGAATACCCCAAGTTCTTTCAGTTTACCTACTGCAACCTGTGTGATATATGGCATCAGGTTGTTCGGGATTCCGTTTGGATTCTCTCCGATAGTTCCGCTCTTGTGAGCACCGATCGGGTTAAAGTAACGGAGAAGAACTACGTTCCATTCCGGATCTGCTTTCTGAATGTCTGTCAGAATCTGCTCAAGCATGGATTTTGTCCATCCATATGGATTTGTGCACTGTCCTTTCGGGCACTCTTCTGTGATCGGGATAATTGCCGGGTCTCCGTATACAGTTGCAGATGAGGAGAAGATAATGTTCTTTACATTATGTTTTCTCATGACATCTACCAGTGTTAAGGTTCCTGCAATGTTATTTTCGTAATATTCCCAGGGTTTGGCAACGGATTCTCCAACTGCTTTCAGACCTGCGAAATGAATACAGGAATCAATATCTTCTTTATCAAAAACTTCATTTAAAGCATCGCGGTCCAGGATGTCTACTTTGTAGAATTTCACTGGTTTGCCTGTGATCTTGGAAACTCTTTCCAGAGATTTCTCACTTGCATTGCTTAAGTTATCCAGAACTACAACATCATATCCTGCATTCTGCAATTCTACAACTGTATGGCTTCCAATATAGCCTGCTCCACCTGTAACTAAAATTGCCATAATAATTCCTCCTAACCTGTCTTCCTGCTACAATACCTGTTTTTTTCTCTTTCAACAATACCTATATTAGTTCACAGTATCAGAAATATCCTTGATAATTCTGAGTGTAATCTATAAAATTCTGCGGATATCCTGTTTCACATCTGCAAAATTTACCTCTGTATTTTACAGCACCCTATATTCAGAACTGTAAAATACCGTTGCATAGTACAGCGAAAATTAAGTAACTGCTATATTGACTTGTCTGATTTTTCATCTGCGGCGTTGTCGTCAATCGCCGTAGCCACCGCTACGCCTCATTCCTCCGCCTTGCAGCTGAAGAAATCATCCTGCGTCAATATAGCAGAAACTTGATTTTCGCTGTACTGGCACATTATGTATTGTAGAAAATCCTGCGAAAATATGATTTCTCTCATATCCCCGCAGGATAATTCTATCCGAATCAGTTCATAAATACAAGTCTTTATGGACATGTACATTTTTTTATACCTGTTTATAGTTACTGTTCATTCCGTTCTCAGTAACGTTTATACTTATTTACAATCTCTTTCATCCGGGAAAGTTTTTCTTCCATGTCTTTCACCAGTTTGAACTGTGTTCTGCAACGATCCAGATTATGTCCCTCTCTATGAATCTTGAAATAATGATCTCCCTCCAGATAGTCTGTGAGGAAACGCATCCCACATTCAAAGGTCATAAGGATTGCTCCCATGGGAAGCATATCCAGTTCTGTCTCAGTCAGTGCACCACCACAGCCTTCAATGAAACCTTTGACATAAACTTCATACAAGTGAAGATCGCAGGACACCTTCGTCAGGTCTTTCTCATCCTCTGCTCCGGTACTTGCGCCAAAGCGGATAGAATCGCCGAAATCATTTACGGAAAGCCCCGGCATTACAGTATCAAGGTCAATCACACAGATGGCTTTTCCCGTTGCATCATCAATCATAATGTTATTCAGCTTGGTATCATTATGTGTAACACGTAACGGCAGTTTTCCCTGATCCTGCATATCGCACAGGACATGTGCCAGTTCTGTGCGGTCCAGCACAAACTGAATCTCTTTTTCCACATCTGCTGCTCTGTGACATACATCTTTCTCCACAGCAGTTTTAAACTTATCCAATCTGTCCACCGTATTATGAAAATTTACGATGGTTTCATGAAGAGTTTCTGCCGGATAGTCCGCAAGCAGCCTCTGGAAATGTCCGAAAGCAACTGCACTCTGGTAAAAATCTTCCTCATCATTTACCATGTCATAGCATGTGGCATCTTCAATGAACAAATATACTCGCCAGTATTCCCCGTCCTCATCTACATAATAAGGAAGTCCATCCTTTGTCATCACAAGATTCAGAGTCTCTCTCTCCACATCTCCACCGTTTTCCTGGATCTTTTTCTTCAGCCAGGCAGTAACGCCGCTGACATTCTCCATCAGTTCCACAGGTTTGGTAAAAATACTCTTGTTCATTTTCTGAAGAATATAATGTTTGCCTGTATCATAAGTCAGGCGGTAAGTGTCATTGATATGTCCACTTCCATAAGGAATACATTCTGTCAAATTACCTTCCAGAACAAATGCACTGGTAATATTCTTTATTTCCCGGTTAATTTCCACTCAATTACTCCTCCCATAATTTCTGTGGATACAACCCTCCATCTTTTAAATTCTGAATGGCAGCTACTACCACAGGTTTATCTTCTTTGTAAGTTACGCCATACCATTTATCCATAGATTTCAGAACTTTTACAGTTGCTTTCTTCTCACCGAGAAGTTCATCTACTACAAATGGCAGGAAATATTCACATTTCAGCGGGTTTACTTTCAGATTCTCATCCAGGAATCTGGGGAATCTATCTTTCAGCTCTTTCAGAATGCTTGCGGAAAATCCCCACATATTCATGGATACTGTACTGCCTTCCGGAAGCATAGTCCATGTTTTTCCATCGTCTTCTGTATAAGCTGTGCCGCCGTCATGCTTTTCGATATGGGTACGCTCGTTGATCTTAAGAAGATGTCCTTCTTCGTCTGTGACGCATACACCTCTGGCCACATGACCATTCTCTGTCAAAGTATTCTCCAGTTTATAGCCGACCATCATATATCTGTAAATATCTGCAGTATCTTCATTCTCTGTCAGGAAATCATACGCCATCTTAAATGCATGGCTTCCATAATAATCATCTGCATTGATCACAACGAATGGTCCGTCGATTTCATTGATGCAGCTTAATACGGCATGTCCGGTTCCCCATGGTTTCACACGTCCTTCCGGTACTTCATAGCCTTCCGGAATATTGTGAAGATCCTGGAAAACATATGATACTTCCAGCTGATTGCTGAGACGGTCACCGATGGCGCTTCTGAAGTCTGCTTCATTTTCTTTTTTGATAATAAATACTACTTTTTGGAATCCGGCCTGTACTGCATCATAAATGGAAAAATCCATGATGATGTGTCCCTCTTTATCCACCGGATCGATCTGTTTCAGACCGCCGTAACGGCTTCCCATACCTGCTGCCATAACTACTAATACTGGTTTCTTCATAATTTTTTTCCTCTTTTCTTTAAATGTTTTTCGTTACTCTCAGATTGTCTGGTAACTTTTTTACATTCATCTTATCATACTATGATTTTGAGGTCAAAACGTGTTACATAATACCTTTCACAATCGCAAACAATTGTTATTGTCCTGCTGTCCTCTATTATTATCCCTTAATACCACCGGTAACACCACCGATGATCTTCTCTGACAGGAAAATATACAGAATAAATGTCGGCAGGAATACAATGATTACCGCTGCGAACATTCCGGCCCAGTCACCTGTATATTTCATGGAGTTGATCATTCCATAAAGTCCGGGTGCAACAGGTTTCAGCTTGTCTGAGCTTGCGAAGATCAATGACAGGAAATACTCGTTCCAGATATTAATAAAATTAAAAATTGTCACTGTTACAATTCCTGACTGTGCCATGGGAAACATGATTTTCCAGAAAGTACGCATGGGAGGGCAGCCGTCGATCGCTGCCGCTTCCTCATAAGTTCTGGAAATATTGCTGAAGAATGTAAGCAGGAAAATGGTCGTATAAGGTACATTAATTCCTACATATAATATAATCAATACGGTTCTTCCTGCTGCCACATTATTCAGGATTCCCATACCAGAAATAATACTGAAAAGGGGAAGAACAACCATGATCGCCGGAACACCCATGGCAGATACGAAGCTGGTCTGGATAAATTTATTTGCAATAAAATCAAATCTTGACAGTACATAAGCTGCCGGTGCGCACACCAGAATCAGAATTGTGCAGGAAATTACAGAATAGATCAGAGAATTTCCGAAGAATCCTGCAACTCCGGCACCATTCCATGCTTTTGCATAGTTTTCAAAATGTAATCCGGACTCAAACTTCAGGGCTTTCCCCTGAAAAATTTCTGCTGTTGTGGAAAAACTCGCCCCGAATACCCAGCCCAGAAGCGCAATGGTAAAGATTACCCAGAGCAGCAGGATGATGTATCCCGGCAGGAGTTTGACTTCTTTTTTCAGATTAAAGGGTCTGCGTGCCTCTTTTTCTTTTGCCATTTCTCATCCCTCCTTAGAATTCCAGATCATCATCTTTGATCACTCTGTTACAGATTGTAAATACAATGACTACGCAGACGCTGAGCAGTACACCGATGGCAGCTCCCAGACCTGCATTTCGTTCTGTAACTGTATTACCGCCGCCAAAAATCTGCATGTACATATAAACATAAGGGGTAATTGTCTGTGTGTCTGCAGTGACTGTGGAGAAAAGCTGTGACCATACAAAAAAACCTACACTGCTTACAGACCACATGGTAATGTTGGTCTTAAATACTCCCTTTAACAATGGAAGTGTCATGTAACGGAACTGTGCCGGTTTGGTTGCTCCGTCAATAGTTGCCGCCTCATAATATTCAGGGCTGATACGCTCAATACCGCTGAGCCAGATCAGCATATGGTATCCAACCATTCCGAAACAATATGCAAACAACAGCGCCCAGAATTTGTGTTCATTATCCAGGAACTGGATCTTTGCCAGATTATCCAGATGTAATGCTGTAAAAAGATCTTTCAGCAGACCATATCTTGGACTGTATACATACTGCAGCCACATGGTTGCAAGCGCTACTGCACTGACAATATTTGGCATATAAATGATTGCACGGAAAAATTTCTTTCCTCTGATTCCACTGGTAAGGATAACTGCAAATAAAAGAGACAGACTCATTACCACCAGGCCGCCAATCAGCCAGATACGAAACAGGTTAAAAAATGAAGTCTTAAATAAGCTGGTACTCATCAGCTTTGTATAGTTGCCGAATCCTACAAATTTCCATAAATCCATGGAATCCGTAACTCCGTCGATCTTGAAAAAGCTCATGATCACTGTTCTGATGATCGGATAAAGAAAGATTCCCAGAAACAGCAGAACTGCCGGAGTCAGAAATACAACGATCATCGTTTTATTCTTCTTCAAATAAATACCTCCTCTGTAAGTAATACCATATCTACGGATTGCTACGCTTCACTCCCGCAATCCTCCAGCCATTCGGAATCCGCTGATTTACTTCGTAAATCGCTACTTCCTCATGTCTGGCGGTTTCCAAGTCTAAAAGTCTTATCGTGCAAGCACGAACGACTTTTTGCCTTTGAAACCTGGATATTCAAAAAGACAGATGGCGGCAGCGTAGATACGATGCCACCATCTCTATAAATTCTTTATTTATTTCGCTGCATCCTGCATAGTAGAAACAAATTCATCTGCTGTAATGGAACCTGCCATTAATTTGATAAAGTTTTCTTTGATAACCGGAGTCATATCTACGTTGGATTCTACACCGCATGCCCATGTGAAACGGTTTGTGCTCTGCTCAATAACAGGTTTTGCACACTCAACCATTGCCGGCCATTCTGTGTTTGTTGTATCAGCCGGGATACCTACAGTTTCATCTGCAAGTTTCTGGTCGTATTCACCTTTTGTAAGGAATGTGATCAGATCAAATGCTTCTTTTGCAAGTTTTGTATCTTTGTTAACACCAAATACCTGTGCGCCAAAGTTGTTTGTTTCGATTCCGTTTGCTCCGTCTGTAAGTGCCGGATATGCGAAGCATCCCCAGTGGAAGTCGGGACCTGCCATCTCTTTTACTTCGTTTGGTAACCAGGAGCCATTCAGATACATTGCAGCTGTTCCAAGTGCAAGCTCTGTGTTCTGACCTGCAGGCCATACGTTGGAACCAACCATTTCTGAATAATATCCGTTAGATGCAAGTTCTTCGATATCCTGTGCCATCTGAAGAACTGCAGGATCATCCCATTTACCTTCAGTTACAATCTCTTTTACTTTATCTTCGCCAACCAGTCTTGCAAGATGATATCCGATCACACATGTTGCATAGGCATCATCCATAGTCATTGGTGTGATTCCTGCATCTTTTAATTTCTGGCATACATCTTTGAATTCATCCCATGTCTTCGGTTCTTCTGTGATTCCTGCCTGCTCAAACAGATCTTTGTTATAAAAGAAAGCAAATACGTTTGGCTGATATGGAATTGTTTTTAATGTACCGCCGCCAGCATCACGGCATGCTGCCATCAGACCTGCATTTGCAGTTGCTTCATAGTCATTGTCTTTCGCAAGGTCTTCCAGATCCAGAAGATATTTACCGTACATTCCGTTTACACGGTCGATATCTTCATCAAAAATATCAATCTGTGTGCCGCCGTCCAGTGCAGGCTGAAGTGCTTCACGGTTTCCGGTACGTCCCTTAAACTGAAGGTCTACCTTAACTCCTGTCTGCTCTGTATAAGCGTCAACTGCTTCCTGAATTACCTGCCCCTGTGGCTCTGTAGCTTCCCACATTGACCAGTAAACTAATGTGTCATCAGCTGCTTGAACCGTAAATGCAGGTGCTGCAAGAGAGCCAACCATCACTGCACATAATGTTGCGCTAAGCACTTTTTTCTTCATTCCCATAATTTCTTTTCCTCCTTTGGATTTTTGAATCTTTGTCTTTGTCTTTTTTCGCTCTTTCTCGTTTTTGTTGATTTTCAACAATTATTTTTTTTGGTAGTTCTTATTCTATCACTTTTTCACAAATAGTATTTGCACAAAAGTCCATTTCTTTTGTACAAAAATTCATTTTCAACTGGTTTTCCCCCTGTTTTTGTTGTATACTTATACATAATAACCACATGATAGATTTCTGACAGCGAAAAGGAGATGACAGCAATGGCTTTTGAGAGTATATATCTGGAAGAAGATATTCATATTGACCGAATTTATACAATCCACTATTTTGAATACAAAAGTGATTTTCACTTTGCAGGAGAACGCCATAATTTCTGGGAATTTCAATGTGTAGATAAGGGAAAGGCAGAAATAGAGACAGATAACGGTATCTACCATCTGACAAGCGGACAGCTCATCTTTCACAGACCAAATGAATTTCATAACCTTATTGCCATAGGAAATACCGCACCTAATATTGTGGTAGTTTCTTTTGAATGCGATTCTCCATGTATGAAATTCTTTGAGAAAAAATTGCTGAAACTTTCTGATTCTGAGAGAAATCTCATGGGAATGCTGATTGCCGAGGCACGCCGCTGTATCAAAACCCCTCTGGATGATCCTTATACAGAAAAGATGGAAAAGAAAGAAGATTTTTTGTTTGGTTCTCAGCAGCTTATCCGTATTTACCTTGAGCAGATGCTGATCTACATGATCCGGAGAAATTCTTCTCCTCCCATGACTGTACCTGTCAGCCAATTTGTGAATCTGAAAAATAATTCCGCTGTCTATAAACGTGTCATTGCTTATATGGAGGACCACATCCGGGAAAATATTACGCTCTACAATCTGTGCCATGACAATATGATCGGACGCTCCCAGCTTCAGAAAATATTTCAGGAACAGCATCAGTGCGGCGCTATGGATTTCTTTTCCCGGTTAAAGATCGCCTATGCCAGACAGCTGATCCGCGAGAATCAGATGAACTTCACACAGATTTCGGAATTTCTGGGATACTCTTCCATCCATTACTTTTCCAGACAGTTTAAAAAAATTTCCGGAATGACACCCACAGAATATATCACATCAATAAAGGCGCTCTCAGAACGAGAGCGCCAGTAATACCAGACCAATATTTTCATAATGTTGAACAGCCTTTTTTTATTTCATATTGCTGAGATTCTCTATAAATTCATCCGATGTTTCTTCTAATCTTGTAAGCTTCAGAAGTTCGCTTTGTATCTGTTCTTTATAATCCGGATCTGCCTCCAGACCTGCAGCCCACATGTACGGCTTTGACATCTCTTTCATATACGGTACTGCATCTGCCAGCACTTCCGGCCATTGTGTATTGTCCGTATCTGCCGGGATGGAATTAACCGCATCTGTCATTTTCATATCTGTTTCCCCGGTACAGATGGAATATGCAAAGTCAAAAGCTTCCTGCTTCATCTGCGAATCCTTCGTGACTCCAAATCCCTGTGCTCCCACCATAACACCTTCTGTGCCGTCTGTTCCGGACTTTACTGCAGGCCATGGAAAAAATCCCCAGGAATCATCAGATCCTGTAGCTTCTGTCACTTCATTCGGAACCCAGGAGCCTTGCAGCACCATGACTGCCTCGCCATCTCCCACTTCATCCTGACCTTCCGGATGCTGTGCCGGTGCACTCTGACTCATATATCCCGCAAAAAACAAAATCCTGATATCATCTGCCGCCTCTTTTGCCTGTGGAATCTGTGACCAGGTACAGTTACGGATCAGCTGCTGCACTTTCTCCTGTCCAAGGTATCTGGCAAGCTGATATCCATACAGAAGATTCACATACTCTTCATCGCAGGTCATGGCACTAAGGCCACTGTCACTGTTTTTAATCTTACGGCATACTCTGATCAGTTTCTCCCAGGTATCCGGGATATCCTGTTCTGTAAGTCCGGCTTCTTCCCATAAATCCTTATTGTACCAGACGCCTGTGATATAAGGCTGATACGGCATTGCAAGCAGTTCTCCATTTCCCCAGTTCTTCACCTGCTCCAACAGTACCGGCATAATATGCTTCTTATAATCCACAGTATCTGCCATTCCTTTTAATTCTGCCAGATAATCCCTGTGTTCCTGAGCCATCCTCTGATAATCATCATCAAAAAGGTCAATCTGTTCTCCGGCATCCAGGGCAGGTTCTATCAGAGACCGGATTCCTCTGCCCTTCCACTGAATCTCTACAGAAATACCTGTTGCTTCTTCATAAGCTTCTGCCGCTTCTCTGATCACATCTGCCTGTGGTTCATCTTCTTCCCACATGGACCAGTATACAATACTCTGTTCCGGAATTTCTGTGATTTCATCTGATGCTGATGCAGTAACCGCTCCTGTCGCGAACAGCATTGACAAACAGCTCATACCCGCTGCAATGCTTCTCCATTTTTCCATACTGAAAATACCCTCCATTGCACCTGCTTTTACATGGATAACTGTCTGATTTTATTTTCTCCAATAATCACTTGTCTGTCAATCCCCAAAATTTATACATTTCTAACAACCATGTCGGATACTGTCCACTCTCTTTTCAACACCAGACAAAATCATCCGCTTCACTACACCGAATAACTGCTTCACAGGAGCTTTACTTAGTCTGATCAAACAGGATTTCCATCTTCGTTCCCTTACCCGGCTCACTGTCCAGAAGAATCTTCGCATGATGCAAAACTGCGCCATGTTTTACAATAGAAAGCCCCAGGCCTGTACCTCCGGTTTCACGTGAATGGCTCTTGTCCACTCTGTAAAAACGCTCGAAGATTCTCTGCTGTTCGCTCTCCGGAATTCCTATTCCGTTATCTTCCACACGAAAGTACGGTTTCCCATTGAGTTTTCCCACAAAAACCTTTACATCTCCACCATCCGGGGTATAGCGGATAGCATTATCTGTAATATTGTAGAACATTTCATATAATACATGGCGTACTCCCTGCATCTGTGCAGATTCGCCTGTATATTCCAGATTAATCTTTTTCTTTGCTGCCCTGTTCTGCAGATTGTTTATCACATCTTCCCCAAGTTCTCCGATATCAACCTGTTCAAACATAGTTTCTCCGTTCTTCTCATCCAGTCTGGAAAGCTGAATGATATCTGCAACCAGATTTGATAAGCGTTCGGATTCCTGAAAAATTCTGCCGGAAAAATCCTGCATCTTGTCCGATGGTACCATTCCATTCATCATAAGCTCCGCATATCCGGAAATAGACATTAACGGCGTTTTCAATTCATGAGAAACATTTGCGGTAAATTCTTTTCTTGCACTCTCTGCGTTCTTCAGATCTTCCAGTTGTTTCTTGATCTGTCGGTTCTGCTGATCCAACCGAAACAGCAACGGCCTCAGTTCTTCATAGCAGACATTGTCCAGCGGCTTTTCCAGATTGATCTGATTGATCGGCTCGATGAGCTTTTGCGTCTGGTTCTGTACCAGAAAAAACTCGATCACAAAGATCACACATACCAGTCCTCCAAGCAATAAAAAACTGGATAACATAGTCATCAAAAGACTGTCTGTGATCCTGGCTACACGAAGAACCTGATCATCTTTTAATTTTATTGCATAATAGAAAGTCTGTTTTGACAGAGTATCAGAGTATCTGACCATTTCACCGAATCCCTTTTTCTCAGCTTCAATAAACTCTGGTCTGTCGCTGTGATTTTCCATTTCAGAAGGATTCTCAATGCTGTCAAACAACACATCACCGTCTTTTCCCAGAAGAGTGATACGGCTACTGGTGGCATCCCCTATCTTATCTGTAAGAAAGTCCTGACCGTCTTCTTCCAGACCTGTTTTAATGTATGCGGCTTCATCTCTGACACCCTGTTTCATATAAATATCATATCTGTTATACATGACAGTTCCTGCTGCCAGGAATGTAAGCATTACGGATAAAATAATAAGTAAACTGGTGTGACTGAATATTTTATGCTTCATTTTTCCACTCCTGTTTTCGTCGGTTTTATCTGTTATGCGCCGATCCTGTATCCTACACCCCGGACCGTTTCGATCAGATTTCCTGCCTCTCCAAGTTTCTGACGCAGGGTTCTCACATGGACATCCACAGTTCTGGTTTCACCGTCAAAGTCATATCCCCATACATGGCAGAGGATCTGATTTCTTGTCATAACAAGTCCTTTATTCTCCAGCAGATACTGAAGAAGTTCAAATTCTTTTCGGGTAAGATCGACCTTTTCTTCCCGGTAATGCACCTCATGACGTCCTACATTCAGATAAAGCTCGTCGTAATGCAGTTCCTTGTCTTCATTCTGACGGGCACTTCGTCTGAGAACTGCTTTTACTCTGGCAACAAATTCCATCATACCGAAAGGCTTGGTAATGTAATCATCCGCTCCGCCTTCCAGACCTTTTACTTTGTCAAATTCCGCTTCTTTTGCAGTAACCATAATTACCGGCACATCCTTTACAGATGGCATACTTTTCAGCTGTTCCAGAATGGTATAGCCATCATCTCCCGGAAGCATGATATCCAGCAGGATCAGCTCCGGTATCTCTTCTTTCAGCGCTTTCATCAGTTCATTGCCATTGCCAAACCCCCTGGCTTTAAATCCTGTTGTTTCCAGTGTATAAATAAGAAGCTCCCTGATATTCCGCTCATCTTCTACACAATAGATCATTCTGCTTTGCCTCCCCTTTATTTATCACCCGCTTTGTCGTCACAAGTGTATTTCTTTTTTTCAGTATACTTATTTTTTTATCCCTGTACAAGTAAATATCCGGCATCTGTTTCATTTCTTTAAAGCAAAAATCCGGCCATTTTCTCTGAAATATCTCTCTCAGATACTTCAGAGTGCCCGGATTTCCTGATCATGCGGATAGCATCATCCGTTACTGTTCACTTCGTTCTCAGTAACGTTGCCAAAATTCATTCCAAACTGCCTGCGGCAATGGAATTTTGGCTTGTATGTCTCGGGATTTTGGCATATTCATGCCAAAACACCTCGCAGGATAATGGCATGTATACAGTAACCATCATCCACCTGTTTATTTTTATGAAAGCTTATATTTGATTCGTGCGTCTTCCAGTTCATGATAAAATGTTTCGTCCGGATGGCTCTTGACGATATTCAGATGACTGTGAGTATCATACAGATCTTCATTTACCTGCGTCACACAGACTCCAATATTGGAACAATGGTCTGCCACACGTTCCAGACAGGTTGTAATGTCCGAAAGGATAAATCCCATCTCTATTGTACATTCACCGTTTCTCAGTCTCTGTACATGACGACGTTTTACTTCTTTGGAAAGTTCATCAATCACTTCTTCCAGTGGTTCAATTTTCTCCGCAAGCTTCATATCCTGTTTGTCAAAAACTTCATATGCCGTATTTACGATATCTTCTACTGCCTGTCCCAGCACTTCCAGATCTTTCTTTGCATTTTCGGAAAACTTCAGTCCTTTTTTATAAAGCTCCTGTGCTGATTCCATAATATTTACAGCATGGTCGGAAATACGTTCAAAATCCCCGATACAGTGAAGCATAATGGAAAGGCTGTGACTGTCTGCTTCTGAGATATCTTTGTGACTCAGCTTCACCAGATAAGTTCCCAGTTCATCTTCATAGCGGTCAACCTTGGATTCCATGTTTTCCACACGTTCTACACCTTCTTCACTGTATTTATCCACCAGATTCAGTGCTGTAAACAGTGCATTGTGGGATTCTTCTGCCATTTTTCTTGCTGCATTGCGGCTCTGCTCTACTGCAAATGCCGGTTTCTCCAGAAAACGAGGCTCCAGGATCATAAACTCTCTGTCCTCTGCTGAAACAACAACATCCTCTTTTTTGTCCCGGATTGTAAGACAGGCAAGTTTCTCCAGTCCCTTTGCAAAAGGAAGGAGAATGATCGTTGCAGTAACATTAAATACACTGTGGATAACAGCAATTCCTGCCGGTGTTGCTGCCTGATGGAAGAAAGAAAATCCAACAACTGCATTTATAAGATAGAAAACAGTCATAAAGATAACCGTACCGATCAGGTTGAAATACAGATGTACTGCTGCTGCACGTTTTGCATTCTTCTTGGCTCCGATTGCAGAAAGGATTGCAGTAATACAGGTTCCGATGTTCTGTCCCATAATGATCGGGATTGCTGCACTGAACGGTACTGCACCTGTAAGACACAGAGCCTGCAGAATACCTACTGATGCAGAAGATGACTGGATCACTGCTGTAAGAAGGGTACCTGCTATAACACCTAACAACGGATTTGAGAATTTAAGTAACAGATCTGTAAATTCCGGTACTTCTGCAAGGGGTTTTACAGCAGAACTCATCATATCCATACCGTACATCAGGATTGCAAAACCAATAAAAATCGTTCCGATATCTTTCTTCTTTGAATCATTGATAAACAAAATAAAAATCACACCAATGATCGCAAGCACAGGGGAAAATGATGTTGGTTTAAACATCTGAATGATAAAATTGTCACTCTGTATTCCTGTCAGGCTTAAGATCCAGGAGGTAACCGTAGTTCCGATATTGGCACCCATGATCACCCCTACTGCCTGTGATAATTTCATGATCCCTGAATTTACAAAACCTACTACCATAACAGTCGTAGCTGAAGATGACTGGATCACTGCTGTTACTCCTGCTCCCAAAAGCACTGCTTTTATCGGATTTGAAGTAAGATTTTCAAGAATCTTCTCCAGCTTTCCGCCGGAAACCTTCGCAAGGCCATCTCCCATTGCATTCATACCATACAAAAATAATGCAAGGCCTCCGATCAATGTTAATATACTGAATAAATCCATGATTATTCTCCTTTTCCCTTTTCATAAGTATATGGTTATTTACTTTCTGCCATCTGATGGCAGTCTCAGACATATGCAGGCATATATATGTTTTTTTGCGATACATATCCCTGACTTGCTTCTCATCATAACCATGCTTTGTAAAATCATCCCCATGAGAATGTTAAATCCATGTAAAATTTCCAGTCATCATATTCATTCTGTGTAAGGTTCCCATAAATCCATCCGTATTTTTGATATAAAAATAAAAAGAACCATTGCAGGAGATATGACACTAACCGGTGTTCATCTCTTACAATAGTTCTTTTATCAATCCGGATCCTGTATTTCGACAGTATTATTATCAGAATCCGCGGATTTCTTCATCCTCGGAACCAGTCTTATCAATAGAACGGATTTCCAGGAAATAACTGTAGTTATCATTTACCTTTACTTCCACTCTGTCTCCAACCTTGTGACCTTTCAGAGCCATACCAATGGGAGATTCAATGCTGATGCGGTTTTCCATGGAGTTTCCTCTTATGGAAGTAACCAGTTTGTATTTCTCAATCTCATCGTCTTCCTCGAAATATACCTCTACAATATCATCCATTCCAACTTCATCGTCTTTGGAATCATCAGAAACAATGGTTGCTGTTTTCAGCATATTCTCAAGGTAGCGGATGCGGCTTTCATTCTGGTTTTTGTGCTTCTTTGCCGCATAATACTCAAAATTCTCACTCAGATCCCCCTGGGCTCTTGCTTCTTTTACAGCTTCGATTGCCTCTTTTCGTACAACCAGCTTGCGGTGGTCGATTTCCTGCTGGATTTTCTCAACATCCTTCTGTGTAAGCTTTTCTTTCATTGCCACATCTCCCCTTTATTACTTCTGTTTTCTATATCTGCTTTATATTAGCTTAACCATAGCAGAAGGGCATCATTTTGTCAAATCATTACTGTTCACGCTGTGTCCGGTAAGACTCTTCACGATGCGCAGGATTTATGCATTTGGTATCTGCCGCAGGAAATCATGTGCCGTATTCTCTATCATTCTGTTAGTCAGTTCTGCAATATGTTTGGTTGATTCCCGGTGTTCCGAAGAAAGCCATGCTTTGATCATTCCCACACATCCATTGATGCAGAATGCATAAGCATATTCTACGTCATGGGTATCTGCTGCAAATTTCCCTGTTAACCTTCTGAGGACGGTTTCTGCAATCATCTTCTCCATTCTGCTCACAAACCCCATATCTCCATTGCTTCCCAACAGAGCAATACAAATATCCTTATTATTATCGAGAATTGTAAAAATATGCCCAATCATCGGATAAGAACTTCCATTCTGTACCAGGTCCAGAGGATGCTCTTCAATTACCTGAGCAATCTCATCCATCAGCTCATTCTCAATACTCTCCAGCATTTGATAAATATCACTGTAATGAAGATAAAACGTAGATCTGTTAATATCTACCTCATCCACCAGTTCCTTAACTGTGATTTCCTTGATACTCTTCTTCTGCATCAGTCGTGCAAGCCCTGACCGAAGCTGTGCTTTGGTTTTTCGTACTCTTCTGTCTACTTTTTCTGCCATTAACATTTCCCCCTGTTCTTTATTTCACATTCTATAGCAATTCTCATTAGTCAAATTGTAAATATCACTAATTTTATTCTCATGTTTTTGTATATTTTATCATAAATGTAGATTCTGTGTAAAAATAGCCATTTTAAGCAAATATGTCTATTAATATACATCGAATAGCAAATTTAATGGTTGTATCTTATTTTTAGTTTCAGTATAATACCATCCATAGAAAAAATCAACACTTTGTTGATTAATAGTTTTTATAACTGTTAATCGATTATGTTTTGATTATTCAAGCTGCTGTTTATCAGCACTCTACTGTTCCACCACAGTTCATTAGTGTGCCGACAAGTTGATTCTTGTAACAATCTTGCAGGCACACCAGCTGTAAACCGAACAGTTTTCACTACAACTAAATATAGAAAGAAAGGGATAAGGTATGATCAAAAACGAATGGAAAAATCTACTGCATAATAAGATCATGTTCGTTGTGGTAATTGCAATTATCGCAATCCCGATCATTTACGCAGGACTGTTTCTGAAATCCATGTGGGATCCATACGGAAGTGTTGACCATCTTCCTGTAGCCGTTGTCAATGAAGACAAACCTGTAGACTACGATGGCACCACGCTAAGTGTAGGAAAGGACATGGTAGAAGAATTACATGAAAATGATTCTATGGCATTTAATTTCGTAGACAGCCGTACAGCTGAGGATGGTCTGGAAAACGGTACTTACTATATGGTAATTACCATTCCGGAAGACTTTTCCGCAAATGCTGCCACACTTATGGACGATGAACCTAAGAAAATGGAGCTGAAATACGAAACCAACCCCGGAACCAACTACATTGCTTCCAAATTAAGTGAAACCGCACTGCTGAAGATCAAGGATGCAGTTGCCACCAAAGTAACAGAAACCTACACACAGACAGTTTTTGACCAGATAGCCAAAGTCGGAGACGGTATGCAGGATGCAGCCGATGGTTCCGGTGAACTTAAAGACGGTATTGAATCTGCTGCCAAAGGAAACCAGACCATCACCCAAAATCTGAAAAAACTCTCTTCCAGCACACTGATCTTCGCAGATGGCGCCGAAACCCTTACAAAAGGTATCCGGTAGCAATCCTCCAGGGACTTTTCCTGATCATTCTGCTTCATGTATTCAATGGATTTACACCTGTAGAGATGACAAAGACAGTATTATTTGCCTGCCTGACAGCAATGGCATTTACATCTATTATGTATTTCTTCAATATTACCTTTGGTAAGGTTGGAAGTTTCCTTATGTTGGTATTCATGGTAATCCAGCTTGCAGGCTCCGCAGGTACTTATCCGGTAGAAATTTCTCCGGAATTTGTATCCAAAATCCACGCTTATGTACCATTTACCTATACAGTAAATGCATTCAGAAGTACAATTGCAGGCGGCACAAGTATCCGTCAGTCGGTTTATGTACTGATCGGATTGATCGTAGTATTTACTCTGCTTACAATCCTGCAGTTTAATCATATGGCTCATCAGCGTAAAGCGAACAAGAAAACACTTTATGACTGGTTAGAAGAAAAGGGACTGGCTTAAAAGCCAGTCCTTCTTATTTTTCCAGTCTTTTCTCTTTCATATATTGTGCCATTTCATCAGAAATATTGTCGATCAGATAATTTTTACTGCTCTGACGTTTCTCATGCCATTGCTGGCGGATCTGATTTTCTGTAGCTTTTATTTCATCCCAAAGACCTCTGGCAGACATACGGTGAGCACCCTGTCCCATGATAATAATCTGCTCCAGTCCATCGGATGTTGCTACCGTAACCTGATTTTCCCGGCCAATCTTATGGACCGTTTTCTCAATGTACTGATCCGCTGTCTCAGCTTCTTTGGTGTAGACTACATGGATGTTATGATAGGTAATCACTTCCTCTGCATGGCCCTCTATCTTGTAAGCGTCAAATACAAGAATTAACGTACATTTCTTAAAGCCCTGATAATTACTCAGAATATCCATCAGTTTTGTCTGGGCTGCATGGAGATTTGCATCTGCCAGTTCTTTTAAATCTTCCCAGGCATAAATGATATTGTAACCATCTACAAGGAGATATTCTTTTTCTTTCTTCTTGGCAGAGGAACTGTTGCGGTAATAGCTGCCGCTGTCAGATTTTGAAGAAAATGTTCTCTTAAACTGTGGTTCTTTGTAACGCTTGACCGGCCCGAATGTGCGCTCAAAAATAGCTTTCAGTTCTTCCTCATCCTCATAGCTTCCTATGCCGGCATTCCTGGGTGGATGATAACCCGAATCTGTCTGATTGTTACTGTTCCTGTTTTTTCCCTGTTCTGCACTCCCTGAAACATAAGAAAATACACTATCAGCTCCTGTTTCTCCATCGGATATACGGCTGCTCAGTTCAGAGTCATCCACTCCCTCCAGGTGCATATAATCCTCTACTTCATACCATGGCACCACAAATCCGGCTCCATGAGCACAGAATACAGAACCTGTGGGATTGTCCAGATCACGTTCGGAATCATATCCAATCTCCTCTACAATTTCATCCTGATTCTGACATGGGGCATAGCCCTTCAATGAACAGAATAATCTGCCCCGTCCCTTTGTATAGGAGGTTACCTGTGTCTGATAATCTCGCATCATTGATACAGGTGCACTCCCCTTCAATACCATCATATCATCCTCATCCGCTTCCGGCTGCTGGAAGGTTCCATTCATTTTCTGAATATCAGTCATGGCACGCCCTATCATATCTCCCGGAATCTCAAGTCTGAACTCATAATATGGCTCAAGCAGGACACTCTTTGCTTTCTTTAATCCCTGACGCACAGCCCTATACGTCGCCTGCCGGAAATCGCCGCCCTCTGTGTGTTTCAGATGGGCACGTCCTGTGATCAGTGTGATCTGCATATCCGTAATCGGAGAACCGGTCAGTACTCCCGGGTGCTCCCTTTCTTCCAGATGAGTCAGAATCAGACGCTGCCAGTTACGGTCCAGCACATCCTCACTGCATGCAGTAAAAAACTGCAGACCGCTTCCCGGTTCTCCGGGTTCCAGAAGCAGGTGTACTTCTGCATAATGACGCAGCGGTTCAAAATGGCCTACACCTTCTACCGGCTCTGCGATTGTTTCTTTATATACGATATTTCCTGTGCCAAACTCTACTGCTACGTGGAAACGCTCCCAGATCAGATGCTTTAATATCTCAATCTGAACCTCACCCATCAGCATGGCATGGATTTCTCCAAGCTGCTCGTTCCATACAATGTGAAGCTCCGGTTCCTCCTCTTCCAGCTCTTTGAGTTTCTTCAGCATCTGGTGAACATCACAGTCCTCGGGAAGCAGAATCCTGTAATTTAATACAGGTTCCAGAACCGGCATTTCGGATTCCCGTTCAATCCCAAAGCCCTGTCCCGGATGTGTCTGGGAAAGACCGGTTACTGCACAGATGGTTCCTGCAGGAGCCTCCTTTGCAAGCTCAAATTTCGCACCGGAATAGATACGGATCTGATCTGCCTTCTCTGTATCTGTGAGAAGTTCTTTTACCTTCAGGGTTCCTCCGGTGATTTTCATATAGCTTAAACGGTTGCCCTGATCGTCTCTGGCAATCTTGAATACTTTTGCACCAAACTCTGAAGGATACACCTGTGTCTCGCAGTATTTTTCCAGCCCATGGAGGAATTCTTCTACACCTGTCATTTTCAGCGCAGAGCCGAAGAAACATGGGAAAAGTTTTCGCTCTTTGATTACTTTTCGGATATCTGATGTTGATATTTCCTCTGTTTCCAGGTATTTTTCAAGCAGTTCCTCATCGCAGACGGAAATATCTTCCAGAAACTGAGACTGCAGATCTGATATTTCATCTTCTGCTTTCTCTGCTGTTTCGTCAGTACTATTTTCCATTCCACTTGTGTTTTCCCAGGTGAAATCAACGCAATTATCACTTAATCGCTTCTTTAATTCTGCCAGAAGTTTCTCTTTATCTGTTCCATCCTGGTCCATTTTATTGATAAACAGGAACGTCGGAATCTGGTATCTTGCCAGAAGTCTCCATAAGGTCATAGTATGCCCCTGCACACCATCCGCTCCATTGATCACAAGGATGGCATAATCCAGAACCTGCAGTGTTCTCTCCATTTCCGCCGAGAAATCCACATGTCCCGGCGTATCCAGCAGAGTTATCCCCCTGTTTCCCAATTCAAACTCCGCCTGCTTGGAAAAAATCGTGATTCCACGCTCCCTCTCCAGGTTATAAGTGTCCAGATACGCATCCTTATGATCCACACGCCCCAGCTTACGGATTTTTCCCGTTAAATATAAAATCCCCTCCGACAACGTAGTCTTACCTGCATCTACGTGGGCAAGGATACCTACAACAAGTTTCTCCATAGTATATTTAAAAACTCCTTTTTCTTTATAAAATCAGTAGTTATTCTTTTATCGCTTCATCTGTTAAAATCCTTTATCAATTAATTATTTTAACATACTGATATAGATAAATCCAATAGGGTTGTGTTTTTATGTGTTCATTTAGTCCAAAAGAGCCCACATTTACAGTTAATGTGGACTCCGCTTCCATTATTTTTAATATGTGGTTTTCATATTCTTTTTTTCATTCAGCCACTTATGTACAGTCTTTTCTTCTACTTTTACTCCCTGAGCAATCTGCTGCACAGATAATCCCATTTCAGCCAATGAAATTGCTGTTTCCTTTTTAGTTTTCATTACTCCTTCTGCCATACCAGCTTCATACTCGGCTTTCCTGAGTTTCCTTTTTTCCTCTTCCTCATTGTATTCAAATATACTCATAGCGACTACCTCCGCTCGATTCTTTTGCAGAAATTCTTTGAGAATTCCCTCCTGAATGCTTTCGCTCACTGCACGTTCTACTGCCGTATTCAGTTCCATTTCATTAGAATATCTGCGTACTTTGTCAACATACTGAGCATATTCTCTTAGTGTCCGGCATTCTTCCATCAGTTTTTTATTATGCCCTACATTGATATTTAATGTGATGACCTTTAGTTCAAGATTTGGTTCTCCTGACATATTTTTATACGATTCTGACAGATAATCTACCCACCTATCTTCTTTTTTCTCTGTTCCATTATAAAATACGATAAAATTCGGTGTGGGTATTCTCAGTCTTGTTGAGGTATACAAGGACTTCCAATCCACCATTTTCTGATATTCGCTGGAAATGTAGAATAAGTCTCTCAAAGGCATGTTCGGGTTATACGTAGACTGATGTTCATACAGAAACAGATTCGTATTTATAATAAACGCCAGATCATTCTTCATTCCCATATAGATTGCGTTCTCAAGTGTCACAATCTCTAATTGAGCAGCATCTGTATAAGAAGTTTCATTGATTGCATTATACAGCGACAACAGATTCTTTCTGTCTGAAAACAGCATACGGAAGACTGTATCTTTGTACTTACGGTTTGCAGTTGCTGTGTTGCCTTTCAATCGGTTTCTTTTCACAATAATTTTTTTGTTCTTTCTTTTTGCCATTGGCAATACCTCCTGTTTTCCGCAGGAGTCAAAGAACATTTTGTGCTATTCCTATCACTTCTCAGCTCCTGCTTTTCATAATTAACTGGAATTAAAAGCATGGATTTCTGAATTGAGATTAGAATAATCAGACGGCAAAAATGCCTTGAAATATAAGAGAAATATGCTTTATACTTATGTTAGCATTACTTACTCTTATTTTCAAGGCATTTTATATTCTTTTTATTTTATAAAATAACTTCTCGATTACTGTTCACACACCACTATCCCGCGAGGTGTTTTGGCATGAATATGCCAAAATCCCGAGACATACAAGCCAAAATTCCATTGCCGCAGGCAATCTGGAATGAATTTGGGCTACGTTACTGTGAACGGAGTGAACAGTAACTGTATGGGAACTTTTTTATTTCTTATGTGTCCCTCTGACTACTTTGATTCCACGTTCTTCTATCATATTGCAAATCTGTGTCATCCTTGGACATTCATGCTTTCCATCCGGGAGACGACAGACACCAACGTGGATGGTACTGATTTTTTCACTGACCAGTCTGTCTATCTTTTCCAGGATTCCTTTGTCTTCTATGGGGTCTGTCGGGTTGGCGCCTTTGCATCCGTTACAGGTCATCATTGCTGCCAGACAGGTATCTTCCGGATAATCCTGAAAGAAATCAGTTCTGTTCTGAAATGCTGCCAGGCATCCGACTCTGGCGCATACATTATTAGAATGAATACACGTCAAAATTCCTATTTTATTCATCTTTTTCCTCCATATATAGCAGGCCAGAGTCAAAAATTTTCCTGACTCTGGCCTGTCAATACTCAAACATTCGAAATCCTCTGATTTACTACGTAAATTGCTACTTTCTCATGTTTGACGAGTCCCAAGCTCCAAAGTCTTATCGTGCAAGCATGAACGACTTTCTGACCTTTTGACCCTGATATCATATTATAAAAATAAAATATGCATCTTCCCGCGGCTGTCATTTACCACTTCCGAATCTACCTGGTAAATCCTTTTGATCAGCTCCGGAGTGAGTACTTCCTGTGGAGTTCCATACCCCTCCAGCACACCGTCTTTCAATACATAAATCTTATCGCAGTATGCCGCCGCAATATTCAGATCATGGATAGCTGATATTACAGTTACGTTAAGTTTCTTTACCAGTTCCATCAGCATGATCTGATGCGTGATGTCCAGATGGTTAGTCGGCTCATCGAGAATCAGTGCAGGCGTCTGCTGTGCAAGTGCTCTTGCCAGAATAACCCTCTGCTGCTCTCCACCTGACAGCGTAGAAAAGGTACGATCCGCAAACGCATCCATCTGTACCGTTTTCAGTGCTTCTTCAACAATCCGGTAATCTTTTGCATTATCCCGTTCCAATGCTTTCTTATGAGGTGCACGTCCCATCAACACGACTTCCCGTACGGTAAAATCAAAGTTGTAGTAATTGTGCTGTGCCACAACTGCCATTTTTCTGGCGGAGCTTTTTACGCTCATGGAATGGAGTTCTTCGCCGTCCAGATAAACGGCACCTGCATCTGGCTTCAGGATACGGTAAATGCATTTTAATAATGTAGATTTTCCGCTTCCGTTTGGTCCGATGATCCCTACCAGTTCCTTATCCTTTGACTCTATGGAAATTCCCTTCAGTATCTGTCTGGCGTGAAATCCAACCTGAATATCTTCTGTAGTGATCTTCATTACTTACTACCTCCAAATCCATAGGATTTCCGCACAAGCAGATAAATAAAGCATGGAGCACCGATAATGGATACCAGCACACCGATCGGCATCTCAGAATTCTTCAGGATCACACGACATGCCACATCACACCAGATCAGGAATGATGCACCAAGCAGTGCACTTAATGGCAGTAATCTTCTGTGGTCTGTTCCAAACAGGATTCTGATCACATGAGGGATCACAAGTCCTACAAAGCCGATCACACCCGCACAATATACTGCAAACCCAATCATTACAGAAGCAACGATCAGATAAAAAGTTCTCAGCCTGTGCAAATCAGTTCCCAATGTGATCGATACATCATCTCCTAACAGCATCAGATTCAGATTACGATATTGCGTCCAGAAAATAATCACACAGATCAATGTAACAGGAAGCATCACACCTGCTCTGCTCCAGCTTGCACCTGCAAGGCTTCCCATCGTCCACTTCATTACTTCTGTTGCTGCATTTTTGTCGTTGGTGATATAGATAACAAAATTGGAAAAAGCAGAACATACCGCACTGACAGCCATTCCGGCAAGGATCAGTTTGGCAGAAGTGGCTTTTCCGCCCATGTTTGCAATGGCAATTACTGCAAAAGAAGTGACCATTGCACCAATAAATGCGGTAACACCAACTGAGTTTCCACCGAGAAATCCACCAACTCCAAGCATGATCGCCAGTGTTGCACCAAGGGATGCACCGGATGAAATACCAAGTACATACGAATCTGCCAGTGGGTTCTGGACAATCGCCTGCATAACTACGCCACAGACGGAAAGAGCCATTCCAACTGCCAGAGCCAGCAGGACTCTGGGAAGCCGGATCAGCCACACAACATCGTGAACTGCGCCTTCTGCATAGGCGGACAGGCTTTTGATATGAAACAATTTATATGCAATGACACTGTAAACATCTTTCAGTGACAGATCTGCATTTCCAAAAGTGATTGCTGCAAGAATGGAAAAAATCAAAAATGCCGCAAGCCCGATAAGAACTGCCACATACATGGATGTCCTGAGCACACTGCCTTTTTTTGTCTGTGAAACCTGTTCTTTCACTGTTATGTCCTCAATCAGTCAAGATTCACATCCGGATATAATCCTTTTGCGAAAGTTTCAATACCATCCTGTGTACGTGTTGCACTTGCGTACATTTCACTGAGCATGATCGGATAAACACGACCGTTCTTTACAGCGTCAAGGCTCTGAAGTGCTTCGTCATCCTTGATAACGGCAAGCTGGCTTTCTTTTACAGTTTCCGGATCATCACCTGCATATGGCATGTATACAACAAAAATCACATCAGGGTTTGCTGCAATGATATCTTCTTTTCCTGCTGTAGAAGCATCCGGGTTTGCCAGAGTCGCACCCAGTTGTGTTACCATATCTCCACCAAGGCTCTTTACACCATAGTTTGTGATATCTTCTCCAAGAGGTTCCAGAACCATTACGCTTGGTTTCTCTTCTACATCTGCTGTTGCTGTAAGAGTTTTATCGATCACTGCCTTTGCATCATCTACGATTGCCTGTGCTTTGTCCTGTACATCAAAAATCTTTCCAAGATTTAAGATGTCTGTAAATTCATTTTCCAGAGTTCTGTCTCCGTCAGGACGTGTGTTTGTGTTGTAATAGGTGTTACAGCCTTTGTCGATCCAGTCTGTTACATTTCCGAGATTTTTATCAGAAAACAGGGAGCTCCAGGATAAGATCATGTCTGGCTCCAACATCGTTACAGTCTCAAGGGATGGGGTAAATTCATCAAGATAATTTGTTTTTGAAAATGCATCTTTAAGTTCATCCGGAACTTCATTGTCAAGACCTGCAGTAGCTACCAGACGGTCTTCCAGGCCAAGTGCAAGCATGGTTTCAATGCTTCCCTGATATACAGCAAGAACTTTCTCCGGTGCCTTTTCATAGGTTGTTTCGATTTCATTTCCATCATAATCATAGGTTGTGATGGTCAGAGGATATTCTGTCTTTGTACCTTCTGCGTCTGCTGTCTTATCTGCATCTGCTGAATCCTGTGCGTCTGCATCTTCCTGTGTATCAGAGTCTGCATCTGCTGCCGGCTGATTGTCCTCTTTGATTGTCTCAGAGTCTGCTCTCTCTGCTGCAAAAGCTGCCGGAGCTGCGGAAACTGCCATAGCTGCTGCCATCATAATTGCCATGATTCTTGTGGATAAATACCTGTTTTTCATTTGACTTCCTCTCTTTTCGTATATGTTATTTACCTGTTCGTGTAACCGAAAAGATGGGACTTCAGAAAAAGTAAAATAGAAGTGATAAAAATAACGGATACTTTTTACGGAAGCTCCTTCTTTACGCTGTCAGGCAGGTTTCCTGACTCACAGATCACAGAAAGTTTCCATAAAATAAAAACTGATACAACATCCATGCTTCAGCAGTTCATGAATGTTGTATCAGAAATATTTCCAGATACTCTCTGACAGCCGGATTCCGCCTTCTCACATATTTATGCAATGACATATTACAATCCCGCTTTTTTCTGTATACAGTGGCCGCAACCGTTCAGGCATTTCACCTGATTCCCTCTCACATTACCATACACAAAATCTGCATATGATAATGTTCACTTAACAGCTTATTCAATTACGCTGATACAATTTTAGCACACTGCTTTTATAATTACAACTATATTCGAGACACATCAGAATTCTTTCTCCTCCATAAGCCGGACCCCAATCCAAAAAGATCCCATATATACAATTACTGTAAACAATACAGCTCCGGCCAATACCATTCCCCAGTTTAGTCCATTCAGCCATGCATCGACTGCGTCTGCTGAAAGTCCCATTGTTTTTATCAGAATATAAACTACGGCAATTATAATAACCCACATGACCATTGCAATATAACGTCCTTTTTCCGCTCCAAAATGTATTACAAGCGGAAGCGATACCGCCAGCATAAGAAGTGCCAGTGGAATGTATATCAGAGTTCCAATAATTTTCTCACTTAGACACCCCTGAAGCTCTGCCACACCTTTACAGATCACTCCCGTTATCGTTGCAATTCCCCACGCTGCAGCCGTAAGCCCTGCTCCCAGCAGATATTTCTCCGCCACATACTGTTTTCTGGTAACCGGCAAGGTCATAAGAAACGCAAGACCATTATCAAACTCATCATAACTTATAGTCGTAATGGCAAAAATTGCTGTGACAAACGTAAAATATCCTGTAGCAAAACTCCCGCTTCCTGCCAGATTCAGGATGACTCCCATTACAACAACCAGGATAAAAAACTGTTTCTGCTGTTTCATCAGTTCTATATCCTTTACAAATAATCCCTTCATACCTGTTCCTCCATCATCACTACCAGATCATCAATTTTTCCATTCTCAATTACAACATCCGGGTAATTTTCCATATAAAATTGTTTCTGGTTTGTCAGACACCTGTATCCATAAGCTTCTTTCCGGATCTTAATAAGGTATTGCTGATCCAGTTTTTCATACTCTTCTTCTGAAACTTTAAGAACTGCATAATCTGACAGCAGTACATCTGTATCCTCATGAAGGATAATTTTTCCGGCATGGATCATATAAAAATCGTCACAAAGACTCTCCAGATCTGATGAAATATGCGAACTGATCAGAATAGAACTGCTTTCATTTTCTTCCATATATTCTCTCAGCATGTTCAGCACCTCATCCCTGGCAATCACATCCAGACCAACTGTGGGCTCATCCAGAATCAGCAGTTCTGCCTTATGACTTAATGCTGCCAGTACTTTAAACTTTGCTTTCATACCAGTGGAAAATTCTTTGATTTTCTTGTCTGTGGGCAGATTGAATCTTCTGCACTTCTGCAGAAATTCCTCTCTGTCAAAATCTGGATATGTACTCTTCATAGTATTGGCCACGCCCGCTGCTGTCAGATACATACTGAAGCCTGAATCTGCAAAAACAACTCCCAGTTTCTGCTTATCCTCCGGCTTAAGTTCTTCTGCCTTTTTCCCAAAGACCTCTATCTCTCCGCCATCCGGATGGATCAGGCCAAGCAGAGCTTTAAATGTGGTAGATTTCCCGGAACCATTTCTTCCAATAAGTCCTGTAATCATCCCAGGCTGTACTTCCATAGAACAGTCCAGCGAAAAACCTCTGTAATGTTTCTGCAAATGACTGATTTTCAACATGTCTTAGTCCTCCATGATCATTTCAAAAAGATTTCTGATTTCCTCATCGTTCAGTCCACATCTTCTGCCCTTCATGATTGCCTGCTCCAGATCATGTTCTACTTCTTTGAGCTGTTCTTCCCTCATCAGGTTTTTATTTGTGGCTGCAACGTAGGTTCCTTTTCCATGAACAGTGACAGTAAATCCCTCTTCTTCCAGATTGTCGTAGGCTTTCTTCACAGTCAGGGCACTGATCTTTAGTTCCTTTGACAGACTGCGTACTGAAGGTAATACAGTGTCCGGCTGTAACTCTCCTCTGATAATCGCAGACTTAATCTGATCTATGATCTGTTCATAAATAGGTACCATGGATGAATTATTGATTATTATATGCATATGTTTCTCCTCCATCTACAAACAGTATATAACAGTGCATAACTGTTGTCAACTGTTTTATACTGTTATGCATTATATTTTATCCAGTATTCCTACTGTTCACTGATAACCTCTCACTTTGCTCAATTACGATCAGTGCTACCGATGCACGATGCTCTTATAATAATTTTTATAAATAATCAGTTATTTCCCTCTAAGTACTAGAGCGTGTCTGAAAAATCATTCCCGCAATCTGCACGCCCCACTTTTCGGTATATTTCACCCGAATTCAGTTGCCGTAGCCCACTACGGCGCCCTCATCCGGGCAAAATATACCACAAATTGTGACGCACATCTTGCAGAAAGCCTTTTTCAGACACGCTCTAATCTATGTTTAATTTTATAGTCTGGCAAATATATAAAAAAGATATGTTCAACAGTAGATTTGTCTGAACATATCTTTCTTTTTATGTATCTTTCTATATTTGTATTTATATCAAACGGATAAAATAATAATCAAATAAGTGATTAGCAGTTGAATTGAATCCAGCGGATATCTGCAATCTGATCTACTCTGCCAAATACGCCTTCAGTTTCTCCATATCAGCTTTCATCACTCTCCGTCCCACCTCATAAATCTCCTTTAAATGGGCGGGATCACGCTCAACCGGTTTTGCACTGATGTCTCTGTCCGGGCGGATAACATGGATCCTGCCCTCTTTTTCCAGATATGCGATTTTATCCAGCATACGATTATACTGAATATGACGTTCATCCAGAAGCTTTACAAGCTCCGGATACTCCCTGAACTTCAGCCGGATCAGCGGCATCAGCTTATTATGTTCTTTTCTGTATCCCGGATGACGGGTACATACTACCACATTTTTCTCATACCCCTGTGAAAGCATCCAGTTTACAGGAATCGGATCTGAGATACCACCGTCCAGATACATTCTTCCATTCAGCTTTACCGGTCTGGCGGCCAGTGGCAGGGAAGCTGATGCACGCATCCATTCCACATCCAGCCTGTCTCCCATTCTGCATTCCTGATAACAGGGTTTTCCTGTTTCAATATCTGTACATACAACCGTAAACTTCATGGGTGATCTGGAAAATGTCTCTGTGTCAAAAACATCCAGCTTCCAGGGCACCTCCCCATATGCAAAATCTTTGCTGTAAAGATCGCCGGTAGTGATCCAGCTTTTCAATCCCATATATCGTTTATCCTTGCAGAATCTGGTATTATAACGAAGGGTTCGTCCAATCTGGCGGGACTTATAATTACATCCAAAAATTGCACCGGCGGAAACGCCAACTGTAGAATCTGCATAAATCCCCTGCTCCATCAGCTCATCCAGAACTCCGGCTGTATACAGTCCCCGCATACCTCCACCTTCCAGAACCATTCCGAGGCCTTTCTTTTTGTTGTCTTCCATAGCTATTCTCACTTTTCACTTTCTTTCACATATTCATTTCGGATTGCAAATCCATGATCCATAGGGCCACTTCCCTTTCCCAGGTCAAGCATTGCCGCCAGTGCTCCTGAAATATACTGTTTGGAACGTTTTACAGCAGTCTGCAGGTCATATCCCTTTGCAAGATTGGAAGCAATGGCACTGCTCAACGTACAGCCTGTTCCATGTGTGTTTGGATTATCGATACGCTTTCCCTCAAACCAGCAATATTTTCCATCATAGTAAAGCAGATCATTTGCATCATTAATGCTGTGTCCGCCTTTGCAAAGTACTGCACAATGATATGTCTCAGAAATCTTTCCGGCAGCCTCTATCATTTCCTCTGCATTGGTCACTGACATTTCAACCAGAACCTCTGCCTCCGGAATATTCGGAGTAAGCACATCAGCCAGTGGAAACAGTTCCTGCTTCAATATCTCCACTGCATCATCACTGATCAGCTTGGCACCGCTTGTTGCAACCATAACAGGATCCACAACAATGTTTTCCGCTTTATATTGTTTCAGTTTCTCTGCTATTACATGAATCAGATCTTTATCTGATACCATTCCGATTTTTACCGCATCCGGATAAATATCCTGAAAAACAGAATCCAGTTCCTGCCCCAGAAATTCCGGTGTTACATTTAATATTGCCTGTACACCGGTTGTATTCTGTGCAGTTAATGCGGTAATGGCACTCATTGCATATACACCATTTGTGATCATTGTCTTAATATCTGCCTGGATTCCGGCGCCTCCGCTGGAATCACTTCCTGCGATCGTCAGTGCAGTTCTCATAATTGTCTTCCTCTCATTTCTGCTATAATACAATCTTATCTACTGCCTCTTTCAGTTCTTCTGCTGCTTCTTTAATGTTATTCTGAGCATAAATGGCACTGATCACTGCCACACCGCAAATCCCTGTTCCCTTTAACTGAGATATATTTTCTGCTGTGATCCCCCCGATTGCCACCACAGGGATAGATACCGCTTCACAGATTGCCTTCAGTGTTTCATGGGGAAGTTCTGCCGCATCTGCTTTTGAACCGGTTGCAAATACTGCCCCCACCCCCAGATAATCTGCACCACGCTCCTGTGCAAGCAATGCCTGCTCTACCGTTCGTGCCGAAACTCCCAGGATTTTATCCGGTCCAAGTTTCTCACGCACAGCACCTGCTTCCATATCACTCTGCCCTACATGAACACCATCTGCATTCATCTTCAAAGCAATTTCCACATTGTCATTTATGATCAGAGGTACCTTATAATCTCTGCATAATTCCTGAAGTTCAGCTGCTTCCTGCAGGAAAGTTTCATCATCTGAATTTTTATCTCTGAGCTGCAGAAAGGTTACGCCTCCATCCAGACTCTCCTTTACCACTTCCTTAAGGCTCCGCCCATTAAGCCAGTGACGATCCGTTATTGCGTATAAGCGCATTTTCTCTTTATCGAATTTCATGTTTCACTCCTCTTTTCTACTCTTATCTATAGCAATTTACCCCAAAAGTTCTGCTGCAATTTTCTCCAGCTCATCTCTGATCTTAATGTGCTGCGGACATACTTCTTCACACTTACCACATTTCACACATTCATTGGCAGATTTCCTGCCATGTTTGCCTACCAGCCATTCTTCCTGATGAAGTGCCTGATCTTTGCTTCCGTATAAAGTCAGATAATTCATTGCTGTAAAGGAACCGGAAACTCCGATTTCCATCGGACAGACTTTCGCACAGTAATTACAGGTTGTACATGGGATCAGCGGAATTTTCTTTAATTCTTCCTGTACCTTTTTCAGAGTTTCCTGTTCTTTCTCTGTCAGTCCGTTGAAATCCTTCATATAAGAAAGATTGTCCTGCATCTGCTCGACATTGCTCATACCGGACAGAACAGTGATCACGCCTTCCAGATTTGCAGCAAAACGGATCGCCCAGGATGCTGCGGAAGATTCCGGTTCTGCTGCTTTCAGGATTTCTTCCACACTCTTCGGAGGAGTTGCAAGCATACCGCCTTTCACAGGCTCCATAATTACAATCGGTTTGCCATGTTTACGTGCCACTTCATAACATCCTCTGGCCTGGATTGCCGGATTTTCCCAGTCAGCGTAGTTGATCTGAAGCTGTACAAATTCCATTTCCGGATGTGCGTTCAGGATTGCATCCAGTTCTTCCGGTGTGGAATGGAAAGAGAAACCTGCATGTTTGATCAGACCCTGTGCTTTTTTCTCCTGCACCCAGTCCCAGAGACCGAAATCGTCGAAGTATCTGGTACGTGCTTCTCCGAGATTATGTAACAGATAAAAGTCGAAATATCCTGCTCCTGTTTGTTTCAGAGAAGTGTCAAACTGTGCAGTTGCTTCTTCTCTTGTCTTGCAGTTGATCCATGCTGCGTTCTTTGTAGCAAGCTGGAATTTCTCTCTCGGATAACGCTCTACCAGTGCCTGGCGGATGGCATCCTCGCTGCCTGCATAGGCCCAGGCTGTATCAAAATAAGTAAATCCTGCATCCATAAACAGGTCTACCATCTTTTTGGTCTGCTCAATATCGATCACGTCGCCTTCCAATTTCGGCAGACGCATCAGACCAAATCCAAGTTTCTTGATGCTTTCTCCTAAATAAGCCATGTGAAGACCTCCTTATTTTCTGAAATTACCAGAATACGATTTCCACTCATATTCCGGTTAACTATTCTATTATAGCGGAAAATTTTATCAATTTCCATTGCATGTCTGGAAAAAATCTCTTATATACCTTTCCCATATCCCAATGTGATGGTATCGCATACTGGCATTCCACTACATTATCATAATTTCCTGATTTTATTTTTTCAATGATCTATGACCACACTCCAATGCATTATTCTCCCGTATCTCCCATTTTGGACAATATTCTACATCATAAAAATAATACCTCAAATATAAGAAAAACTTCTCCTAAGCAGATTTCAGATTATTTACTCAATCTACTTAGAAGAAGTTATAAGTTTTCTTACATACTGATAATTCCCAAAACGTTTGCAATAGAACTCAGCAAAATAATGATCAGACAAATCGGTGCAAAGTATTTGATAAATACTCTGTACAGTTTCTTTCTGCGGAATGGAGAAGACTGTTCAATTTCTTTTACTATTCCATCAATACCAACAACACGAAGAATCAGAACACAGGTTGCAAGTGCTGCCAACGGCATCATTACTGAGTTTGTTATAAAATCGAAGAAGTCAAGGAAGTTCATTCCAAAGATACGAATGAAATCCAGAAGTCCATATCCCATGGAAGATGCGGTTCCAAGTACAATCATGATCACGACCATCAGACCGCAGCATTTCTTACGGCTCCAGTGAAGTTCATCCATGAATGTGGAAACACTGGTTTCCATCAGGGAAACTGCACTTGTCAGGGCTGCAAGTAATACAAGTATGAAGAATACGATTCCTGTTGCAGTACCAAATCCCATACTTGCAAATACTTTTGGCAATGTGATAAACATCAGAGATGGTCCTGCCTGAAGTGTTTCAGGATTTCCACCGGAGAATGAAAATACCGCCGGGATGATCATCAGACCTGCAAGGATTGCGATACCTGTATCGAAAACCTCAACCTGTGTGGTAGATCTCTCGATATCCATATCTTTACGGACATAGGAACCGTAAGTATACAGGATTCCCATTGCAATGGACAAAGAATAAAACATCTGTCCCATCGCTGCTACTACTGTCATCCAGGAGAAATTTTTCACATTCGGGATCAGGAAATATTTCACACCTTCAACAGCGCCCGGACGTGTGACAGAATAGATTGTAACTACGACTGCCAGAACTACCAGAACCGGCATCATGATCTTTGACATTCTCTCTACACCGTTCTGTACACCACCGAGAATGATGATGAATACAAGCGCCGCAAATACCAGAAACCAGAGTTCCACCTGCCAGGAATCGGAAATAAAGTTTCCAAAATATCCGTCTTCCGCTACTGCCTGGACATTTCCTTTGAAATATTCCACAAGATACTTAATTACCCATCCGCCAATCGTACTGTAATAAGGAACGATCAGCATTGGAATCACTGCATTTAACCATCCGCCGATTTTGAATGATTTCGTTTTTCCAAAATGCTCAAATGCACCTACCGGACTCTTTCTGGTCATTCGTCCAAGAGCTGTTTCTGACATGATCAGTACATAACCAAATGACGCTGTCAGAAGAATATAGATCAGCAGGAAAATTCCGCCTCCATATTTCGCTGCAAGATACGGAAATCTCCAGATATTTCCCAGTCCTACTGCAGAACCTGCAACTGCCAGCACATAGCCGATCCTTCCGGAAAAGCTTCCTCTGTTATGGTTATGTGCAGAATTGTTTTCTTTTTTCATTATACACCTCACCTCGTTACAAAAACCTCCCATAGGAGGTCTCCCATAGGAGGTCTGCTAGTTTTTTACTGATTCTATAGTATCAAAAAGATAGGGGAATGTCAAAGATTAATATAAAGAAAACCCCGGAAATATAATATTTCCAGGGTTTGATATATTCGTTGAAATTGTCTCTCTCGAAACAGCAAATTATCGTTTAGGTAACTGAGAACGCTTGATTTTACTGGATTCTTGGAATGTGTTGTTTCAAACACGTTACAAACGCAGGACTTCTCATTACTCCTCAGGACACCTTAAAACTACATATGTTCAATATAAAATTCATCCTGACAACTCCGCCCCTCATTTTTTAATAGTAATTTATGCTCGTCATAGGAACGCATTCCATTCACACGAAGTATTTCTCCTATATTCTGTCTGCTACTTGGAATGATTCTGCTCTGTACCCAACGCATACTCCAGTCTGAATTCATGGTTCGAATACCTTTTTTTAAAAATAGCGACATCATAAACGGTGCTTCCTTAGGAGTAACATTTTCCGGAATATCTATTGTGTATTTCTTTGTTCTCTCATCATAATTTAATATTCCGACGATTTTATTTCTATTATTTCTCTTGATTGCGTACCTGTTCAAAAAAACACCACCTTTTCCAAATCATTTCCCAGATTTTCTCCCTATGAATCTCTGATAAAACATGATCTATACCGTTGAAAATATAATCCTGATCTTCTATCTTCAGTTTCCAAATCTGTAAATCATATTCTTTTGGTATCAATGACAGATTATACTCCAGAGATTTTGAACCGATATAATTATTAACCGAAAAATCTCTCATCACGTCTATTTCTTTCAGAAGTTTTTCATCACCATATGTTGAAAACAATAACGATACTCCCTGATCAAACAAAGGCGCCATTCTCACACTGTCTTCTTCATCATTTCTTAACACTTCCAGATTGCTTCCGTGCCGATCTCTATTAGCAATCAAATAATCAATACAGAACATCTGGTACATATATAATCCCCAACCGTTTCTTATTGCAAACTCTAATGGAGATTCATTATCTTCTTTTTGCAAATCATAATACAAATCATACGCCAACTTTTCTTCATTATCCTTACGAAAGTTTTCTGAAACAGAAACCCATGTTTCTTGTTCTTTACCATCAATAACAATCCTTGCATGTATCAGTTTATACTTCACATGCGGAATTCTCAAAATATCCATCACCCGGCTTACAATCAATTCGTTGACACACTCATGACCAAACACCCCTCGATAACTATCATAGTTCGATAATTTGTAATATAATCTTTTCCCATTCACTTCTTCATACGCTTTCAGAAAGCACCCCGGAGTTCCCGGTGACATTTTTCTTGCCGCCCAGTCCAGATGTTTCATATCCTGTAACTCACAAATAATATCCTGCATTATGCCACCTCATCTCAAAGATTTTATTGTTCATCTGGCTCAAATTGATCCGGATATCTGTCACTTCCCTCATATCCGCACACACCCATTCTGGGAGAATTACAAACAGGCAATAAAAATTCCGGCTCATAATCTTCTCCCTCTTCATCATTTTCCGCCTCTAAACACTCATCACACCAAAAAGGTGCTCCTTCATAATAGCCTTCTGGATTAACCCATTTCGCCTCATTTTGCCCGCAGTTACTACAGAGAATTTTAGGAGGATTATTTCTTGATAGAATTACAATGTCATTATTCTTTTTTTCTCCATCGCGGCAGCTATGTATACTTAATACCAGTTCTGTGGTTGAACCAAAATCATATTCATACAAAAAGTTATCGCCGACATCTACAACGTCTTTTAAGCGATAATTCATATTTCTGGAAGGTCTTCCCCAAAAGGCGTCCGTATCCGGATTGCTTTCATATTGCTCCTCATGAATCGTAAATGCACTCAGATGTCCACAACATTCTACCCATATGTCACGGATAAACACATCCAATTCTTTTAGCGTAGTATTCTCGCTTACTTCTACAATTAACCAATAATCTTTTCGATATTTTCCAGTAATAACAACCTGAAAATATCGGCATCTTCTTTTCTCTTTTTCTTCAGCAAACTTTGCGCTTCTCTTTTTGCACGCCTGCAAATGTCGAAGCATCCCGCCTTTTGTATACTCTTTTCCGCAATACTTACATAATCCTTTTGTTTGAACCGCCATTCTTTTTTCTCCAATCTATCTGTTTTTTCATACAACAGTATCCAACGTTTTTCCTATAACAAGTATACCATTATCTTATTAAAAAATACATAGAAAAAACTCCCCAGAACCGAAGTTCTGAGGAGTCGAAAAATCTTTTTGAAATTGTACGTTCCGAAAACGTATGATTAACGTTTAGGGAACTGGGAACGCTTGATTTTACTGGATTCTTGGAATGTGGTGTTGCAAACACGTTACAAACGCAAGGCTTCTCATTACGCCTCACCACACCTCTAAATTATCAAAGAGGGAGATGACTAAAAGTACAAATGTGCATCTTCCTCTTTTTTTCTCGCAATATCATTCAAACTCGACAATTACTAATCAATTTGCCATCTTAACAAAGTCGAATTTCCTCAGTTAATTCCCACGTTATCGACACTTTATTTAGCTGTAAGTCTCTTGTTTTTCTTACTCAATATTGCCGTTATCATCGCTATTATATCTGCAATCGGAACAGAACAGAAAATTGCTAATGGATATTCTGGCATAATTCTTGGCAACAAGAACACTAATGGGATCATTAAAATAACCTGCCGCATCAGAATGAGAAATACCGCCTTTCCTTCATGCCCTGTCACTTCATACAATGTCATAATTGTATAAAATATCCCCATCAGCGGAAACGTCAAGAAAATAATACGAAGGACTTCATTTCCTAATTGGTATACATCACTCGAATTTGAAAATACGGACAAGATGTTTGTACCGAAGGTATAAATCAACACCACTCCCATCAGCCCATACAAAACAGTATATCCTATCGTGCTGACCAATGTTTTTTTTCTTTTATCTTCTTCCTGTTGTCCGTCAAAATATGCAATTATTGTCTGGACCCCTTGTGTTATACCAACAATTGGCATCAGGAACAAAGTATAAATTTGCTGAGCTACATTCCAAACTGCAACATGGCTCATTGTTGTATAGAGCATTAAACTTTGATTAACACAGAATGTGGCACATCCTCCCAAGGATTGGATAATTGTCTGAGCAATTCCTAATTTTAAAAGCTCAGCTGTATGTGATTTGAATTTTCCCCATGATAACGCACATTTCAGTTCCAAAAACTGATGATGCTTTAACCACAAAATAGACAGGGCACAGCAAAATAACTCACTTACAAAAGTACCACAAGCCAGCCCTACAAAGCCCCAATCGAATACAAACACCAAAATGGCATTAAATACAATATTCACCACTACAGATAAACTGGTTATTCCCATTTCCATTGCAGGATACCCGAATGCTCGGATGCAACTTGTTAAAGTATAACCCAATGCACTGAATACATTGCTAAATAATTGAATGCGTAAGTATTTTTCAGCCAAAATGGCAGCCTGTCCTTCAGCTCCTAAAAGCGATAACAATCCGGGCATAAACAGGAAAGAACCGATTGAAACCATAACACTTAAGACCAATGTCATACCCAGACCAGTCAGAAAATACTCTGTCCGAACCTCTTTACAGGTCAGGTATCGTGCAATCATAATAGCAGTTGATACTGCAAATAATGCCTGAACAGCAGTATATATGCCTAGTATTGGAGAAAGTAATCCCATAGCCGTTAATGCATCAATAGAAATTTCTCCAAGATGACCTGCAAAAACTGTGTCTACAACCGATGCCATGATTTCCACAATTAATGAAAAAATAGCTGGTATAGAAAAGTAAAGTATCAAAGAATGTACGGATTTCCTATCATAAATATTTCGTTCCATACAAAATCACCTCCGTCTTTTATCCTAACAAAAAGAAGGTGTCATCTTGTGTCACCTTCCTTCAATCAGATAAAAATTTTTGATACTCCTCACGGTCAAACGGTTTTTCAGTTACCTCACAGCATATAATATCGGAAAGTGGAAAGGTAAGTTTCTGCTTTCCATCGGTTGCATATAGGTAAAGCCCTGTTGTACGTAGGGCATAGCTCAACGGAGCAACGTATAATATTTCTGTGTTTGTTTGTAATCGGAGGAACAATTCTTCGTCAAATGCATGGTTGATATTTTGAAAAACCGAATTTTCTTTGTAAATCGGCTCATCAAAAAGCTCTATCCGCAAATAATCTGTAAAATCTCGTTCTTTTAGTTGCGTAAGCTCAGGAAACAATAGCTCCAATTTCTTTACAATGCTACTTTTCTCATTTCTTTTTCCTAGTTGATCTGCAATGTGAATTGCCATTATCAAATCTTCTATCTCGCATGGAGAAAAGAAGCTTTGCTGAAACTTATAGGAATATGGGATAGACACCCCACCCTGAAACCCCGGCTGAGTCTCAATCGGAACACCTAAGCTTGAAATAACATTAATGTCCCTCATAATTGTCCGCTTACTGACCTCAAATTTTTCAGCAAGCTCCTTAAGTGTTGTTTTCTTTACCTCATTCAAAAATAGAATGATTTCTAATTGTCTGCTCTTTATAATAAACTCTCTCCACTTCTTTATATTACTTCTATCTCTAAGGACTGTTACTAAAATTCATAGTTGGTCTCTTTATCATAATTATACATCAGCTACCCACATTGTAAAGCAAAAAGCAAGCCGTTTTCAGACTTGCTTTCTACCATATCACATTCCTTATTGATAAATCATTTCTTTATCCACAATCTCCCTTGCACACGATTGTATATTGTTCATTCTCGCTACCCATTCCATCTGATTTTCTGCCTTTAACTGTTCCGTGATCCCCTGTGCCTGTTTCATCTGCTCTACAACCCTTTCAAAGTGTTCCTGTGCTTGTTCTTCTATATCAGCCAAATAATCATTCAGCCTTCCACTTGTAAGCAAATTCAAATATACCCTTCTGCGATGTTCTTTCAAATAACGTAAATGTCTTTGTCCCCATACGCCTATAAATCTCTGTTCTTCTTCCTCCGACAAGGTAAGACAAGGAATAAGATAATCCCCATGTCTGATATAAGTGCCGCCCATTTCTTCGAATATTGTTTTCTTCATAATCGTTTCCACCTTTCTTATCGTTCTCTATCCATAGATTTTTTCTTAACTGACCGTTTCGGCTGCTGCCTGCCTTCTTGCTGATAGCGGTGCAGCTTTTCCAATACACTTGCTTTTTTCGGCTGTTCTAACGGTTTCTCTTTCTTCTGTTCCGTCTGATTTTTCCATGCCCTTAGTTCTTCGTTGTATTCTATAATCAATTCCTCTGCCTTGTTATAAACCT